>ERZ779876.407-NODE-407-length-48268-cov-5.996598_pt1 | contig 48268 bp, 39 predicted proteins | sample MGYA00511068_ERZ779876 | MGnify/ENA primary metagenome ERZ779876 (study PRJEB29588, sample SAMEA1970858) | human gut metagenome | biome: human gut; feature: human-associated habitat; material: faeces | place: Denmark | collected 2008/2010 ...
AGTTGCGTTTGGTACGCCAGTCGCGCTCATTCAAAAACTGTGATATTTTAGCCGCACCATAGCCATCCTCAACATACCAGCGGTACATCTGCTGAATGACTTCCGCTTCTTTCTCGTTGATCTTCAAGTTGAAATAATCACCGATGATCTTATCATAGCCATACACGATATTCGGCACGCGGCCCTTTTCCGCGTTTATTTTTTTGCCGAATTTGATACGCTTAGAGGTGTTTGCGCTTTCCTCCTGTGCCAGCGCACCGAAAATCGTGAGCACGAACTCGCTGTTGCCCATGCTGGTCATGTTGGCAGTCAAAAACTGCGTTTCGATTCCCAGCGCTTTCAGTTTACGAACATACTTGAGTGCGTCTACCGTATTTCTTGCAAAACGAGCAACGGATTTTGTTATGATATAGTCGATTTTACCCTTTTCGCAATCTTTAATCATGCGAAGAAAATCGTCTCTTTTCGCCGCTTGGGTGCCGCTCAGCCCTTCATCGGCATAAATGTCAATGAGTATCATCTTCGGGTTTGACTTTATGTAATCGGTGTAATACCGCATTTGCGTTATAAACGAGTTGACCTGATCGGTTTTATCTGTAGACACGCGGCAATATGCGGCAACGCGTATTTTATCCGTTTTATTCCCGGTGGTTGCCGCAATTACCGTTACTCTATCGGATATACCTTTATAATCATTAGCCAAACTCATTTTCTTACGTCCCTTAAACTTATTACTCGCACCGATAGCCTTTTTGCTACTCTTTCGTTTAATTCTTTCAACACGGAATATTCGATATTCCCTGCTTTATAGGCTTTTCTCATAATACTCCACGCCGAAAGATATAATAATTCATTATTCGCACCGTTCTCTTCCGCTTCCATTTAACTCCTCCCTTACAATGAAGCGCAAGAAAACAGTATTCGGTTATATCAAGGCATAAACGCTTACGCTCCATCAATTTTGATTGATTGGTTTTTCACGTCTATGCCTTTCGACATACCGATTTATATTTAATTATTTCTTATTTTCTTTCTCGACTTCCGCTTTCAAGGCTTCGTAGCCGGCGAAAATCAACTGCACCTTCGTGATATGATGCTTCGCCAAAAACGCATTGATTTCATCGAACAAATCACGCGGTATCATCGTTCCGAAATTTCCGCTCGCCTGCTTGCGTTTGTCCTTGTTGCGCTCCTCGTAACTTCTTCTTGCCACTCTGCGCGGCGTTGTTTCTTTCTTTTCCATAATAAACCTCCGTTTAGCCTTGCGACGTGATTGCGCAAATCAGCGCGCCTATGATACTCATTACGAAATGCCCTACAATAAGCGCACCCGCTAATGCAAATCTGCCGATTGTTCCTACAATTTTCAATGCTTTCATACCGATACCTCCGTTATTTTAAATATACGATTTCGTTTAAGATTTCTTCTTCGATAAGCCTTTGCATTTCCGTTTGCCGTTTCAGATTTTCCATAAAATCCCCCGACCTACGAAACCGCTCCTCTTTCGAGAATTTTTCATACAACGTTTCGTAAAGGTCGTCGGCGGATTTATCTACGCCGTGCAGATATTCGGGAAGATTTGCAATCGTCCAATCGATTCCTTTATCTTCGAGATACCTCTTTGCAAGCGTTCCGTACTTACCGTAAACCTGCTTTTCCGGTTTAACGGCTTTCTGATAAACCTTGATTTCCGCCACGGTCAAGCCCTCTCCGGCTTCCGCTTTTTGCACCACTTTTGCTTTGTTCATAAGTTCCACCTCCGATTTTCTTTCGTCGTATCAATACGATAGCACGCGATTCGTGATTTGTCAAGCTGTTTTTATAAATTTTTTTGTGAAATTTCGGCTAGCTCAAAAGTAAAGGTAAGTTCCGCAAAAACGACTAAAAATTGAAAAACGGCAAAAATGGCGTTTTTTGCGGACGTTACTTTTGCAAACTTCCACACCGTTCTTTTAATAGGGCAAAAATGGCGTAAAACACCCTGAGGTCGACCGTTTTTGTAAAACTAACGTCCACCCCTCGTTTTTAAGCTTCCGCTACTTTTGTCCCGTATTCCTATCTTTTTAGTGTTTCAGCAGGCTCGGCGTCAAATTTATATCGTCTGCCGCTATCTTTTCTATGCCGAGTTTTCTTACTACATCTTGCCCGTACATCAATTTAAATACAGAATACGGACTTTTATCGTTCAACTTTTTTCGTCCATACGAATTTATATGGCTCATCAGTAAATTGATATCCGCTTGGGTATAATTTTCAAGGCTTTCGCCTCTCGGTATTACACGACGGATAAATTCGTGATTCACTTCTATACTTCCTTTTTGATCCGGACGATTCCGGTCGCAATAGAAAACCCTTGTCCTGAATTCGCCGTTCTCGTCCACTTCAAGCCTTAGCGGATTAGAAAATTCCGTTCCGTTATCCGTCAATATTACGGGAAACATTTTTGTGAAGGTTTCTCTTCCCAAGTGGCGATATAATTTCGTAAATATATCTATTACGCTTTTAGAAGTATTCGAATTTCGCAGTATCGCAAGCATAAATCCGCTTTCCACGAAATGAAGCGTAAGCAGTACTTTCCCGCCAATTCCGCCTTTTACCGTATCCATTTGTACTACCGGCACAGGGTTTTCCGCTATGTATTTCAGGTAATCCTCATACGTTCTTCCTTCACGACAACGCGCGTCGATTTTATGTTCTATCTTTTTCCGGCGGGCGCGATACCGAACTTTTCTCGGTAAATCTATGTTTTTCAATTCAAACAGCCCACCGTCTATATAATTGTATATCGTTTTCTCACTGACGCTCAATTCGTCTTTATGCACCGAACAAACGTGATGTACAGATTGTCCCTGTAAGATAGGCTTTGTTATAATTCGCTCTATCTCTATGGCTTCCTTTGCATGAATGTAAAAGCCTTTTCGTCTTTCGGATAAATTACTTTTATACTCATTCTGCGCCGTTGCCGGGCGATAAAATTTCTTCCTGTAATGGCATCCTCGCGTTTTAAAGCAGCCGTCGCAACAATATGGGGATTTTACAAGTCTTTCGCATACTTGCTCTTCGTATTCGTTACAATACTTATTGCATTTGTCGCACTTGTAACAAAATTCCATACAATATTTCGCGCCGCATACCTTGGTTTTTATACATTGATCCGAATTCTTACATTGATTAAACGGACGACCGCCGCAACCCGTTTCCCGTATCTCCAGATGTTTCTTTATTTCTTTGGAGATAGTCGTCGGGTCTCGCTTTAGTTCTTTCGCTATCTTTCTGATACTTTTGTTTGCTTTTAGCAGAGTATATATTTCTACTCTTTCCGATAACGTTAAATGTTTGTATTTTGCCATTGGTTTTCCTCTTCTTTGGTTTATACGGGACATTTAATATTATCTCAAATCTTCCTCTTTTTGTAAATCTTACTGCAACCACCTTCCCTTTGCTCTCCTCGTGTGGACGTTACCTTTACAATTAAGGGAAATTTCGGCTAAGGACGATCTTTTATTCTTTTTACCCCGCGATTAAAGCCGCGATGCCGTTTACGAGATACGGGCAAGCAACTAAAATCACCGCTATCACGACAAGACCGACGACGTAATTTTTAAGCATTTTTCTTGCTTTTTCTTTGTCCTCGTTCTTTTGCGCGATACCGTAAAACACTCCCATCACGATACTCCAAATGCCAGCGCACGCAAGCAATACCCACCACATGTACGGGCGGTATTGCTCGAACAGATATTCCACATAAGAGGATACTTGTCCGTATTGGTCGCCCATATGTATATATTCCTCGCAAGTAATTTATTGAGTAAAAGTCTGAAATTATTGTCTCTTTTATAATTTTCTACAGAAAATGATGAGAAGAGACTCAATTTATATCGTTCCAGACAAACTCTAATTACGCATTCAAGAAATCAAATTCTAAACTTGGGAAGCTTTTTTAATCGCAGCTTCTTCAATAGAAACTTCAATATATCGTTTTTTTTGGCGTCTAATATAATCGATTTTAACCCGTTTTACTACGATTTTCAACCAAACTGTAAAACGCATACGCAATTCATCGTTTCCGCTAAACCTTTTACTATATTCCATTCTTACCCCTTCAATCAAATTGTTAGGGAATAAATCAACTTAAATAATAAAAAACCCTAACATTTGGTAACTAAACCATGTTAGGGAAAATTTCGAGCGCATCATAAAAAGCCCCATTTATGGCTTAGACTGCTCGAACTCATATGTCCGTTCAATGCGGTATTCAGTTTCATGTTGCAGTTAAAAGATTTAATTTTGTATTTACAGGAATCTCATCATTCGTACACAAACGCCTTATCTCAGCTGTACTGGGCTTATGCGTTTTGCGTAAATATATTATAAATTATTTATACCCGAAAAAAATACTTTCTTTGTCATATTTACAGTTATATTGTAGAAAATTTTTAATAAAAAAGAAAGAGACTATTTTGAAATTACATCTCTTTCTTTTTACTATCTCTTTCTAAAAACCAGAAAGAATTTATTCGCTTTTATTTACCACTTTTACGATAACTCCATTATCCGAAATATCGACGTAAACACGACGATGGCAGTTTTCGCACTTGATTATCCCGTTCCGAATATAATCAGCCTGAACTAATGTTTTTGAACATATAGGACAACACGCATATGTTCTGCTCTTTACTGCTTTTTGTTCCTTTATTTCTAATGCTTCTGACATAAATATTCTCCATTTTTAGTGGTTTTTAACTTATATCTTCTGTATGTTATTTATTCGCCCGCAATACGGACAAGTTGCATTGTCAATCATTTTACGCCTTTTTCATTCGCTCGTGCAATTCAACTGCCTCATCTTTTAAGTAAGTAACAGTATCGAAATTACCGTTTTTATATTCCGAACGATTTAAATAATCCTTATTTCTCTCATAAAATTTTAATGTTCTACAAAAGTCAGACATATCTTGTTCATTCGGTATATGCTTTAATTTGAATCGCCAATTACCACTCGTCGTTGACGGTATATTCATACGCGCTCGGCTATCAAGTAATAAAATATCCTGTATCGGCAATACGGCAAGAAACGCTTTGCTTTTCATCGTGAGATACAATATTGCTTGTGCCATTTCCTTTTTATTCTGCAATGGATAAGCTATATCCGCATCTTTTAGCACTTCCTCTAAACTGTTTTTGAAATTTCGGAGTTCCCTGCCTTTTAACTTATTTATATAGCCCAATAAAGTATCGTTGTCGTGTGTTCCCGTATAACAGACAGAATTTTCTTTTATATTCTTCGGTAAATACGGATTATTTTTATTTCCGTCAAATGCAAATTCCAACACTTTCATTCCGGGGTACCCCGTTTCGTCCATAAGACGGTAAACGCCTTTATCGAGAGCCCCGAGGTCTTCCGCAATGATATTCATTTTTCCGAGTTTATTTTCCACGGTTTGAAACAGTTCATATTTCGGCCCTTGTTTCCACTTCCCTTTGATTGCCGTCTCTTCTCCCTCATCGATTTCATAATAGCGGTCAAAACCGCGGAAATGATCTACCCTCACTACATCGTACAGTTCAAAAGCCTGGCGGAATCGTTCTGTCCACCATGAATAACCGTCTTTTTTATGGACTGACCAATTATAGACGGGATTTCCCCAAAGCTGTCCCGTTGCAGAAAAATAGTCGGGCGGAACTCCCGCTACCTTTTTCAAACCGCGGTCTGCGTTTAATTTGAACAATTTCGGATTCAACCAAACATCCGCACTGTCGTATGCGACATATAGCGGAATATCACCTATTATAAAAACGCCCTTTTGATTTGCATACGATTTCAATGCTTTCCATTGTTTGGAAAACTCATATTGCAGAAACTGCCAAAACAGATATTCCTGCTCATTTTCTCGCCTAAATTTTTCCAAGCTCCGCTTCTTGGCAAATTTAAATTCGTTCGGCCATTGATCAAAAGATACCCCTCCGAACTTTTCTTTAATCGCCATAAATAAAGCATAGCCGTCAAATCTCTCCGACTTGACAAACGCCACGAAGTCCTCGCTGCTCACGTCAAAGCGCCCGAATGCTCGGCGTAAAACGGCGTATTTATTTTGATACAGAAACGCATAGTCGATTTTCGATTTTGTATTTCGGCAAGCCGATAATTCCGACTTTTTCAGCAAGCCTTCTTCAACTAAAAATTCAAGGTCTATAAAATACGGGTTGCCCGATCCGCTGTATGCAGACTGATACGGAGAATCCCCGTAACTTGTCTGAACGAGCGGCAATACCTGCCAATAACTTATTCTGCAATCAGATAAAAGATCCACAAACTCATAGGCTGACTTTCCGAATGTTCCGATACCATACTTGTTGGGCAAAGAAGATATGTGCAATAAAATTCCTGTGGCACGATTATTTTGATTTTTCATTGTATTCCCCTTATAAAAAAAGCGCAAAGCATATTGGCCTTGCGTCTTTTTTCACGTTATTAAAACAAATTCCAAATTTTTTCTGCATATTCAAGGATTGAACGGTCAGAAGAAAAATGAAACGAGTTCGCTACATTTTTAAACTGTTTTTGCGCAAAACCTTTCCTGTTTTTATAATCATAATTCGATTGTAATATGGTTTGATAATACTCCTCCAAATCTCTGAATATAAAGTAGTGATCGGGTTTATGCCAAGATGCACCTATCGTTAAAGCATTATATAGTTCCTGAAAACACCCAAATCCTTTATCCGAGAAAGTTCCGTCGATCAAAGTTTTTACGACCTTGTTCCATTCAGGGTGTTCTTTCAGATAGCTATTCGGATCATATCCGCCATTTCGGAGTTTTTCTATTTCTTCCACCCGCGCACCGAAAATATAATTATTTTCTTCGCCCGCTTTTTCAACGATCTCTATGTTCGCTCCGTCCATCGTGCCGAGCGTGACCGCTCCGTTCATCATAAACTTCATATTGCCCGTTCCGCTCGCTTCCAGCCCTGCCGTCGAGACCTGCAACGATACGTCCGTAGCCGCTACGATTTTCTCCGCATACGACACGTTATATTCCGTCACGAATACTCCCGTCAGTCTGCCGTTCGTTTCGGGATCGGCATTGATCAGCTTTATGATCTCGTTTATGTATTTGATAATGCCTTTCGCGCGGAAATATGACGGCGCGCTCTTGGCTCCGAACAGAAATACCGAAGGCGTGAAATCTTTGAGCTTACCATCTTTCAAATCGTAATACAGGCGGAGCAAAGCGAATGCCGTCATCAGCTGCCGCTTATATTCGTGCAGGCGTTTAACCTGCGCGTATAATATCCTCTCTCCGTCGATTTTGACTCCTTCCGTTTTTTCGATGTATCGGAATAACTGCTCTTTTTTCTTTCCTTTGACTTGAATAAACTCCGAAAGCGTTTCTTCGTTGGCAGTATAGGCATTCAGTTTACCCAATTCCTCGAAATGCTCTCTCCAATCCCGCCCGATTTGTTTATCTATCAATTCCGACAATTCGGGATTGGCAAGTTCCAGCCAACGCCTCTGCGTTACGCCGTTCGTCACGTTCTCGAATTTTTCGGGATGATGCGCATATTCTGCAGCAAACAAATCCCGTTTGATGATTTCCGAATGGATCTCCGCCACGCCGTTTATCTTATTAGCGACGAATACGGCAGTATTCGCCATGGAAAAGGCTCGGCGGGAATGTATGTAGATCGACGTTGCCGCGCTCTCCTGCGGCGTATATCCCTCTTTTCTGTGACGCCAACGCGCAGAACTGTTTATCGACAGCAATATCTCCGATATTTCCGGCAATATCTTTTTCAGCAGCCGAACGGCCCAATGTTCTAATGCTTCAGGCAAAATCGTATGGTTCGTATAATTGAACACCTGTTTTGCGATCTTCAACGCCGAAAGATAAGATACCCCTTTCTCTTTCAATACCCGAATCAGTTCGGGAATAGCGAACACGGGATGCGTGTCGTTAAGCTGTATGCTGTTTTCCTCCGCAAAATACTTATAATCGTTTCCGTGCCGTCTTTCGTATTCGCGGACAATATCTCCCACTGCTGCCGCAGAAAGGAAATATTCCTGCCGTATGCGCAATAGCTTTCCTTCTTCCGTATCGTCGGGCGGGTATAAAACGCCGCTGATTTTTTCTGCCTCTTTGCTTCCCTCCGCTTGATACAGCCGTAAAACATTTACGCGTTTTCCGATAATCGGCATATCGTAGGGAACGGCATTGACTTCCATATCTGCAAAACGAACGATTTGCTTTTCTTCCTCTTTCCGGATGCTCCACGGATCGCCGAATCTCTGCCAATCGTCGGGGATTTCTTTCTGGAATCCGTCCTCGAACTTTTGGCGGAACAGACCGTACTTATAGCGGATGCCGTAACCGTACAGCGGGATACCGACCGCAGCACCCGAATCCATATAGCAGGCGGCGAGCCTGCCCAAGCCGCCGTTGCCGAGAGCCGCGTCTTCGATTTCCTCGAAAAGGGCGATGTTTACACCCTTTTCTTTGAGGATCTCCGATACTTCCTGCAATACGCCGAGTTCCAGCAAATTATTATAAAATACTCTGCCGATCAGAAACTCTATGGAAAGATACGACGCGCAACGATTCGGCTTTTCGCTTACCTGTATATATTTCATTGCGAGCAACGATATTGCGTTATATAACTGCGTTGTATCTTTCCTACCAGTTTCGATTTTCCGCAACTCTTCTAAAAACTTCTCTTTTTCCATCATTACTCCTTTACCGCTCCTGCTGCTCCGCCTTGAATAAGATATTTTGAAAGTGCAATATACAATGCAACTATAGGAACCGCAACAAATATAGCACCGGCCGCAAAAATTGAAAACTCGCTTTCATTTAGCTTATTCAATCCGACCGCAACCGTCCAAGATGACTTATCTATAAGTAACATACTCGGCAGCATAAAATCCGCCCACGGCCATACGAACGCCGTCAACGCCGTATATACGATCATCGGCTTTGCAAGAGGTATCGTAATTGAAATAAAAACCCGTAAATCGTTCGCCCCGTCCAACGTTGCCGCATCATATATCGTTCCGGGTATCGTATCGAAAAAGCCCTTTTGGACCAAAAATCCCATTGTAGCGCCGCTGCTGTATAACAAAATCAACCCCCAGAGATTGTTGATCAGTTGAAATTGCGTCATCAATACAAACAACGCCGTCATATTCATAAAGTTCGGAAAGATATTCAGAATAAGCGTCGCTTTCATCATTTGCTTACGGCTCTTAAAACGATAACGTGACATCGTATAGGAAATTGCAATGACAAGTATAGTAGAAATGATGCAACTGACTGCGGCGACAAAAAGGGTATTTGTGAACCAACGCACATAATCATATTTCTTTACTTCCGTAAAAAGTTTTTCAAAAGTATCAAAACTATACTTAGTAGGGAAGAACCCCTCCAAAGTCAGCAAATCCCCCTCCGCGTTAAAAGCCGATAATATCAACCAGATACAAGGAAAAGCAAATAAAAAACTGATCAATAAAATCAAAAGATAGATAATGATCGTTTTTACAGCCGATGAAGGCGTTATTTTAAGTTTTTTCGAGTTAATCGCTTTTATCATTTATATGTATCCTCCTTCTTATATGCAGGTGAACTTACATATACGATTAATGAAAAAATCGCCATGAACGCAAACAAAATTAAACTCAGCGCAGAACCGAGCGCATATAATTTTTTATCGACTGTCAATCTATACATCCAGTTAATGAGCAGATCGGCGCTGTTCGCATTAAAGTATCCCGAAACCAACGTTTCTTCCGGACGCAGGAAATAAAAGATACTGAAATTGTTGAAGTTCGCGATAAAGGTACTGATGATAATCGGGGTTGTCGCAAACAATACAAACGGTAACGTCAAATAAAGGAATTGCTGAAAACCGTTTGCCCCGTCCAACCTCGCGGCTTCATACATGTCATTGTTCGCGTTGGACAAAATCCCCGTACTCAGAAACATGATAGACGGAATACTGATCCACGCGCAGCAGAAGAATCCGAGAAGACGTATCGACCATTTCGAGTCAAATGATATGATGGTAAAATTGCTATCGACCCACTTCCATTCTTTTAAAAGACCTACAATCGGTCCCGCATCACAAAACATAAAGTTGAAAGCGCGCAGCGTTATAAAGCTCGGTATTGCATAAGCAAGCATGGGGAATATTCGCCAAACACGCTTCCACTTGACACATTTCGCGTTATACAACAACGCCAGCCCCAAACCTCCGAAATAGTTGATAAACGTCGAACCGAACGCCCACAAAAAGTTCCAAGCGAGGATTTTGCCCATCGTCGTGACATACTCGCTCATCGTAAAAATGATTTTAAAGCTGTTTAAGCCCGCCCAACTGATGAGTTCCGGAGGCACAGACAAATCATTATAATCGGTAAAAGCAATCGTAGCCGTAAAAACGATCGGCATGATATTAAATATCAGTACGAAAACCAGAGGAACCGTAAGCGTCAGAAAATAAAATTTTCCGTTGACCAGCGCGGAACAGCTCTCAAAAAATGTTTTAACCTTCTTTCCTTTTCTGATTTCCCCGGTAGTAAATATTATGTCTTTAATGTTAGCATAATAGGCCAGTACAAAGAGAAGGCATAAAAATATCGTAACTATCCCCCAAGTCAGCATTGCCACGGAATTATCGCCTTCAATCCCCATCATCGGAACCCCTTCTACCGTTCCTAAAGTAAAAAGACCGATTATATTACTAACCCCTGCTACGGCCAGGAAGAAAATAAACAGTCCTTCAAGTATCATAAGTAAAACGCCCTTGATATACTGTCTGCAAAATATCTGCCCTAGCCCCATAAAGATACAACTCAATTTTACTTGATAAGGAGAAAATTTACTCTCCTTCCGTCCCGGATCGCAGACTGTGATATTTTCTTCCATACATTCCCCTCTCCTTTTCAATTCTTTCCGAGCGCAATAGCCGATTTGATATCTTCGACCATTTTATTCAAGGCTCCCTTCAATGCCTCCGGAGATGTATAAATTGGTTTATCCCGCGTAGTGTTATCTGTTGCCACATCGTTAAATAATGAAGATAACGGCGACCAAATATAACTGATATCTCCCGTCGAAGGCATTACCTTGACTTTTTCGTTTTCGAATCTTTCGCTGATCATTGCGGAAACCCCTCCGAGTTCTTCCGCAAGATCGACACGGGCCGGAGCCGCCCCGAGAGCTTCCGAGCGCCACTTGATATTCTCATATTCCGCGACAAATTTTACAAACGCCAACGAAGCTTTCGGATATTCCGTATATGCGCTTATACTGAATGCATTGACGCCGCCCATAGTAATAGGTTCAAACGTCTCTGTTTCCATCTCGGCAATTTCTTTTTTGATATTACCGTCCTTCGGTAAACTCGGCGGCGCTACGACTACCAAATTCTCTTTGGCGGCCTTGTCTGCTTCCTCCTCGCTCATTCCGCCATTAACATAAGTGGCTGACAAGTTTTCCTGAAAAGTTGTCAGCCAATCGGGGGTCCCGATTGTGCAAAATACCGTGCCTTTACTATCCGTCAAATACGTTGCTACTTGCGTCGTTGCGTTTTGGGATATACATTTTGATCCTACTACGCCTGCCATATCGCGGAATACGTTCAAGCCCACTTCCGCTCCGTCTGCATTTAAGCCTATATCTTCGGAACTTTCCCCGAACACATATGCGCCGTAAGACAACAGATATTCGCTGTTGAAATACTGATCGACGAGCGACATATACAAACCGTATTTACTTCCGCCTGACTCTGTTGCAACCTGTTGACTGTATTTATACAAGTCATTCATATTTTCGACCATATCGGGAATTCCGTTTTTATTGTCGTCCCATTCAGTTTCCCAATTCTGAGGAAGTAAATCTTTTCTGTAAGTCAAAACGGTCGTCTGTTGCGCTACCGGTATACCGTAGACTAAATCCAAGCCATAAGTTTCCTTTGTATATGTTTCGAGCGCCAAAGGCGTCATTTGATCTATACCCAGCGTTTTATCCTGTTTCAGTTCTTCCATCGGCAAAGGCAGCAGATGCCCGCCTTCGGCGTATCCCATAAGGATATCGTTTGCCTGATATAAAACATCGGGACCATAACCGTCGGGACCGGCAGTTTCCAGATCCGTATAATCGTCAATATTCGCGTCTATTGCCGTAACTCCGTATTCTTTATACTTTTCATTGAACGCATCTACAATTTCATCGAAAAATCCGGTTTCCAAAGACATTTTATTATCAAGTACGCGAATAGTAGCGCCTCGTTCAATTTCGCCCTCAAATTTTTCCATCAACTCGTCATATGTAAAACTTGTTTGTCCCTGACGCCTCGGAGAACAAGCAAAAAACAATGATGCTACCAAAATGAGTACCAAACAAACGCTTAACTTTTTAATGACTTTCATTTTTACCCTCCTTCATTACAAAAGTATAATCGAGCGGCGATATTTTATATATTTTCCCGTTCCACCTTACTTCTCGTTCGATTTCGGTATTGTTGACGAATAAAACAACCTTTTCTCGTTCCAAAATAAACACATCATTTTTTGCGCTCAGCTTCAAACAGCCGAAAATTTTCTCTTTACGCAATTTTACAAGATTTTTTACTGTTGTAAGCAAATCCTTATCCCAATGGCTTTCATTCCAATCGAATGTACGACGCGAGTCAGGATCGTATCCGCCTATCATACCGATTTCCGTACCGTAATAGATACACGGCATACCTACAAAAGCAAACATAACAGCCAGCGCACTTTTCAATTTTGCCTTATTTTCTCCCGTGTTCGTGAGAAACCTTTCCGTATCGTGACTGTCTAATAGATTTAGCATCATTTCATTAACTTGATCCGTATTCCGCATCAATATCTCTGAAAGCCGATTGCAGAACTGCTGCGCCGTATATTTCCCGTATGCGAAATAATCGAGACAAGCCTTTGTAAACGAATAATTCATTATCGAATCGAATTGGTCGCCTTCGAGCCACGGGCGGGAATCGTGCCAATTTTCTCCGATGATCATCGCATCGGGTTTCACGGCTTTTACCGCCTTTCGGAAGTTACGCCAAAAATCGTGCGATACTTCATCCGCAACATCCAAACGCCAACCGTCGATACCGTAGTCTTCAATCCACTTTGTCGCTATATGCAATAAATATTTCTGCACTTCGGAATTATTTGTGTTCCATTTCGGCATATAATTGCACGCCGCGAAACATTCGTAATTCATTTTCTCTAAGTCGGGTTTGTCGCCGTAAATTATGAACCAATCATAATATTCCGATTGTCTGCCGTTTTCCATTACGTCTTGAAATTGTTTGCACAAATAGCTGCAATGGTTGAACACCGCATCCAACAGCAGCCTTATCCCCTTTTTGTGGGCTGCCTCTACCAATTCACGTAAATCCTCGTTTGCCCCGAACATCGAATCAACCGTGTCGTAATCTATTGTATCATACTTATGATTACTTGGCGATTGAAAAATAGGCGTTAAATAGATGCTGTTCACTCCTAAGTCGTTTAGGTAATCCAATTTTTCGGCTATGCCTTTCAAATCTCCGCCGTAAAACCCTTTAGGCTGCGGAAGCTCGCCCCATTTCTTATCTATATATTTTTTATCTTTTAAACTGCTTCCGATACAAAACCGGTCAACGAATATCTGATAAAAAACTGCTTGTTCACACCATTTTACTTTTTTATGAACGTCTATTTCATTGATATACGGATACTGAAAAAAGTTGTAATAACTCTTTTCGTGATTGTAATCTACCGTTAATCCTTCTTCAGAATAATAATATTGCTCTTCCCCGCTCTGCAATAAAAATATATAGCCTATCCGTGAGTCCGGCACGTCAAGCGACACCGTGTAATAATCGTAGAGCGCATCCGAATAGCTTTTTTGCATTTGTTTGATTTTTCTGTCTTTCAGCCAATCGTATTTGACCGCATATATAATTTCTGCTTTATCTAAATCGTTTCTTGCCGTTCTTAACCGAATTCGCAGCTCTCTATAATCATATGCAAAAGAATATTGACTTTTAGGAATATGTAATATAGCTGTCTTGTTCATGCCGTTCTCCTTTATCTATAACGGGGCGGCAATTTTGCCGCCCCGTTACAACAGTCTTTACGAATTGGCAACCGCCGTTACACTACATTCTCCGTCTGCACTAATCGTTAAGGTAAACGTATAAGTGCCGGCTGTTTTACATGCATAGTTACTTCCCCATACATTTGTGATTCCCGCGCATAAATCTTTGTCTTCCTTTGTAGGCGCTACTTTCGAATCATATCCTGCGGTGGCATAACTATAATTTTTATCAGGATTCTCAGGATCATATCTCCCTGTTTCCCAAACAGTAATCGGTATGCAGAAATAGAAATAATCGCCTACATCCATCTTCAACGTAATTTTGAAAACGGCTTTTCCGTCGGTAGATGCAGTCTCGTCTTTCGTCAACCGTTTAACATTCGTTCCCGCGCCGAAATTGTTTCCGTTCAAATCGGAATCGTATTTGGCATACTCCTCTTCCGTCATCGTAATACCGAGATGTCCGTTTTCCGTTCCGCCCGTTCCCGTGATCTGGTCGAGAGACAGACGATTTCCCAATACCTTCCAATCTCCGTTCTTTAATACATCCAAATTATCTTCGACTTCAATGGCTCCTTTCAGCAAATCCGTCTCAGAATCAAGCGTAACCGTCAAGGTAAACGTATAAGTACCCGCGACTTTAACCGCTATGTTTTTCCCGTCGCCCTTTTCTTCAAAATTTGCCTCCAAACCGTTAAATTCGGTTATTGCATCATATTTAAACAAAGTACCGGCTTCCGTTGCAAGCGCCTTGCCGTTTACACGCAATACAGAGAATAAGAACTCATCTCCGACGGCAAAGTCACCTGTCAAAACCCAAGTTCCCGTTCCGTCAGGTTTATTATTTGATATCTTCTTCATCGCGTAAGTGCTCATATTCGTTGCAAGCCCTTCGTCCGTATATCCGTTACCCCAATTCATATTCCCGACAATAGAATCGTCGTTCTGTTTGGTAGAGCTGCCATAGATATACCATGTGAAATCGGAACGATCAAGCACAACTTCAGGAGCGTCTCCGTTACGCACATACGTTATATCACTGATGTTCTGATCTACCGCATCCGTCAAAAGGGTAAACGTATAATTGCCGCTTTGATCAACCGTTATATTTTGCTGTCCGCCGCTCAAAGCGTCTTTCGCTATCGAGAAATATTCGTCATCCTCCATAAATCTGCCGCCGCGTGCCACCGACGAACCATCCGAATTTGTGGCCCATACGCCATCTTCATCCTGTACGCAAAACTGAAACGAATCTCCCGCATATAAATTGATCGTTATTTTAAATTCGTTTTTCCCTTCGGCTTTGGCAAGAACGTTCTGCACTTCACCTTCGTCAATGATTCCGCCATTCCATCCAATCTCGCGGAGCGGGCCGCCGGAAGGCGACTCACCCGCTATCGTCCATGTACGGGTATCCTCCTCATCAGAATACCAAGCGGAATAAACATTTTTATCTTTTGTTATCGCTTCTTCCCAATCCATTTCAAAAGTATAATTCTTGGTAGAAAACCAATCAAAGAAAGTAAAGCCTTCCCCCTTTTCATATCCGACATCCGCAGGAGTAAATTCTTCTAACGTACCATCTTTCTCCACCCATTTTTCCGTGATTACCTTATCCCCGTCGTAAAAGGTCACTTTAACCTCTCCATCATGCGAGGAACATGCAGCCAATGCTGCGCCCATTAAGGAAAGCGACAATATACAAGTCAATATTACGCCGAGCTTTCCCCTTTTTGATTTTAGCATAAAACAAATCCTCCTTAAAAATTTTAATTATTGCCGATTTAACTAATCGGTTATATAAATTATATCATAGATTTTTTATTTGTCAATACCCTTTTGAAAAAAAAATTGCCAAAATTTAAATTTTTTTATTTAATCGATTAAATCGTAAATTGATTTGACAACGGATTCATTTTAGGGTAATATTATGTTACTATGAAAAACGAAGAAGTTACTACAAATGGTATTATCACTATCAATACGATAGCAAAAATGGCGAATGTTTCTACCGCTACGGTATCGTATGTCATTAACGAACGCACCGATAAGAAAGTAGCGGAAGCAACAAGACAAAAGATATTAGATTTATGCCGTAAATATAATTATCAAAAAGGCGCTGCGAGAAAGCGGCCAAAAGACAAAAAGCCTGTTACTATTGATGATATTGCGAAAGAAGCCGGCGTTTCTACCGCAACCGTTTCTTATATTATCAATAACCATCAAGACGTCAAAATTCGGGAAGAAACACGAAGGAAAGTCTTACAAATCTGTAATTTGCGGCAGTTCTTCCCTTCTTCGACCGCGCGGGCATTACGTTCTGCGGACGCAGAAACCGATAAAAACAACACGATCGGCTTATGTTTCAACCGCCCGACTTCTACATTCTACCATAGTGAAGAATGTCTTGATTTAATATGCTCTTTACAGAAATTCTTATATGAGAGAGATTATAAAACTCTATTACTTCCCCCTGTTGAATCCGATTCCATATCCGTACAAAAAGATATAGACGGTATTATCTGCATCGACCTTTCTGAGCAACAGTTTTATACTTTGAAAGAAAGCTATTATGTGCCTATCGTGGCTATTGATATGACAATCAAAGACTCTTTGTTTTTCAAATCATATAATGACTTCAGCGCAATCATCAATTACGCTAAAACTCAACTAAAAACATCGCATCTGATTTTCGTTACGAGCAAATATCAAAATCAACCTTATATGAATAAATTGAAACGAGCTTTGGCTGATGATTTACTGTATGTAGTCAGCACTTATGCCGATCTGATAGAATTTTTACGGCAACATAAAGACGAGCATATCGTTTTTAGTGACATATCTCTTGCCATTTGCAGTTTCCCCTATATAGCGGCAGAAAAAACAGCGGTGATATGTAACAATGCAAAAATAACGTTGCCTTCGGATCAAATGGTCAAAATTTATTTACCTTCCGAGCTGAAAGTTAAAAATGCAGTAGAAATGTTAGAATATGCTATCCAACGGAAAGAAAGCGAACCTCATACTTTCAAACTATCACCTCAGTCTTTGTAAGAAAGGCAGAGAGCATAATGCTCCCTGCCTTTTCATTTTACTGCCAATTAACCGTTACTTCGCCGGTATTGCTGGCGGGCGTGGTATAAACGTGGTTCATACCGCTTTCCCAAACCACATTCCCTGCTCCGTCTATCTTGATAAATTTGTATTCTATCTGAGTATTTGCAGGCACACTGATATCATAGAACCAAGTCGGATATACGCCGATCGTCGGTGTATCGTTAAACAACGGCCCTATCGCTTTCGTCGTATCCCAGCTTCCGAGTTCAGGTACGCTGCCTACAATGTAAACGTTCGTTCCGTAATCCGTAGTTGCATTATTCACCTTAAAGCGAACCGATACTTGAGCACCCGACAAAACATCGAATCCTGCAAATGCTTCACTCGATGTGCCGTTTGCATTTGTTACCACTACGTCAACTTCTCCCGCAACGCCGCCGGGAACGATGGCCTTAATCATACTGTCCGACCAAGATACTATCTGCGCATTCGCCGTACCGAAAGCCACGCTTCCCGTCGTATCGCCAAAACCGCGTCCCGTAATCGTAACCGTATTACCAGGTTTGCTCATCTTCGGATTGATATTGCCGATAATCGGAGTACCTTCATCGTCCGCCGTATATTGCCATACCGCGCATTGGCCTGCTCCGAGATAATAGTCGGATACACTGCCGTTTGTAACGGTTATATTGCCACCACCAAGAAGATTTCCCAAAACGTCATAATAAGTGCCGTTCGGAAGGCTGGACATCAGATTTTCAAGCTGATAACCGCTGCTCTGATTCCTGTTGATTGCCGTCATAACAACGCTGTCGCCAAATACTCTTTCAAATACATAAACATCGTTGTTCAACCATCTCTGCTGCGTAGAACCGTATGCAAGCGCAGGATTGGTTTTGCGTAAAGGAGCCAACTTCGATATAATCTGATAAGCTCTCGTAGATTGATCGAATCCGGTCATATCCGCACGGTTATAAGGATCGCTCTTGCCACCCGCTGCATCGGCCATATATTGCTCTGTGCCATAATAGATGCACGGTATGCCGCGCGAGGTCATCTGAAGCGTGAAAGCGATATCCAATGTCAATTCATTGTAACCGGCCTCAGTCATAAAACGGGATTGGTCGTGGTTGTCCAAGAACGTGACCTGATCATTGATAAAATCATAATCCTGTTCCATAGCCATCATCGTATTATGGAAATCAACCATAGTATATCCGCTGGTCATTGCATTGGCCAACGCGCTGCGAATCGCCGTGTTGTATCTGAAATCCAAAAGGCTCATTCCGCTTTCATTTGCGAAATTTTCCATATTCGGCTCAGACGTCGTGGCGCTATGCGACCATTCACCGAAAATAAACACAGGTTTATAGTCGTAGATATCGCTTACCCAATTCTTTTGCCAGCCCAAAGACATATGCTTGACCGCATCTACTCGAATACCGTCAACGCCTGCATCCAACCAAACTTTGATTGCGTCTTTAAGATACTGATCCGTCGTAGCGTTCTGCTGATTCAAATCCGCCAAACCAAACAACGGCGCATAAACCGTATGTTCCCAAGTATCGAATTCAGCCCACTGATCGGAAACATGATTGAAAATACCGTTCGGATCATTACTGTATGTACTTACATACTCCCCGTCTCTGTAAAGGACACCGTCGTTCGGTTGAATCACCCCGTCATAAACCGCAAACGAGGTGTGATTCGGCGCAAAGTCGATAATGACTTTGATTCCTTTTGCATGCGCCGTATCGACAAGTTCTTCAAACTCTTCCATCGTACCAAAGTACTGATTCGGAGTAAAGAAATCACGGCCCCAATATCCGTGATAAGGCGCACATCCATTTGACGGATCGATATAATCGCTGTTCTGTACCGGCGAAGAAATCCATAAAGCCGTAACACCCATATTTGTGAAATAGTTTTCGTTCAATTTTTGTGTAATTCCTGCCCAATCCCCGCCGTGATATTTACGTAAATTATTTTTATCATAAATTTCACCGGTAGGATTGTTAGAAGGGTCTCCGTCCACAAAGCGGTCTGTGACTATTTGATAAATCACATCCGTTGACATGGACGAATAGTTGCCGACATCTGCATCCGATCCTGAATCTGCTTGTGCAAAAACATTTGTTTTCGGAAGCAGCGCAAACAAAGAAATCAGCCCGAACAGAAAGGCGATAATTACAACCAATACTGAGTTCAAGACACGTCTCTGTTTAATTTTGCTCATAGTTTTCCTCCTCTAACTTTTTATTTTTTTGCAAACGCTCGATCTCTTGTACAAAAACGCCGGCTGAAATCAAGTCATCTGCATTAAACAGGTTTTCGTAGTTATGGAACCCCGAAGGTATAACCCTAATAATGTTCCCTCTATCGTCTTTCATTTCAACGATTTCTTTCGTTTTAGTTTTTTCCAAGAATAACTCTGTCGGACAAAAGAAATTCCTTTCACAATTAAAATCTTTCATAAAGTGCATACACGCGGTCTCTCCATGCCGATTACAGTATATCGCCAATTGCCCGCCATAGCTTGATTTTATTTCCTCACTCTTTACATACATTTTTTTGTACATTTCTGTCTTACTTTTTGACGCCATTTATTTAATCGATTAAATTCTGATTAAATTGTAGCACTATCTATAGAAAATGTCAATACCCTTTTGGAAAATTTTTCTAAATATGATAAAAAACATACAAAAAAACAGACTATTATAAATAGTCTGTTTTCCGTACGAAAAATTTTTTTATGACCGAATTTTATTAATATCAGTTATTTTTCAACTTTAAATCTACTAAATTAACATACTTATATAATAAAATAATATTTCCATCCTATTATATATATACTTAAAATTAGTCATTATTATATGAATTGATGACTGTTAAAACCGCATTCTTTTGTGAATGGCTTAATCTATTCCATTTATCTAAAACCATTCGATGTTCAACTGTTAAAAAATCAACCCGCTCTATATCAAATAATAAAGATACTTGAAACGCTTCCGCTAAATTTTCCAACAAATATAAAGACGGGGAAGACTTTTTATCTCTCCATCGGTATAATGAATTAACAGATATATTAGCGTGTTTAGCTAATTCATATATAGTCCACTTCTTTTCTAATCTTAACTTTTCGACTCTGTTATAAATTGCCGTTGACTCAAAAGTTTCCCGCACAATTGCCCTCGTTTAATCATTATATTCTTTATATATTATACTGCGCGAGAAATGTTATAATATACAATAAATATCCTATAAACAATAGGATATTTATTGTATATTTTACCCTTTACATTTTTATCTTTCAATCAGCGTACTTCACTTTGTTCTGCTTTATAAAGCATCCAATTCCTTATACGTTTTTCTTTATCGCATATAGTCTTAATTTGCGATATTATTTTCTCTTTTAGATTTTCCCTTTGTTCAATACTGCCGCAGATAGAAATTAGCGTCTTATAACCGTTAATGATATCTAAAAAATTTTTCTTCATTTCCTTTGATAATTTCGGATATGTAAATGTGAACTGATGCATTTGTCTAAGTTTTTGCCAATATAAATCTTTGTATACCCCCTTTTCCATATTGCTAAACTTACTTAAGATTCCCTCGGCACAAAAATACTTTTTTAAAACACAATATGATTCTTTGATTTCTTTGGTATACGCTTTTATCCGCTCTCTTAATTTTTCAAAATAGTTTTTATCCGGCTCATGCAACTTTTCAAATGTTATAAACGGATCTCGTCCTTGTTGCAAACACGAAACACCGCCTTGGTATGCATTTTCCAAAGCCTCCGCCGGAAACTCATGTCTCACATATCGAAAATCCTTTTCCGACTCATGTTCCAAAATAATAAAGACTTTCTTTATTGGATCATATCCGTACACACTTATATAGTGATCGGTATGGATTTTCCCGAATGTATCTGCCCGAAAAGGTATATAAAAACAGTCTACAACAATAATCGACGGGACTCTCATTTTCAGTTTTTCAATCAATACTTTCCGTATCGCCCCTTGGGGCCAATATTTTATTTGTCTGATTCCTGTGAGCGCTTCAAACGTTTCCTTATCAAAAACCTGAATCTCTTTTGTCTTCAGCCTTCCCGCATCGTTGACATACAAATTCAAATAATTTCCTATCACGACTTCAGGAGACACTCCGAAGTATTTATAACAAGCCAACAATTGATGAAAATAGCAACTTCGGAAAAAGAAACGATTAAACGGAGATACCCCTTTTAATTCAATATACTCGGATTCATTCATTTTTTACCAGTCACTCCGATCTTAAAATTTTCTATTATCTCAATTTTGTTACACTGCATGAATTCCGGAAGCTGTTTCCGACACAAATCCATAACGTATTCCGCCGTTACGATGCCTGCATTCAGCGGCTGAACCACCGCGCAAATCTTTTGTCCCAGTATTTCGTCTGGCTTTCCGTAAACCTTACAATGTGCAATATTTCGATCCGCTTGTATCGCTTCCTCAATCATAACGGGATCTATATTTACCCCGCCACGCACGATCAATCCGTCCACTCTTCCTAAAACATAAACTTTTTTCCCTTTTATATATCCTCTATCGTGGGTATGGAACCACTTCCCCATAAATCCTGCCTCACCTATATATCCGCACGCCAATGCCGGCGACTTTATCTTGATTTCTCCATTGCAACTTTGGGCTTTTATGCCTTTTAATAACTTCCCGGCATATCCTCTTTGAATCCTTTTCGGCAATCTTCCCATCGATATCCTCGGTGCTGCTTCCGTCATACCGTATCCGACATAAAATATTGTTTTCGGCATTCTCTTTTTTATGCGCTCATATACGCTCTCCGTAAGGACTTCTCCTGAAAGTACACATTTCTCTATCGGAATCTCCGTATGCATTACGGCACAGGAAAACAGGCATGTCGGGGTTCCGTTCCATAATGTTATCCTTTTTTCTTGTATCTCTTTTTTTATCGCCCAAGGTGAAAACGGGCCGTCGTAGAATGAAAAACTTACCCCGCTGAATATTCCGACAAACAGATCCCCTACTAACGCGGCTATATGTGCCAGCGAACGGGAAATGAGCATTTTATCTTCGGGTTTATAACGAACGATTTTTGTTATTTCCTTTATATTGAATAACAAGCCGCTTTGCGTAAGCCGTACTCCTTTAAATTTACCCGTTGTTCCGGACGTGAAAAGTACGATGGGTTCTGGAACCGATACCGGCGGATACAAACCTGATGGAACAATATTAACTGCGCCTTCAATATATTCATCCGTTACATAGCAATAGCGATGGAACTGTTCAGCTATATTCTGTACCTGCTCTTCTTTCAGCAGCCGGTTGACGGGAATAATCTTCTTGCCTGAATAAAGTCCTGATAATATCGCTATCGCCATATTTTTACCTTTCCGGCATCTCAATATCACGTTGTCCGACGGCAATGAGCGAAACGCTTCACCTACGATCTGAATTCTTTGATATAAATCAAAATATTTCATGCATCCTTCGAAATCTTTCGTAAAGGTCCGAGTTCCGTTTTTTCTTATCCGAAACATTAACGTTCTAACAAGGTTCATATATACTTCTCCAACATTGTACATAAATTACCAACCGTCTCCAAGTTCTCCGCGGACAAATCGCTGTCTTTGATTTCTATATGAAACCGCTCCTCGATTGCAACAATCAGGGATACCAACATTAAAGAATCGAGACCTAAATCTTTTTTCAAAGAATCGTTTTCGTTCATATTCTGTTTCACCCCTTGAAGCTCCGATATCAATTCGTATAAATCTTTTTTTATATCTTTATTCATACCCTTTCCGCTCCCGTAAAAATCTTCTTTGCTCAAAATACAAATATCTCTTAAAAATCCCTTCCGTTACCGTAAATGTCTTGTGCGAGTTATAATCAATTACCTCCTGTGATCTCGTCGATGCATGAATATCTTGTAAAAATTCAACCAACGCCCGTTTTTCTTTCAGCGATTCAAAAATTGATACCACATCTGCTATTGTACTGCAACATATCTGCCGAATATTTTCCTTTTGGCAATATCCATACAACTCCCCATAGGACACCAATCCGTTTTTCAGGAAAAGGTAGATATCCAAAAATTTATATAGGGATTGATTTTTATTTCTGCGCCACATATCGTATAAAGAAATTTCTTTATATTGATGCGCAAGCAAATGAAGAAAAAATTTATTCTGCTCCAACGTTCTAACCCCGTTAATTATTTTCGTATTCTCTAAGAAGCCATCCACATCTTTGTCCCCGGGAAGATTATGCAACGAAAAATTCACATCGACTTCGACAAACGGTAATAACGGATCTTCCGTCATCAAGAGGTACGGCGCCGTTTCTCCGCGGTTCATTCGTCGAGTCAGTATTTCTTCTCTCGAAAAACCAATAAATTTTCTTTCCTTAGAATCATATCGTCCCTGACGAAATCCTAACGCACGCAAAACTTCACTAATATTCGATAAATCCTTTTGCGAGACAAGGATATCTATATCATTGCCGTTTCTCTCGCCCTCTTTATATATCTGTATCTTTTGCGGGTATCTACGGCAACTGAAATATTCGTTCGTAAGTTGCTGAAAATAAGTACATTGCAAAATACTTCCTTTCAAAAAAGCGTGATTGATCTTCGCTCGTTCCAACGCAATAGAAACCATATGTAGATATTCAGCTTTCTTTTGACAAAGCAATTTTTGTTCAGAACTTGATTCAAATAATACTTTTGCGATTCGCTCGGGTATTTCTATACCGATTTCCAACGCTTTACCGTAAAAATAAACATTTATACGATGAAACTCGAGAAAACCAAGTACAGAATACCAATCTGATGGCTTATATTTTACTTTTTTCCCTTGTAAAACAGAAAGAATAAAACTTAAATCGCTTCCCCTCATAAAGATACCTCCAATATCTTTTTAACATCACCAAAAGCCGCAGTTGGTTCCCTATCCGTATCGATGAACTGAAAGTCATATCTTCTCCCCAAACGCAGAAATTCTTCCCGTACTTTTTTCAACAACTCCTCATTTAAATAACGGTCACATTCTTCTGCACGGTTCTTGATCCGTCGGATAGCCAATTCTGCAGGACAGGTTATCAAAAAAATGATATTCGGACGTACAATTTGTTTCGCAGCTTCAAAGAACCATTTTTCTTTTTTATATCCGCGGGCAAACATATTCGCTATACTCGTGTAAAGGTATCTATCACAAATAACGATTTTCCCATCTCTAAGCAATGGCCTTATAACCTCATAATCATGCTGGAGTCTGTCTGACAAAGTCAATAACTGTACCGCCCTATAGTCTATATCTTGATGATTCGGGGAATACATCATTTTTTGAAAGAGTTTTGTTTTTCGGCTCAAATCCGTAGGCTGTTTTAGACATATGATTTTTTCATTTCCGTATTTCGCCGCCAACCATTCTCTGCACAACTCGATTAACGTAGTCTTACCTGCCCCATCGGTACCTTCAAACACGATGAGTTTACCGCTGTTCTTGTTTTTTTGCAAATGTGCTTTCATAGCTTCACCTTTTCACAATAAAATGCTTTGTTTGGACAGGCTTATCCGAAACAGAATTTTCTGAAACTTTAAGTCGCTCACTTTCTTCCGAAGCCGTCCCATTCTTTTTCTTTTCGAAAAACTTCTCGGTGATCGCGTAAATCGATAAGCTTAATGTCGTACTGGTCAGAGCTATCGATAATGTGCTTTCATTCCAAGCCGTTCCACAAAATAGATATGTATATAACGCTGCGTATCCTATTCCGAATAAAATCGGCAACAATACTATATATTTGTTTAAATTAACGCCTTTATTTTGCCACTTGGCTGTTATCAGTTTTAAGGGTATTTTTGCAAATCCCGTCGTTATGATTATCAGTAGCGCCAAAACAAAATTATCAATTCCGTAATTTTCAATCATTTCTTCAATAGTTTCCATCGTTTTCCTCCTGTTTAAAATACAAATTGAATTATACATTCTTGTATTTTTATAAACAAAAAATTTTCTTGGACCCGAATATCAAATTTACTGTAAGACTTTATATGTCCGTCTTCTTTAAAAATTATCTCTTTTAAGCGACTGAAAAACATTCTGATAACACTCATGCCATCCTCTCCGTTTTGACATTTTATCAAGCCGACTTTATATAACTCTTTAGCAAAAAAACTATATACTTTATTCATCATAGCTTATGTCGTCCGCGTTGATAAACCTGCCAATGGAAGGGTCGTAATAACGGCTGTTCAGGTAGTACAAGCCTGTTTCCGTGTCGTAATAATACCCACGATAACGGAACGGATTCAGCTTTGCTACGCTATTATTATACAACATTTCGTCCGTGATGTCAATACCAGCCCCTTTCCGCACTCTCTTGCGGGTTATCTCCCAACAAAGAAAAGCGGCCGCACAGGAATGTGCAACCGCTCTTTCACTTTATTACTTCAACTAAACTTTAAATATATTGCAACCAATTTACCATCTTCATCAATTTTGACATATTGATTAATTGCAAACTGATAAATCGGTAAATCAATTTCAATATCGCCAAAACCATATAATTTTTGACTTGAATCGTAATATTCTATTCCTTTTACTTTTTTTGCGTTTTTTATAAGATACTCTTTTCCAAAACAATCTGGATCAATAGATTTATCATCCATATACAATCGTCCAGTTAAAACATGTTTTACATCTATTTCTTTTAATATAATTCTCTTGCTTAAATTTACACAACCTTCTATTCCTATACATTGTTTGGAATTTGAGTTAATATTTAATATTAATACCACAAACGGTTCAATTTTAACTTGAAAATCCCAATCTAATTCATTATTTAAACAAGAAAACGAATTATCTTTATTTTTAACTAAAACAGATTGACTCATAGATTGTGTAGTATCAATAAAAAAACGCATAGTTTCACCCTCCTAAAATGGTCCTATATGAAAAATAATACCCTTTATATAATTAACTACTAACTTCCAAGTAGCATCATGCCATACGCCCTTTCCAATCCTAAAACCTCCTTTTATTGTAAAATTAACTATTTGTTTCGACTCTTTTACCATCTTACCATATTTTATAATTTGTTTTTGCAACAAAACAGAATGCTGATATGATCGAGCCATGTGTTCAGAATCTATTAATGTATTAGAATATTGATATGCTTCTATATTCTTATAGGCATTGATTCTCGGGGCATTATAACGTAACCAACCACCACAAATTGCACTTCCTACAGCCGCTATACCTGCGGTTATACCTGCATACAAATCGTAAGCAGACTGATTACTCCCGAATATCCCGTCTCTAACAAAATTATAGCCGCTTATCGCTTCTCCAATATCTGCGCCACCGTTAATCGTTGTTAATGCCCCAGCCGTAATTGTTACTCCAGCAACAACCAACATACCAACTCCTGCTACTCCGCTCGCAATAACTAAAGCGCCAGCAACAATTGCCCCTACACCCGTCAATACATTGACGACACCGCGCCAAAAAGAACTCCAACTCCATGTTCCCTCCGGATCGGTATACATCACGGGATTATTCCCGCAATATGCAAACAGATTCAGTCCGTTGATGTCGGTCGGCTGGATATAGCTTATATCGTCCGCATTGATGAACCTGCCAATGGAAGGGTCGTAATAGCGGCTGTTCAGGTAGTATAACCCCGTTTCCGCGTCATAATAATACCCACGATAACGGAACGGATTCAGCTTTGCTACACTACTATTATACGACATATTTTCCGTGATGTCAATATCTCCCCATTTCCGCACTCGTCCCTTTTTGTAAGCATTTTGAGTATAAACAAAGAAAAGCGGCTGCACAAGAATGTGCAACCGCCCTCTTTTTAGACTGCTTCTAAATTACATGTGTTTCAATTTCATTTTCAAATTGTTTAAAGAAACAGTATAAATCCTCATCTGAAAAAGCGCTTGCATCAATATATTTCTTTAAACAACTATCGATGTACCACGACTTTTTAGAGGGAGACCAAAAAAAACTTAAAATCGGATTTTCCGAATTATCTGTCGTTACATACTGAAAAGATTTTTTTAAATTTAATCCTTTTTCCTCTTTCCATTTTTTATATTGAGCAAAAAATTCCAAAGGACAAATCCAATCACTATAGAAAATTTTATCATTGATTTTTATAATCATCCAACAATCAATGCTTAACAACTTTTCTAATGAATAATTAAATAAATCTTCTTGTTTAATTCGAAAATCACCTTTTAAATTTATTTTTATCATTGAATATCTCCTTATCCAGGGAAAAATGTAATAATTTTCCCAAGTCTTGAAAAAACAAGGCGAACAGAGGTCTCTCCTTTACTGCCAATTATTATACCAGCATCATAAAATATTTTATATGAATCAGGACTATTACTTATCAGTTTCTTCATTGGCGTTTTTCGAATCGCTTCTCGACCTAATTTTCTTAAATATTCCTGATCACCAGTTGAAAACTTTGCCCAATTACCGTTTGAATTAGGTAAGTGTTTGCCTTTTACATTATAACTACCCATTTTTTTATAAGCATTGATTCTCGGGGCATTATAACGTAACCAACCACCACAAATTGCACTTCCTACAGCCGCTATACCTGCGGTTATACCTGCATACAAATCGTAAGCAGACTGATTACTCCCGAATATCCCGTCTCTAACAAAATTATAGCCGCTTATCGCTTCTCCAATATCTGCGCCACCGTTAATCGTTGTTAATGCCCCAGCCGTAATTGTTACTCCAGCAACAACCAACATACCAACTCCTGCTACTCCGCTCGCAATAACTAAAGCGCCAGCAACAATTGCCCCTACACCCGTCAATACATTGACGACACCGCGCCAAAAAGAACTCCAACTCCATGTTCCCTCCGGATCGGTATACATCACGGGATTATTCCCGCAATATGCAAACAGATTCAGTCCGTTGATGTCGGTCGGCTGGATATAGCTTATATCGTCCGCATTGATGAACCTGCCAATGGAAGGGTCGTAATAGCGGCTGTTCAGGTAGTATAACCCCGTTTCCGCGTCATAATAATACCCACGATAACGGAACGGATTCAGCTTTGCTACACTACTATTATACGACATATTTTCCGTGATGTCAATACCCCCGCTTATATATATGCGGTGGTTGCCCCACGCGTCGTATTTGTACTCCGCCACAAGGTTCTTGTTCGCGTCGTAGATTCGGTCGATATCGCCCAGCAGGTTCTTCTTGTAATAGTATACGTTTCCGTCGTACTTGAACCCTATCACGCCCTGCGCGTCGTAGTAGTATTCGAATACTTTATCCCCGACCTTTTCCGCGATGATCTTCGTTCCGTCCGTATAGTAGGTATGCGTTACGCCGTTTACCGTCTTTTCCTGGCGTACCCCGTCCATATCGTACAGATAGCTGTCGCTTCCGCAACTTGCGAGCATCCTACCCCGCGTCCACGTCAGCGTTTTGCCCTTGTAGCTCGACGGGTTCCCCAATGCGTCGTAGCCGCTTATGCTCTGCGTCACTCCGTTTTCCGTCACCGAGGTCAGACGTTTATCCGAATCGTAAGCATACGTCCTCGTTACCCCGCCCGTAAGAGAGTTGCCCGTCGTGTAGTTATACTCCGTCACCTTTTCGATATTCCCGAAGTCGTCGTATTCGTAGAAATACGTCTTGTTCAGCGCCGCGTTATCCTCGCGAATCAGGCGGTCGATATCGTCGTAGGTATAACGGATATTTTTCCCGCCGATTGTCCTTTCTCGGATATTCCCGTTCTTATCGTACTCATATTTATCCGTAAGGTTCAACCCTCGGAATTCCACTTTCGATATGAACGTCGTTTTTCGGTCGGGGCGAATCACCGTTACCGGCGGTTTCGTTTCTCCGCCTCCTCCGCCCGTGGAGCCGCCGCTGCAACCGCCGCCCGTACAGAACGGAGAAATGTTGTTCTTCAACAAGCTGTTATAGACAGTATATTCCCGATATCCGCCCTCCTCGTAGCTGTAAAGTTCGCTGAAATATTCGTCTTCGTCCGTTACGATCCCCTTTTCTCCCAATCGGTTCAGCGCATCGTATACGTACTTCACTTTCTTTCCCGTCGGCAGGTATATCTTCGTCAGCGGCGCGTTCGGCACCCGGTTGCCCGACGTACTGCCGAATTTTTTATACAGGTAGCGGTATTCCTGCTTTTCGCCGATGCCTTTTTCATACGCCGTCCTTATGACATAGCCTTCATTGTCCGTTTCCTGTATGTACCTGCCTGTTCTGTACCCCGTATATTCGACCGCATCGACTTCGCCGTGGTCATTATACAGATACGTCAATTCCGTCGTTTTTCCGCTACCGCACGCGCTGTCCGTCAGGCTCTTCAACAGCATCGTGGTTTCGTCGTATTCCGCCGACGCGAGCACCTGTTTCGCGCCGTCTTTCGTTACGCTCTTTTCGATGAATCTGCCGTATCCGTCGCTCACTTCTTCGCCGCTCCAGCCGTTGCCGTAACTCACGTTGGTATAGCTCTTTCCGTCGCTCGTTTTATTATATGCCGCCGTATATACGGTAACGCCGTTGAATTTTACTTTTTTGATCCGCGAATATCCGTCGTATTCAAATTCATAAACGGCGCCCGTACGATTAATTTTTGTCAAGAGTCCGGCATTGTACTCGTACTGCGTATTCTCGTTCTGGATATGATTCACGCTGTTCCCGTCGCGCGTAGCAAACCCTGCCGAGACGGATTTCAGCATACCGTCGTCGCCATACCCGTAATTATAGGCCTGCCCGTTCGGGAGCGTCACTTTATTCAGCCTGCCCTTATAACTGTCGTACGCGCTCTGCGTATATACGGACACGCAGTTGTCCGATCCGTCCAAAATAGAATACCGTTCGTCATACTCCTTTACGGTATAATATCCGCTCGTATCGGTCTGGCTTTCATAAATAATTTCGCCGCTCGACGGAGTATTCCCGATTATCTCTTTTGTGACCGTGCCATGCGAATTATATTCATACTCTTTTCTGTCGCGCAGTTTTTCGTCTTCCACTTTCACAAGATTGCCGTGTATATCGTAATAATAGAAAACGTGGAACTCTTCCCCTTTCGTGTTTATGAAAACGCTGCGGCGGATCAGGCCCTGCGCATCGCTCCACGTGCGCGCCGTTCCGTTTGCGCTCTTTGCCTCCGAATACCCGCGGGGCGCATAATCGAGGCTGAACAAATTATTGTTAAACGTCCAATAATTGTACGAGGTCGCAATCGAACCGCTTAATTTGATCGTCGCCAAATCGACGCCCGACTTGATTTCTTCACCGTCTTTATAGATCTTTCCCGGATTGGCCAGCATATTTGCCACGTCGTTTGCAAACGACTGCATTTCCTCGGGAGTATCCGCATTGACGACATACGATTCGGAGCCGTAATATACGCGGCTGATATCTTTGGGGCCGAAACACTCGCTGCCGTTGAAAAACGCGGGAGCGGATACCGTTTTATTCAGTTTACAGCGGACAAGTTCGACGGATTCTATTTTCAACGCGCTTTGCGGCAAGCCATACTGCAACGACATATTGTCTTTCCCGCCGTTATAGCACTTGCTGTAATCGATTTTGACGCATATCTTCACCAAACCGTCGAGTTCGTCATTCGACACGGGAACGATACCCATTTGGTATTCGTTTTTTATCCTTCCGTCAAACCGATATACGCGTTCTTTATTTTTCGATGTATCCGAATACGTCAAAGAGACGTTCAGCTCGAATTTTGCCTCGCTTTCCTCCGACGGATTCAAACAGTATTCATCCGTCCTGACAAGCGCGGCAACAGCCAGACCTTCGTCGCCGCGAAGCGCGCTCAGATTATATGCAAACACATCCTGCTGCATATAGGCCTGCGCTCCTGTTTTTCCGATGAGTTCATAGCCCGTTCCGACCTGAGTGCCGTTCTCGGGGCAAACCCAATTCCCCATACCGTCCGCGAGTTTACTCTCAACGCCGGACAAACTGCTGAAACGATACGACTGATTGTCGTCGTTTCTTGTGCCTTCAAACGTAAGGGCACGCAGCGTACTGTCTGCCGACAAAGTAAATTTATTGACGCATACGCCGTCCGAATCGAATTTATAATAAGTTTTCGTGCCGTTTTCGTATTCGATAACGGAATAGCCGTCATTGAGCCAAACTTCGTTTGTCGTATTGATTTCATTTTCCGCGCTTATCTCGCACAGTTCTACTATATCGGTTCCGCTGATCGTATTGACCGAAGTACCGTCCTGGAAGGTATAATGATTTTCGTTTCTGCCGATATTCAACCGATATCCGGTGACGTCGGAAATCGTCGATATGTCGTCAAAACTATATAAAAACCGCAAAGAAGTCCCGTCCGAATGCGTTATTTTATCCAAAGATTTTACCGATGAGCCGACATTATGATACTCAATTTCGGTGCCGTCCGGCAGAGAGAGCCGCGTCAAACAGCCGCCTTCGTATTGTAAATTAGCTTTACGTCCGCAACCGTCCGTGATGCTTTTCAAGACATAATTGCATTCGTTGTCGGTTCCATATGTAAATTGCATTGTATTTCCGTTCTTATCGGTGATTTTAGTCAAAATACCGCCGCTGAACTGGTAAACCGTTCCGCCGTTGTCCATCAGTTTGTCCAAACCGATATATTTCATTCCGATAGTATCATCACGGAATTCGTAATTATCCGTATCGAATGTGTAGGACGAGCCCGAAGGCGTTGCGTCGACCTTTAAATACCGATAAAGATTGTGGCGGAAGCCTGCCTGGTCGATATAGACATATTTCTGTTCACTTCCTTCGCCTTCACTATACAGATACTGCTGGACATTCAATTTCCAACCTTTCGGCAAGCCCGTTTCTATCTTACTGCTTCCGACCGAAAAATAATTTTTTGATTTATAAAGGCTGTTATAGATATGAGAAATTTGCAGCGGAAGGCGGTTGCCGCTCATACTTATGTCCTGATATTCAAGAAGTTCCGTGCCCGTATACAGATTCAATGCGTAATTACACTTATCGTTGATAGCCGCCGTATATTTTTCGCCGCCGTTGAATTCTTCGGGAATATAATAATCGACATCGAGATACGGACGGTATTTGATCGGATCCACATAAGCTGAAAAAATTATAAAAGTGAATTCATCAGCATCACGGTCCGCCACTTCAAACAATAAACCTTTCGTTCTATAATCCGCATTACGAATCGTATCCGTTACGTCTATGGTATAAGCTTCGTAGCTTTCTTTAATTTCTGTTCCGATAATATCTGTATATATTGAATTATCGCACAATTTACCAACAAACGAACCTTCTTCAGACAAATCGTTTTTTACCTGTCTCACTACGAGATCCGATAAATGCGTTCCGGTTTCATATCTGTCGGTTTTACGCATATGCAATACGGCAGAACGAATAATAGCATTCTTCGGTATTACATCGTCCAAAAAAAATTGGATCCATACCTTCGAAAAATAACTATTATCCCCGCGATATTTTGTGGATATATTATAAGTATTTTTTGTAAGAGCTCTCGGTTCCTTACGCAGTTCATAAGTATCTATATAATCTTCTGCGTAATTCATAATCGTAGGATCGATAGAAACAGGATAGGTTCTTGCAGGCTCATTCAGCCAAGCCGAGTCTGCAATTACCTGTAACTCATATTCATCCTTTGATTTTTCCGCAATATCGTACCTGCCTTCAGATAAGTCTAACACCCTTTCGATGTATCGAGAGCCTGGGCGCAATCTTTATGTTTGGCATTAGTATATCAGACAAAAATAAGATTGTCAAGGCTTTTTTGAGGATTTTTTGACATTTTTTGCAAAAATTTTTCCTTAAATGTTTCGTTTTTTCCCTAGACTGAGATTGTATCGTATAACTGATTTCAGTCATACTTTTTTGCGTTTTTTAAGAATCAAGAACACCCCGCCTCCTACAGCGGCAAGTACAGCGATGACGATGAGAGCGATGATTCCTCCGCTTATTGATTTTTCGATTTCAAAAGAATATTCGCTCGTGTTCCCGGCCTCGTCGGTTACAACTACCCTATATATACCGACCTCCCTCAGTTCGCTGTCAAGTTCATACTCAATCGCTTCGTCGTTACAGTAAACCCTCACATTTGCCGTTTCGGAAAGATTATCGAGAACCACTTTATTTTTGGTAGTTCCGCCGTTTTCTACCCCGTCAATCACAAGCGAGGGAGCCGTCGCATCCACCGTTACGGTAAAATTGTATGAAACGCCGTTCACAACGACGCCGACTTCGTAGATGCCGTCTTCATTCAGTTCCAGCGTACCGTAGTTCAAACGCTTGTCTTCCCCGTCTACCGTTACCTTTTCAACCCCGGGGACTCCATCAAAATTATGTTCAAAAACCTGTACCAACGGTTTGACAACGATAAAAGACATTTCCCGGGTATTGCCGAGCACATCCGAAACCTTGAGAGTGTAAGCACCTGGTATCCCCCAATCTTGAATAGATACATCCTGATTTCATTTTACCATACTATATCCTATTATAAGAGTTTAAAATCCAATAGGCTTATCATCGCCAGCATAACCGGGTGGATTTTACAAGGGAGTGACAAACAAACCACTGCCTTGTTCACACACTAAAAACGCCGAACGGAAATCCGTTCGGCGTTTTTATTTTATTCCCTTTCTTTTTTCAAAATATATCCGGTAAAACCGAGCATAACGAGTACGATAAATCCCAAATTGACAGGAATTATTACACTTCCGCATCCGCTCCCGCCGTCTCTTTCCACGCTCTCCATTGCCGTCTTGACGGACAAATAGGCATTTTCTACTTTTGTTTCGTTGATCTGTCCTTGAATCGTGGCTATTCCGTTTTCGTAAATTTGAGAAAGTTTGTTCCAATTCCCTTCGCTGTAATCCTTGCGATTCAATGAATCATAAAAAGCCTTCAATTCCGCGATTTTCGCTTCCTTGAACTCGTTCAGCTCCGCCTGGCTCTCGGCTGCGGTCTTGACAGAGAGAATGAGCGTTTCGTATTCCGCGTAAATTCTGTCTGCACTCTCTTTATCGGACGCTTCCAAAATTTTATTTTTGCCCGAGGAAAGATAATTTTGGATATCCAGCCAACTCGTCCCGGAATAATCGTCTTCCCGGAGGGAATCCGTCAAAGTCTGCAATTCTTCCGCAAGACCTTCTTTATATTCCTTAACTACGCGCGCCGTCTCGAAATCCAAAACCTTTTCCACATCATATCCTTCCGTATCGATAGTAAAGGAAGGCAGAAGGTCGACAGCCCCGTAATTCGTTGAAGGCGTATAATAGACGAGCAGAAACGATTGCCCCGCTTTCAGGTTCACAGCCGCTGCGAAATAATCGGATTTAAAGGTTTTTGTTACGACTTTATCGTAAAGCAACACCGTCGTGCCGTCCGTGTCCTGCACAAGCGCTTTGACGTACGTATTGAGCGCCCACTGTTCCTTCGGCATATCGTTATGCGCGAGCGTCACGAGGCTGTCCTCTTTGACGGTGACTTCTATAATGGTATCGTAACCGTTGTCTGCCAAAATTTTCGTTCCCTTAGAATAATAGGGAGCAAAATCATACCAAAGCGTCTGCACCCCCGTATATTGCGTCGCTTCGGGATGAGTGACCTTTCCCTCGCCCCAATTGTAACAGACGAGAGAAGCGCTGTCGCCATAAAGTTTTCCCGATGACAGACGGAAAGAGGAAAGAGCTCTATGGTTGAATTCCTCCGAAGTCGTCGCCTGCTGAATCATCATATCGAACAGATCGTATGTCTCCTGCGTCTGCCCCGTCTTTCTCGCCCCCTCTGTATATTTGCCACGTTCCGCTTTCAGGGAAAGATTCCAATCAGTGCGTTCGGTTTCTCCGTAAACAAGCGTGAGTGTATCTCCCTTTTTGAGATGCTCGACCGTCGCTCCTTCGATTCCTCCCGCGAGTAAAATTTTTTTCGCGCCTTCCGCGCCCGACAGGGAAAGTCTGATATTCCCTTTGGCGAGAAACGTCACTTCGAGTTCGTATCCCGTCGGCACGACGATAAAATCCTTTCCCGCGCGCACCCCCGATTCAGAGATACAGGCTCCGCCCGAACAGGCTAGAAGGACGGATTCTCCTCCTGCCGCACATTCGGAGAACGCCACTTCGTACAATTCTCCCGAAGACGGATTTTCAGCGAAAAAGTTTTCGACGGTTTTTTCCTCCGATTCGGGAAGATCCTTCAGAGTGCCCGCTTCATAACCGACGGAAAGCTTAAATTCCGCGTAATAAGTGTTGCTCGTCCTGTATAGAAAGTAATAGGTCTCTCCTGCCGCGGCGTCATACGTATCGGGGCAATAATAATTCGCTGCGACGGCGAATGTCGTGACCGTCGTTTCTTTCAAAAGCTCCGCGCCCTCGCCACCATCCTTAAAAATCTGTACTTTCGTATAATTGTCCGCCCAAGTGCCACGGGCAACTGCGTCGTGCACGAAACGGAAACGGCAATCGGAGAGTATATCCACTGCGACGATGACCGAATAATTATTGTCCACGAGCATTTTTGTCGCAGAAAGCGAAGATTTAGGCGAAGAGGAGTTGGAGGGAATATAGGAAACCGCTCCCTCGGTAAACGAATTGAACGATACGGGGCGTTCGATCGTACCCGTCATGACCCGATAGGAGGTCAAAGAAGAATTTTCCACGGTGCCGCCTTGCGTCTGTTTGGTATTATAAACCATGCTCCCTGCGGAGACATACTCGTATTCCGCAGGTTTTTGTTCGGAAAAAACGAACCCGGGATCAAACTCTATATTTGAGCCGTATTCGTTGCCGACGACTTCGAAGTACACCGTATCTCCGGCGTTTACGGAAAACGAATAATCGTAAAACTCTCCCTCTTTATAGGAAGTTTTCCCACCGCCCTCGCTCAGCGACGATACGGGAGAAGAGGAAAAGATGCGCATTTTCGCTCCGTTTTCTTTCCCGCGGGTAACGGCGATGCTCGTCCAATTATAATAGCCGCCGTGTGTAAAAGCATTGTTTTTCAAGCGGAGATCGCAGTCTTCCGAAACGGAAATTTTATAGTACGAGGAAGCCTTATCGTCCGAATACCAGCCCGAAAGCCCGATGGCATATTTCCCCTTTTCCGCTGAAACCGAACATTTATTTTCCGCATAGATATCGAAAGGCGTGTCCGTCTCACCTGCTTTCCCGTAAAAAGCACCTATATCCGCCACTTTTTTCCGGCGGCCGTCGAATACCGGCAACGTATGAGTCGGATTCGAAGCGATTCCACCGAGAATATCGGACGAGGAAACGGACGTTTCCCCAAAGACCTCCTCCGTGCTCTCACGGAAAGTAAACGCGGGATTGATCGACATTTTCGCCCCGTATTCGTTTCCGAAAACCCGAACGACGACTTTATCTCCCGCCTTGACGTTCCCCGCGTCCGAAAGCATGGAATCCGCGGCAACGGTTCTCTTTTCCTCGCCCTCTTTGCTTCCGAGCGTATGAGACGAAACCGCGCCGAAATAACCGTCCGCGCCGTATACCGATACGGAAACGACGCTCCAACTGTAAAAGCCGTTGTATTCGAAAGCCTCGTGCGAAATGCCGAGATATGTGTCCTCCCGAATCTCCAATGTCATAACAATAGACTCGTTTCCGTCCGAACTCCAACAGGCATCCCCCGTCCCCGAACCGCTCAGCATATAGATTTTCTTCCCGATCGTCTTCGAGGCTTTCGTCTCTTCGAATGTATCGAAAGCGTTCAGGGATTCAGCCGAGCCGTAACCGATCTGCACGCGGGCGAGCGTGCGCCCGTCCGAAGCCTCTATATCGTACCCCGAATGGGACGCGGCTTCGTAAATGCCCTTGACGATCTCTTTTGTGTCCGTTTCGGCGAGAACGGCCGTCTCCGCGGCGGAAGCCGCCGAAAATAAATTCTTTGCGCCGACCGCGGAACACACCGCAACGACTGCGCTCAATCCGAAAATAACGCATCTGCGCCAATGATATTTCATATCGTTCTCCTTGTTTTCGTTTTTTCCGGATCGGAAATCTGAATCCCGACCGAAAACGTAAAATGTTTTTCATTCAACCGATATTTTTCGTCGAGACGGGGACCGCAGGATTCCGACCCCGTTCCGCTCATTTTATAATCGACGCATATCGCAGTCTTATCGGAAGGAGATAGCTGCCAGTCATGTCCCGCGCGCATCAACTCCCCGACCGTATACGGCGTCGCCGAAAAAGAAAAGTTTTCTTTCGCGGAAATAAAAATCTCGTCTGTTTTTCCCTTGATCCGCAAATAGGAGACATCAAACCGAGACGAACTTTCCTGCGGTTTCAGATAGCTTTGAAAATCTTCCCGAACGCGGCGGGTAAACACATCTTTATACGCGCCTTCGCGTTTATCCACATAACTCTCGCCCGGCCCGTATCCCAGATAGGTATATTCGGAATACTCGGAACCGACCTCGAAGGCAATGCCGAAGCGCGGAAGAAATTCCGTTTTTTCCGAAACATCGACTTCGAAACATATTCCGAGAAGGCCGTCCGAACACGAATATCGCACGCGATAAGTCACTTGCGGGCGATAACCGTCGGCGGAAAATATACAGGAAAAAGCGGGATTCGCACTCGTTTCTTCGGAGATCGCGGAGGGGGATGCGATGTACAGCCCTCTCTTTTTCCACTCTTTTTCGTTTTGCACATCGTTATCTACGGGCGCACGGACGATCTGGGGACGGAGAGAGCCGGCAAGGACTTCTTTTCCCTTGTGTTTCCATGCGAGCAGCGTTCCCGAAAAGCGGTCGAAAAGATATTCCGAATCTCCCGCGCCGATTCTCAAAATTTTCGGCGTCTTTCCGACGATTTCCGGAAAAACCGGCGCGGTCGTTTCCTTTCCCCCGAAAAACGAAACGGGCGAAACCCCAGAAAAGTACGACGGATTCGTCAACGGAAAGGAATCCCACGCGAGAATATGTCCCTTTTTCAAAATTCCGAAGTCTTCGGCGAGAACAAACTCGAAGCGCACGCAGCGGAAAGTATTTCTTTCGGCGATAGGAAACGGAGCAGAAATTTCCGTTTCTTCTTTCGGGGCGAGAGCGATGGAAAGAACTTTTTCTTCGAGCGTTCTTCCCTCCTCGCGGAAGAGAATCCGAAGGGAGACGTTCAACGAATCGAGAAAATCGAAATCGTTTTTCACGCAATATTTTTCCCCGCCGAGCCTGCGGACAAGAAAGGGCCGCATCGAATGTTTCAATTCTTCGGCGGAAGGTTTGATTTCCCTGTCGGGGCCGAAAACGCCGTCTATACAGTAGTTTCCGTCCGAAAACGGAACGTCGAAATCGGAACCGTACCGATACTTTCCGTCACCCTTGTCGATTCCGTGGTCCGCCCATTCCCATACGAACGCGCCCGCGATTTTCTCTTCCGAACGAATGAGGTCCCAATATTCTTTGAGTCCGCCGGGGCCGTTTCCCATGCCGTGCGCATATTCGCACAGAAGCAAAGGCCGAAACTCCCTTTCGTCCCCGAGCACTTTTTCCCGGATATATTCCGCGGAAGGGTACATGCGGCTGACCACGTCCAGCAAGGGCGTATAATAAATATCTTCGTTTATGTCCGTTTTATGATCGCGGCGGCACTGAATCCCCTCGTAATGAATCAGCCGCGAATCCCTTTTCCGAAGATACCGCGCGCAGCTTTCCTGATTTCGGCCGTAACCGGATTCGTTGCCGAGAGACCAAAAGAGAATACAGCCCCTGTTTTTATCCCTTTCGTACATGGAGGAAATCCGGGCGAGATACAGCCCCTCCCATGCGGGGTTATCCGAAAGAAGGCGGAAATTTTCTTCGTCGTATTCTCCGTCGATGCTCACCGCCCCGTGACATTCTATATCCGCTTCGGAAACGACGTATAATCCGTATCGGTCGCAGAGTTTATAAAATTCGGGAGAGTTCGGATAATGGGAAGTTCGCACGGCGTTGAAATTATATTCTTTCATCAGGCGCACGTCGCGGAGCATTTCCTCGCGCGTGACGACGGCGCCCGTCTTCGGGGAAAAATCGTGTCGGTTGGCGCCGCGGAACTTGACGGGAACGCCGTTAAGCCTGACGATTCCGCGTTCCGTATCGATTTTTCTTAATGCGACCCGTTCGAGAATATATTCCCCGTTCGACTCTACGAGAAGATCGTAAAGTTCGGGCGTTTCCGCCGTCCAGAGCCGCGGGGATTTCACTTCAAAAACGGCGGTCTCTCCTTCCGAAAGGATGTGCGTCTCCCCCTCGAACGATACTTTGGCCGACGCGTTCCCGCGAAGATAGGAAAAACGCAGAAACCATTTTCTTTTTCCCGAATCGGGCAGTTCCTTCGTATCGGAAGATATTTTATAATCCGCGATATGTCTTTCGGGGCGGATCAGGAGATAAACGCTCCTGAACAAACCCGAAAAGCGCCATTTATCCTGCGCTTCGAGATAACTGCCTTTACACCATTTAAGAACGATCGCGTCCAGCGTATTTTCGCCGTCCGCCAAAAAATCCGTCACGTCGAATTCGCGGTCAGCATGCGAGATTTCCGCATATCCGACGAATTTTTTGTTGATATAGACATATACGCAGCTGTCCGCCCCCTCGAACACGAGATAAGCTCTTTTTCCCGATTGTCTTTTGAAACAAAAGTTCTTTCGGTAGCAAAACGCGGGATTTTTCCTCGGTACTTTCGGCGGCAGAAACGGAAAAGGATAGCGTCCCCCCGAATATTGAGGCGTATCCTGTCCGTAATACTGAACGCAGGAAGGAACGGGAATCGTATCGACGTATTCTTCCGTCAAAAATTTGTCGTCTGCGATTTCTGCGGCGGAGTCGTATTTTTTGAATCGCCATTCTCCGTCCAGAGAGATAAAAGAGGGACTTTCCCCGCGCGGAAGTTCTTTATTTAACGGAAAAGGAAACGGGATATAATACGCGCGATCCGCCTCCTTTCCGACGGAAGTGCATAACAGGTCTTCGATAAACGATAAATCCGGCATGATTTCTCCTTTTTCGGCGCGGTTGCCGCGCAACTTCTGCCGCCGAGCGCGAAACGCTCACTTTTCGGCTTTCATCATAAGTTCCAGAGATCCGTTCCCGCCCGCCGCCCGCTGATAGGCATAGGCCGCGGGTTTCGGCGCGCCCGGAACCGCTTCTTCGTCCGTACCCGGAATGTAATCGGGCCATTCCGCGCTCGGATTAGGGTCGTAAAAAAGTCCGTACATCGTCAGGGACTGTTCCCCTCCCCAGTCCCGATCCCGCGTATCGTTGAACGCGCGGAAAATACAGACGGTCTCCACATAGGGCATCCGCGTCTTTACGGTCTCAAAAACCTCCTCCGTATACTCCGCGATGATCTCCTGACTGCTCTTATTCGGATCGTCCGATATCAACATGCCGTCCGAAAATCCGAATTCCGTAATATACACCCGTTTGTCTTTCCCTTCGCGCGTTTTAATCGTCTCGTAAATCTTTCCGTTTTCCTCCGCGAAATAATCCGCGTCGAAATCATAAAACGTATACGGATGCCAAGCCGCGCACTGAAAGTAATCGTCGTAATAAGGACTGGGAAAGGCGCCGCCGTCGATGAAATCGTAAATATAGTTCAAAAAGGCGATCGCACGTCCCTGCTCTTTATATCTACCCCACAGTTCGTAATGGGCGGACTCCCAGCTTCCCTTATGCGAATTTCCGAGCCCTTCGGGTTCCGTAATCGCGCCCATAATAGAGATATTCGATTTATCCGCGCGGTGCATTCCCGACGACGCGGCGTACAATTCGTCCGTATAAATTTCGGCGCGCTCTTCCAACGTCATCAGTCCGCCGTCCAGATAATTGCCCACAAAATTCGGCTCGTTGCCGATTTCCCAAAGATCGATTTCCGAAAACTCCGCGGTCACGCGATACCAATTTTCCTCGTAATCTTCGAGCCAATTCTGATAATACGATCCGTCGGAAAGTTCCCGTCGGGGAAGGGCGGAAGAATACGTCCAGGCTCCCGTATCCCTCAGATAGCTGTTTCCGAAAGTTCCGATAAGTTCGATCCCGTCCGCATGCGCTTCGGCGATGATTTCGTGCATCAGAGAAATTTTCTCTTCGTTTCTGCTCGTCATCGTGGGAAACATCTCTCCCGCGGGGATACTCAGCCGGATCATTTGTACGCCGAGATTCTTCATCAACGACATGCCCTTTTTATAATCCCAGCCGTTGACGGAATATCCTTCCTCCGCGATATACATCATTCCGTAAAGGTTTCCGCCCGTCGGCGTCTCCAACTCCCGTCGGTAATTTTCCCCGCGATAGACATGCTCGGGCTCCCCGCCGCAGGCGCCGAAAAGAGAGAGAAGGAGCAAAGCGGCCGTCTGCAAACGGACAAAAATTTTTACGCTTCTCTTTTTCATCCGTTCCCCTTTTTATAATCCTCGTACAAGGATTTCGTGCGCGTGAGAAGTTCCGCATACGTCAATTCTCCGTAACGCTTGGGAAGCGGTTCGTCGTCGCCGAAATTTTCGTTTCCCGCAATGACGCCCTTATCCATCATCAGCGTCAAAGAGCCGCTTCCGCCCGCATACTCCTGAAACGCATAGGCCTGCGGTTTCGGTTCCCCGGGCGCGTACAGGACGCCCTGGTATTTATTGTTTCCCGAACCTTCGTATTCGAAATTGGGATCGTAAAAAAGCCCGTAGGAAACGAGCACGGTATCCCCTCCCCAGCTCTTGTCGTTATAATCGTTAAACGCGCGGAACCAGCAGAACGTTTCCACATAGGGAAGACGGTCGCGGATCGTATCGAATACACTCTTCATGAGATTGACGATCGTCCTTTGAGAAATGGACGCGTCGGAAAAACCCAGCTCGGAAAAAATAACTTTTTTGTCCTTGCCCTCGTTGCGTCTGATCACTTCATAAATTTTGTCGTTCTCCCCGACGAATTCGTCGGGATCGAAATCCGTGAAAGTGTAAGGGTGCCAGCATGCGATCTGAAAATAATCGTCGGGATACGGCGAGGGCCAATCCCCGCTGAAAATACAATCGTACATGTATTGCAAAAATTTAGCGTTTCCGCCCGTGGTACCCAGCCCCGCAAGCTCCGTCAATCCGCCCAGCACCACTTCGTTGTCCGGATCGACTTCATGCACGGCGCGGGAGGCGCGATACATCATGTCCGTATAGATTTCGGCCTTTTCCTTTAAGGTGTAACTGCCGTCCGCGGGATCGAGATAAGTATCGCTCGCTACGCCGTTGAATTCGTTTTCGATTTCCCAAAGGGTGATTTCGGGAAAATCCGAAACGCATTTTTCGATAAAATATTCGTAATCGTCCAGCCATTGCAGATAATAACTGCCTTCCTCCGTATCCCGCTTGGGATATTTTCCCTCGTTTTCCCACCAGCCGCCATTGGTCCATTGGCCGCTGATCGCCCCGATTACGCGGATGCCCAGCTCCTGCGCGCAGGAGACGATATCTTTCGACAATTTTTTCGCCTCTTCGTTGACGGTCGTTTTATCGGTGTAAATCTCGCGTTTGGGAAGATCGAAACGAATGGTCGTCACTCCGAGATTTTTCATCGTCTGCAACCCCTTTTCGTAATCGACGTTGTTATAGCGCGCTCCCTCATATGCGATATACATCATTCCCGCCGTCAGATCTTTGTCTACGGTCTGTTTTTCGGGATGATAATTTTCCCCGTACTCCCGCGGCGCAGAGGATTCCCCGCCGCCTTCGCGGCAAGAGGAAAAAAGCGCGCACCCGCTCAGGCAGAATACCGCGGCGAGCAATCCCGAAAAAATTTTTTGTCCTTTCATTTCACTCCTCACTTACGGGCGATAGCCGTACGTTTCCGCCGTCTCTTTGACGACGGCCTTCAAAGCCGAAAGATTTTTATTTTCTATCCCTTCGACATACCGATTCCATGCGCCCTCGAAATCGGAAGCACCGAGATCGCCGAATTTGCCCATGACGAAGAGATTGAATTTGCTTTCGCGGGCCTCTTCCACGGACGTCAGGTAATCCGCCACGGAAGCGGGATAAATAAGCGTCTCGGGAATTTTGTCCTCAAACGGAACACACACCTCCGCCGCCCGTTCGATGAGGTCGGCAAAGTGATAATCGATGACGTTCGGCTGGCAATAGACCTCCGCTTTTCCGTTTTCGATCGCGATGACGCCGCCCTGTTGGTTGGAACCGATGGAATATCTCCCGTTCGCTTTCATGCCTGTTTCCGTCTCGGAAGAGGCGAAACGTTTTTCCGCTTTCCGTTTGGCGAGCTGTTCCTCGTTCATCGTCACCGTTCCGTCCTCCGCAAGGGAATAGTGAGTTCCCTCTATTCCGTAAGTATTCAGCATGGAGCCTTCAGGGGAAATGAGATAATCGAGATACCGCATCGCGGCGAGCGGTGTATCGCAGGACGTCGTAATCGCAAAACCTCCCCACCATGCGCCGCGGGTAGAGCTTCCCTGAGCGTCTTTCAGTCCCAATACGCAGCCCGTATATTCTCCGATATTTCCCGTACCGACGAGTGGCGCCCCCATAGTGACGCGATCCGTACCCTGTTTGGATTCGAACTCCGTCATCACCCATTTCACGTGCTGTTCCACGTCGGTCATCAGGATTCCGACCGTTCCGTCCTTGAATTTTTCGCGGTCTTTCGTTCCCGTATTGGTATTGAACTGCGGTTCTATCAGATCGAGTTCGTACAGTTTATTCACCCATTTCAAAAAGGACTTCATTTCCGGCTGAGTCCCCATATAGACGATGTTTCCGGAATCATCATAATCCCAGCCCTCCGCCACGCCGAACGCATGATACAGCTGATTCCAGCAGAAAGATTCGCTGGCGGGAGAAAGTCCGTACGTATTTTTGCTGCCGTCGCCGTCGGGATCGTTATAGCGGAATTTATAGAGAACCCGCTCGAAATCGTCCAATGTCACGGGCAATTTCGCGTTTCCGTCCTCGTCCACCTCGCCTACCTGTTTCAGCCAATCGGTACGGTAATAGATTCCGTAGACGTTGTCCGTCGTCAGCCAGGGAACCATCCGATGCGCGTCGTTCCATTCCAAAGAACGATACCGCTCGGTCTCGAACAACGCCTCGATATGCGGGAACATGCCCGGATTTGCGGCAATCAGCGCGTCCATGTCGACGAGAAAATTATATTCGTCTCCCGCCCAGTCGTAATAGGCCCCGTTCGTCTTGCCGGGCACGGCGAACACGATGTCGGGACGGTTTCTGTCCATGACGTCGTTCATCACCGCGTTCAACGCCGTATAATAGTCCGAAGAAGGCCCCGTGTATTTCAGAGTGGTCTTCGTGGCTTCCTCTATGGCCCGCCAGACGCTGTCCTTGTCCGAAGATTCGTACTCCGCGCCCGACTGCATATATACCGTCAGGTTGTCGTACCCTTCGCGATATTCCTCCCTTTCCCCGCAGGCGGTCAGCCCCGCGGCCGCGCCGGCGCCGAATATTCCCGCCAGCAGAGAAACAACGATTCTTTTCGTTTTCATTCTGTTAACCTCCCGATGTTATTTTTCCGAAAACAGTTTTTCCATGACGATTTCTTTTAGTTTTGCCGCGTCCACCGCGACAGCGATATGCGTTTTCCCCACCGAGCGGTAACCGCAGCGGCCTTCGCTGTAATTATCGATATTGACCGTCATTCCCCGCGTATATTCGCCCTTTGTTTCCACTTTGATTTCCGCGCGCTTCATCATGAGGACGGAAGGATCGGAGATGTAATACAAAGCGAGCGGATCATGAAATACGGGCGCATGCCAACAATGTTCCGACCATTTTTTCACCAGCTCGGCTAGATACCCCCGCACCCCCTCCGCGGGTTTCATCATTTCCTGATGTTCCTGCCATGAGACGAGCGCCTGTTTCGTAACGTCGTAACCGACGCAATAAAGATTCCGACAGGAGTCAAATAGGATTTCCGCGGCCTCGACGTCGCACAATACGTTCCATTCGAGATGATGCTCCCCGTACGTTCCTCCCATGACGACGATTTTTTCCACGCCGTTCATCGCCTCGGAATCCTTCAAAAAGGCTTTGGCCAAATTTGTATACGGTCCTATTCCGAGAATAATCAGCTCTTTTTTATATTTTTTCGCGGCAGAAAGAATAAAGTCGACCGCTTTCTCGCCCGACTCGTCGTCCGCGTTGACGGGATCGTATTCGGAGACATTCGCCGAGGCTGTCATCTGACACAGGGGCTTCGGGCTGTATTTTTCCGAAATGCCGTTACGGCTCCCCGCATATACGGGAATTTCCTTTTTCCCCGCGAGAGCAAGAAGCCTGCCCGCGATCCGCGCCCGCGAAAACGTATCGCGGAATACCGTGGTGATGCCTATGATTTCAATATTTTCCGATTTCAGTCCGAGCGCAATGGCGACGGCGTCATCGATATCGTCTCCGATATCCGTGTCTATGAGTATTTTCTGTCTTTTCATATTTTTGATCATTCCTTTACAGAGCCTAAAATCATGCCCTTGATAAAATATTTCTGCACGAACGGAAAGGACGCGATGACGGGCAAAGTTCCCACGACGATACTCGCCATAACGATGGATTCCCCTTTGTTGAGAATATCCGGGTTGTTTGTTTCCGCCGAATAGGAAGAAATCAGCACCGTCCTTAAATAGTTCTGCATGATATATAAAGATTTTTCATCGACGTATAAAAGTCCCGTCATCCAGTCGTTCCATTTTCCGACGGCCACCCAAAGCGCGATGGTCGCCAAAATGGGAGCGCTGAGCGGCAGATAAATTTTCGTCATGATTTTGAAATGGCTCGCCCCGTCGAGCATTGCCGCCTCCTCCATGCTCTCGGGCACGGAATGAAGGAAATTCTTGACGATGATGACGTTAAAGCTCGAACAGAGAGAGGGGAGAATATACACCAACGGATTATTTTTGAGATTGAGCTGTCGGATCAGGATATATGTGGGCATCAATCCGCCCGAAAAAAGCATGGGGATGAGCACGAATATCAGGAGCAGCGTCCTGCCTTTGAGATATTTTTTACTCAGCGCGTAAGCGCAGGCATACGTGACCGCGACATTGCACAACGTTCCCGCCAGAACGACGGCCACGCTCAGAAGAAACGTTTTGATGAGCCCGTCGTCCGCAAAGATATTTTTATACGCGGAAAAAGAATAGGTGATGCGCTGAACGCCTTCCGATACATCATAGGCCTGTAAAGATTTTACAAAGACATATAAAAAGGGATAGAGGGCGATAAATCCCACGGCGAGAAAAATCAGCGTATTGAGGACATGAAAAGTCCTGTCTCCCGCATTGTTCCCGAAATTCCGCCCGAACCATTTTTTCAGGCGCGCGCCTGTATTTTCGGAATTTACCATAAGCTGGTCCCTCCTATTTTTTTGACGATTTTATTCGCGACGAGCATCAATATGAGCGCCACGGAAGAATTGAATAATCCGAGCGCGGTCGAAAGACTGTATTTCCCGTTCCCGATTCCTTCGCGGTAAAGGTAAGTTTCCAGAATGTCTCCTTTCGGATAGACCGCCGAATTATACATATTGAACACCTGATCGAATCCTCCGTAAATGAGCCCGCTGCAAGCAAAAATCAGATTGATGCTGAGCGCGGGCGAGATTCCCGGCAGGATGATGTGGATAATTCTCTGAAATCTTCCCGCCCCGTCTATGGAAGCAGCCTCTTCCAGACAAGGGTCTATTCCCGCGATGGCCGCGAGATAGATAATCGTATTCCAGCCCGCTTCTTTCCAAATGTCCGAGATAATCAGAATCCCCAAAAACAGGTCGCTGTCGCTGAAAAAGTGAATTTCTTTTCCGAATATAGCGGCGAGAAAGTTCTGGAAGGTTCCCCCCGTCTGCGTGAAAGATTGCAGAATTCCCGCAATGATGACCCAAGAAACAAAATGCGGAAGATAAATGAGCGTCTGCACAAACTTTTTCACTCGGAACAGCCGCATTTCGTTCATCAATACCACAACGATGATCGGCACGGGAAACCCGAACAGCAGACGCATCGTGGACAGCCGTAGAGTATTGACGAGTTTTCCGAATACCTCTTCGTCATTGAAAATCCTCTTGAAATGAACAAAAATATCCAACGCGCCCTCCGAGTTCGTCGCCCAATGACTGCCCCAGATTCCCAGATTGGGGTTCCAGTTTTTGAAGGCGATTTGAAGTCCGAACATGGGATAGTAAGAAAAGATCAGAAAGAATACGGTCGCGGGCAGTATCAATACGTACAACTGCCAATTCGCCCGCCAATAGGAATGTTTACGCGCTTTTTTGCTTTCTCCTCCTTCGCGGAAATCCTCCGCCTGCAAAGACTCTTTCGTTATTTCGGTAGTTTTCATATGCCCTTACTCCTTTTTCGCGCCCTTTGACGGCGGAAACGCCTCTCGGCCCCGCCGTCTCGTTTGCGTACGATTTATCCGATTATCTCTTTCTCTTTTTCAAAAGACACGCGGCGGCGCCCAGAATCACCGCGGCGCCCGTTCCGAGCCCTATCGCCGATCCGCAGCCGTTCACGGTTGTATTCCCGCTTCCAGAAGAACTTCCCGAACTCGTTTTGTCCGAGGAGGAAGTTTCGGAATCTCCGGTCGAATCCGAAGAACTCGTCTTGCCTTCTTCTTCCGTCAGTTCTTCGTCCGTCTTGACTTCGTCGATCGCCGCTTTCGCTTTTGCCAGCGCTTCCGTTACCTTTTCGACGCTGTCCGCTCCGTCGATCGCAGTCTTTCCCGCCGCGATCGCTTCGTTCACCTGTGTCTTTTCCGCTTCACGATAATCGTCGAGCGAAACATAGGTTTCGAGCTCCGCTTTCGCGGCACTCTTGGCGTCCGCCAACGCTTTCGCTTCTTCCGCCGTAAGCTCTTCGTCCGTCTTGACTTCGTCGATCGCCGCTTTCGCTTTTGCCAGCGCTTCCGTTACCTTTTCGACGCTGTCCGCTCCGTCGATCGCAGTCTTTCCCGCCGCGATCGCTTCGTTCACCTGTGTCTTTTCCGCTTCACGATAATCGTCGAGCGAAACATAGGTTTCGAGCTCCG
>ERZ779876.414-NODE-414-length-47955-cov-3.678643_pt1 | contig 47955 bp, 33 predicted proteins | sample MGYA00511068_ERZ779876 | MGnify/ENA primary metagenome ERZ779876 (study PRJEB29588, sample SAMEA1970858) | human gut metagenome | biome: human gut; feature: human-associated habitat; material: faeces | place: Denmark | collected 2008/2010 ...
TATCTGATTGCCATGCTGATTCATCCGTATGTGTACCGGATCACACTGGCCGGAGGAATTGCACTTTTTATCTGCACCTATATCCAGGGGAATTTTATGATCGACAGACTGCCGCCATTGGACGGAACTTCAATCTGGTGGGGCAAATACGATATTCTCCGGAAAGATACATTGCTTCTTTGGGTAGTAGTGCTGATCGTTGTAATTGCGGCAATGATCGTGCTGCGAAAGCAGAAATTTGTCCATGTGGTAATGTTCATCAGCGGATGCATGACCCTGATGCTTCTGGTTACCGCATGTAGCACCGTGATTACCAGCGGGGCACTGCATTCCAAACTGCATCTGCATGTCAGCGTGGAAGAAGAATTCGAGATGTCTGCGGACAACAATTTTGTGATCCTTGTGTTGGATACGGCAGATTCCAGAGAGTTTACCTCACTGTTAGAGGAACATCCGGAGTACCGGGAGATCTTTGGAGATTTTACTTATTTTGAGAATACCACGGGAGCTTACACCAGCACATTGAATGCTATTCCTTTTATTTTATCCGGTGAATGGTATGAGAATGAGGGATCTTTTCAGGACTATCTGGACAGAGTCTACAGAGAGGCACCGTTGTGGAAGGAACTGAAGAGCAGAAATTATCAGATCGATCTCTATGAGGATGATATCCGTGCACAGGATGCTTCCATCGTGGACAATTTTGACAATGTCTATTTTACTAAGGTCACCCCCGTTTCTTATCTGGAACTGGCAAAGCAGGAGCTGAAGCTCGTTGGATTCCGGTATGCACCGTATGATCTGAAAAGATACTGCGTGATCAAAGAAGTCTATTTTAATGAATTACGGGAATCTCATCCGGAAGGTTCGGATTCCAAGGCGTTTACTGCGGATAATACGGCTTTCAAGGAGGATCTGGCAGCCCAGGGTGTTGTGATGGATGAGACGGGAAACCGTTTCAAGTTCATCCATCTGAACGGGGCCCACGCACCTTTTATCTATGACAAGGACGCCAATGTTATCGGTGTGGAACAGGGATCTTACCGTCAGAGCATGGAAGCTTCCATTACATTGGCAGCAAATTATATTCAGGCATTGAAAGACAGTGGTGCCTATGACAACACCGCTCTGATCGTAATGGCGGATCACGGATATAACGGCATGGGAGAAAAGGAAGAGGACTTTCTGCGGCAGGCAGCGCTGCTTCTGATCAAAGGAAGAAATGAACAGCACGATACCATGCAGATTTCAGAAGCACCCATCAGCTACGAAGACCTGCAGGAGGCGTATGTCCGACTGCTGGATGGCGCGCAGAGCGACGCGGTGTTTGACTGGAAAGAGGGAGATACCAGAGAGAGACGTTTCCTGGAATACGCTCCCGGCAGCGAGAAACACATGGTAGAATATCTCCAGAAAGGCCATGCACAGGATCTGACAACTATGGTGCCTACCGGAAGGGTGTTCGACCGGTAATAACTTTTCCGGCGATAGAAGCGGCGGGGATGATCCCGACTTCCGCAAAGCGGCTGTCAATGCTGTGGTTGCGGTTGTCACCCAGGACAAAATATTCTCCGGGTGCAAGCGTCAGGGGAGCGGCGGCATTGCCGGCATCCTCCATGAGAGAAAAACCATCGGGGGTCGGTTGGGGAACCCCATTGACATAGAGGATTCCCTCTGTGATCTGTACCGTATCTCCCGGCAGGGCCACGATCCGTTTGACGATATTGCGTCCCAGCGTCTCGTGGCGGATGACAACGACATCGTTATAGTCCAGACAGTCTGGCAGACCGAATTTCCGAAGGAGGACCGGCTGCCCGGAGGTGTAGGTCGGCTCCATCGAAGAACCGTTTACAAAATACAGCTGTACCACGAAATGGGACACCAGATAACAGATACAGCCGATAAGCAATACAAAAAGCAGATAAGAACGGGTGCGATGATTCATAAGGGATCCTTTCCGGTTTGTTAAAATGCTGATAAAAATATCAAAATCTATCAGATAGCATACCACATTTCGGGTGGTAATAACAGAGAAGAGAAACAATAAGAGAAAAAGAGGTAAAAGCAATGAAAGTATTACTGGTAAACGGAAGCGGACATGCGAAGGGCTGTACCTACACAGCTCTGGAGGAAGTAGCGGGAGCACTGGAGAAAAACGGTATTGAGACGGAGATCATCCAGGTGGGTACACAGCCCATCGCCGGATGTATCGGCTGCAATGCCTGTCTGAAGAACGGAAAGTGTTTCCGGGAGGATGGCGTGAATGAATTTGTGGAAAAAGCGAAGACTGCAGACGGATTTGTCTTCGGATCTCCGGTGCATTATGCATCTGCTTCCGGTATGATCACTTCCTTCCTGGACAGAGCATTTTACGGCAAGAGCGCCCTGTTCCAGGGCAAGCCCGGTGCCTGCATCGTCAGCTGCAGACGCGGTGGGGCTTCCGCAGCCTTTGACCAGTTGAACAAATATTTTACCATCAACTGTATGCCGGTGGTATCCAGCCAGTATTGGAATCAGGTACACGGCAATACTCCCGAAGAGGTAAAACAGGATCTGGAAGGCATGCAGACCATGCGTACCCTGGGTAACAATATGGCATGGCTGCTCAAATGCATTGCCGCAGGAAAAGCTGCGGGCGTGGATTTCCCGGAGAGAGAACCGGCGCAGAAGACCAACTTTATTCGATAAGGAGACAGATGGATTATGGCAGAGTGGAATGGATTGGGAAGATATCCGGAGGATGCGGATGTGAATGATCGTCCGGAAGAGGGTACCCTGCTGGCCTATGTGGACGGAAGCTATCAGGATGCATTGAAAAAATACGGTTTCGGCTGTATTTTTATTCTTCCCGACGGACGCATCTATACAGAATACGGTAATGGTGACAATCCGGACTCTCTGAAACAGCGGAATGTCTCCGGTGAGATGCTGGGAGCCATGTATGCGGTGCGGTTTGCCTTAAACAGTGGCTTTACAGCCATAGAGATCCGTTATGATTATGAAGGAATCGAAAAATGGGTCACCGGAGCCTGGAAGAGCAAGAATGATCTGACGAAAAAATATGCCCAGACCATGCGGGGCTGGGGACAGAAGATCCGGATCCGCTTTACCAAGGTCCCGGCCCATTCCAAGGTGAAATACAACGAGCTGGCGGATGAGACCGCAAAGCTGGGGGTGGCAAACGGAAACGGTATTCCCAAAGTCAAAAGTCTCAGTGACTTCGAAGCGGCAGACGGTGTGGAAGCGTGAAAACATATACTTGCGGCCGTGTGTCTGTAGCCCGGAAGTTAAGGGCTTCGGAAAGGAATGAGGAATAGAATGCGTCTGAATAAATATCTGGCACAGTGCGGTGTATGTTCCCGAAGAGATGCGGATAAGCTGATCGAACAGGGAAAAGTACTGGTCAACGGTCAGGTGGCCGGAATGGGACAACAGGTGGAAGAAACGGACACCGTGCAGGTGGGTAAGAAGATTCTGCAGGGAAAGCAGACACAGAAGGTACTGGCATTTTACAAGCCGGTGGGAGTGACCTGCACGGAGAGAGATCCTCATGCAGAGAAAAAGATCATGGATATGATCCGCTATCCGGAACGGCTGACCTATGCGGGACGTCTGGACAAAGATTCCGAAGGCCTGATCCTGCTCACCAATGATGGAGATCTGATCAATGCCATGATGCGGGGCGCCAACCGTCATGAAAAAGAATATATCGTAAAGACAGATAGGGAAATAACACCCGATTTTTTGGAGAAAATGGCGAAAGGTATTTATCTGAAAGATCTGGACATCACTACCAGAGAATGTGAGATTGAACAGATCGGAAAATTTACCTTCCGTATCGTTTTGACTCAGGGAGTCAACAGACAGATCCGGCGGATGTGTGAAGCCTGTGGATACCGGGTAAAAGCGCTGAAAAGAATCCGGATCATGAACATTCTGCTGGGGGATCTGAAGCCGGGAAAGTGGCGCGAGGTCACCGGAGAAGAGCTGGAACAGCTTCAAAGAGACACCGGAATGTTAAATCGCAATTAAATAATATAAAGGCAGGAATACAAGATGCAGTCTTCCAAAATAGACCGGATCAAAGATCTGGTAGAACAACTGAATGCAGCTTCCGAAAGCTATTACGCCAAGGATCAGGAGATCATGAGCAACTACGAATACGACAAGCTCTATGATGAACTGGTGGAACTGGAAAAAGAGACAGGCGTTACCCTGGCCAACAGTCCTACGGTAAACGTAGGCTACGAAGCGGTGGATGAGCTTCCCAAGGAGCGCCATGAGAGTCCTATGCTGTCTCTGGGCAAGACGAAAAGCCGGGAAGAACTGCGGGACTGGCTGCAAGGCAATCCTGCAATTCTTAGCTGGAAACTGGACGGGCTGACCATTGTATTGACGTATCGTGAAGGAAAACTTGCAAAAGCGGTTACCCGTGGAAATGGCGAGATCGGTGAGGTCATTACAAATAACGCCCGTACTTTTAAGAATCTTCCGCTGAATATTTCCTATACCGGAGAACTGATCCTGCGGGGAGAAGCGGTGATCACCTACAGTGATTTTGAGAAGATCAACGGGGAGATCGCAGATGCAGAGGCAAAATACAAGAATCCCCGAAATCTGTGCAGCGGCTCTGTGAGGCAGCTCAACAATGAGATCACGGCCAGACGGAATGTCCGCTTTTTTGCTTTTACGCTGGTAAAGGCGGATGGTGTGGATTTTCATGATTCCAAGGAAGCCCAGTTTGCTTTTTTGCAGGAGCAGGGCTTTGCAGTGGTGGAACATGTGGCAGTAACGGAAGAGAACATTTTATCTGCCATTGAAGATTTTGAACACAAGATTGAGCACTACGATATTCCTTCCGACGGTCTGGTACTTACTTATGAAAGTATCAGCTACGGACAGTCCTTGGGCAGAACCGCGAAGTTCCCCAGAGATTCCATTGCTTTCAAATGGGCGGATGAACTGCGGGAGACTACATTAAAAGAGGTCGAGTGGAGCGCCAGCCGTACCGGTCTGATCAATCCGGTAGCTATTTTTGAGCCGGTGGAACTGGAAGGCACAACGGTGAGCCGCGCTTCCGTGCATAATATCAGTATCATGAGATCCCTCAGACTGGGAATCGGAGACCATATCACGGTCTATAAGGCCAACATGATCATTCCCCAGATCGCTGAGAATCTGACAGGCAGTGATAATGTGGAGATTCCAAAGGTGTGTCCGGTGTGCGGACAGCCCACGGAGATCCGACAGATGAATGAGGTGCAGTCTCTGTACTGCACCAATGAGAAATGCCCGGCCAAGGAGATCAAATCCTACACTCTGTTCGTCAGCAGAGATGCGCTGAATATTGACGGACTCTCCGAGGCGACATTGGAGAAGCTGATCGATCAGGGCTTTATCCATGAATATGCGGATCTGTTCCGGCTGGACCGTTACAAGGAGGTCATTACCGGAATGGAAGGATTCGGAGAAAAATCCTATCAGAATATGATGGACAGTATCGAGACTGCAAGACATACCACGCTGCCCCGGTTGATCTATGGACTGGGGATCGCAGGAATCGGCGTGGCCAATGCCAAGGTGCTGTGCCGGTATTTTGATTACGATCTGGAACGAATGCAGGCAGCGGACGAAGAAACACTGAGTGCCATTCCCGGTGTGGGAGAGGTGCTGGCATCTACATTTACGGATTATATGCGGGATGCGGAAAATCTGGAGAAAATAGCTCATCTGAAGGAAATCCTGACGATAGAGACACCACAGATCGATGAGAGTGCACAGACACTGGCAGGAATGTCCTTCGTGGTGACGGGAAGCCTGAACCATTATGCCAGCCGGAATGATCTGAAAGAGGTCATTGAGGAAAAAGGCGGCAAGGTGACCGGAAGTGTCACCGGCAAGACCACCTGCCTGATCAACAATGATATTACCTCTACATCATCGAAAAATAAAAAAGCAAAAGAATTACAGGTTCCCATTCTGACAGAAGAGGAATTTCTGAGAACCTATAATATTCCTTACGAGGAATAAGCAAGAAAGACCCGGAGGAAAATAAAATGCCTATCAAAACACAAAATGATCTGCCTGCCAAAGAGATACTGGAAAATGAAAATATATTCGTCATGGACGAATTTCGTGCGGTACATCAGGACATGCGTCCCCTGCAGGTACTGATCCTGAACAATATGCCGGTAAAGCAGGATACGGAGCTGCAGCTGCTGCGGGCGTTGTCCAATACACCGCTGCAGGTGGATGTCACTTTCATGAACACCAAGACCCATGTGTCACTGAATACTCCGGCCAGCCATCTGAACAAGTTTTACACTACCTTTGATGAGATCAGGGATCGTAGATTCGATGGACTGATCGTTACCGGAGCACCGGTGGAGGATATTACCTTCGAGGAAGTGGATTACTGGGAGGAGACCTGCCAGATCCTGGACTGGGCGGAGACCCATGTGACCTCCACCTTACATATCTGCTGGGCGGCACAGGCCGGATTTTATCATTATTACGGAATCAACAAGAGACAATTGTCCCAGAAGCTGTTCGGTGTCTATGCGCATAAGGTATCCAACCGGAAAGTTCCGTTGGTCCGGGGATTTGATGATATTTTCATGGCTCCGCACAGCCGTCATACCGAGACACCATCGGAGGCCATTCATGCCTGTAAGGATCTGACGATCCTGGCAGAATCGGAGAAGGCCGGCGTATTCCTGGCAATGGCGGAAGAGGGCAAAAAGATTTTTGTAGCGGGCCATCCGGAATATGACCGTTATACACTGAACAACGAATATCATAGAGATCTGGACAAAGGACTGCCCATTCAGATCCCCTATAATTATTACCCGGACGATGACCCGGAGCAGAGACCTCTGTTACAGTGGAGATCTCATTGTAACAACCTTTACAGCAACTGGCTCAATTATTATGTATACCAGACAACACCATATGACTTAACGGAAATTCGATAATTTCGATAGAAACAGGACGATGGTCATGGAGAATGGAAAAAAGAAAGGAAGCAGAAGATGAATCAGACACTGACAAGAAAACAATTTGATATTTTATCGATACTGGCAGAGGAAAAAGGTACTTTATCCCAGAGACAGCTGGGAGAAAAGAGCGGACACTCTCTGGGAACGGTCAACCGTGTCATGCAGGAACTGACCGAATTACAGTATGTGACAGAGGGAGAGATCACAGGTGCCGGAATCTCCGCACTGGAGCCTTACCGTGCAAAGCGCGCCATCTTTATTGCAGCTGGATTCGGCAGCCGGCTGGTGCCCATTACCTTTAACACCCCGAAACCACTGGTGCGTGTGCATGGACAGCGTATTATTGACGGACTGATCGATGCCTGTCTGGATGTCGGGATTAATGAAATCTATATTGTCCGGGGGTATCTGGCAGAGCAGTTTGATCAGCTGCTGTACAAATATCCCATGATCAGATTCCTGGAAAATCCGGTTTACAATGAAGCTAACAATATTTCCTCCGCCATGGTGGCAAGATATATGCTTTCCAATGCCTATGTATTTGAGGCGGATCTGCTGATCTCCAATCCGCAGATCATTAAAAAATATCATTATACCTCCGATTTTCTGGCAATAAAAAAGGACAGAACCGATGACTGGTGCTTCACGGTAAAAGACGGAGTCATTGTAGAAGAGAAAGTCGGCGGCCTGGATTGCTGGCAGATGGTGGGCATCTCTTACTGGAACGAAGAAGACGGACATAAGCTGTCAGATGATATCAAGATGACCTACGAACAGCCCGGCGGCAAGGAGCGTTACTGGGAACAGGTACCCCTGGTATTCTGCCAGAAGCATTATAAGGTAGAAGTACGTGAATGCCGGGAAAATGACATTATCGAGATCGATACTTTCCGGGAGCTGAAAGCCATCGACAAGACGTATGATGTTTAAAGAAAAATAAGTATTGCTATTTTGTGCGAATGGTATTATTATATGTTCATATTTAACACAAAGTGTCTGCGAATGGAACGCAGACATTTTGTGTACTTATTTTAGCCGAAAACCTATGAAAACCGTTCAAAGAATTAAAAAATATCATACATAAATGAACGATTGGAAAAAGAACGCGAACAAAAAAAGGAGGAATCCCATAATGGAGCAGTTGATACAAAAACCCGTCAAAAGAAATATTTTATTGAATCCCGGACCGTCTACCACCACAGATACCGTAAAATATGCACAGGTCGTGCCGGACATCTGTCCCAGAGAAAAAGAATTCGGCGGACTGATGAAGGGACTCAGAGAAGACCTGGTGAAAATCGTGCATGGGGATTTGGAAAAGTATACCAGTGTCCTGTTCTGTGGATCCGGCACCATCAATATTGATGCCTGCATCAGTTCTCTGCTGCCGGAGGGCGGAAAAGTACTGGTGGTGGATAACGGAGCCTACAGCACCAGAGCTGTGGAAGTATGCCAGTATTACGGACTTCCCTATATTGATCTGAAATTCCCGGTGGACGAACTGCCCGACTTAGAAAAAGTGGAGCAGACCCTGAAGGAGAACCCTGACATTGCCCTGGTACATACCACCCATAATGAGACCGGTACCGGAATTCTGAATCCTATCCGTGAGATCGGAGCCCTTGCTCATAAATATCATGCTGTCTTTACCGTGGATACCACCTCTACTTACGCCATGCGTCCCATTCATATAGAAGAAGACAATATTGACTTCTGTATGGCTTCCGCCCAGAAGGGTCTCATGGCCATGACAGGACTTTCTTTTGTAGTAGGCAGCCGCGCGATCTTAGAGGCATCGAAGGATTATCCCAAGAGATCCTATTATTGCAATCTGTATCAGCAGTATGACTTTTTCCAGCGGACCGGTGAGATGCATTTTACCCCGCCGGTACAGACAATCTACGCTACGATCCAGGCATTGAAGGAATACTGGGCAGAGGGAGAGGAAGCCAAGTGGGCGAGACATACGAGAGTCTTTGAGGCCATTCATGAAGGATTGGATGCACTGGGATTCCGCGATGTGATCCGCAGAGAATGGCAGTCGGGACTGGTTGTGTCTGTGAAGTATCCCGATGATCCAAACTGGAATTTTGAAAAAGTACATGATTATTGCTATGAGCGGGGATTTACCATTTACCCCGGCAAAATCTCTACTACCAATACCTTCCGCCTGTGTGCACTGGGTGCGATTGACAGACCGGATATCGAAGCCTTTTTCAAAGTGTTCAGAGAAGCACTGGAAGTCAATAAAATTCAGATTCCGGCAAAATATAAGGAGGCATAGGATCAAATGAAGCGAGTATATACCTGTTTCTGTACGGATGTCATTCATGAGGGGCACCGCAATATCATCAGAGAAGCCGGAAAATACGGCGAGCTGACCATCGGCGTCTTAAGTGATGCGGCAATGATCCGTTTTAACCGTTTTCCCACCATCAGCTTCGAGGAGCGTATGCAGCTGGTAAAAGATATCCCGGAAGTCAGCAATGTGGTCGTGCAGGATGATGTAATGTATGATAAGGTCATTGAAGAATTGCGCCCTGACTACGTAATCCATGGGGATAACTGGCAGGAGGGAGCTTTGAAGGCTATCCGTGACAACGTGGAAGGACTGCTGAAGACATACGGCGGTGAGATCATAGATGTCCCTTATACATATAATGAAGAAGTAAAAAGAATTGATACGAGGATCAAGGAAAAGCTGGCCATGCCGGAATACCGCAGAAAACGCCTGCGCCAGCTCATTGAGATCCGTCCCATTGTCAAAGCACTGGAGGTTCACAGCGGCCTGACCGGACTGATCGCAGAGAAGACCATCGTGGAGCATGATGGTGAGCTGGACCAGTTCGATGCCATGTGGATCAGCTCTCTGTGCGATTCCACGGCGAAGGGCAAGCCGGATATCGAGCTGGTGGACATGACTTCCCGTTTCCGTACCATTGATGACGTGACGGAAGTGACCACGAAGCCCATTATTTTTGACGGAGATACCGGCGGACTGACGGAGCATTTCGTATACACAGTGAGAACACTGGAAAAAATGGGTGTTTCCGCCATCATTATTGAGGACAAGACCGGACTTAAGAAAAATTCCCTCTTCGGAAACGATGTGGTGCAGACTCAGGACAGCATCGAGAACTTCAGTGCCAAGATCGCAGCCGGCAAAAAGGCACAGCTGACGGATGATTTCATGATCATTGCCAGAATCGAAAGCCTGATCCTGGAGCGAGGCATGGAAGATGCACTGAACCGTGCCAGAGCTTTCGTGGCAGCGGGAGCGGATGGCATCATGATCCACAGCCGTAAGAAATCCCCGGATGAGATTCTTGAATTCTGTGATAAATTCCGGGCAGAGGATCCGAAGACACCTATCGTGGTGGTGCCGTCTTCCTTTAACAGCATTACGGAAAACGAACTGGCCGCCCACGGCGTCAATATCGTGATTTATGCGAACCAGCTGACCAGAAGTGCCTTCCCCGCCATGCAGCAGACCGCCGAGGACATCCTGCGGTATCACAGGGCACAGGAAGTGGACAGCAGACTGATGCCGATCAAAGATATTATAACTTTAATAGACGAAATTTAAGTGACGGGGGCAGGAAAGGAATACTTACATGAAAGCAGAAAACTTTGCGAAAATTTTAAATGCGGACTTTTATACCGGGGTACCGGATTCCCAGCTGAAAGCCCTCTGCAATTACCTGATGCACACCTATGGGATCGATCCGAAGCATCATGTGATCGCGGCGAACGAAGGCAACTGCACGGCACTGGCCGCCGGCTATCATCTGGCTACCGGCAAAGTCCCGGTAGTATACATGCAGAACAGCGGAGAAGGCAATATCATCAACCCCGTGGCATCCCTGCTGAACGATAAAGTCTATGCCATCCCCATGATCTTCGTCATCGGCTGGCGCGGTGAGCCGGGGATCCACGACGAACCCCAGCATATCTACCAGGGTGAAGTGACCCTGAAATTGCTGGAGGATATGGGAATCCGCTATTTTGTCATCGGAAAAGACACAACGGAAGAGGAAGTAAGTGCTGCCATGCAGGAGTTCCGCAAGGAGCTGGATCGTGGTGAGGATGTAGCGTTCGTGATCCGGAAGGGTGCCCTCAGTTATGAGGAAAAGGTGGAGTACCGCAACGACAATCCCATGATCCGGGAAGAGATCATCCGCCACATCGTGCAGGCTTCCGGCGAGGATCCCATTGTCAGCACCACGGGCAAAGCCAGCAGAGAACTGTTTGAGATCAGAGAACATAACGGACAGAGCCACAAGTATGATTTCCTGACCGTAGGTTCCATGGGACACAGCAGCAGTATCGCTCTGGGCGTGGCAGTGCAAAAGCCCGGGACGAAGGTATGGTGCGTGGACGGTGACGGCGCAGTGCTGATGCACATGGGTTCCATGGCGGTACTGGGCAGTACGGCACCTGAAAATATGGTGCACATCGTCATCAATAACGGTGCCCATGAGACCGTGGGCGGTATGCCTACCGTGGCAGCCGATATTGATCTTGTCTCCATTGCAAAGGCCTGCGGCTATCCCCATGCAGTATCCGTTACCACCTATGAGGAACTGGACCGGGAACTGACCGCTGCAAAAGAGAGAGAGACCCTGACCTTTATCGAAGTAAAATGTGGTATCGGAGCAAGGGAAGATCTCGGAAGACCCACCACCACGGCACTGGAGAACAAGCAGAACTTCATGGAATACCTGAAGGAATGCCGATGACCGGTAACACACGTGGAATATCGTGCACATTTTGCTACAATAAAATGAGAAAAAAATAATAGATATCACTGTTCGTCAAGCTGCCTGTATGGTAAAATACATACCATACAAGCAGCTTTTCATATATTACAAAAGCAGAAAGAATGAGGGAGTACATATGGAAATTAACATTGGTATTATCGCAATTATTGTATTGGCCATTGCCATCCTGGCCATCCTGGCATCCGGTTATGTGAAGGCATCACCGAACAAAGCCTACATCATCTCCGGTATCAAGAGAGAACCTAAGGTTCTGATTGGTCGTGCAGGCATCAAGATTCCTTTTCTGGAGAAGAAGGATGAGCTGATCCTGAAGCAGATCAGTATCGACATCAAGACCAACGGTTATATACCTACCAAGGATTTCATCGGTGTGGATATCGACGCTGTGGCTAAGGTCAGAGTCCTGACCCAGAGAGATGTCACCGTAAATGCGAAGGGTGAAGTCGTGGCAGGTGCGGATGCGAACAAGAGAATCACCACCGAGATGGCTAACGCAGCCATGAAGAACTTCCTGAACATGAACGAAGATCAGATCCGCGATGCGCTGACCGATTCCTTACAGGGTAACATGCGTGAGATCATCGGTACCCAGTGCCTGAAGGAGCTGTGCAACGACCGTAAGACTTTCGGTGACGAGGTTCAGGCGAAGGCGCAGAAGGATATGAATGCCCTGGGTATCTGGATCGAGTCCTGTAACATCCAGAAGATTGAGGATGAGAACAACCTGATCACTGCTTTGGGACAGGATAACATGTCCCAGATCCAGAAGGATGCTTCCGTTGCAAAGGCACAGGCAGACAGAGATGTGGCCATCGCCAGAGCACAGGCCCAGAAGGATGCCAACGATGCACAGGTCATCGCAGAGACCGAGATCGCACAGAAGCAGACCGAACTGGCCATCAAGAAAGCAGAACTGAAGAAAGAGTCCGATATCAAGAAGGCTGAGGCAGATGCCGCTTACAAGATCCAGGAAGAGGAACAGCGTAAGACCGTGGAAATCACCACAGCGAACGCGAATCTGGCTCGTCAGGAGAAGGAACTGGAGTTAAAGGAAAGAGAAGTATCCATCAAGGAGAAAGCTCTGGAAGCTGAGGTCAAGAAGACCGCAGAAGCAAACAAATACGCAGCACAGCAGAAGGCAGATGCCGAGCAGTATGAGAGACAGAAGAGAGCGGAGGCCGAACTCTTCGAGATCCAGAGACAGGCAGAGGCAGAAAAGGCAAAATCCGAGGCAGAAAGATTCGCCAAGGAGCAGGCGGCAGAGGCAGTCAAGGCAGCAGGCCTGGCAGAGGCAGCAGCCGTAGCAGCCAAAGGTAAGGCGGAAGCAGAAGCCATTCAGGCAAAAGCAGAGGCAGAGGCAGCCGGTATTCTGAAGAAAGCGGAAGCTATGAAACAGTACGGCGATGCTGCAAGACAGCAGATGGAGCTGGATACTTTGAAAGTATACTTCGAGCAGCTGCCCAAGATCGCAGAGGCTGTGGCTAAGGGCTACATGAACGTAGATTCCATCAAGATGTTCGGTGGCGATTCCAGCAAGCTGGCAGGGGACATCATGACCACTGTAACCCAGGTTACCGATGGTATCAAGGAGTCTACCGGACTGGACATCAATGAGATGCTGGCTAAGGGATTTGCGAAGGAAACTGCAGGCGCAGAGAGGGCCGAAGAGACCAAGTCTGACGCAAATGCCGATTATCACGAGGTAAAGCCGGAATAATACTTGCGATAAGTGACAGAATGTCATAAACTGAGGGTACAGAGACAAAATAAAAGTCTCTGTACCCTCTTGCTTTTGCGGGCGGGGTATGAAGATGAAAATGGAAAAGGAAGAAAAGATGACAACAGCAGATCCGAAGGCAACAAAAGAAACAGTAGAATTATGGAATTATCTTCATGCTGTAGCGGGAAAGCAGATCATCACCGGGCAGCATACCCAGACCATTCCCTGCGAAGAGATAGATTACATCAGGCAGGTCACCGGAAAGGAACCGAAGCTGCGGGGCTTTGAACTGCTGGCGTATTCTCCAAATATCAATTATGAAGATGCTTCCCCGGAATGCATCCAGGAAGTGGAAGAAGATAAGGGGACCGTGGAGACGGCATTGCAATGGGCCAGAAAACAGCGGGAAGCCGGAAATGGTGGTATTCTCACCTTTACCTTTCACTGGTTCTCGCCTCTGGAAGGCAGAGACAAGAGCTTCTATACCGAATACACGGATTTTGATGCAAGGGAAGTATTGAAAGAGGGAACCCCGGAGAGAGCGGCATTCTATCATGACATGGATGTGATTGCGGAGATCCTGCGGCGCTTTCAGGAAGAGCGGATTCCCATTCTCTGGCGCCCGTTCCATGAATCCTACGGTACCTGGTTCTGGTGGGGAGCGCAGGGCCCGGAAGTGGCGAGAGAGCTGTACCGCCTGATGTTCGATTACTACACAAAAGATAAAGACCTGCACAATCTCCTCTGGGTATGGAACAGCGATATACCAAAAGTCTACCCCGGAGATGAATACGTGGATGTAGTATCCATAGATGTCTACCTCCCGGAGTATCAGTCCACAGACTATGCGGATGCCTATGAGAAACTGGTGACAGCCACCTCCCGTGACAAAGTGGCTGCCCTGGCAGAAGTGGGCTACCTTCCCGATGTGGATCTCCTGCAAAAAAGCAGAATCCCCTGGGCTTACTACATGACCTGGTCCAAGGAATTCTGCATCGGCGAAAAATATAACAACGTAGAAAATCTGAAGAAAATGTACGACAGTGAATACGCAGTGACTTTGTGATACGGTCACATTTGCACTTGTTGCAGTTTGGCAATGAGAGCGTCCTTTAGAACTTTGGAATAATTGATACCGCAATTATCACAGGCAGTGTTTAACCACGCCGGAATAGTCAGTGTCTTCTTAACAGCCCTGTCATCATAAGCACGGGCATAATTATCCAAATTCACACAGATTAGATTTATTAATGCAGTGGGATCATCTGATTTCACTGCATTAATTGCAGTAGGGGCGGGAAGAGCATCGCCGTCTCTCAGAGAAGTAAACAGATATTGTGCACATGCTTCCTGTGCCATGGCAAAGGCATCTGCAAGACTGTCACCATAGGTGGCGAGATCATTAAGATCGGGAAAAATGACAGAGTATTTCCCATTCGCTTCCGGGTAAAAAATAGCCGGATATATATAATTCATAAGATCACTCCTTTCAAAGGCTGTTCCATATTATTTTAGTCCAGCCTGTTTAAAAATAGAATTAACAACTCGCAAAGGAATATCGCCGCTGTGATTGGGAATGGTTACTTTCCCTGACTTTGAAGGATGTTTGTACTGATGATGAGAACCTCTGATATCAGACAAAACCCAGCCATCGTCAAGGATGATTCGCTCTAATTCGCGAAAACGCATGGATTATCTCTCCTTTCTTAAGGTAACACGTATAATACGTGAAGTCAATAAATGTTGGGAAAATTCGCCGAAGAATTGGCGTATTTAGAAACTTTCAAAATAAAATGAAATAATTGTACCGTGTAACATGAGAGAAAGCAACAAAAATGTTTTTCTCAGAAATTGAAACAAAAGTACTAAAAACAATTTACATAAATCTAAAATATGCTATAATATTTCCGTATTGAGACAAAATATTTGTGAGTTGTAGCCAAAAAATACTACAATTTCACACATATTTCCAATTATCAACAAAAGTAATGGGTGAGAGAGTTTATGGAATTAGGCAGAAAAAAGGTCCGTTTAGGTGAATTACTGGTAAACAGCGGTGTCCTCACGAATGAGCAACTACAGCAGGCGTTGGATAATCCCGCCCGTCAGGGCAAGAAGCTGGGTGAATTTCTGGTAGATGAGGGCATCGTATCGGAGGATGATCTGGCGAAAGCGCTGAGCCGTCAGCTGGATCTGGATATGATCGATCTGCAGAGCACTAACGTGGACAAGGAAGTACTGGAACTGGTGCCTGTCAATGTCCTGAAGAAGAACAAGATCTTCCCCTTCGCCTACAAGGAGAACAATTTCAATGTCTTGATGGTAGCCATGGCGGATCCTCTGGATTACAACGCTATCGATGACATCAATATCATCACCAACTATCAGGTAGAGCCCGTGGTTGCCACCACCCGCAGCATCATGCTGGCCATCGATAAATATTTCGGTCAGGAGGAAGTAACCGAGGCACTGGCAGCCTACGCCAAAGAGAAAAAGCTGGATGTGGTGGAAGACATCGCCACGGAGGAGAACATCAACAGCTCCCCCATCGTAATGCTGGTCAAGGACATGATCGAAAAGGCCGTCCGCCAGCGTGCATCCGATATCCATATCGAACCCATGGAAAACATCATCCGTGTCCGTTACCGTATCGACGGTGCCCTCTATGAGAGAGCGAGATACGGTGTCAACGTACTGTCTGCCATCATCGCCCGTATTAAGATTATCGGCGGCATGGATATCTCCGAGAAGAGAAAGCCGCAGGACGGCCGTATCACCCAGGTCGTAGACCGTGTGGAATACGATATCCGTGTATCCATCCTGCCTACCGTATACGGGGAAAAAGTCGTAATGCGTCTTGCCGCGAAGAGTGCACTGAACCGCGACAAGAGCCAGTTAGGCTTCAAACCCTACGAATTAAAACAGTTTGACTACATTCTGAAAAATCCTCACGGTATCATCCTGGTAACCGGACCTACCGGAAGTGGTAAGTCCACCACCCTGTATACCGCACTGAGCGAACTGAATAAAGAAGACGTGAACATCATCACCGTCGAGGATCCTGTCGAGGCCAATATTGACGGTATCAACCAGGTACAGGTCAACACCAAGGCAGACCTGACCTTCGCATCGGCACTGCGTTCCATCCTGCGACAGGACCCGGATATCATCATGATCGGTGAGATCCGAGACCAGGAGACCGCCAGCATTGCCGTACAGGCGTCCATCACCGGACACCTGGTGGTAAGTACCCTGCATACCAACTCCTCCGCCAGCACCATCACCCGTCTGGAGGATATGGGCATCGAGTCTTACCTGATCGCAGATTCCGTCATCGGCGTTATCGCCCAGCGGCTGGTACGCAGACTCTGTCCTTTCTGTAAAAAGCCGAAGCAGGCCACCAAGGATGAAAAAGAGTTCATGGGCATGAGAGAAGAGGAAGATGTGACCATCTACGAGCCCTGCGGCTGCAGCAAATGCGACAATACCGGCTTCAAGGGCCGTATCGGTGTCTACGAGATCATGCAGATCACTCCGAAGCTGAAAACTATTATCAGCAAGCGGGAGGGTGCCGATATCTTAAAAGAAGAAGCATTAAAAGAAGGAATGCATACCCTGCGTATGAGTGCCACGGACTACGTACTGGACGGCACCACCTCCTTCTCCGAGATGGTAAAGGTATCATTTGACGTATAATTCTATAAAAACCGCAATATTTTATAGAAATTTATCAAAATTTATAAAAATTTTTCAAAAACCTGGACCTTTTCAGGACCGGGGTCCGTCTTACATGGTTGGGGAGAAAGTTAAAGATAGAGACGCATTGGAGGGAAGGCACATGGCGACCTATGGCTACAAAGCCATCACAAAGGCTGGAAAAGAAGTAAAGGGAAGTTTGGAAGCGGATAACAAAGATCTGGCAATGGCAGAACTGAGAAGGCAGGAGCTGACCGTTATCGATCTGGGAGAACAGAGCTTCCTGACGAAAGACATCGACATCCAGATCGGCGGATGGCCCAAGGCCAGGGATCTAAGCGTCATGTGCCGCCAGTTCGTCAGCATGACCAAAGCGGGCGTCAGCATCCTCGAATCCCTGAAAATGCTCTGCGAACAGACAGAGAACAAGAGATTACAGGATGCACTGAAAGAAGTCCGCATCAGCGTGGAAAAGGGTGAGACCCTGGCAGACTCCATGGCAGAACACCCGAAGGTATTCCCAGGGATTATGGTGAACATGGTGGCTGCCGGTGAGGCATCCGGTAGCCTGGAAACGGCACTCGACCGAGTGGCGGTGCAGTTGGAGAAATCGCATAAGACACAGGCAATGGTTAAAAAAGCAATGATTTATCCCATTGCAGTGTGTATCGTTGCCATTATTGTTACTATTGTAATGTTGGTCAAAGTAATACCTTCTTATGAAGAAATGTTTTCACAAATTGGCGGCGAGCTTCCTTGGATTACACAGTTTTATGTGAATTTGAGCCATGCTATTATTAATTATTGGTTTATTATTGTACCCGTGATTATTGCAATAGTTATGGGAATCAAATATTTTGCAAAAACAGATTTGGGAAAACATGTATTTGGTAAAATAGCAATTAAAATTCCTATTTTCGGAAAGCTAACAGTAAAAACAGCATCCTCTATGATGGCACGTACGATGAGCACTTTACTTGGAGCAGGCGTTCCATTAATTGAAGCTGTAGATATTGTATCTGGCGTTATGAGCAATGTTTATTTTAAAGAAGCATTGCAGGATGCAAAAGAAGAAATTACTATTGGTATGCCGTTATCCAGACCTTTGCAAGAGAGTGGATTGTTTCCACCTATGGTATATCAGATGATTCGCATTGGTGAAGAATCCGGTAATACAGAGGAAATGCTAGACAAACTGGCAGATTATTATGAAGAAGAAGTTGAAATGGCAGTACAGTCAGTAATGGCAGCGTTAGAGCCGATGATTATAATTTTACTGGCAATTGTGGTCGGCGGATTGGTTGCTGCTTGTATGTTGCCTATGATGAATATGTATGAGGCACTGGATTCGATGTAAAGAGGATTATCCGTTCTGTGTAGGGACAGAACGATAATTAATAAATGGGGCGGAAAACTTACTACCCTGAAATTAAAAAACACATAAAAAGGAGAATGTTATTATGAACAAGAAACAGAAGAACTTAACAAACAAAGGTTTCTCCCTGGTAGAGCTGATCATTGTTATTGCTATTATGGCAGTACTGGTAGGTGTATTAGCACCTCAGTATATCAAGTATGTTGAAAAGTCCAGAGTATCTGCTGATGCTCAGCAGGTAGAGGAATTTACCGGAGCTATGACTGTTCTGGCATCTGATGTTGATGTTACATTAGACAGCACCAAAACTTATACTGTTACATCTGATACTACCGGAAAGATCACAATTTCTAACGATTTGAAGACAATTTTTGATTCTTTGGGTTCTGTTGATACAGCAAAGAATTATTCTTACAAGTCCACATCTTATAAGGCACAGGCTATTACTATTTCCCTTGCCTATGATGGAACTGCTAAGGTTTGGAAGGTTACTGTTACCGGACAACCTAACGCATAATTTCTGAAAGGTAACTGACATGCTCCCAACAATTTTTCTCTACATAGTGATTTTCCTTTATGGAATCGTGATCGGCAGCTTCCTCAATGTGTTGATCTACCGTATCCCGAAAAAAGAGAATATTGTAACGACCAGGTCTCACTGCATGCACTGCGGTTATCAGCTGCGGTGGTACGACCTCGTACCGCTGTTCAGCTACCTGGCGCTGGGAGGCAGATGTCGGAAATGCAAGGCACATATCTCCGTTCAGTACCCCGTCATCGAGGCACTGAACGGAGTTCTGTACCTGCTCGTATTCTGGAAATTTGGGATGAGCGTGGATTCCCTAGTCTACTGCTTGTTATTTAGTGCACTTCTTGCTTTAAGTGTGATTGATTTCAGAACATATGAGATCCCTGTGGGATTTAACTTATTTATACTGACACTGGGGCTGATCCATGGAATCTTCCACTATACACAGTGGCTGGATTTCCTGATCGGCTTCCTGTGTGTCAGTGTATTTTTGCTTATTCTGTACTATGCGACCGGTGGCAGAGCCATTGGCGGCGGTGATGTGAAGCTGATGGCGGTCTGCGGGCTGTTACTCGGCTGGAAATTGATTATTTTCGCATTTTTACTGGGATGTATCATCGGTTCCGTGATCCATCTGATCCGTATGAAAGTAAGCGGCGAAGGACATGTCCTCGCCATGGGACCGTATCTCTCCGCAGGGGTGGCAATCGCTGTCCTGTGGGGCAATGAATTCTTACAGTGGTATCTGCATTTTTATGTATAAGAAGATACCTGCATTTCGAACATGATTTCAGAAAGTTCTTCAAAAGCTCCGCACCAGCGGAATGCTTTCGAAATACGATAAATACCGGGAAGAGGAAGGGTAGAAATATGGCAATGAACAATCGCGTATTGAGTATTGAGATCGGAAACTCTTTTACGAAGATCTGCGAGATGGACTATAAGGTGAAGAAGCCGAAGGTTTACAAGGTATTGACGGTGGAGACACCGGAAGGCATCGTGGTGGATGGTATGCTGCAGCCAACACAGGAGTACGCAGACCATCTGGTGAATGCACTGGCGACGAATGGCATCCGCACGAAGAAAGTGATCTTCACCATTTCTTCTACCAGAGTGGCAAGCCGTGAGGTACAGATTCCCAACGTTAAGGCAAGTAAGATCGAGGCACTGGTGAAGACCAACGCCAATGAATATTTCCCGGTGGATCTGACCCAGTATGAGATCGGACATTATCTGGCCGGCGGACTGACCGAGAACGGGAAACTGCGTGTCATGGCACTGGCGGTGCCCAAGGCACTGTTAGACAGCTATTATCAGCTGGCGCAGATGTGCGGCTGGGAGGTGGAGTGCTTCGACTACAGCAGCAACAGCTTATACCAGATCCTCCGCGATGAGAAGTCCGAAAAAGTTACCATGGTCATCAAAATCGATGAGAACAGCACCATTGTGACCGTGCTTTCCGCCGGTAAGGTGTTATTACAGAGAACGGTGGCTTACGGTGTGCAGGATGCTATTGATACTATGATCGCTTCCGGAGCCTATGCCGTGAACGATCCCATGAGTGCGGTAGAACGTTTCCAGAAGAAAACATGTCTGAACAGAGTACTCCATCAGGGAGACAAAGTCTGGGAAGAAAATGCCGGACGCTGGGAAGATGAGGATGCCGGTAATGTGGAAGTCACGGAAGCGAGACAGAAGATCACCGCTTCGCTGGAGCCTCTGATCGTGGGTGTGAGTCGTGTCATTGACTTCTATGATTCCAGGAACAGTGAAAATCCCATTGAAAAGTCCTATGTTACCGGTCTGGGCGGCAGCTTCAGCGGCATGAGCAAGCTGTTCACCAACTGTCTGGAGCGCAAGGTACATACCCTGTCCGAGATGGATGACAAGATCGGCATGAGCAAGGCCATCCGTTCCACCAGACCCGCAGCCTATATTTCCTGTCTGGGTGCGGTGCTCGCCCCCGTGGGACTGATCGACAAGAGCACCCAGAAGTCCAAGGGACTGACCGTGGTCAGCGGCACGAATTATACCTTCGTCAGTGTGGCGGTACTGGTGTTGGGCGTGATCCTGTCCATCGCCATGGCAGCCACCTCTGTGACCAGATATCTGGGAAATGTGGCGCAAAATGTGTATCTGCAGAACCGGGTACAGGAGCTGCAACCGGCACAGGCAGTATACAACGATTATCTGGCGGCAGAAGCCCAGTATGATAAATACACATATTTATATGCTTATACCCAGACTCCCAATGAGAATCTGGTGGAGTTCATCAATGAACTGGAACAGATCCTGCCGGACAGCTTCTATACCAACAGCTTCAGCTCCGACCAGACCGGCATCAGCATGTCAGTGACGGTGGAAGGGAAAGCAGCGGCAGCCCGTACGATTCTGAATATCCGCAACATGCAGAGCATAGATGATGTAGAGATCAGCAATATTACGGACAGCAAGGATGAGACCGGCACGTCCATAGTGACTTTTTCCATTACCGGAAGCTATAAGGAGCTGACGGATGAGACCGAAGAGAGCGGTGAGGCACAGGCCGACACCCAGACAGCACAGTAGGAGGCAGCGGAAGATGAAGGTTAAAAAGAGTGAAATTCAGCTTTTGATCGCAGTGATCGGTGTTCTTATTGCTGTGTGTACTTATTTTCTGGTATATTCCAGTTTTAATGAAAAATCAGATGCCCTTGAGGCACAGAATGTAACGTTATCATCCCAGGTGGCAACGCTGGAGATATTAGATCAGCGTAAGGCGGACTACATTGAGGCTACCGGGAAGATGCAGTCCTATATCACAAATTTTGAGAACCGCTTCCCGGCAGATATCTTACCGGAAGACAGCATTATGATGGTAAAGACATTGGAAGATTATACTCGTACCGAGGTGGCAAATATTGCATTCGGTTCCGAAGCAGAGGTGGTGTATACTCCTGCAGCGGATGCGGCAACGACGACTGCGGATGCAACAGCTGCCACGGATACGACAACAACAGATGCTGCGGCAACAACTACAACGGCATCTACAAGTCCGGTATCTACGGACGGTACTGCTTATGCAGATACCCATATGTATGAGGTACCCCTGAGCATCAGCATTTCCTGCACCTATGATGATTTCAAGGGACTGGTAAGATACATCTACAATCAGCAGGAACGTGAGAGCATCCAGGGCGTCAGCATCAGCTACAACGAGACCGACGGAATGCTCACCGGCAACATGACCATGAACACCTATTATCTGCTGGGAACCGATAAGGTATACAGTTCACCTTACATCCCGGATATGCAGATGGGCGTAGACACTATTTTCGGAAACGTGGAATAATAGATTTGCAATCATAGCAGTATACGACTGCTTGCAGGCAGGATACTGCTATGATTAGCAAATCAAACAACCATGAGCAGGGAGGACGATAGTCCGGAGTGCGAATGGTTGTCCGGTTTCGGGAGCACGTAGTGTGGAGAAAACGGTATTAGTCAGAGCAGGGAGGATGCCTCACATGAAGGAGTACACGGAGAGAAGACAACTGAATAACGAAGGCTTTTCTCTGATTGAACTGCTGATTGCCATCGTGATCCTGTCGATCATCGTTGTGCCGCTTTTGCACAGCTTTGTGACTTCTGCCAGAACCAATGCCAAGTCCCGCAACACCATGCATGCCACGGCCATCGCAGAGGATGTCATGGAGCAGTTCGAGGCACATACACTGGAGGAGATGGCAGACACCTATGAGGCGGCAACCCCTACCGGCTTTACTAACAGCGTGCAGAAGGATGCTTCTCTGGATGTGGACGGAGACGGCGCAGCAGAAGATGGTATCTGGCAATATACCTTCCGGGATGAGAAGACGACTTCCGGCATCTATGATGTGGTAGTAACACTGGATCCTAATGGTTACACGGCACTGAATGAGAAGGATATTGTAAATATCCAGAACCTGGCAGGCAATCTGAATGCGGTATATTCCGAATCGGAAGATGCCGCACAGGAGGCATACGGTTATTTTGAAGCGTATTCCGGCGGCAGAGACGTTATGGAGATTGCCAGGAATACTACCAAGACCATCGAAATATCCATAGACAGCAGCCGCATTTTGCTGGATCTGGGAGATGGAGAGAACGTAGAGACAGATGTGTATCTGGTGACGGCCTCCACAGTCTATCATTGCAATTCCGCCATCCTTACAGGCATCAGCGGAGACTACCCCCAGAACGGTACGGATTATGTGATCTTTTCCAACGAAGAGGCGGTAAGAGCCAAAGCAGCGGAACTTAAGAAACAGAAGGAGAGCGGGAATCCGGTGGATGCAGAGGAGATCATTTCCCAGCTGGCCAATATTATTGTGTGCCTGCAGCCCAGAGTGGAGGCTACCCAGAGTGCGGTGACTTCTGCGGTAGACAAAGTGATCGTAAATAACCCGAAGAATGTACAGACAAATCTGTTCCTGGTGGAGCAGACTCCGTCAGCGGAGAGAATAGACAGCTTCACGGACGAAAGCACCGGTTTTAACCCGTATTCCTCCTGGAACAACAATTACAAGGCGGCATTTGAACTGCGGGAGACCTGGCCGGGCTGGATGTCCTCTGCCGGAGCCAGCATTGATTCCGCCTGCAGACTGCGGACGAATCTGATAGACCGCAGCAATACGGAATACATTTTCAATGATCTCAGCGTGTCCGGTGCGGCAGGAAATGCTGCCGGAGACGTGGCGAAGGATATTATGGGTGCGGACGGCGGTCTGACACCGACGGAGCGACGCAATCGTATCTATGACATGCGGGTACAGGTGTACAGCAGGGATACGATCGGTGTACAGTCCCCTGTGCTTACCATGACGGGAACCGTGATCGAGTGATCCGTCAGGCACAGGACAGAGAAGATACCGGAAGGAAGACGAGAAAAATGAAGATATGCGGAAGAAATCCCAAAATATTTTCAAGGGTAAGACAATTCCACAGACGAACGGACAATAAGGGCTCAGCAATGGTCGTTGTGATCATTGCCATGGCCTTTATTGGCATTTTAGCCAGTGTTTTGATGTATATGTCACTGCTGAACTATCAGATGAAGGTGAACAATCTCAAGGCGAAGGACAATTTTTACTCTGCAGAGACTGTGCTGGATGAGATCCGGACGGCTATGGGAGAGCGGGTGTCCGCTTCTGTCGGAAGTGCCTATGAACTGGTCCTGAAAAATTATGAGGCAACCTCCGCAGAGGAGAAGCAGAACAAACTGAGATATTATTTCCTGAAGGATATGCAGGATTATTATGCAGTGACAGGAAGTATGAATATCAACAACTATGATCTGACCAAGCTGTTCAACAGCCTGTCTTCGGAGATAAAGCGGGGGACGGTGCTAGAGACATTGAATGACTCCGGGGAAGTAGTGTACCGGATGGCTCTGGACAGCAGCGGCAGTCTGAAGGTATATGTAATGACAACGGATCCGGTGACGGGCAACAAGGAGAGAGTGGAGACCACGGATATTCCTACCGGACGTTTTCAGTTGTACACCGACGGACTTTCCTTCTGCGGCCTGAAGGTGACTTATACGGATACCGACGGTTATGTATCGGTGATCCAGACCGATATCCGGGTGAAGATGCCGGATATGGATTTTGCACAGGCAGTGACGCTGCCTTCCATTACGGGAATCTCCATGGTGGCACAGGAGAATATTCAGGCGCTTCCTTCCAATCCTGCGCTACACAGCACCAATGTCATCGGCGGCAGCTTTTATGCGAACCGTTTTATCGTGGGCAGCGAAGAGTCTGGCAAGGGTAACGGTGTGACGGTGGAATGGAAAGAGACCACCGGCAATGAAAACGAAGACAAGCGTATGGTGATGGCTTCCGACTTATATTTGGGAGAAGGAGCCACACTTACCACAGATCAGTACGGTGAAGTATGGGCCGGTTCCATTGCCATGAACGGAGGTATTCCGGGCAATACGGGAAGCAACGGAACGTTGAACTTTCAGGGAAACAACGTATATGTGGCCGGAGATCTCAAGATGAACGGAGAGCGGAATGTATTTACCGCCGGAGCACAGATCGACGGAGAATATGCCGGACAGTATATCGGCTTCGGTAACGGAAAGGGCGTGGACAGCAGCGCCATTCTGGTCAACGGCACGGATACGGAGATCTATCTGAATGAATTGAAGAATCTTACGCTGGCGGGAAATTCTTACATTTCCCTGACGAAAGCCAATGATGGAATTACCAGTGAGGATGGTGTGAGCAACACCGGAGTACAGGATGTGATGATGGGACAGTCTATCGCTGTGAAGAGTGACCAGCTGGCTTACCTCGTTCCGGCGCAGTGTATCGGCGTGGATGCTTCCGGCAAGACCGTGTTAAACGGTGCCAGCAACCCGATCACGTTGGAGCAGTATAAGGACAAGATCAGGGACCAGGCGGATGTAACGGAAGTGGCATTGAATATTCCGTCCGCTACCCTGAATGGTCATACGCTGGCCGAGTACGGACTGACCCAGAACAATATCCAGAAGATTTTCAAGCGGATCAACAGCAAGATCACGCTGGTGTATTATTATGTAAGCTTTGACAGCACCTCTGATACCGCGAGAGCCAATGCCAACCGGTATTTTCAGGATTATTACGGTGCCAACCAACAGACCATGGAAGCCTATACCGGTCTGTATACCAAAGCCATTCAGGTGCGTGGACAGCAGAACGGAGCGTACATCATGCATCTGGCAGGCAATGTGGCCATGTATGACAGCAGTGCGGCTGCGGGAAGCAAAGAGAAGCTGTTGGATGCCACACTGACCAGTGATGGTGCCAATGCAGGATATCAGGCACTTTTGGCATCGGATCAGTTGAAATTCCAGGCATTGTCCAAGAAGATGATCGATGTCTATGAGCAGCTGCTTCCTTCGGAGAAGACGGATGCAGCCAATGCTTATACCAATCTGGTAAATGAAGGGGAGATAACGACCTTCCATGCTGTATTAAACGGCAGTACCGGAAATAAGGTGGAGGCAAAATATTTCGGCAACACTACCGGAAGCCTTGCGGAGCAGAATTATAAGGCGGTTATTGTAAAGGGTGATTATACTTATCCGGAAGCCGGATTCGGTGAATTTAAGGGGCTGATCATTGCTGACGGAGATGTCAAAGTGACGAAGAACTTCCAGGGAACGATTCTGTCCGGCGGAACGATCACGCTGGATCAGAATGTCAATGTGGAACCCGACCGGGATGCTGTGCTTCATGCCCTGACCTATTCCCAAACGATCGTAAGTTCTGCCGGTAAGACACAGGAATATCATGTGGTAGACTTTTTGAATGGCGGAGACGGTTACCTGAGCAGTAACGGTAAGTCCTATAAGAACAGTGATATAAATCTGGGAGATTTGATAGTTTATGAAAACTGGCAGAAAGAATAACAACAGTGGCTTTTCCCTGGTGGAGCTGGTCATTGTCATTGCGATCATGGCGGTGCTGGTGGGTGTGATGGCCACATCCATTACATCCCTGACCGGCAGGAAAGTCCGGAAATGTGCGGACGAAATTGTGACAACACTGGAGCGGACCAGAGTGCTGACCCTCGGAAAAGAACAGAATCGGGTGGAGTGCGTTATCAGCTATAATGATACGACCAAGGAATATACGGCACAGATCCGGCAGGGAGATGTGGAGGTATCCAACAGGGTACTGGGAAAAGAACCTATTGATATAAAGGTATATTTTGAGGGAGATTCCACGGGATATTCCCTGACGGAACTGAAAGGATCCGACAGCCTGTTACCTTATGTTTCATCTTCAAATGGGCTGCATCTGGTGTTTAACCGTGCATCCGGGGCCTTTGAGAAGGATACCTGTACGGCAAACAATGTGTTGAAGGAATATTGTCAGAAAATCGTCGTAAGCAACGGAACGAGAACCATAGAAATCACAACGGTCGGCAAGACCGGCAAGATCCTGACGAAGTAAGGAGGTTGACCATGGGTATTGGAAAGAAAGGATTTACTCTGGTAGAGATCATCGTATCTCTTGCCATCATGACCATAGTAGCTGGTGCGGTGGGAGCATTCGTGGTCGCCGGCAACAATTCCTATATGCGGGGGAACAAGGAACTGACCCTGCAGGAAGAAGCCCAGCTGACCGCCAACCAGATGATCGATCTGATCATTGATGTGGAGAAAGGGATCAGCTTTTCCAATCTGACAGATCAGGAAGCGGTTGATGTTGATGGCAATGTGGCAAAAGACGTTAACGGCATGGAAGTAACAAATGCCAGTGTCAGCGAGTTGCGTCTGATCAATAATGACAACAGCTATATGATCCGCTGGCAGGGTGGTGCCGGGGCGGATTACGCCGATGCCAATCAGGTATATCTTTACGAGGTAACAAATACTAAGGACGGCGAAGGCAAAGTTGTGGTAGGAGATTTTGACGCGGCTAAGCCCGCACTGATGGCAGAGCATGTCAGCAGTTTCAGCGTGGACCTCAGTGAACTGGATAAGCGGAAAGTCGTTCTGAATATGATCTTTACCTATCAGGACAAATCCTATGATATTTCCGAGACCATCAAGTTAAGAAATGATCTGAGCTCCGAACCGTCCAGCATCTATTCCTGGATCAGCGGCATCCGTATCATTCCCGAGCACGCAGATCTGAAACAGGGACAGGCTTTCGTCTTCGATTACGAGATCACCGGAGACGAGGAAGCCATTGCTCAGGGCGTGACCTGGGCCGTAAGTTATCAGGATGGCAGCGCATGTAAGAGTACCATCAGCGGTAACGGTAAACTGAGTGTGGCAGCGGATGAGACCATAGCAGAGAATATTCTGACAGTAACCTGTACCGCCGTAGCGGATCCTACCATAGCGGCAACGGCTACCGTAACGGTACAAAAGCATATGGTGGATTCTCTGGATATAGAACCGAAAGATGCTTCTGTGATTCAGGGGGACAGCCTGCAGTACTCTTATACTATGGAAGGAACAGAAGAGGCTAAAAATGCCGGGGTGACCTGGAGCGTGGCAAGAGTGGACGCAACTGGACTTAAGGCAGGAACCACGATAAATGGGAGCGGTCTTTTGACGGCTGACAGATATGAGCCGACCGGAACACTTGTGCTACAGGTAACCTGTACTTCCGTGGCGGATCCCGGAATGTCTGCATCCACAAAGGTATCGGTATTACCCTATACCAACATTGACGGAAAATATGATGCAACACTGATTGCCAAGAATCTGACCACATATGATTTTACCGAAGGAAGTACGGAAAAGATCGGTTATAAGGCATTGATTGAATGTCTGCCGTCCTGGGCGGATTACAGAAATGGTTATCCACAGATTGAGTGGAGTGTGGTAGATGATTATGCCAATAATTACAAAATAACCGGTTTGACAGATTCTGATGGTCGACAGTTCCAGGCAGAACTGGAATGTGGAAATATGACGGATACGGTAGTACGTGTACGTGCGGTGATAGCTTTATCAGTAGATATTAAGATTACCAGAGAAATCGATATTACAATCCCTCCCCTGAAGACGGTTGTAAACGCGAAGGAACCGTATATTTACTCCAGTCAGTTTGTATTAAACCGTAATGGAAAAATTAATTGCGAGATTCGAAATTATAAAGGGGAAGTAAATTGGAGATTTGCAGATATTCCCAGTGAGCTGAATAATGATTTCAAGGTATGGAACGGAATACAAAAATCATATCAGGTCGGTTTTGAAGTCTATGACGGAGCATATGATAATGTTCATCAGGAAGCCTATCTGACAACAGAAAATACGGGAGAATCTACAGAGGTAAGAGCACTTAGCTATATTTCCTGGGATACCGAATATCGTCTGAAGCTTCAGGCATGGAGCCTGGATGATTCCACATTAGTGGCCGAAACGGTAATACTGGTGCCGGTAGTGGATATCTTATTTGCCAATGATCAGCATGTGATTACGGTGCTGAGACCTACCTGGACGAATCGTTATGATCTGCATGCGTATGGTTTTGAGTCTGGAAGAGAGAAAGGACATAGAGCAGCAAAACTGGCAGGATATTTCCAGGGAGAACTGCCGTTGGATTCCAACACGAAATTTGCAGAAATTGATAATATGCATCTTCCTTTTTCGCAGGTACAGTTTGATATTGGCGCACATGAAGAAAATGATTATTTAATTATGACCATTTATGATGAACGATATCCGGATCATAAGAGAAATCTTTTACTGGAAGTAGAGAAGAATCCGGAGTGGTGGGAATGGAAGGATAATAAATGACCATGAATTGGAAACGCAATTCAAAAAAGTACATAGCAGGAATCCTCACCATAGCTTTGGCCGTCGGAGCCGGTCAGAGCTATGGCTCTATGGAGGTCAGTGCGCAGGAAAGAACCCTTCCGGGTATTGAAAAACTGGTACAGGATACGGTAGCTTCTTCTGACGGTACTTTCCATATTCTGGAGATCGTTCCGGCGAAGGAAAATGCCACGATCGGCTATCTGGCAGGCGGCGAGGAGCCGGTATCTGAGGGCAGAAAGCTTTCCGAGATGCCGTCAGCCACAGAGCGCCAGACAGCTATGGACAGTCTGGATGCTGCAAAGTTTCCGACGACAGGTCCGGTTACTTTTTCTGCCTACAGCGAAAGCACCGGAGCTTCCAGAACCGAGGACGTAAGAGGACGCTTTGTATTCCGACAGGACGGATCCGGCAGATACAATTACCAACAGATCGATGCGGTCTATCGTGAGATTGCCAATGGGGAGACGGTAGCAGCAGGAGAACGTTATAACCGATACAGTGCATTGGAGGCCGCCGGAGACAGTAACCGGGATGCCAAAAGCGTGACTCCAGTATTTTCCCATAGATCTACCGGAGGAAGCAACGGACTGGAGACTACGATTATCAATGGTTCAGACAGCGCCAGGGGATATGCGCAGGGCTTATATGCAATTTCGGAGACGGATCTGGCCGCTATTGATAAAACGAGTTTTCAGGCAAAAGATTATGTGGACAGGACAATCTATCAGAAGATAGGTACGGGTGAGACTGCCGTTTATACCTATCTCGGACAGATTGTATACGGTACCGATGCGGCACTGCCAGATGGATTAAAGACTACGTCCAGGGGGGTATCCGGAAATGATGCAGGTACTGTTGTGCAGGCACGCACGACATCCGGAGGAGATGCGATAGCAGCCTATTCTGCCGGAGATATTACCCAGAATCTCTACATCCTGGATCATGCACAGCCGGATAGCGCACAGCTTTTGGCAAAATGGGATGATGTTTCGAAGGCATATACATTTGAGACCATAGCCAGTGCCTATCTTGTGGATTTCACAGCAAATGATAACGGCGACTATTATGTATCTGCAATGACAGTAAGTGACAAAAACGGTGATTACCGTCTGATCGATACCTATCGTAAGGATGAGGCCGGCAGCTACACTATGGTGACACCGGGTTCCCTTCAGGTTACTTACAAGGGGGAAGCGGGCTTTGACACCGCCAACAGCTATGATTTTGTAGGGGATGACAGAGAGGATGCTACGGAGACTATTGCCTATAACGGCGGTTTCTACAACAAAGAATGGTTCAAGAAAAATGTCCTGAATCTGTCCGGTACCAGTCGTTATGAGAGTGGTACAGCCACCGGAGACGATATCGATACACTGAAGATCGAAGTGACAACACTTACCCTGCAGGAACTGGCTGATCTGGCAGATGCTTCCATTACAGCGGAGGATTCTTATTGTGGAATTGATCTGGCAGATGTGGATCTGTTCTATTTTTCCGGTCAGGGAAATTACGGGGCAGAGCCGTCCAATATGATCTCTGCGGCAACCGTGATTGCAAAGCTGGCATTTGGCGTGGACGACAGCGGGATCAGAACCGCTGCAGCCAGAGTGCCGGTGATCATGGATTATAATTTTTATGCCAAGAACAGCACCCAGAGCAATGAAGTGTTGACGAAACTGGCATTGACTCTGCTGCAGGTGTCGGATGACAATGTGGCAACCGCAATCGCAGGTCAGGGAGATTCCTATTGGGAAAATGTAAGTGTCGATACGCTGAAAAGCGCGGCAGAGGGAAATATCAGATCCTATGCGTCTGCAATGCAGGCGGCAAATGCGGATACCCTGACGTTGGATACCTTGAAGGAATACCTGAACGAAAATGTATACCTGAACAACGACAGTTCCAAAGCTTATGCGGCAGAGGATTATCTGACGGATCTGAAGTCAGATACGACAAGAGCATGGATCTACACGGATGTCCTGAAAGAGATCCGCTACGAGAATTTTCTGATCACACAGGAAAATGCCACGGCGGTCACTTTGAATGAAGAGATCAGCAAAGCTTCCATCACCAGATATATTATGAACTGGTATCTGCACAGAAGCCAGGTAAAGGACAGCCTTGCGATATTGGATCTGGAGCCCTGTTATGATTTCGGAACTGGAGCTTTATCTGCAGATTCCGTGAAAGGATTTCTGGGGCAGAGCAGTTACGGTGGAAGGATTTCCATTACCCAGATGGCTTCCGCAGAGTTCATTGGCAAGATAGAGGATCTCAACGATCGATATGATATGATCTATGTGGGTGCCCGTACCGGCACCATGAATGTGAAAAACAATCAGACCGTTTACAATGACAGCTCTATGGACGGTCTGATCTATACGCATATCGGGGATCTGTATGATTATAAGGATGAATCGGATGATAACAAGAAGCGTCTGAGGGATGATTCCCTGAGCCACACTTCCAATCAGTACCGTGGCCCGGGAAATGATATGAACTCCACCAGAGAAAAGGAGTTTGAGCAGTATATTTCCGCCGGGTATCCGGTAGTATTTGCGGATGCACTTCTGACGGGAATCGATGGTAAGGTGGGCGCAAATACGAAAACCGTGGACAGAAGCTCCTACTTTTACCAGCTGATACAGTTTGCCCTGTCTACAGATGAAAGCGGCAATTATAAATACTGGCAGAAGAATGTCTTTGCGGAGAGTCAGCTGACGACTGCAGCCCGGGAGACAACGGAGCAGAAGGCGGCCAGAGAAGAGAGACAGAGAAGCTTTGGCAACCATCTGAATTTGTCCAAACTGCAGATCGAATGGGTGAAAAATCTTGGGGAAGATTATATTCCTACAGAGCTGCATTACAACGGGGACGGTATCAACGATGCGTTCCTGAAGATGACGGACGGTAAGTTCTATCTGCAGTATATTTTTGCTCTGTCCAATGATGCGGCTGCCTCCCAGGTGAGCACGACGTATGATTGCAAGCTGTATATTGATAAGAACTCCGACGGTCGCTTTTCCGGTTCCGATGTGATCGGGCAGACACTTTCCTCCACGGAGGAGCTTTCCGGACTGAATCTGTATGTCAGATCCGGGCAGGAATGGAAGGAAGTGGCGAAGAATGACAGTGGCCATTACGAGCTGCGCACCGGATATACCTATAAGGTAGTCAGAGTGCTGCCGGATGATTATCAGGGAGTATTGCCCTGGAAGATGATCTTCTTTGATAATTCTGATGCACTGGTGAGAACCGCAGTGTCCGGTTATACGGCAGTGGACAGAGGTTCCAGAGTGGATATTCAGGTATTGCAGCTGATGTCCGACAGAAAAGCATCTAATGACAAGACACTGTGGGATCTGGAAAGTGACAGTGATGTAAAGTCACTGTTAAGCGGTATCCGGGAATTTAATGTATCTATTGATTCCGTGAAGACTTCAACTTTTATCAACGGATTGATTTCAGACGATCAGTTGAAAAAGCTTAAGACCGATGAACAGAAGTCTGAGGCTTATTACAATGCGGCATACACCACTTTCCAGCAGTACGATATGCTGATCCTGGGATTCGGAGACAACTATCAGTTCGGAAGCAAGGATCAGAGCCTGAAGAACATGGCAGTATCCGAAGCGATCCGTGATTATATCGAAGATGGTAAGAGTGTCCTGTTCACCCATGACAGCAGTTCGTATATCAACAGTACGGCCGGAAGCGGTAAAAGCTGGTACTGGGGCTATGAGTTCAACAAGACCATGCGTGCGGCGGTAGGACTGGACCGATACGGTGCGCTTCGGGAATATTATGATGACCAGAGGAACAATTCCAGTTTATCCGATGCCCAGAGAAAGCGTTATGATGCTTATTACAATATTCTGGACACGCAGTACAATTACGATACGGCATGGAAGCCGGGAACGGACCGGAGCAGTGATCAGACGGTCGGAAATATCGAGGGTACGACCAAATATACGACAGTCCGTTATGTGCAGAATCGGATCAATGCGATCCTGCGGAAAGGAACGTCTTATACGAGCTTCTGTTTCCCGATTCGCAATTCTCTGTTTTATCAGGGTATGGATAAGACAACGAACTCTCAGGGGCAGATCACGGTGCTGGGAGATTACAAGGAATTCGGAGACGGTGCCGGTCCTGATATGATCGTTTCGCAGGTAAATCAGGGACAGATCACTAATTATCCTTATCAGATCACTACAGAAGAACAGCAGACTCTGACAGTGGCGGCAACACATTATCAGTGGCTGCAACCGAACATGGAGCTGGATAAGGACGGAGACGGCAAGAATGATATTGTGGTATGGTATTGTCTGTCCGACCTGTCCGACAATGCCAAGACCAGAAAGTCGCAGACTGAGTGGAACAACGGATGGGGCAACGACAATGGCGTGAATCTGTATAATGTCAGCCCTAAAGATGTGGTAAATAATTATTATATTTACAGCATGGGTAATGTCACGTATTCCGGTGCTGGACATACGGAGCCCACGGGAATGGCGGAGAAGAAGCTGTTTGTGAACACCATGGTAGCGGCTTACAATGCAGGAACCAAGGCACCTTCCGTATTTTTCCGGGATGACAACGGCAACACCATTGACTCCGTATATATGATGTATGATGCTGCCAACAAGATGATCCTGGATCGAAGCAATAAGATTCAGGTGGATTTCAAGGCTACCGATTACAACATCCTGTCTTCAGCAACGGAGATCCGGGTAGAGTTCTTCAAGGAATCCACGGATGCGGATGCCATAGAGATCGCATATGGCAAGGACAAGCTGAAAGTGAAGCCTCTGACCGGGCTTACGGTAATGAATTCCGCAGGAACAGCAGTGGATGCACATGTGATCACCGGTGGAGACAATCACTTTACGGAAGGTGGAAAGGACTATTATGTCACAGGTACGTCGTATTATTCTGTGACCAGTGACGGTGTATACACGCTGGCATTCCCTGCATCGGAGATGGGCCTGTTCTCCGGCAGCGGCAAGATGACGCTTAACGATCAGGATGCCGCCACCATCTACATCCGGGCGACAACCGTTTACGACAACGGAGCCAAGCGGACCGAAGGCGCTGTTAAGAGCCTGACGGTCAGCGCAGCGGAGCTGTTTGAGCTGGATTAAAGGATTTGCGGGCGACGCAGAAAAGACAAATTGCACAAAGAGCAGGGCTGTGGAAAAGTACCAATTTCCACAGCTCTGTTTTTGTATGGTTTTTTACCTGCAATTTTCTTGCAGAATCGATATGCATGTGCTATAGTAATCACATCTTAAGAAAGTCTATATAGGCAATATTCTGAAAATGCTTTAATGCGTAGGTGCAGTCGATGGCGGATCGCCGCAAATTCATGGATTGACAGAACAATCGGACAGGGAGGAAACTATTGGAAACAAACGATATTGTGACGAAAAATTTTGAAAGCTATGCGGATGTGGCGGCGGACATAATTAATGTTCTGTTACATGAAGGGAGAAGAAAGGTTAAAGATTATGAAATGTTGTCGGCGGCTACTGAGAGTCTTTACTTGGATAAAGAAAATGGATTGCGAAATCAATTGGAAGATGTAGCAAAGTACCATGTGGTAAATGGGGTGCCTAAGGTATTGTATTTATTTGCCAATCAGACAAAGGTGGATAAGGGCATGGTATTGCGCAAGGCCGGGTATGCAGGTGGAGAATACCGCAGACAATATGAAAAACAAAATCCGAGCCTATATCCTGTGATAGAAATAGTGTTATACTGGGGAAAGAGCAGGTGGAAAGGGGTATGCAGTTTGCACCGGTTATTTGATGAAGAAGGGGCGACTGCAGATATTATATGGAAGTATGTAGATGATGTACAACTTCATGTTTGGGAAATGCGTCATTTACCCAGAGAAATACGAGAGCTTTTTCAAAGTGATATGAGAATCATCGTGGATTATCTTGCAGAGGGAGATAGCTATCGGTCGGACCGAAAAGTGATTCATAAAGAAGCAACAGTTAAGATGCTACGGGTATTATCCGGAGATACAAATGTTGATGATACCGGAGATGCATTAAAAGAAATGGGAATCAAAGAGGAGGATGAGATCAGGGTGTGTGAATTATTTGATCAGTATACAAGAAAAGGGATTGCACAGGGAATTTCGCAGGGGATTTCTCAGGGAGTTGCGCAAGGGATTATTATAATGTGCAAGGATTTTAATACCAGTTATGAAGAAACTTTACAAAAGGTGAGACTGAAACTGAATATCTCAGAGCAGGAAGCTGAGAAAGAAATGAAACTTTATTGGTAAATATGGAATAGAAACTTGACTTTTTCTATGTACTATGATAAATATATACTATACCTACTGGAACAGTAGGAAATATAAAGGGAATAATATAGTATACATAGACATAGGAGGAGAAAAAGATGGCATTTGCAGCAGAGACCATATGTGTCCAGGGAAGTAATGAGAGAAAGGATCCGTTCGGCGCCATCAGCATGCCCATTTATCAGAATGCGGCGTATGCGCATCCGGGACTGGGGAAGAGTACGGGATATGATTATTCCCGCTGCAGCAACCCCACCAGAGACGAAGTGCAGAAGACGGTTGCTCTGTTGGAACAGGGAACAGAGGCACTGGCATTTTCTACGGGAATGGCGGCAATCACTGCAATGATGGAAATCTTTTCTCCCGGAGATCATCTGATCGCTACCGATGATCTGTACGGCGGTACGTTGAGACTGTGGAACATGATCAGTCACAAGAATGGTATTTCCGTGGATTGTGTAGATACTTCCAACGTGGATACGGTGAAGGCAGCGTTGCGCCCGGAGACAAAAGCTATCTATCTGGAGACACCGTCCAATCCGATGATGAAAGTAGCGGATATTCAGGCAATTGCAGATCTTGCGCATGAGAATGGATGCCTGTTGATCGTGGATAACACATTTCTGTCTCCTTATTTCCAGAAGCCGTTGACATTAGGAGCTGATATCGTGGTACACAGTGGAACCAAATATCTGGAAGGACATAATGATACTTTGTCCGGTTTTCTGGTGGTGAAGGATAATGCTCTGTATGACCAGCTCTATAATATCTACAAGACTACAGGAGCCTGTCTGTCTGCGATTGACAGCTGGTTGTTACTCCGCGGTATCAAGACACTGGCAGTCCGCATGGAACAGCACCAGAAGAATGCTCTGGCCATCGCACACTGGCTGGAACAGAGACCGGAAGTGGAAGAAGTCTATTATATCGGACTGGATTCCAGACCGGATAAGGAGCTGATTGACAGACAGTGCAGCGGCTATGGCGGAATGATTTCTTTCCGATTGAATTCTGCGGAGAAAGCTGTTAAAATTTTGGAGAGCGTAAAGCTGATCCGTTTTGCAGAAAGCCTGGGAGGCGTGGAAAGTCTTCTGACCTATCCCATGAAGCAGACCCATGCAGATGTACCTGTAGAGGTCAGGGAAACTCTGGGTGTGGATGAAAAGCTTTTGAGAATGTCTGTTGGTATTGAGAATATTGATGACCTGCTGGCAGACTTGGAGCAGGCCTTTGCCTGAGTGGGGTTGACTGGTATACATAGTAATTTAGCCAGTTCCGCGGAAAGTTTCACGGAAGTCCCACAACAGACGCAACGAGTCAGGACGTGCAGAAGGTCCTGGTAGAATAGGTACGATTGACAGAAAAATTTAACCTGCAACTTGGGGCCACAGGCAGAAAGCTTGCAGGTTGTCGAAAGGTAAGAGGATTCGTATGGCTACATACAACTTTGATAAAATTATAAATCGTAAGGGAACGAACTGCCTGAAGTACGACTATGCCGTGGAGAGAGGCAAGCCTGCGGATGTGCTGCCACTGTGGGTCGCAGACATGGACTTTACAGTATCGGAGGAGATTACGAAAAGCCTTCACGCGGCGGTAGATCATGGAATCTACGGATACACCCAGCCTAAGGATGCTTATTATAATGCCATAACCAATTGGATGGAAAAAAACCATAATTGGAAGACGAAGAGAGAGTGGATCATGAAGACCCCCGGTGTGGTATTTGCACTGGGTGCAGCGGTAAAAGCTTTCACAAAGCCGGGAGATGCGGTCTTGATCCAAAATCCGGTGTATTATCCCTTTACCAATATCATTAGGGACAATGACCGTAGGGTGATTGATAATACATTGGTATACGAAAAAAGGGTAACTGAAGGAAAGTCGCAGTACAGCATAGATTATGAAGACTTCGAGCGCAAGATTGTGCAGGAGAATATAAAACTGTTTATCCTGTGCAATCCTCACAATCCGGTGGGAAGAGTATGGAACAGAGAGGAACTGCAGTATTTGGGAGAGATCTGCCTGCGCCATCATGTGATCGTAGTCAGTGATGAAATTCACAATGATTTTGTATATCCCGGATTTGAGCATACGGTGTTTGCCAATGTGGATCCCCGTTTTGCGGAGTTCACCGTGACCTGCACCGCACCCAGTAAGACCTTCAATCTGGCAGGCTTACAGATTTCCAATATTTTTATCTCAAATGAGACATTGCGGGAAGCATTCCAGAAGGAAATCGACAAGACCGGATACGATGAGCCGAATGCGTTGGGAGCGGTAGCCTGCGAGGCTGCATATCGTGGCGGACAGGAGTGGCTGGATCAGTTGAGAGCTTATCTGCTTGAGAATCTGAACTTCCTGCGAGCATGGCGATGAATGGCTGGAAGGTGTGCTTGCTTATATCAAAGCCAATGCAGAATTTACAAGAGCATATTTACAGGAGCACTTACCCAGGGTAAAAATGACAAAGCTTGAAGGCACTTATCTGGTATGGCTGGATTGCAGTGAACTTGGGATTTCCGGCAAGGAACTGGATCAGTTTATCGTAGAGAAAGCGGGACTCTGGCTGGATGGCGGAGCAATGTTCGGACCCAGTGGAGCAGACTTCCAGCGAGTGAATATTGCCTGCCCCAGAGCAACTCTAGAGCTTGCACTGGACAAGCTGAAGGCGGCAGTAGACAACCTGGGCTAGGTCCGACAGATTTGATGTGAGCAAAGAAAAATATCTGTGGACGCTTGTTCCGATAGGACAAAAATTATAGCGGTATAATATTAACAGACATATGGTATATTTTTACAATGTTGTCCATATACTGTAACATATCAGGCCATTCATGACTGATCACGGCAGCTTATGCTACGCTTGTGATCCCTGATGAATGGCCTTTTCGATAGTATTGCCATAAGGAAAGGAGCACACAGTATATGCCAAGAGGACAGAGAAAATCCCTGGAGGAAAAGATCCAGGCAAAACAGGAGTTGATCAATGCGCTGAATATCCGCATTGAATCCGAGGAACGGGAACTGGAAGAATTATATGAGCAGAAGAGGCGCAAAGAACTGGAGGCAGTAAGTGACCTGATCGAGGATGCCGGCCTGGCACCGGAGGAAGTCACCGAAGTCTTGCAACAATACATTGAGAACCGCAGCGCAAATGCATCGTGAGATTGCAGGTGAAAGAGAGCTTGCTCACCTTAAAGAACCGGAGCTGTACCGCCCAAAAGTTAGAAACAGAATCAATCTAATGACTGGAGGCCGATACACGCCCGGTCTTTTTTTGTGCCCGTTTGGTTATCGCCAATCATGCAAGCATGTTGGCTCTCTTGCGCTCATTATATCGTGAGCACAGCTCACTCAATGCATTTCGCAAAATCACACTTGCAAGCAAGTGATTTTGCTTCATCATATCATAAAAAGTACTGCGTGATAATCTGCTGTACCTGTTCTGAACGAATGGGAACCTTGCCGGTCTCGTAAGTGGTGATCAGCTGCATGGACGGAAAGATTCCGTTGTAGCAGTAAGACTTGAGTTTGTTGCAGGCAGCATCACAATAATTGTTCTTGTCCATCATCCCGAAGTGTTCCCAGTAGAAGAACTGCTGCGTGGTGGGATGCAGGATCGTGAAATCAGGATAGACTGTCAACTCATTTAAGGCCAGAGCTGCCTCGTAACGATATGGAATATGATTTGTGTACAGAAGATTGGCGATGATAACCTCGGATTTGGAACGGACTTTATGTCCCGCCAGTGTAGTATGAATTAGATTTTCCGGGTGAGAACTGTTTGTTTCATAGCTTTCCGCACACCATTTCTGCATCGATACCGGAAGCTTGTCCTTCGCAAAATGACTTTGCAGCAATTCATAATATGGTGAAGATTCCTCTAGAAGGTCAGAGGAGGATAATTTCCTGGAGCGGCTTTGTGAGGATGAAATTTTCTTATAGGAACTTAGCAGAGAAAATTCTTCTTCGGCTTCCAGTAGCAGAAGAGAGTAGTATTTTTTCAAGGCCATAATCTCTGCAAGAGAACGATTTGATTTAGGACAATATACAGATTGTTCCTCTTTTCTGATAATCCAGCGTTGGTAAGATCCATTTTTTTGAATGGATAATTCTCCTTCTGGAAAGGCGGAAATTTTGCGGCGTAGGTAGTCACATTGTGTCTGTAATTTATTAAGGCGAGTGTCTAAATTCTGAATCATAAAAAACTCCTTTCAAAATGGTTTGGTGTAAATAGGATAAAATACCAGAAAAAAATACAAAAAAGTCTAATTTTCAAGTGGAAAAAGGGATGATTGTATCAAAATAAAGAAAAAGGGTAAAATAGATACAAAAAAAGAAAAAATATGAGAAATTTTGTACTAAAATAGCCGGAAAACAGCTTTTAGCGAAAATGGAGATAAATGAACATTGTGGGACATGCAGATAAGCAATAGAGCGGGCACTTTTGAAGGCACAAGCATATCTGAGTGTATTATAACATGACAGGGGAGATTCTGAAAAGATGTTTGTTTGGGAAAAGAGATCTGAATACAAAACACCCACGGCATGGAATTCCAATGGAATCCCTTGCCGCGGGCAGTGGTTTCAGACTATAAATGCTTTATTCCGCGCTTCCTTCGCCCTTCTTCAGATTCTTCTGGGCGGTGGAGAGCATGAGTTTGATTCGGTTGAGCTGGTTGACTTCGCTGGCACCGGGATCGTAGTCGATGGCTACGATGTTGGAGGAAGGATATGCCTTCCGCAGAGCCTTGATAACGCCCTTACCTACCACGTGGTTCGGCAGGCAGCCGAAGGGCTGGGTACATACGATGTTCGGTACGCCTTCCTTGATCAGTTCCACCATCTCACCGGTCAGGAACCATCCCTCACCGGTCTGGTTGCCGATGGATACGATCGGTTCCGCATAGGAGACGATCTTGTAAATGTTGGTAGGCGGATCAAAATGCTTACTTTCTTCAAAAGCCTTCACGGCAGAGCCGCGGAGGATATGTTCGATGGCCCAGATACCCAGCGCAGAAATCTTTGCAGTCTTCTTGCTGGTGCCTAAGTGTTCTGCTTTGTAGATCTGGTTGTAGAAGCAGTACAGCATGAAGTCGATCAGGTCGGGTACTACAGCCTCCGCACCTTCGCTCTCCAGCAGCTCTACCAGATGATTGTTGCCTGCAGGAGAGAATTTCACCAGAATCTCACCGACCACGCCGACACGGGGCTTCTTGATATCCAGTACCGGAACCGCATCGAAATCCCGGATAATCTCGGTACACATCCTGCGGAACTTCGGAATGCTGATATGCTTCGCGGAGACAAATTTCTGTACCTTCGCAAGCCATTCTTTGTGCAGGGCATCCACGGAACCCGGAGTTGCTTCATAAGGACGCATCCGATATACACAACGCATGAAGATGTCACCAAATTCCGCACCTACAGCGGCACGTAACAGCAGATCCGCATTCAGATGGAAGCCGGGATTGCTCTCGATACCTGCCAGGTTCAGGGAGATAACGGGAATCTGCTCCATGTCTGCTTTCTTCAAGGCACGACGGATGAAGCCGATATAGTTCGTTGCACGGCATCCGCCACCGGTCTGGCTCATGATGATGGCTGTCTTGTTCAGGTCATATTTACCGGACAGCAGAGCTTCCATGATCTGACCTACTACCAGCAGGGAAGGATAGCAGGCATCATTGTTAACATATTTCAGACCCACATCCACAGAGTGCTTGTTATCGTTGTCCAATACCACGAAATTGTAACCGCAGGCATTGAACGCAGGCTGCAAGATCTCAAAGTGGATCGGGGACATCTGCGGACAGATGATGGTGTAGTCCTTACGCATCTCTTCGGTAAACGGTACCTTCTCGATAGCGGAAGAACGGATGTTGCGGTGCTTGCCCATCTTTTCACGGACACGGATTGCAGACAACAGGGAACGGATACGGATACGGGCCGCACCCAGGTTGTTGACTTCATCGATCTTCAGGCAGGTGTAGATCTTGTCGGAGCCGGAGAGGATATCGTTCACCTGATCGGTGGTAACGGCATCCAGACCGCAGCCGAAGGAATTCAACTGGATCAGATCCAGATTCTCCACCGTCTTTACATAGCTTGCGGCAGCGTAAAGTCTGGAATGGTACATCCACTGGTCGGATACAATCAAAGGACGTTCCGGTTTTGCCAGATGGGAGATGGAATCCTCTGTCAGTACTGCCATATCGTAGGAGGTGATCAGCTCGGGAATACCGTGGTTGATCTCCGGGTCTACATGATAGGGACGGCCTGCCAGCACGATACCGCGCTTGCCGGTCTTGCGTAAGTATTCCAGAGTCTCTTCGCCCTTTTTCTCCATATCGTGACGGGCATTTGCCAGTTCCTTCCAACCCTTTTCGCAGGCTGCGGCGATCTCTGCGGCGGGAATCTCGGTGAATTCCTTCGTCAGCGCATCCGTCACGGTACCAAGATCTCTAAAGGACATGAACGGATTGCGGAAAGTGATCTCACCGCCGGCGATTTCCTCTACGTTATTCTTGATATTCTCAGAATAAGAAGTAACGATAGGGCAGTTGTAATGGTTGTTGGCATCCTCGAACTCGTTGCGCTCATAGAATAGCGCAGGGTAGAAGATGAACTTGATTCCCTGACGAATCAGCCAGGTCACATGGCCGTGAGCCAGTTTCGCCGGATAACACTCGGATTCACTGGGGATGGATTCAATGCCAAGCTCGTAGATCTTACGGTTGGAGCTGGGAGAGAGCACAACGCGGTAGCCCAGTTCGGTGAAGAAGGTGAACCAGAACGGATAGTCCTCGTACATATTCAGCACTCTGGGGATACCAACTACACCTCTGGGAGCCTTGTCAGCGTCCAGAGATTCATAAGAGAACAGTCTATGTAATTTGTATTCGTATAAATTCGGTACATTGTGGGCATTCTTCTGACCGCCGATACCACGTTCACAGCGGTTGCCGGAGATGAACTGACGGCCACCGGAGAATTTGTTGATGGTCAGACGACAGTTGTTGGTACAACCCTTACATTTCGCCATGCTGGTCTCGAACTGGAGATCGCAGATCTTCTGATAATCCAGCATTGTGGTCACATAACCGTCTTCGTAATGTTCTCTGGCGATCAGAGCCGCACCGAAAGCACCCATGATACCGGCGATGTCGGGACGGATCGCCTGGCAGTCTGCAATTTTCTCAAAGCTGCGCAGAACAGCGTCATTGTAGAAAGTACCGCCCTGTACCACAATATTTTTACCAAGCTCTGAAGCATCGGAGACTTTGATTACCTTAAATAAAGCATTCTTGATAACGGAGTAAGCAAGTCCTGCGGAAATATCTGCTACGGAAGCGCCTTCCTTCTGCGCCTGTTTTACTTTGGAGTTCATGAATACGGTACAACGGGTACCCAGATCGATAGGATGCTCTGCAAACAGGGCAGCCTGAGCGAAATCCTGCACGGTATAGTTCAGGGATTTGGCAAAGGTCTCAATAAAGGAGCCACAGCCGGAGGAACATGCTTCGTTCAGCTGTACGCTGTCTACGGTCTGGTTTTTAATCTTGATGCACTTCATATCCTGACCGCCGATGTCTAAGATACAGTCTACGCTGGGGTCAAAGAAAGCAGCGGCATAGTAATGGGCCACGGTCTCTACCTCGCCGTCATCCAGCAGAAAAGCAGCTTTCATCAACGCTTCGCCGTAACCAGTGGAACAGGAGCGTACGATCTCCACGCCTTCGGGCAGGAGAGAGTAGATCTCCTTCAGGGAACGGATCGCTGTCTTCAAGGGGCTTCCGTCGTTACTGGAATAGAAAGAGTACAGCAGGGATCCATCTTCACCTACCAGAGCAATCTTCGTGGTGGTGGAACCGGCATCGATACCCAGGAAAGCCTTGCCCTGATAGGACTGTAAGTCTCCGGTGGTCACGTGATGCTTGCTGTGACGCTCCACGAATTCCTGATAAGCAGCCTTGTCCGCAAACAGAGGCTCCATACGTTCTACTTCGAACTCCATCTTGATGTCGGAGGACAGCTTTTTCACCATGTCAGACAGACTGATGCAGACTTCCTCCTTCGCATTTAGTGCGGAACCGATGGCTGCGAACAGATGGGAGTTGTCCACGTCAATGATGTGCTCGTCATCCAGATTTAGGGTACGGATAAAGGCAGCTTTCAGTTCAGACAGGAAATGTAAAGGCCCGCCCAGAAAAGCTACGTGACCGCGGATCGGCTTACCACAGGCCAGACCGGAAATTGTCTGGTTCACCACTGCCTGGAAAATAGAAGCAGACAGGTCTTCCTTGGTAGCACCTTCGTTGATCAGAGGCTGGATATCGGTTTTGGCAAATACACCACAGCGGGCAGCAATGGTGTAGAGGGATTTATAATTTTTCGCATATTCGTTTAAGCCCGAAGCGTCCGTCTGAATCAGACTGGCCATCTGGTCGATGAAGGAACCGGTACCGCCGGCACAGATACCGTTCATACGCTGCTCCACGTTACCACCTTCAAAATAGATGATCTTCGCATCCTCACCGCCCAGCTCGATGGCAACATCGGTCTTGGGTGCCAGCTCCTGCAGGGAAGTAGCCACGGCTACGACCTCCTGAGTAAAGGGAACGCCGAGGTGGTTGGCCAGTGTCAGACCGCCGGAACCGGTGATCATGGGGTGCAGCTGCAATTCTCCCAGCTGGTCATAAGCTTTCTTAAGGAGCTCAGACAGAGTTTCCCGGATATTGGCGAAGTGACGCTCATAATCGGAAAATAAAATATTGTGTTCTTCGTCCAAAATAGCAATCTTGACAGTGGTGGAACCGATATCTATGCCGAGAGTTGCGTATTTTTCCTGTGAATTCATGTGATACATCCTTCCTGAAATAAAAATAAATCTACTTATTTAATGCATTTTTTTCATCAACAAAACATTCTAATTATACGACAAAAAACACCACAATGCAACGAATAATGGGGGAGTTTAGTTGTTAAAGTTTTGTAAAATGTAACTTAAATTTTTCGGGAAAACTCTGAAAAAAGAGAACGTGCAGTTTACTTATTCTCTTCCGGATGTTACAATCTCGATAGAGAAAAATCAAAATATAACTATTTATGGAGACATTGTTTTATGAGCAAATTCGAAAAAAAGTTTGGAAAATATGCGATCCATAACCTGACCATGGTATTGATCATGTGTTATGTGGCGGGTTATGTGATCGAACTGATGGGCAGCGCGGCCGGAAATAATCTGCTGGGATTTCTGACACTGGATCCTTACCGGATACTGCACGGGCAGATCTGGCGTCTGGTGACCTGGGTGATCGTTCCGCCGGACAGCCTGGATATTTTTACGATCATTATGTTGTTGTTCTATTATAATCTGGGAACAGCACTGGAGCGGACCTGGGGAACCTACCGTTACAACGTCTATATTTTTTCCGGTATGCTGTTCACGATTGCCGGCAGCTTCCTGTGCATGGGAGTTCTTTACCTGCTCACCGGAGGTATGGCAACGGAGACCGCATCCGTGGTATTTTACAGCGGGTCCTATGCGTTCAGCACCTACTATATCAACCTGTCCATCTTTCTGGCGTTTGCCGCAACGTATCCGGATATGCAGGTACTGTTGATGTTCGTGATCCCTGTGAAGGTAAAATGGATGGGAATTCTGGATGCCATTCTGATGGTCTATACGGTAATTGCTGGAAATCTGTTCACCAAGTTTGCGGTAGTGGCATCACTTTTGAATTTTGTGTTATACTTTTACAGACTGCATCGCAGCCGTATCTCGCCGAAACAGATGCACCGCAAGGCGCAGTTCGAACGAAAATCCAATGCTGGACGGGCGAAAGTCACAAGACACAAATGTGCCGTCTGCGGACGGACAGAAGAGGACGATCCGAATCTGGAGTTCCGTTTCTGCTCCAAATGTAACGGCAACTACGAATATTGCCAGTATCATTTATTTACCCATGAGCACGTAAAATGATAATAAGATTTGCAATATCCGTTACGGCATGACTGCTTGCAGGCAATGCCGTAACGGATATTAGCAAATCGAACAGACATGAGCAAGAAGGACGATAGTCCGGATTGCGAATGTCTGTACACTTTCGGGAGTGCGAAGCACGGAGAAAGTGTATTATTGCAAGAGGCATACGGCATGACTGCTTGCAGGCAATGTGCGAAGCACGGAGAAAGTGATGTTATTATAAAGGAGACCCTATATGAACAAAGAAGTATTATTTGCCCAGACCTTAGAGCAGGTCCGCAAGACCGCCAAGGAGCAGGGCAACTGCATCAGCGAAGAACAGGTAAAGGAAGCATTCGCCGAGCTGGATTTGAACAATGAACAGCTGCAGATGGTATTTGACTATCTGTTAAAACGTAAAATCGGTATCGGACAGCCTATGGATCCCGATGAATTCCTGACGGAGGAAGAAAAGGATTACTTACAGGAATATCTGGATGAAGTAGCGGCATTACCGACCTACAGTGACGGTGAAAAACTGGCATTTTCCATTGCGGCCATGGCGGGAGAGACGGATGCGCAGCAGCGCCTGATCGAGCACGCTTTCCGGCGTGCCGGACAGCACGAGAATGGGCTTTGCCGTCAGCCAGCCGACAATCATCAGTCCCACGCCGAGCGCCGCGCCGAATGTGATAACAGTGTGCAGCGTGCGGTTGATCTCCTCGCGGTTGTTCTGCCCGATGAGCAGCGCGAGCACGGCATTCGGCCCGACCGACAGTCCGACGATCAGGTTGACAAAAATACCGACGAGCGCCACACAGCTGCCGACCGCCGCCAGCGCCGTATCACCCGCAAACCGGCCGACAACGGCCACATCTGCTGAGTTGAAAAGCTGCTGCAGAATGCTGCTGAACGCCAGCGGCAGCGCGAAAAGAATGAGTTTTCCGGCCAGACCGCCGTGCAGCATGTCCATTTCCTTGTGTTTTGTTTGTGCCATGAAACAGGATTCTCCTTGCATGAGGGTTACAGCATTATCTTATCATGCGGCGGACAGCGGCGCAATACGCGGGAAACGGATTTCATCATTGTAATTTTTCCTCGAAAATTGTATAATATTTTTGTATAGAAAAGCAATTTGCGTGCCGAATCTATCGTTTTGCGCCGCAGAGGAGGATAGAGGACATGAAATTTTTTGAAGCCGTGCCGGACGAGCTGTTTTCGCCGCTGGCGTCACCGAACCGTGCGCTGTACGCGGATGCGCTCGATGTGCTGTACACGGCGTACCGCGAAAAGCTGAAGCTGCCCGAGGACATGCTGTATTCCATGCTGCGGAGCCGTCTCGAGCAGCAGCTGGCCGAGGCTACCTTCGAGGGCGAGGACATCGACGAGGACGAGCTGCGCGATATTTCCGGCCGTGCCCGTTTCCTCATCCGCAAGCTGGGCAGCAAGGGCTGGTTTGAAAAGGAGCGCGGCACAGACTTTCGGGAATACATTACGGTTCCGGGCTGCAGCAGCCGTCTGCTCGAGCTGTTCCACGCGCTGCGCGAGGACACGCCTGCACGCGGCTATTCGTATGTGTTCGGCACCTATTCCACGCTCAAGGTCGCGCATGAGTCGGACAACGTGTATGACAAAATGGCTGCTGTCTACGGCGCATATGACAACACGCGCGCACTCATCAACCTGCTGCAGATGGTGTATCATAACGTCAAGCATTATTTCCAGATGCAGATCGACATGCACAATGTCGGGGAAGTGCTCGCATCGCACTTTGATGATTTCGGGCAAAAGATAATGGAGGCGTACATCCGTCCGCTCAAGATCAAGGATTCCGTGCCGAAATACCGCATTTCCATCCAGAATGTATTAAACGACTGGGCGGAGAACGATGAACTGCTCATCGCCATGGCGAATGCCGCCTTGGCTGACCGCCGAGGCGACACGCCGGAGAACTGCCGCGCCGATCTTCTTCGCAAAATTTACTGGATACAGGAGTGCTACGACAATCTCGAGCGCGATTATCTGGATGAGATCGATGCACAGGTGCGCCGCTACACGCGTGCGGCTACGCAGAAGATCGAAAACCTGACCAACCGAGATCAGAATATCCGCGGCAACCTGCACACGGTGCTGACCGCGCTGTCGCGCAACCGGCGTGCCGCCGACGAGATGCGTTTCCACGATCTCTGGAATGTCATCCGGCGTTACGCGGGAATAGAAGGTCCCGTCCGGGTAAACGATCATGATCGGTCCCAGCGCGCACAGACCGAAGC
>ERZ779876.425-NODE-425-length-47620-cov-34.147861_pt1 | contig 47620 bp, 32 predicted proteins | sample MGYA00511068_ERZ779876 | MGnify/ENA primary metagenome ERZ779876 (study PRJEB29588, sample SAMEA1970858) | human gut metagenome | biome: human gut; feature: human-associated habitat; material: faeces | place: Denmark | collected 2008/2010 ...
GAACCGCATGAGCGGTGGTGTGGGAGGACGGGGGTTAGTCACCCCCTCCTACCCGTTTTGCAGCTTCCTCAGCTTTCCGTGAAGTGCCAAAGAAAAAAGGGGTTGTCTCACTAAAAAGAGGCAACTCCTTTTTGGTACAAAAAAAGCATTCGGACTATGAAAATCCGAATGCCTGCGGTAGAATGTAACTACCATGAAAAGAAACATGCCGCAGACAGATTATACAGCAATGACGAATGGATTTCAACTGGTCATGCCGCTGGACTGCGAAGTAAACATTGAGAAGAATGCACCGGTGAGACTGCTCAACGCCGTCATGGAAAGGATGGATTACAGCAAACTGTATGCGGCGTACTCCCGACTTGGGAGAATCGAGTATTCACCGAAGATTCTGCTGAAAATCATGGTGTATGGGTATATGCGCAAGCAGATATCCAGCCGTGCGCTTGAAGCATGCTGCCGAGAAAACCTGCACTTCATCTATTTGCTTGAGGGGCAGCGTGCGCCGGATCACAACACCATCAACCGATTCAGAAAGAATATTCTAACACAGGAAGCCGGGCAGGATATTCTGTGTCAGCTTGTTGTTTTGCTGCACGAAAGAGGACTGCTCAGCCTTGAAGCGGCTTTCATAGATGGCACAAAGATTGAAGCAAATGCGAACAAGTACAGCTTTGTCTGGAAGAAAGCAACGGCCCAAAAGACAGAAAAGCTGCTGAAGAAAATTCATGATGAGCTGCCTGCAAAGCTGAAAGAGGTAGGTATCCGCTTTCATGTTCCGGAAAAGATTGCTGTCCGACAATTGAAGAAGCTTTGGAAAAGAATCCATGCGCGAATCAAAGCGAATGGAATCGAGCTTGTTTCAGGAAAAGGCAAAAGAAAAACGCGGCTGCAGAGACTGAGCGAATGGGGAGATCAATGTCTTGCCAAACTCAAGCAATACACAAATGATATTCACATCTGCGGAAATCGGAATAGCTTCAGCAAAACGGACCATGACGCAACCTTTATGCACATGAAAGAGGACTACATGAGAAACGGGCAGCTCAAGCCTGGATACAATGTCAATGTGGCAACATGCAGCGATTTTATCATCGGGAGCTACATTTCTTCTGACAGAAATGACGTGCATATAAGCCTTCAAATACCGTGCTCTTCCTACTAGGGAGCACGGTTTATTTTTTCCATAAGATAATAACACAAGACTCATTTCGCATGTACAATCTGGTGTTTTCGGGTGTTTTCTGGAGAAACCTTTCAAGCTCAAAAATGGCACTGAAAATCCGTAATAATTGTTATCTTCAAAAATGCATTCAGTGCAAGGGTTTCGTAGCATGAGTTTACTAATGATAAACAATATGTCATTAAATACTGCACAAACCTGCTAACAAAAGCGGACGTCGTGGGAAAATGGCCTACCGCCAAAATTAGAAGCTGCTAACACTCTGCTAACACGAACAGGGTAAAACAGGCGGTTTTTGGAGGAAATGCGAACATCCGAAAATGGTGGAAAACGTTGATATTTGGGCATTTGAAGGCACTCGGAGGCACTCGAAGGCGAACGTTTTTTCGCTCTCCTTAGCAGTAGGTCGTGGGTTCGACTCCCACTGGGCTCAATCCCCAAACAAGCAATTCTTTCTGGCTGATGTTCTCGCGTGCGTCTTGCCAAACGCGCGAAGAGCATCGGCTGGAAAGAATTTTTTTGCCTTCTATTGGAAATCTGCTTTTTGCCCCGCTGCTGGCGTTGCTGGCAGCTTTCCAACATTTCGCCTTTTTTGCCAACACCGCTGTTCTGGCAAACGGGCGATTTGCCTAACATTCGCGTGCGCAGCGTGTCAGCAATTTTCTGCGCTCCGTATTTTCTGGCATTATCTGTATGACTTTGTGGATTTTCAATGGATAAAATAACAATATTTTTTAGTAACCGTGATGATTTCCTGTGCATCGAATTATCAATTCTTCTCATGCCCTGTTTCGCTATTATAATCCGCGGTGGGGACGGTTTGTGAATGCGGATATTTTGATTTGCAATAATATATACAGATATTTGCTTGCGCGACGTCGTTCGCCGCCTTTTTTGCGCAGGTTCGGTGTGACGCGGACGTTTTGCGCGAAATAATGAAAGAATGTCGCAACTGGTGAAGCAAAGCAAAGAAAAAAACAAAAACGCCCTTTGCGCGAATATGTTATTTTGTGTTCATTTGTGCTATTGTGTCAAAGATATTCTATTGTTTCTGGTGAAAACTTGTGCTATACTATTATCAATAGAACCGATAGGAATTCGGTTCAACAATTGCAAAGGAGGCTTCCCTATGAAGAAATTCCTCTCCGTCGTATCTCTGCTGATGGCGCTCATGATGCTCTGCACCAGCGCGCTGGCGAACGAACAGAAATATGATGAACCCGTGACGGTGCATTTCGTTCGTTCCACGGACGACACGCTCGACGCGAACTACTTCTCGCAGCATCCCGACAAGACCATGACCGACAACCTCTGGTGCGATCTGTTCCGCGACGAGCTGAACATCAACGTGGAATACGACTGGATCGTGAAGAGCGGCGACGAATACGACCAGAAGCTGGCTGCGGAGCTGGCCGTCGGCGCCATTCCGGAGTTCGTGAACGTGACCGCTCTGCAAGCCAAGCAGCTGTATGAGGCGGGTCTGATTATGCCGCTCGACGAAATCTACAACGAGTACGCAACCGAGCAGACCAAGCGCGTCATGCTGGAAACCGGCACTTCTCCCTTTGACGCGGTCACCTTCGACGGTCAGCTTTACGCGCTGCCCGTGGTTGGCGAAACGCTGATGATTGCCGACCTGATGTGGATTCGCACGGACTGGCTGGAAAAGCTGAACCTGCCCGTTCCCACCACCATGGACGAGCTGGTTGCTACGGCGAAGGCCTTCGCTGAGGCTGACTTCGACGGCAACGGCGTGAATGACACCATCGGCATGGCTGTGTCCAAGACGCCTTGGGATCAGCTGTTCACGCTGAAGGGCTTCTTCAATGCGTTCGATTCCTATCCCGAAATCTGGGTGGACGACGGCACGGGCAAGCTGGTGTATGGCTCTACGCTGCCCGGTACCAAGGACGCGCTGGCGACGCTGCATCAGATGTATGTGGACGGTCTGCTGGATCCTGAGTTTGCCGTTAAGGACGACGGCAAGGTGGCGGAAGCGACCACTTCCGGCAAGTGCGGCATCATGTTTGGTGCACAGTGGAACTCTATTTACCCCCTCCAGAACAGCAAAAACCTTGAACCCGAAGGACAGTGGCAGGCGTTCCCCATCGTAACGGCTACCGACCACAAGGCGAAGGCGCAGACGGACGTCGGCACTACCGCTTGGACCGTGGTTCGCAAGGACTGCGAGCATCCCGAAGCCGTTGTGAAGATGTACAACCTCTTCATCGACAAGTGCTGGGGTCCCAACAACGAGAACGGCGTGTACTACGCGCCCCTGGATTCCGAATCCATCTGGAAGCTGTCCCCTGTGACCCCCACCAAGCCTGACAAGAACCTGAACGCTTTCCTCGATCTGGAAGCGGCGCGTCAGTCCGGCGATTTCTCTCAGGTCACCGGTGAAGGCTATTCCATCCTTCAGAAGCTTCAGGCGTTTGAATCCGGCTCCGAGGAAGGCTTCGCCCTGTGGGGCTGGGAGCGCATCTACGGTGCGGAAGGCGCTTACGGCGTGCTGAACTACTACAAGGAAAACAATCTGACGCAGGACATGATGTTCGTTGGCGCACCCACCGAAAGCATGACCCTGTACATGAGCTACCTCAAGGACCTGCAGAACGAAACCTTCGTGAAGATCATCACCGGCGAGGAAACCATTGACGCTTTCGACCGGTTTGTGGAAAACTTCTACGCCAACGGCGGCGACGCGATTACTGAAGAAGTCAACGAATGGTATGCTTCCTTGAAGTAATCTGACCGATTGACTAACGGGGGCTGGTGACAACATCAGCCCCCGCTTTCAAATCAATCCCAGCAGGGGGCGACGACTGTGGAAAAAAGCATTGTAAGCAAAAATTACGTCAACCTGAAGCGCGTTCGGAGAAGAAAACGCTTGTGGCGCGAGCTGCCCTTTCATCTAATGCTGCTGCCCGGCGTTATTCTTGTCTTCATCTATATGTACCTTCCCATGATTGGGCTGAAGATCGCATTTGAGAACTTTATTCCGGCGAAGGGACTGTTTGGTCCTCAGAAATTTGTCGGCATGAGGAACTTCCAAATGCTGCTGCGAAATCCCCAGACGATGCCTGCGCTCCGCAACACGATCATCATCTCGGCGTGGAAAATGGCGCTGCATCTGCTCGTGCCTGTCATCGTGTCCATTTTGCTCAATGAGATTCAAAGCAATGCCTTCCGGCGCATCTCGCAAACCTTGATTTATCTGCCCCACTTCCTGAGCTGGATTATTCTGGCGGGTATTATGATTGACCTGCTGTCGCCCAACGGCGGTCTTGTCAATCGCTTCCTGGGGCTATTCGGCGCTGAACCGATTTTCTTCCTTGGCAGCAACAAATGGTTCCGATTTACGCTGGTGTTTACCGACGTATGGAAGGAATTTGGCTTTGGTACGATTGTGTATCTGGCTGCTATTACCAACATTGATCCCACCCAGTATGAAGCCGCGACCATTGACGGCGCCAACCGCTTTCAGCGGATCATGCATGTCACCTTGCCCAATATGCGCATGATCATCGTGCTGATGATGGTGCTGAGCCTTGGCAACGTGCTCAATGCCGGCTTTGATCAGGTTTATAATATGTACAGCGAGGCTGTTTATTCCACCGGCGATATTCTGGATACGTTCATCTATCGCCTGAGCTTTAAGAACGGTCTGTGGGGACAGTCCGCCGCTGTGAGCATGTTCAAATCCGTTGTATCGACACTCTTTATCTCTGTAAGCTATCTGTGTGCCTACAAGTTCGCAGATTACAGAGTTTTCTGATGAGGAGGCGCGTGGTATGGTTAAGTCAAAGAGCTTCGGAGCCCGGGTATTCGTTGTGCTCAACGCCCTGGTAATCGGTTTGCTGGCCGCGTCTTGCCTGATTCCGCTGATTCACGTATTCGCCATCTCCCTGTCAGATAAGTCCTCTGCCTCCGGCGGACTGGTTACGCTGTGGCCGGTGAATTTCACGCTGGAAAGCTATAAGTATGTCATCAACCGCGCTCCCTTCTGGACGGCGATGCTTGTTTCTCTCAAGCGTGTGCTGGTCGGCGTGAGCCTGAACATGTTTTTCTGCATCATTTGCGCCTATCCGCTGAGCAAGGAAACGAACCAGTTCCGCGCCCGCACGGCGTATGCATGGTATTTCTTCATTACCATGCTGATTTCCGGCGGCATGATTCCGCTGTACATGGTCATTAACCTTACTGGACTCAAGGGAACCTTCTGGTCGCTGGTGATTCCCGGCGCTGTCCCCGTGTACAACATTATTCTGCTGCTGAATTTCTTCCGTCAGACGCCCCGAGAGCTGGAGGAGGCCGCCATCATGGACGGCGCCAGCCAGTGGCGCATTCTGTGGCAGATCTTTGTGCCCACCTCCAAGGCGGCGCTCGCCACCGTCGCCCTGTACTCCACTGTGTATCACTGGAACGAATGGTTCAACGGCATCATCTACAGCAGAGGTCCGGAGCAATATCCTTTGCAGAGCTACATGAGAACCATCGTTATTGACCAGAAGCTCACGCAGATGGGCGCCGGCGACTGGGAGGCGCTTGCCTTGGTATCCGACAAAACCGTGAAATGCGCCATGATTTTTGTAGCGTGCTTCCCGATGCTGGTGCTGTATCCTTTCTTGCAGCGCTACTTCGTCAAGGGCATGGTGCTGGGGTCTGTGAAGGGATAATTGCGCATGCATAAACAGCCGCTGGGTCTAAATCGCCGTGGGTTCATCCGCCTGCTGGCCATCACGGTCGCCGTGGTGCTGGTGTTCTATGCCATCGGGCTTTACCTGAACCATATGGGATTGCAGACCCTTCATGGGAACATGGAGGCGCTTAGCGAACGGGAATGCAGCTATATTGCGTCGCAAATCAATCTGGAGGTCGGAAATCTGATTACCCAGTGTCAGGAGCTTGCGGCGGATAAGGAGCTGCTGCGGTATGTCATCGCCTATCCGCGGCTCAGCGCCTATCAGCGCATCGCCAGCATTAGCGGGCTGTCTGATAAGCTGCTCCGCATGAAGCGCTCGTGTGATTTGCTGGAAAACGCAAAGATCCTGCTGCCGCAGATCGACCGCGTTATCTCGACGGAAAAATCCATCTATGATACGATGGATCGGAGTGAATACGCGATTTTCCGGCAATTGGTGGACGGAAAGCTGCTGCGCATCGCAGAGCATGGGGACAATCTGTACATGCTTTGCAGCCCTGTAACGCGGGGCGAGCCGATGTTCCTCATTTCTGTCTGCATATCGCCGGAACGTCTCGAACGGCGAATGCGCCTGTTGGCCAGCGAAAACGCGCTGGACATGACGCTGTATACGCCGGAAGGCACGGTGTTTTTCAGTGCCGGAACGAAAAATGGGTTGCTGTCCGCCGGAAAGGAGGGCAGCAGCCTTTTGGGCGTGCAGGGGGAAAGCACTTTTTCCGCAGAGGCGGAAATACCGCTGCTGCATCTTACGCTTCGCTGTGTCGGCACGATAGCGGATGAATTGCAGCCGCTGATGCGCCATCGTATGTGGGTCTGCCTGCTGACCGCGCTGGCGCTGCTGGTTATTTATCTTACCTATTTCCGGCGATATATCCTTCAGCCGCTGGACACCATTGCCGATTCCCTGCGTCAGGCGGGCGAAACGGGACATTTCCATATTGACCGCTCGGATGCGGGCTTTGACGACCTCTATGCCCAGTTTAACTCCATGATGGAGAATCTGGAAAGCCTCAAGGCGCAGGTTTATGAGGAACGGCTGCGCGCACAGCAGGCGGAGATTCGGCAGCTGCAAATGCAAATCAATCCGCATTTCTTTTACAACACGCTCTTTATGGTCTACCGCATGGCGCAGCAGGACGGCAACGAAGACATTGCGCGGCTGAGCCTGAATCTGAGCCGCTATTACCGCTACATCACGACCATTCCGGAGCATGACGTTCCCCTGCGCGACGAGGTGAACCATATCCGGCAGTACCTGGAAATTCAAGGGATGCGTTTTTCTCCGCGGGTGCGCGTGCATATGAACGAACTGCCGGAGGAAATTGCGCAGGAAAACATACCGCCGCTGATTCTTCAGCCGGTGGTGGAGAATGCCTTTGTGCATGGCGTGAAGAACAAGCAAAGCGGCGGCGTGGTGGAGGTCAGCTTTATCATGGAGCAGGATCGCTTCGGCGTAACGGTATATGATAACGGCGGAACGATGGATGCGGAGAACGTGCGCCGCCTGGACGAGCGAATGCGCGCCGGAGAACTGGCGGAGGGCAGCGCGCTGTATAACCTGTATCGCCGCATGGAGCTGCTCTACGGTGATCATTATGAGCTGAAACTGGAAAGCTTTGCGGACGGATTGTCTGTGACAATCCTGTTCCCGAGGACAGGGAGGTGAGGCGGCGTGGAATCGCTTCTTATTGTCGATGACGAGGTTATCATTGCCGACGGATTGTACCATATGCTTCAGGAAGTGTTTCAGGACAGGCTGGAGGTTCGCCGCTGCTACAGCTGCGACGAGGCGTGCGCCGTGATGAACCGCAACCGCGTGGATATTCTGCTGACCGATATTGAAATGCCCGGAGCGTCGGGGTTGGAGCTTCACCGCATGGTGCGCGAACGCTGGCCGATGACCTGCGTTATCTACCTGACCGGCTATTCCGATTTTGATTATGCGCGCCGAGCGCTGAAGCAGCGTGCGTTTGCGTATGTACTCAAAAGCGAGGGCGACCAAGTGCTTATCAGCACGGTGGAAAGAGCGGTAGAGAACCTGCAGGAGGAAAGCGCGAGGCTGATGCGGCAGGCGGCGGTGGTGAGCGAATATGCAAGGCAGCTGCGGCAGCTGGTGTTCCATGCCATGCACGGCGGACAGCTGCAAGAGGAATCGCTGCTTGCCGCCATCAAGGACAGCGGTTTTCCCTTTGACGCACATCGACCGGTGCGTATGGGATATGGCATGTTCGGCGCAGCCATGCGCCCCGAGCTTCTGCATCAGTCGATGAACCTGATCGAGGAGCTGATGCGCCCCCATTTGCCGATGCTGCTGACCGACATGAATGCCCGCTGCTTCTCCATTGTGTTTCAGCCCTCGGAGGAGGACAGCGCGCTGCTGGAGGGACACCTGGAGAATGCGCAGCGGATGATCGAGCAGCAGGGACAGCAGCTGACGGTCTGTCTGATGGACTGCGAAACAGAATGGAAGGCATTGGGGAAGGGAGCGGCGCAGATGCTGGAGCTGATCAATCAGGTCAGCCCCGCGTCCGGCGAACTGGTCACGCTGCACGCGACGCAGGCGCAGCCAACGTCCTCGATGCCGCTGGTATCCGTCAGCGACGGACAGGCAAGCCTTATCCGCATGAAGGAATACCTGCTTACCGGTCAGGAGGATCTCTTTGCTGAAGAAACCCCGCGCTTTTTTCAGCTTCTGGCAGATACCAGCGATAAGCGAAGCACCGATGAGCTTTACGAGGCGCTGGCGCAGTTCATGCGCGATTGCAGCGGCGCCTTCCTGACGGGCGACATTGCGTCGCCCGCGCTGGAAAGGCTGGTGATTAAGCCCGGAACGCCGCTCAGCGAGCTGCAGCGCAAGCTGAACCATCTGGCGCAGGAGGTATTCAATGCACGCTCCAAAAAGCAAATGCACCGTCAGCGACACATTGTGCGGCAGATTGACCAGTATATAGCCGAGCATCTAAGCGGCGATTTGTCGCTCACCGCGATTGCGGACGCGCTGCATTTCCATCCCACCTACATTTCGCGTGTGTACCGTGAATGCAGCAGCGTGTCGTTCAGCGACAGCATTGCACAGTCCCGGCTGAAGAAGGCGTGCAGCCTCCTCAGCGAAACCGACCAGTCTATCGCCTCTATTGCGGAGCAGACGGGCTTCAATACCGCCAACTATTTTGCCCGATGGTTCCGGAAATGGATGGGCTGCACCGCGCAGGAGTATCGGGAACGCTCGCGAGATCATGCGTAATACGATTCCCTGATTCAACTGCGCCATCTGCTTGCGCCTTGGTGCATTCTCATTTGGAAATAATATAAGGCGCTGCCCGGTTTGAGAAAAAATCAAACCGGGCAGCGTTTTATCTGGAAATCGTATTATTGCTTTTTGATGCGCACCGAATCGCGCATAACGACGTCTACGCCGATTTCTGTCTTAATGGTGCAGGGCATATCGCGCTCCACCAGAGAAAGCAGCGTGCGAACCACCGTCACGCCCAGCTCCTTTCGGCAGACGCGGATGGTGCTTAGCTGAGGGGTACAGCGTCAAGGGCTGATCGAACGAGATGACACATCATGGGGAGCCGACGCACGCGTTCTGGCTCCCTATTTTGACGCTTGAATGCAAGGCAGGAGGTCGATTCTGACATGCAACACCATGTGCTGCGGCTGGACGCCCCCGGAACGGCTTTCCACGAAAGCATGCTGCTGGGCAACGGCTGGATGGGGCAGGCGATACATGGTCAGCCGGAGCATGAAACGCTGGAGCTGAGCCATATCGCCTTTTATTCCGGTTCCCCGGATGAGGATGCGCCTGACGCCGCCGCGCCGGAGTCCTTCCGCCTGGCGTGGCAGGCAGCGCTTGACGGCGATTATGCGGCGGCGGATCGGCAGATTGAAAGCTTCATGGGAAGCAAAGAACAGTACGGCACCTCGATGCCGGTCGGAACGCTGCGAATTACGCAGACGCTGGGCGCATGGCGGGATTACGGACGAAGCCTGGATCTGGAAGAGGGCTTGATGCAGCTGAGCTTCCGCCACGAGGGCGGTATGCAGCGGCGGGAGTGCTTCTGTTCTTACCCGGATCGGGCGTTCTTCCTTCGGGCAACGGATGATGCGCCCATGACCGTGCGCATTGCCATGGGAGATGGCGCGGCGAAGGCAAGCGCGTATAAGGGCGGCTTACTGCTGGATGCGTGGGCGCATGAAAACCGCCACAGCGACGGGACGTGCGGGACGCATCTGCTGGGACTTGTTACGGTGGACGCAGGGGATGGCGCGGTCGTCTGTACCGGCGATGCGCTGGAAATTCACGGAAGTCACGAATGGCTGCTGCGGCTGACGATGGTATCCGACTTTACGCCGGAGGAGCGGCAAGTGCGTCTTCCTGACGCAGCTTGGACGGAAAACGCCAAGGAGCGGCTATTCGCTCGCTGCGCCTTGGCGGACTATGCCATGCTTCGCGCACACCATGCTGCGGATTTTTCCGGGCAGACGCAGACCGCACGGCTTCATTTGGCGGGCGACGATACGGCGAACGACGCGGAAATGCTCTTTGCCTTCGGCCGCTATCTGACCGTCAGCGGCGCGAGAGCGGACGCGCCGCTGCCCATGTCCCTGCAAGGCGTGTGGAACGACAACGTTGCCTGCCGCATCGGCTGGACGTGCGATATGCACTTGGACATCAACACCCAGATGAACTATTGGCTGTGCGAATCCAGCGGCTTGAGTGAAAGCCATCTGCCGTTGTTCGCATGGATGGAAAAGCGGCTGATTCCGCATGGACGCAGGAACGCCCAGCGTCACTACGGCTTGCCGGGATGGGCAGCGGAGCTGGTTGCAAACGCATGGGGCTATGCGCAGCCCTACTGGAACAAGAGCCTTGCGCCCTGTCCGGCCTGCGGCGCATGGCTGGCGCTGGACTACATGACCTACTATCGCCGCACAGGGGACGAGGCTTTCTTGAAGGAGAAGGCGCTTCCGGCGCTGCGGGAAGCGGCGGCGTTCTTTCTGGCGTATCTTTTTGAGGACGAGGAGGGCTTCCTGACCTGCGGCCCGTCGATTTCTCCGGAAAATGCGTTCGTGACGGAAAACGGAAAATGCTATTCCTCCGTTGGAACAGCGTTTGAGCTGAGCATGATCCGTGCGCTTCTGACGGATGATCTGGAAGCCCATAGGGCGCTTCGGCTTCCCGAGGACGCACATCAGCGCGCTGTTCGGGAGGCGCTGGCAAAGCTGCCGCCGCTGCGCACGCTGCCAGATGGCACGCTGGCGGAATGGTCGCACAATCTGCCTCCGGCGGACAGACAGCATCGACACATGAGCCATATGGTCGGACTGTATCCGCTGTATCAGATTACGCCGGAGGAAACGCCGGAATTAGCCGACGCGGCGCGGAAAAGCATCCGCCAGCGGCTTACGCCTTATGAAAAATGGGAGGATACTGGCTGGGCGCGGAATATGCTGACGCTTTACAGTGCGCGTCTGGGAGATGGAGAGCAGGCGCTGTTCCATTTCTCGGAGCTGTGCCGCCGTTTGACCATGCCGAACCTGTTGGTGATGCACCCGCCCACGCGGGGCGCGTCCTCCTTTGCGCCGGTCTGGGAGCTGGACGGCAACACGGGCGCAGCGCAGGCGGTTGTGGAAATGCTGCTGCAAAGCCGGAAAAACCGAATTGACCTGCTGCCTGCATTGCCGGAGGCGTGGACGGAGGGCTGCTTTGAGGGCTTGATGGCGGATGGCCCGGTGCGGGTATCCGCCAAGTGGCGGGACGGCGCTTTGACGGAGGTTATGCTGCTGAGCTGGCGCGACAGGGAAGTTACGCTGCATTGCCGAGGCTGGGAGCAAACAATCAGCCTTCGGGCAGGAAAGCCATATACGGTGATTCAAGGAAGGGAGCAATCAACATGAACGAAGCGAACAAGAAGCTGCGCATTGGTGTGCTCGGACTGGGGGAGGGACGCAGCGTCATCTCGGCCGTGCAGAGCAGCGGGCTGTGGAAGCTGGGCGCCATCTGCGACCTGAACGAGCAGCTGTGCCGAGAGCGAGCGGAGGAGTTTCACCTTTCCGGTTACTGCACCGATTATCAGGAGATGCTGCGGGATGAAAGCATTGACGTGATCGGCATTTACACACCCGACCAGCTTCATGCCCAACATATCATCATGGCGTTGGAAGCGGGCAAGCATGTGGTCTGCACCAAGCCGCTGATGGTGGACTTGACCATGGCCAAGGAACTGCTGGAAGCGCAGCGAAGGAGCGGCAAGCAGGTTTTCATCGGGCAAAGCTCCCGATACTTTGAAGCCGCCATGCACCAGCGCCGCGATTTTGAGAAGGGTCGTAACGGCGAATTGGTGACGGTGGAAACCCATTACAACAGCGACTCCCGCTGGTTCCTGGAACGGGCATGGAGCCATCGCGAGGGCTTTTCATGGATGTACAATTTTTTGATTCACGCGGTTGACTTGGCGCTGTGGTATCTGCCGGAGGTGGAGGACGTATACGGGGTGGGCGTTTGCTCTGCCAACAGCGCGTCCCGCGGCGTTATGGCGCCCGATTCGCTCAAGTTCCTTCTCAAGGACAAGCGCGGTGTCTGCGCCAGCGTCAATGGGAATTATGCGGTGCCGGGTTTTGGCAAGCAGGCGGAGCATTTCATCTCCTGCACCCTGCGCGGAACCAGCGGTTCATCCAAGGCGGAATGCCCCTTCGATTACTACCATCATTTCTCCGAGCCGGGAATTTTCAATACCACGGTTCATGAAAATTACAACGAGCGCAGACCTTATTATTACCGGTTTGAAGGGGACAGCCATCATGCCGGGGAATACCAGAACTATCTGGATTACTTTGCCCGCTGCATCTGGGACGGCGAAACGCCCAAGCCCGATCTGTCGGAGGGCATTCGCACCATCGCCGTCATGGAGGCCATGCGTCGTTCACTGTCCTCCGGGCGCGTGGAGAAGGTTTCCATTGTGCTGGAGGATTGGAAGCTGAAGGAGGAGATTCAGGGATGAAGTACATCAAGCCGTGGAAACAGGGAAAACTGCGAGTAAGTGAAAATGGCCGCTATCTTCACAACGGCGAGCAGCCCTTCTTCTATCTGGGCGATACTGCATGGCTGCTGTGCCCGGTCTGCGATGAGAAAGAGGCGAAGCTGTACCTGACCAACCGCCGCGACAAGGGGTTCAATGTGATTCAGACGGTGCTGATTCACCGCCTGCCGGAAATGCCCGCCACCAATCCCGCTGAGGTCGAAAAGGATCCGACAGATCCCGCTTACTGGAGCTTTGTGGATCGAGTGATGGACATTGCCGAAGAGCTGGGACTGTATATGGCGCTGCTTCCCGCATGGGGACATGTGGTGAAGGAGGGGTACATTAGCGAGGAGAATATCGACCGCTATGTGACCTTTCTGGCGAATCGGTACGGCTCGCGTCCGAATGTCATTTGGCTGTTGGGCGGCGATATTCGCGGCGACCAGCAGCATGATCTGTACTGCCGGGAGGGACGCTTGTTCAAGCAGCTGAATCCGGACAAACTGGTGGGCTACCATCCATTCGGGCGCACTTCGTCGTCCCTTTGGTTCCACGATGAACCGTGGCTGGATTTCAATATGTTCCAGTCCGGGCATCGCCGCTATGATCAGGTTACGCTGGGCGCGTGGGACGACAATCGGCTGGACGCTGAAACCTACTTCGGGGAGGACAACTGGCGCTATGTGGATCGCGACTACGCCATGACCCTTGTGAAGCCTACGCTGGATGGTGAACCCTCCTATGAGCAAATTCTGCAAGGTCTGCACGATCTCTCCCAGCCCTACTGGCGGGAGTGGGATGTTCGCCGCTATGCCTACTGGTCGGTATTTCAGGGTTCGATGGGACACACCTACGGCGACAACAGCATCCAGCAGTTCTTCCATACGCCGACCATTCCCGGTTCCTTTGGCGTGCGCTACACATGGCAGGATTCACTGCATCATGTCGGTTCGGAGCAGATGGGCATCCTGAAGGACTTGATGGAATCCGTCGATTACCAATCGGGTCATGAGGCAACGGCGCTGCTGCTTTCGCCGCAGGGGAAAAAGTACCGCCGCATCAGTGTCTTTGCGGGGAATGACTTCCTCTTTGCGTATACCTATCTCGGCGAAGCGTTCACGCTGTCCTTGACGCCCTATGCGGGGCGAAGGCTGACGGTCAGCTGGTTCAATCCGGTTAGCGGTCGGGAGAGCTTTTTGATGGATGCGACCGGAAAAGAAAGCATTGCCGTCAAGCCTGTCAAGCGTTTTACGCCGGATAACGACTGGGTACTGGTCGTTCGGGCAGAGTGAAATTCGCGGCGCAGCATGGCGCATTCTTATCTGGAAATCGTATGATGAAAAATCCATTCACCAGCCGACTACCTCATCTGTGCGGTGTTACCTTAAATGCATAGCAAAATCCGCGTCTGCTTTCGTGCTGCTGCATGGGGACGCGGAGTTTTTGGTTCATCACGGAAAGCTGTGGGATAATAAAAAGGTTCTTCACGGAACCTTGGGGGCAACCGACAAGAACTGAATAAGTAAAAAGAAATAATCGTCGTCGCGAAAACCGTAGCCCATACGCTTGGCAACTTTGGTTTTGTTGTTGCAGCCTTCCAGCTTGCCGGTCTGCGCTTGCCGCTGGACTTGTCAGGTGCATCTACATACAGCCTGTGTACTCCATGTATTCGAGGATGTAAGCCACAATGAACAATTCTTTCTGGTTGACGCTCTTGTGTGCGTGTTGGCAAACGCGCGAAGAGCATCGGCTGGAAAGATTTTTTCTTTTCATTGACAGTTTCTCCAACTTTCAAGCGCAGATAGTACAATTCCACGCTGCTTTTGCTGAAAAAATGTGCTACAATACAAATGCATCCAGGAAGTCGTATAGCCTGTTTGGCAAAAAACGCCGGGCAGCTTTTACCATATCAAACAGCTGTCCGACGAAATAAGCGAGGGGATAACAATGGACATCATCAAAATCAAAGCCGAAGTATACCAGCTTGAACGGCAGGGAAAACGCCTGCCGATTCTGCATTATTTGCAGGACGTGTGGCAGCAGGAGCCGCCGTCTGAGGGGTTGACCGTGCTGGCACTGCGGCAGATGGTTGCCTATGCGGATACGGTGGTTCAATTTTCGGAAAATTCCCCGCTGTGGGAGGCGAAAAATGAGTATTCGCTCTACAAGGCTTTTCTGCTGGATATTATTTCTTGGGGGCTGAAAAACTACCGCACGAGCAAGCAGTTCCTATGGCAAATGTGCTTTTATCTCAATCCGGAATACACCTATTACTATATGTACGGCAGGGAAATAACGGACGACAATGCGGTTGAATGGAAGAAGACGCTGTTTCAGGAAGCCGCCCAGCTATATCCGGACAGCTTGCTTTTCAAGTGCATTGACCCTATCGAGTGCATGGATCATCGGCGGCTGGACAGATTTACGGAAGAAGAGAAAGCGCAGATTCGCGCGGAACTCGCGGAATGGAATTTGCAGGAAAATGAACTGGATCACGAGGTTGTGTGGATTTTTGACCACTATCTGTTTCATGAGGGGATTCAGCGATAAGTTTTGCGGGGAATAACAATAAGAAGCTGCGCGGCGATGCCACCATGACGGCAAAGCCGCGCAGTTTTTATCCAGTTTCTTGCCGTGTCAGAAGGCACGCATCCCGCCCTCCTCCCACAATTTACAACATATTTACACCCCACCCCTCGCAATCCCCGCCGCCCCATGCTATACTAAAGTGGGTGATAATCATGCCAAAACGCATTCTCATCGTCGAGGACGACGCGGCGATTTCGCGCCTGCTCGAATCCAACCTGCGCCTGTCCGGGTATCAGCTCATTTGCACGGCGGATGGCTGCCAAGCACTGGAACTGCTGCAAAATCAACCCTTCGATTTGGCGCTGTGCGATATCATGCTGCCCGAAATCGACGGCTTCGAGCTCCTGCCGCACATGCGCGCGCAGGGCGTGCCGGTCATTTTCGTCTCCGCCAAGGCGGACGTGCAGAGCCGAGTGCGCGGGCTGCGGCTGGGCGCGGAGGACTATCTCGTCAAGCCGTTTGACATTCTGGAGCTGCTCGTGCGAATGGAAAAGGTGCTCGCGCGGTCGGACAAGCATCCGCAGAGGTTCCGGTATCGCGATATCGCCGTCGATGAGGCGAGCCACACAGTCACGAAAAGCGGAACACCGGTTTCACTGAAGCCGATGGAGTACGAGCTGCTGCTGACGTTCATCCGCCATCCGGGCATGGTGATGACGCGGGAGGATTTGCTGCATCAGGTGTGGGGCGATGCGTTCATCGGCGAAACGCGCACGGTGGATGTACACGTCGCGGCGCTGCGGCGCAAGTTGGATTTGGGCGGAGAACTTGCCACTGTGTACAAAATTGGCTATCGGCTGGAGGTGTTGGCGTGAAATTGTGGCTCAAGCAGACACTCGTCACCCTTGCGGTGATTCTGCTGTCCGTCAGCATGTGTCTGTACCATTTTGTGGCACAGGAGACCGACCAGCTGATTCAGCAGGCGATCCAGAGCGGCGCGCGCGACACGGCGGTTTTCTGCGACCACTTGTCTACGCTGGAACGTACGTCAACCGCTTATGACATGGATATCATCACCCGGCAAGCGCTGATTCAGTACAAGTTTTCGACGTATGCGCATCTGTTGCAAACAGGGGACTGCACGTGGTCGCTGGTGATGGACGGACAGTACTACTACAACACGGCGTCGTGCCAGCCAATGGAAACCCTGCCGATGGCGGAGGATGCCGTCGCCGCCAGCCGCATCGTCGAGCGGGGCGGGACGCACCTGCTGATATCCGCGCAAAGCATGTCGGTGCTGCAAACGCCGCTGACGGTCTATCGCGCGGCGAACATCGAATCGACATATCAACATATAAACGATTTAACGCGCGCGGCGCAGCTGTCCCTGCTGGGCTGCCTGCTGCTGTGCGGCGTGCTGCTGCCGCTGCTGCTGCGGAAAACGCTCGCGCCACTGCGGAAATTGGCACAGATTTCGGACAAAATCGCGTGCGGGGCATATGACCTGCGGGCTAATATTTCGGCGGATGACGAGGTGGGCGAGCTGGCGCGCGCGTTTGACCACATGGCGGATACGGTGGAGCAAAAAAATTGCCGATTTGGAGGATACCGCCCGGCGGCGCTCGCCTACGAGGGGCGCTGCATGGGCTACGAGTACGACGGCGGGATGAGCAGCCTGCGCGGCGACCTGTTTATTTTTACCCGAAAGGTAAACGGCGCGCCGACGGCATGGACGAGCGAGGACTGCCAAGCGTACGACAATTTTGAGGACACCTATCAGCTGAAAACGCCGTACGAAGCGCTGAGAATCATTATTGACCGTTACGATGGCGCGATTTGGATGCAGTGGCAAGCGCCGCACACGATTGACCTTGCGTCCGGTCAGGCGGCGACGCTGCTGCCGTTCGACCAGATTGTGACAATCGCCGCGCAGCTGCTGCCGCTGAAATATCAATTTCAGGAACAGTATCTGGCGTACAGGAATCAGGATGCGAACCGAATGACGGTCAACCGCATCACGCTCAGCTATTCGCGAGTGCAGAATCGGGATAATCAGGAGAATTTTTCCATGTTGACCGTGTGGGATTTCTTTGATGCGGACGACCCGGCGAAGTCGCTGCTGACCATCAGCGCTGTCGACGGCACGGTGATTGACCGCGGCTTTGGGTACTAAGCCGATGAAAGCGATTGTCTGCGATGTCCGCCGCGCACTCGCGGGGCGCTGGTTTTGGGCGGCGCTGCTGGCGACCGCGGCGGCGCTGTACCTCTCCATCGGGCAAGCCGCCGATGCGCTGATGGATGACACACAAAACTTGCGGTTTACATTGAGCAAGCTCCTGCTGATGGCGCTGTACGGTGATTTCGGGATGCTGACCCTCCCGGCGCTCTCCGCTTTGCCCTTCGCGGCACAGGCGCTGCACGAAATCAAGTGCGGCGCGGTTCGCCCGGCGGTGTTCCGGGCAGGGCGGAGGATGTGGATTCTGGGCAAAGCGGCGGGTTGCATCCTCAGCGGCATGGTGCTGCAAGCGGCGGCGGCGGGGCTGTTGGGGCTGATTCTGTACGCTGTCCGCGGCGGGGGCATCCTGCTGGAAATAAATGCAGAGTTTAATACGGCGCTCCTGCGGCGGATGCTCTGCGGGGGCATTTGGGCGAGCGTCGGATGCGTGCTGGCGCTGGCAACGGAAACATCCTCCGCCGCGCACCTCGGCCCGCTGTGCCTGTGCTACGCGCTGATGATGCTCGGCAAGCGCTTTTTCCCGGCGGCGGTGATGCTAAATCCTATAAACTGGATTGACGGCGGAGACGGGATACTTGCGGGGATGGAAACTGTTTCCATCCTCCTGCAAATCGTCTTTTTGAAGCGAGGTGTCCGGGAATATGTGTAAAATGCAGCCGCCCCTCGTCTGCGCGGGGTGGAATCTGTACAGCCTGCGAAAAAACCCAAGGTTTTATTTAAGCCTGACGCTGGGCTTCCTGCTCTGCTGGCTGCTGACGGACAAAACGATGCAAATCAGCCGAACGTACCTGACCAGCGTGCAGCTTGTCGAGCCGTTCGTATGGTGCTACGCGGACGGGGACAGCATCCTCTACGCCGCGCTGGTGCTGATGCTGATGCTCTCCGCCCTCCCGCGCATGGACACGCCGGCAAGCTACCTGATTTTCCGCACGACGCGGCGGAGCTGGCTCATCGGGCATATCATCACCACGCTGATTGTAACTTTCGGTTATTGCCTGATGATTCTGCTTAGCTCGATGCTGATGTGCATCGGCTGCAATGTGTACGCCACGAATCGCTGGAGCGAGACCGCGACCATGCTCTCTTTTGCGCCCGCCGGATTTGAAACCGCGCTCACCGTCATGCGAAAGACGGTCAAACTGACCACGCCGTGGGGCTGCTGCGCGCAGATTTTCGGGCTGATGTTCCAGTATGTGCTGCTGCTTTCCATGCTGCAACTGCTGTTTACTGTGCTGAAAAGCAAGAAAATAGGCATATTAGCCGCCATTTTGCTGAATTTTGTCGGATTTGTGCTGACGCCGGAGCGCTTCATGGCGTGGCTGCACCTGCCCACGGAGATGCGCTATTACGCCAACGTGCTCACGGCGTGGCTCTCGCCATTGCAGCACGCCACCTACACCATGCACAATTTCGGCTACGATTTGCTGCCGCGGCTGCACGTCTCCTACCTGATTTTGGGTGGATTGACCGTGCTGCTGATGGCGCTCGCTGCCATCAAAATGCGTACCTTCCAGTTTGACTTTGCAGGAGGTGTTTCGGATGCGTGAAATCGTCGTGGACGTGCAGCACGTCAGCAAGTCGTTCGGCAGCGAGCAGGTTTTGGAAGATGTTACCTTGCAATTGATGCGCGGGAAAATCCACGGCATCATCGGGCGGAACGGCAGCGGCAAAACCGTGCTGATGAAATGCATCTGCGGATTCCTGCGGCCGACGGCGGGGAAAATCAGCGTATTCGGCAAAAATATCGGCACGGACTGCGATTTTGCGCCCAAAACGGGAATGCTGATTGAAACCCCCGGTTTTCTGCCGCACGAGACGGGCATGAGCAATCTCCTGTGGCTGGCGAAGTTAGGCAACGGCGCGCGCTGCGAGGACGTGGCGGCGCTGATGCGCTTGGTGGGGCTTGACCCCGCGGCAAAAAAGCGGGTGAGCCAGTATTCGCTGGGGATGCGGCAGCGGCTGGGCATTGCGCAAGCGCTGCTGGACGCGCCGGAGCTGCTGATTTTGGACGAGCCGATGAACGGGCTGGATAAAAATGGCGTTGCGGAGATTCGCACGCTGCTGCTTGACTTGAGGGCGCAGGGCAAGACGATTCTGCTCGCCAGCCACTTCGCGCAGGACATCGACGCGCTGTGCGACACGGTGCAGGAGATGGCGCAGGGGCGGATACGGGAGGTGTAATCCGAAGAGAATCCCCTCATGCACTTTACGATTCCCTTATACTATTTCCAAATTCACCTGCGCCATCTGCTTGCGCCTTTTCCCCGTTGGCGTCCGCTCATTCCACTTAGCGTAGCGCTGCTACGCTGCGTTTCATTCGCGTTAGCCAACGTGAAAAATTCGCGGCGCATCTTGGCGCATTCTCATTTGGAAATAGTATTAAATCGTGCTGTGTTTTAAGGAAAAAGCTAAAAATCCACACAAAAATAGGCAGGAAACGCGTCTCCTGCCCTTTTTTTATTGCCTTGTTTTCCGATATTCCCCCGGCGTCAGCCCGGTAATCTGCTTAAACCGGCGGATAAAGCTGTTCAAATTGTAGTACCCCACCGACTCGGACACCATTTGCAGCGGCATCGTCGTGCTTTCCAGCAGGGAGCACGCTTTGCGGATGCGCAGGTCAGCGACGTAGCTGGTCAGCGTGTCGCCGGTCTGCTGCTTGAAGTACTGGCTTAAGTAGCCGGAGGAAAGGTCGAGCTTGGCGGCAACGTCCTGCAGGGAGAAGCTGCAGTCGTCGTAGCTGTCCGCGATGCAGGTGTAGATGCGCTGGAGCAGCTCCGTCACCGGCGCGCCGCTCTCGGCGGTGTCCGGCACAAGCGCCTTCGGGTCGGGCTCCAGCAGGTGGAGCATGAAGGCAAGGTAATCATCCACCGTGCGCAGATAGGTGATGGTGAACAGGTCGTCCATGTTCACCTGCCGCGCGCCGCCCGCCATCAGCAGCTGCACGGCGGAGTTGCAGTAGCTTTTCGCCAGCAGGGAGGGCACGCAGTCCGCCTTCAGCCCGTCGATGAAGCGGCGGATGGTCTGCATCTGCTGCTGCGGGGTCTGGGCGGGCAGGTCGTTCAGGAGGGCGAGGCGGTCGGAGGACGGCACATCAAGGGTGCGCGTCAGCTCGTGATACGGAATCAGCTGATGCTGTCCGCGGATGAAGTGCTCCTTGACGGCTTGCGTGGCTTCAAAACAGGCGGTGGAGAGGTGCGCCACGTCGGTGTAGCAGTTGGACATGCCGATGGAGAACACGAGATTGTATTTTTCGCTGCTGATGTCCAGCAATCGGCGGCAGCAATCCGCCAGCTTCGATTCCTCGTCCGCCTCCATGCCAACCAGACAGACGAACATGGAGTGCTCGAACAGCTCGCGGAACTGCCACGTGAAGTCATCCCCGAAGCACTCCGCAAAGATGGCGGACAGCGTCTGCCGGGGGATGGCGGTATCCTGATTGAAGGCGCGCAGCATCAGCACCTGATAGCACGGCTTGGTGAAGGACATGCCCAGCGCTTCCGCCTCTATATTATAGGAAGCGAAAGAGTCGAATTTGCCCTTGAGCAGCGAAAACAGCAGCGAATCCTTCAGTGCCTGCCCGTCGGGGGAGGTCATCAGCTGACTGCGCATGTGGTTGTTCTGCTCGGCGAGGGAGGCAATCGCATCCTTCAGCGACTCCAGATCATCCGCATCCGACCGCCCCAGCGATTCGGTCAGCTCCTGTATCGGGCGGTAATTCACCTGCATCGCATAGTGGATGACCAGCGTGCCCGCCGCCAGCACCACCAGCAGGAACAGCGCCAGCATCGCCTGTGCGCGGTAGAGCGGCGCAAGCGTCTCGCTCGCGGGGAGGAAGAAGTAGTACGTCCAGTTCAGGACGGAGGACGGCTCGCGGTAGATGAGGTAATTCGTGCCGTGCAGGCGGATGGTGCTGATGCCGTCGGTCAGCGGCGCATCCAGTGCTATCGTCGATACGACGACCTGCCCGCTACTGTCCAGTATCGCGCCCTGCTGGCTGGGGGCGCTCTCCGGCGAGAGGAAGGACAGGAAGTGCCGCTCCTGCACGAAGAAAATCAGGACGCTGTTTTGCAGGCGCGAAAAGACCGACGGCGTGTTGATGAACGCCAGATAGCGTTCCGCGCTGCCGCTCCGCTGTGCCGTGCGGATGATGCGGCGACTGCTGTCGGCAAGGCTGCTTGCCACGGGGTCGCCTTCCGGGAAGGAGAAGATGCGGTCGAAGAACAGCGCGGCGGAGTACACGGCAGTGGAGGTGTACACCATCTTGGCGTCCGCGTCCGCCAGCGCAATTTCGGAAATCAGGGTGGAGGGGGCAAGCAGATTCTTGAACTCGTTCACCAGCCGCAGGTCGCGCACGGGACTGGGCGCTTCTAAATAATAGGAAAAGAAATTCTGATTGACTGTCGAAATCTGGTACTCAATGTCGTAAATCTGCTGGAGGTCGCTGTCCATCTCCTGCACGCTCTGCTGCACGAGCGCGCGGTGGTTGTCCTCCAGATTCGTCCGCAGCTGCCGGATGAAGAACACCTGCGACACGAAAACGAGGGCGATGATGGCGGTCAGCAGCAGCGCGCCGTAGGATGCCAGATACTTATAGTACGTCTTGGAATGATGCCCGAACATGTTCCCTTCTCCTCCCAGTCACATGGGTTTATTCTATCACAAATCCACCATTTTTTCAAGGAAAGAGGGGGCAAAACGCAAATACTGCATATAAAAAGGGGGCATCTACAATTTTTTAGGTGGTGATTTTGTGTCCTTCATGGGAAAATGACGACCGAAAAACACAAAAACCATCATTTTGAAGATTGAAAACCGCCGCCGCCTGTGAGAGAATACGCTTGAAACAAGTCCCCCCGAAAATGACGGCGGTGTGCAGCGGGGCACGCCGAAGAGGAGGAAAAACCAAGTGAAGCGTAGCATCGTGCTGTCTCTGATTCTGGCGATTTGCTGCTTATTGCCATTCACCGCGTCGGCAGAGGAATGGTCGGATTTCTTCGCGCTGAACGAGGAAACCGCTATCGGCTATGACGAGGCGCTGACATCGTATCAGAATACCCCGAACGCGCCGGCAGGTACGCGGATTGAACTGCTGCCCAGCGCGGCGATTTTGTCGGGGGATGCGGTGCTTGCGCAGGAGGCCATCATCACCGGCGACGGCGAAAGCACGGCGGTCTGGACGGTGGATGTGCCCGTGACTGGACTGTACGAATTGGAAATCACCTACTTCGCGCAGGACGGCAACGAGGCGAAGGTGCAGCGCCGCTTGACCATCGACGGCATCGTGCCGTATGAGGAAGCGAACAACATCTGCTTATACCGCCGCTTTGTGGAGCGGGCGAGCGAAATCGGCCGCAAGAACTCCATCGACGATGAAGTGTGGGCGCGGCAGGATGAAATCCACCTCTGGCAGACCGTCCGCGCGGCGGATGGGCAGGGCGTGTATGTTGACCCGCTCAAATTCTGCCTGACGGCGGGCCGCCACGAGATTTCCCTTCATTATGTAGACCAGCCGGTGACACTGGGCACGCTGGCGCTGGTCGCCCCGGCGGCTCATCCGACTTACGCGGAAGCGGCGGCGGGCTACGCGGCGCAGGGACTGAAAGCGGCGGACAAGAACGTGCAAATCAAGTTTCAGGCGGAAAACAGCGCGTGGCGCAGTGAGAACGTCATCCGCCGCGAATCCGATGCCGACCCGATGACCGAGCCGCGTTCCGGCGCGAACCGCGTGCTGAATGTGATGGGCGGCTGGCGCTGGCGGCTGGGGAATGCGGCGGTCGCGTGGGATTTCGACGTGCCGGAGGACGGGCTGTACGCCATCACCCTGAAGGTGCAGCAGAACAACGACGCGGGGATGCCCTCCTATCGGCAGATTATGGTGGACGGCGAAATTCCCTTCGACGAGCTGCGGCTGTACTCCTTCCCGTACAGCGACCAGTGGTATGCCGAGACGCTGCACGGCGCGGACGGCGAACCGTATCTCTTCCACCTGACGAAGGGCACGCACACGCTGACGATGACCGTGAAGCTGGGGGCGATTGGCGAAATCATGACGCGCACGGAGGCGGACACCGCGTATCTCAGCGAGATTCACCGCGAAATCGTCAAAATCACGGGCACTGACCCTGACTACAACTACGAATACGACCTCTACCGCACGATGGCGGGGCTGTCCGATCAGCTGCTGCATCTCGTCGACCGCTTGCAGGAAAGCGCCGACTTGCTGGCTTCCATCTCCAACGAAACGACCTCGATGGAGAGCAACTATCGCCAAATCATCGACCAAATGCGCTTCTTCGCGGAGGATGTTGACCGCATCCCGCGCGCGCTCAGCGACATGGACAACGCGCAGTCCAACCTCGGCACGTACATTTCGTCCATTGAGAAGTGCCCGCTGGCGGTGGACTACATCGTCGTGCACGCGCCGGAAGCAAAGGTGGAAATCACCACGTCGAACTTCTTCCAGCGCATGGGCGTGACGGTGGAAAACTTCCTCGCGTCCTTTCACAAGGATTACGATTCCATCGGGCTGATTGTGGATGAAAACGCGCCGGATGAGGCGGAAAAAACGGTGCTGGATGTGTGGATTGGCCGCGGCACGGAGTGGGGCGAAATTCTGAAGGAATTGGCAGACGAGGACTTCACGCCAAAGACGGGCATCGTCGTCAACCTGCATGTGCTGCCGTCCGGGCAGCTGGCGACGGGGTCAGTCAACACCATTCTGCTCAGCGTGACCTCCGGCACAGCGCCGGACGTGGCGCTCTCGGTGGACTACAACCTGCCCGGCGAGTTCGCCTTCCGCGAAGCCGTGGTGGATTTGACCCAATTCGACGATTTTGAGGAGGTCGCGAGCCAGTTCTACGAATCGAGCCTCGTGCCCTACACCTACCGCGGCGGCGTGTACGCCCTGCCGGAGACGATGGACTTCACCGTCATGATTTACCGGCAGGACGTGATGCGCGAGCTGGGCATCGACCTGCCCGAAACGTGGACGGATTTGTACCAGCGCGTGCTGCCCCGGCTGTACGAGAACAACATGAGCTTCTCCCTGCCGGTGGACACGTCGGTATCTTCCAACTCGCCCGGTGCGCTGCGCGGCTTCACGATGATGCTGCTGCAAATGGGCGGCGAATACTACAACGGCGACGGCGAATCCTCCGCGCTGGACACGCCTGAAGCCTACAAGGCGTTCAAATTCTGGACGGACATGTACGCCAACTACGGCATTGACGCGGAAAGCAACTTCTTCACCCGCATCCGCACGGGCACGATGCCCATCGGCATCAGCAACTACACGGGCTACTTGCAGCTGCTCACGAGCGCGCCGGAGCTCTACGGCCGCTGGTCGATTGCGCCCGTCCCCGGCACGGTGCAGGCGGACGGCACAGTCAGCCACGCGGTGGGCACAACGGCATCCACGGCGGGGGTCATCCTCAGCCAGTCGGACAAGCAGGAGGCGGCGTGGACATTCCTGAAGTGGTGGATGAGCGCGGAAACGCAGACGCGCTACGGGCGTGAATTGGAAGCAATCCTCGGCACGGGCGCGCGCTGGAACACCGCGAACGTTGAATCCTTCTTCTCGCTCCCGTGGGATGCCCGCCATGCGCAGATTATCAAGGCGCAGATGGAGAGCGCCCGCGAGCAGATGATTGTGCCCGGCGGCTACTTCACGGGCCGGCACATCATCAACGCATGGAACAGCGTGGTGGTGAACAACAAGGATGCCCGCGACATGCTGGAGAAGGCAGTCAAGGACATCAACAAGGAACTGAACAACAAGCGCAAGGAATTTGGATTGGATAATTAAGGAGGATAGCCCGTGACTGCCATCTGCCAGAAGAAAAACAAAGGGATGCGTGCGTGGCTGCGCAAAAATGCGGTCGGCTACGCCTTCCTGATGCCGTTCCTCGTTCTGTTTGCGATTTTCGTCATCGTGCCGGTCGGCGTGGCGATGTACTACTCGCTGACGAACTACAACATGATTCAAGCGCCCAAGTTCGTGGGCTTAAGCAACTACGCACAGCTGATTCTGGACGACGACGTGTTCCTGATTTCGCTCAAGAACACGCTGCTGCTGGCGGTCGTCACCGGGCCGCTGGGGTACTTCGCCTCCTTCCTCATGGCGTGGATTATCACGCTGGTGAAGAAGGGGCGCGGCTTCTTCTCGATGGCGTTCTACGCGCCGTCGCTCACCTCCGGCGTGGCAATGTCCACCATTTGGCTGATTCTCTTCTCCGGCGACCGCTACGGTTACATCAACAACCTGCTCCTGCGCTTCGGCATCATCATGGAGCCGATTCTGTGGACGAAGGATGCGGATTACGTCCTGCCGGTCATCATGATTATCACCATTTGGATGAGCATGGGCAACGGCTTCCTGTCCTTCCTCGCGGGCTTCCAGAACATTGACCCGTCGATGTACGAGGCGGGGCGCGTGGACGGCATCAAAAACAAGTTTCAGGAGCTGCGGCTGATTACTATTCCGCTGATGAAGCCGCAGATGCTCTTCGGTGCCATCAACTCCATCGTGGGCGCGTTCGCCGTGTTTGACGTGGCGACGGCGGTGGCGGGTATGCCCAGCCCAAACTACGCCGCGCACACCATCGTCGCCCACCTGTACGATTACGCCTTCACCCGCTTCAACATGGGCTATGCATCCTCCGTGGCAATGGTGCTGTTCCTCATCACCTTCTTCCTCGGCAGATTGTGTATGCGCCTGTTCCACGACGAAACATGATACTATTTCCAGATTCGCCTGCGCCATCTGCTTGCGCCTTTTTGATTCTGGCGTCCACTCATTCCACTTAGCGTAGCGCTGCTACGCTGCGTTTCATTCGTGTTAGCCAGAACGCAAAAATTCGCGGCGCATCTTGGCGCATTCTTATCTGGAAATAGTATAAGAAAGGAGTGCGAACCATGTCGACGGTATCCCTCAAAATCAGCAGAAAGCGCATTCGGATGCATCGGCCTTCCTTCTCGCGGGTGATGCTGTACATCTTCCTCTGCCTGATGGTGGTGGTCTGCGCGCTGCCGCTGTTCGCAATGGTCTGCCGCGCGCTGATGCCGCTGGATGAACTCTACCTCTATCCGCCGCGCCTCATCGTGCAGAAGCCGACGCTGCGCAATTTCTCGGATTTGCTGACTTCGCTTTCCTCCTCCACCGTGCCGTTTACGCGCTACATCTTCAACAGCCTGTTCACCACTGTCGCGACGGTGCTCGCGTCGATTCTGGTGTGCTGTCTGGGTGCATACGGGCTGGTGAAGCACCGTCCGGCGGGGTCGAACATCATCTTCGGCATCGTGGTGGCGGCGCTGTCCTTCTCCACCCACGTCACGACGATTCCCAACTACTTGGTCGTCAACAAACTGGGGCTCGTGAACACCTGCTGGGCGCTGATTATCCCCAAAATCGCCGTGGCGTACAACTTCTTTCTGGTCAAGCAGTTCTGCGAGCAGCTGCCGGACTCCATTCTGGAAGCGGCGCGCATCGACGGCGCACGCGAGCTGCACATCTTCTGGAAGATTGCCATGCCGCTGCTCAAGCCCGCATGGACGACCTTGGCGGTGTTCTCCTTCGTCAGCAACTGGAATGACTACTTCTCGCCCCTCATCTTCATTCAGTCCAACGCGCTGAAGACGATGCCGCTGGCGCTGCAAACCATGTCGGGCGGCGCGGGCGTGGTGGCGCGCGCGGGCACGGTGGGCGCGGCGACGTTCCTGACCACGCTGCCGTCGATTCTCGTGTTCGCCATCATGCGCGGCAAGGTGATGGAAACCATGTCCTATTCGGGCATCAAGTCGTAAGGGAGGCAAACGATGATGAAACGATTCTGCGCATGTCTCCTGACGGCACTGCTGATGATGTCAAGCGCCTTTGCGGCGGTTGGGGGCGATGCCTTCGTCGCCGACAAGGACGAGAATTATATCCCGATTCCGGCGGCGTATGAGGTGTACACGACGTTCAAGAACCTTGATGACTACGGCTTCATGAATCACCCGGAGGACATTTTCATCGGCAAGGACAACCTGCTCTACGTCGCGGACACGGAGAACAACCGCGTGCTGGTGATGAACCGCGAAGGCGTGGTGCTGGAGGAAATCACCGAAGCGTGCGGCAAGAAGCTCTCCAAGCCGCGCGGCGTGTACGTCGGCGACGACCTGTCCATCTGGATTGCCGACACGGGCAATCTGCGCTTGGCGACGCTGAACGCCGACCGCACCGACCGCAAGGCGTATGGCAAGCCTGATTCGGCGCTGCTGGAAAACAGCTTCACCTTCGACGTGCAGAAGCTGTTCGTCGCCAACACGGGGTACATCTACGTCCTCAAGGGCGCGAACCTGATTGCCATCGACGAGGCGAACAACTTCCGCGGCTACCTCGGCGCGGACGACGTGGGCTTCTCGCTCTCGCGCACGCTCATCCGCATGTTCGGCTCAAAATCGCAGATTGAGCGCACGGTGAAGCAGGAGCCTGCGAGCTACTCCAACTTCTACATCGGCGCGGACAACATGATTTACGGCATCCTGTCCAACAAGGAAACCGCGCAGATTCGCAAGCTGAACTCCGTCGGCAACAACACCTACGAGACGAAGAAATACGGCTTCACCTTGGAGGACAAGGAAGGCAAGCCGCTCCACCCGACGATGGCGGACATCACGGTGGAGGACAACGGCATCATCACCGTGGTTGACCGCATCACGGGGCTGATTTACCAGTACGACCAAGAAGGCAACCTGCTGTGCACCTTCGGCGGCATCGGCACGGTTGGCGGGCTGTTCCAGATTCCCGTGTCCATCGACCATGACAGCGAGGGCTTCCTGTATGTGCTGGACTACAACACGGGGTCTATCACTGTGTTCAAACCGACGCACTTCATCAAGCTCATCCATCAGGCGGTGACGCTGCACGGCGAAGGCCGCTATGCCGAGGCGCTGGACTACTGGCAGCAGGCGCTGAAAATCGACAGCAACTACGCGCTGGCGCATCAGGGCGTGGCGAAGGTGATGGGCAAGCAGGAGAACTGGGAGGACGCGCTGGCATCCTACTATCTGGCGGATGACAAGGAGGGCTACTCCGAGGCGTTCGCGGAATACCGGCACGAGACGTTCCGGCAGCACTTTGTGCCGATTGTGCTGGGCATTGCCGTGGGTGCGCTGCTGCTGGTGAAGCTGCTTGGCTTCCTCAAGAAGAAAGCCGACCAGTGGGCGGACGATGTGCAGATGGGAAGGGGGCTGTGAACCATGAAGAGCCTGAAGCTGTGCCTGATGACCCTCTACCACCCCATTGTTGTGACGGAGCACATCAAGCGCCACCGCGGCGAAAAGAAAAACTGGCTGCCGGTGATTGTCCTGCTCGTGCTGACGCTGGCGGTGCGCATCCTGTCCATCTACGGCACGCACTATCCGCTGGCATCGGTGTCCGTGCGCAAGGCGAACCTGCTGCTGGAGTGCGGCAAGCTGTTTGTGCCCGTGCTGACGTGGGTGCTGGCAAGCTACATGATGACCACGATTTTGGACGGCGAAACGCTGCTTTCCGAAACGCTGCTGTTTTCCGCCTACGCGCTCACACCCTACATCGTCTTTACGCCGATATTGACGCTTGCTTCCCGCATCATGGACGGCAGCCAAATAGGGCTGTTCGCGACGCTGGAGGTCGGCGTGCTGGCGTGGGTCGTGCTGCTGATGATACTCGCGCTCAAGGAAATGAACGGCTACTCCGTCGGCAAAACGGTGCTGATGATTTTCCTCTCCCTCTTCACGATGGTGATGATTTGGGCGATGGTGGTGCTGCTGTTCACCATTGCATCCCAGTTTGTGGGGATGATTCGCGAAATGTTCTACGAAGTGATTTACAGAATTGACTGAATCAGGAGGCAGAAAATGAAAAAACGGATGCTTGTATGCCTGCTGATGATGCTGCTGGCAGTATTCAGCGTCGCGGCGGCAGAAGAGACGCGCATCCCCGTGGCGGAAAACGACCGCTTGGCGCTGTCCCTCTCGGTGGATTTGTGCGGCTTTGAGGTGCTGGATAAGCAGACGGGGGTCACATGGTCATCCAGCATGAATGACCCGACGTTCACCGGCAAGCTGGCGGGGCTGAACCAGAAGAAAGCGAACTCGCTGCTGACGGTCAACGTCACGAACCTCGCCAAGGGCGCAGGCTCGATTACCAACGCCGTGCTGCTGAACGAATCGCAGCTGGGCGCAAGCTACGACCTTGTGGAGAACGGCGTCATCCTCCACTACGATTTGGCGACGACGGGCGTTGCGCTGGATGTGGAGGTGCTGCTGGAGGACGAAAGCGTGCTGGTGCGCGTGCCGTACGAGAGAATCAACTGCTATGCGGATTTCTCCATCGTCTCCATCGACATGATGCCGTACCTCTGCGCCGGTTCGGACAACGCGGACGGCTTCCTGTTCTACCCGGACGGATGCGGCGCAATCCTGAAATTCGACGACTACGCGCATTTCAAGGAGCTGTCGCAGTACTTCAGCATCTACGGAAACGTCGAAAAATCGCAGCAGATGCTGGATTTCTACGATCAGAAGCAGCCAACGGTCATGATGCCCGTCTACGGCATTTCCATCGGCGGAAACGCGATGCTGGCGGTGGTGGAGGAGGGCGCGGAGAGCACCCGAATTTCCGTCAGCCCGTCCACCAAGATTGTGGCGGTCAATACCGTGTGCGCGAACTTCCAGTACCGCCGCGGATTTGATGACATGCGCGTGACGAGCCGCTCCATCAAGACCTACGACAAGAACGCGATGCCGGTGGATTATGCCGTGCGCCTGCTGTTCCTGCCGGAAGGGAAGGACACCTACTCGGATATGGCGGTCACCTACCGCGATTACCTAATGCAGCGCGGCCTGACCGCCGACGTGGGCGAGCAGACCATCGCGATTGACCTGTTCCTCTCCGCGCCGGAAAAAGGGCTGCTGTTTGACACCCAGCGCACTGTGACCACCTTGGCGCAGGTGGGCGAAATCATCGATATTTTCGCGGAAGCTGGCGTGAAGCAGGTCAAGTATGCCCTGAAGGGCTGGACGAAGGGCGGCTACGGGCACTGGCCGGACGCGCTGCCGGTGGAACGCAGTGTTGGCAAGAACAGCGACCTGACCGCGCTGGCGCAGAAAGCGGCGGAATTGGGGTCGACGCTCTCGCTGACGGCGAATTTCGTCGAGGCGGACACGGACACCCGCAGCTACTCCAAGCGCAACGACGTGGTGTACCTCTCCAACTACGCCATCCTGACCGACCCGGACGAGGAAACGTTCATCCTCAGCCCGGAGGTCATTCGCGAAAAGTACGAAGTCTTTGCCAAGGAAGCCAAAAAGCTGTCCGTCAGCGGGCTTCGGCTGGAGCGCGTGGGGCAGTACATTCCGTTCAACTACAACCGCGGGCATGTGTGGACGACCGAGCAGACGCTTGAAGCCTATCAGCAGATGCTGGCGGACGCAAGGGCGAGTCTGGGCGAGGTGAGCGTGCAGGGAGGGGCGATTTGGGCAGCGCCGTATGCGGATTTGCTGACCGAAGTGCCCTATAAGGACAGCAGCTTCCAGTTCACGACCGAGGCTGTGCCGTTCTACCAGCTGGTGATGCACGGCGTGCGCGCGTACACCGCCACACCCGGCAACCTCTCCAGCGACTTAGACCGCGAGATGCTCCGCTGGGTGGAAATGGGCTACATGCCGTATTTCGAGCTGACGTGGAGCAGCACCGAAGAGCTGATGTACACGGACTATCAGAGCCTGTTCACGGCGCAGTACAGCGCGTGGCTGGACAAGGTATCCGCAATTGCCGCGGATTTTGCGGATGGCGACCTGCACAACCTGCGCACCGCGCTGATGATGGAGCACACGAAGATTTCCAGCGACCTCATCCGCGTGCGGTACGACAACGGGATGCAGGTGTACGTCAATTACGCTGACCACGACCAGCAGGCGGACGGCTTGACCATCCCCGCAATGGGCTATCTGGTGACGAAGGAGGGAGCGCAGTGAATCACGGTGCAAAAGCAGGCGGGTGGCAGCGCGCCGGACGGGCGGCATTGACGCTGCTCATCCTCGCGGGTATCGTGTTTGTCGCCTATCACGACTGGGTGATGGCGGTGGCGGCGCTGCTGCTGATTGGCGTGTTCGTCTACACGGATTTGCCGCGCTGGATTTCGGAATCCGCCATCGGCAAGGCGCTTCAGCCGGCAGGGAAGGTGCTTGCACCCATCCGCCGGGGGATTCGGAAAGGTCTTCTGCCGATTGAAAACTTCCTGAAGCGCAGCGGAAAAGCGCTGGGCAAGCCCTTCCGCAAGGCGGGCGGCAGAATGACGATGGAGCGCAAGCGTTCCTTCGAGGCGCTGATTTTCCTCGCGCCGTGGCTGGTGGGGTTCTGCCTGTTCTTCTTAGGGCCGATTACCACGTCCATCCGCCTGTCCTTCTCGGAAATTGTGAAGATGAAGGGCTTCCAAATGGGCTTTGTGGGGCTGGAGAACTACCGCCACATCTTCTTCTACGATTTGAACTTTGTGCCTATGTTCCTGCAAACGGTGTCGGACACGCTGCTGAATACGCCGATTTGCCTCGTGTTCTCGCTAGCGATTGCCATCCTGATTAACCGCCCGATGAAGGGACGCGGGTTCTTCCGCGCGGCGTTCTTCATTCCGGTGCTGCTCGGCGCGGGCTATGTCATGAAGCAGATGCTCGGCATGGGCGCGGACGGCACGACCATCACCACGGGCATCGTTGTGCCGCAGCTGATTGCCGATTTGCTGGGGCACAGCCTGACGGAGTTCCTGCAGGGGGTGCTCGACCGCATCACGGTGGTGCTGTGGAAGTCCGGCGTGCAGATTGTGCTGTTTCTGGCGGGCTTGCAGGGCATTTCCTCCTCGCTCTACGAGGCAGCGCGCGTTGACGGCGCGACGGAGTGGGAGATGTTCTGGAAAATCACCCTGCCGATGATTTCTCCGGTTATCCTGATGAACCTCGTCTACACCATCGTCGCCTTCTTCACCGATGCGACGAACCCGGTGATTGACTACATCTACAAGCAGTCGTTCACGAATCAGCAGTTCGGCTACGGCGCGGCAATGAGCTGGGTGTACTTCGCCTTTGCGCTGCTGCTGTGCGGCATCAGCATGGGCGTGATGGGCAAATTCGTGTTCGTATCCGGCGGGAAGGAGTGAGAATGATGGCGAAAAACAACCATGTGAGCCTGCGCCGGAGCAGCAGCCATTGGTCACGCCTCGTCCGCGGCGGCGTGATTCGCTTCGGCTTCTACTTCCTGCTCTGCGCGCTCAGCTTCGTGTTCCTGTACCCGTTCATCAAGATGATTACGCAGTCGCTGATGACGGATGACGACCTGATCAACATTACGGTCAAGTGGCTGCCCTCGCAGCTGACATGGAGCAACTACGCCGTGGCGTACCGCAAGCTGATGTTCAAGAGCTACGTCTGGAACAGCGCGCGGGTGGCGATTATCTGCACGCTGGGGCATGTGCTCTCCTGCGCGATGACGGGGTACGCCTTCGCGCGGTACAAATTCCGCTTCAAGGGTGCGCTCTTCGCGATGGTCATCCTGACGATGCTCGTGCCCGTGCAGACGGTCATCATCCCGCAGTACATGCAGTTCTCCAACTGGGGCTGGCTCAACAGCGAGTACTATCTGCCGCTGGTGGTACCGTCGTTCTTGGGCTTCGGGCTCAACGGCGCGTTCTTCATCTTTCTCTTCCGGCAGTTCTTCTCCGGGATGCCCTACGAGATGGAGGAAGCCGCCCGCGTGGACGGCTGCGGGCCAATCCGCACCTTCCTGCACATTATGCTGCCGATGAGCCAATCGTCGCTGTTAGTATGCACGGTGCTCTCCATCGTCTGGCACTGGAACGACTACTTCGAGCCGGGGGTCTACTTCAACTCTGTCTGGCTGAAGATGCTGCCCAACAGCCTGCCGAACCTTTACGCGGAGCTGAACAAGGAGCAGCACACCATGATTCAGACCAGCGACATTGAGGGCATCATCTTCAACGAAGCGATGCTGATGGCGGCGACGTTCCTGTGCATCCTGCCGATTCTGATTCTCTACCTGATTCTTCAGAAGCGGTTCATGGAGGGCGTGGAACGCAGCGGCTTGACGGGCATCTAATACTATTTCCAAATTCACCTGCGCCATCTGCTTGCGCCTTTTCCCTTCTGGCGTCCGCTCATTCCACTTAGCGTAGCGCTGCTACGCTGCGTTTCATTCACGTTAGCCAGCGCGAAAAATTCGCTTCGCATCTTGGCGCATTCTCATTTGGAAATAGTATAATACTATTTCCTGCATTCGCCTACGCCATCTGCTTGCGCCTTTTCCGCGCTGGCGTCCGGTCGTTCCATTTAGCGTAGCGCTGCTACGCTGCATTTCACTCCCGTTAGCCAGAACGAAAAATTCGCGGCGCATCTTGGCGCATTCTCATTTGGAAATAGTATAACCATCATCATCATGCATGAATATACCGATTCTGTTTCCTTATGCAAAAGGGCGACGGGTGTGTTTACTATACGCATTTTAACCGATTATAATAGGAAGAAAAATTTTGCGAAAGGGCTTTACAAACCGTCGGAGCTGGTGTATAATCATGCCATCGACGCAGACATGTGTTTTTCATCCAACTGGTTTCCCATTTCCATCGGTTTCAATGGCGCACGCCGTTGAGCATACAGTTATTCCAATAAAAAAGGAGGTTTCCCCATGAAGAAGTTCCTGTCTACCCTGCTCGCGCTGACGATGCTGCTGGCACTCGCCGCTCCCGCGCTGGCGGAGAACCCCACCGTGACGTACTACGTCCGCGGCGGCACGGCACAGTACGAACCGTATCTCTACGAAACCCTCGTTGGTCTCCAGAAGATTCAGGAGATGGCGGGCGTTGACATTGACTGGACGGTCGTGTGCGGCAATGGCGACGAAATCAAGGCGCAGTATGTGGCGATGATGGCATCCGGCAACTACCCGGATATCATCCAGTGGCAGCACAACAACAGTCTGGGCTACGTCGGCGGCGTGGCGCAGATGTACGCCGACGGCATCATCATCGAGCTGAACGATGTCATCGACCAGTACATGCCCAACTACAAGAAGCTGCTGGAGGAAAATCCGCAGGTCGCCAAGACGCTGATGGATGACGAAGGCCGCTACCTGTACTTCACGCCCATCAACCCGCTGGTGACTGACCTCGAAAAGGCGTCCGTCACGTGGTGGGGCTTGATGATGCGCAAGGACTGGCTGGAGAACGTGGGCATGGAAGCGCCGACGACCATCGACGAGTGGTACGACGTGCTGACCGCGTTCAAGGAAGGCGACCCGAACGGCAACAGCGAACAGGATGAAATTCCCTTCGACGCCGGCTCTGGCGGACTGCTGCTGTTCATGCCCGCGTTCGGCATCACCAATGGCTGGTATGTGAACCCCGAAACCGGCAAGGTCGGCTACGGCCAGTACTCCGAAGAATACAAGGCATATCTGGAAACGATGGCGAAGTGGTACGCCGAGGGTCTGGTGCAGAACGTGTATGCGGACGAAAACGGCACGCTCGCCGATTCCGCTGACCCGAACCTGTACGCTGACCTCGCGGGCTCTTGGAAGGGCCTGGCGAACTACTGGGAGCAGCGCCTGCCGCAGGTGAAGGAAAAGAACCCCAATGCGGATTTCGTCGCCGTGCAGTGGCCGGCGTGCGTGGATGGCAGCGGCGTGTCCTATGCGGACAACTACGGCATGAGCTACGGCGACCGCGTGTCCACCGTCATCTCCACCGACTGCAAGAACGTGGAAGCGGCTGCACGCCTGATTGACGCCATGTACTCCGAGGAAGGCACCAACTGCACGACGTGGGGCACGGAAGATTCTGACCCCATCAACGCCAAGCAGGACTGGACGAACGGCCACGGCACCTACACCATCGACCCCGAAACCGGCAAGAAGGTGGAAACCGAATGGGCGAACACCATCTGCGAAAACTTCTACGATGGCGCGTTCCCCGTCAAGTTCCGCTATGCAATGTCCCACGTGAGCTTCCCCCGCTGGGGCGCGGCTGACTACACGATGGCGACCCGCGAAGAGAAGTATGTGGCATCCTCCTGCCTGTGGGCGCAGGCCTCCAACGCGCTGGAATATCCGGCGGCGATTAACCTGACCACCGACGCGCAGAAGGCGGTTGCGGAAATCGACAACATCAGCAACTACATCAACGAAATGACCTACAAGTTCATCACCGGCGCTGAACCGCTGACGAACTTCGACACCTACATGGACACCCTGCAGAAGATGGGCATCGAGAACCTGATTCAGCTGCATCAGGAAGCATACGACAGCTTCATGAGCCGCGGCAAATAAGCAATCTGACGGACTCAAGGGGGTCGCCGGGCGGCCGGCGATCCCCGCTTTCAATATAAAATCAGCAGAATTTTGCCACAAAACGCTTTATATATATCTGTGTTCATGGTATGATAGACATAAACGTGAGTACACATATGTACAAGGGGAAAGGGGATAGCACCATGCGGAAATGGACTGCACTGCTCTGCCTGATTCTGGCGCTCTGCCTGCTCGGCGGCTGTGCGGCGAATCAGGAGAAGGCGAAAGTGCCGATTTCGTGGTATCTGCGGACGGATGATGTCGACCTCTATAATTCGCTCAAAGGCATTCAGGTGATTGAGGATGCCACAGGGGTGGATGTGACGTTCCAGTCGCCGCCAAACAACTCGGAGGATGCGTATAAGATGATGGTGATTTCGGGCAATCTGCCGGATGTCATCATGTGGAATCACGACGTGAGCATGGACAGGATGTACGCCGAAGGGCTGATTATCGACCTGACCGACCTGATTGCTCAGTACGCGCCCAACCTGACCCGCATCTACACCGAGCGCCCGGAATTGCGCAAGCAGGTGGAGACGGCGGACGGCAAGATGTACTACTTCCCATCCATCAACCCGATGCAGACGGTGGAGGAAATCTGCCGCAATTGCTACAACGGGCTGATTATCCGCGACGACTGGCTGAAGAAGCTGGGGCTGACTGCGCCGATGACCATCGACGAGTGGTACGAGGTGCTGACGGCGTTCAAGACGCAAGACCCCAACGGCAACGGCTTCCCGGACGAGATTCCCTTTGACGGCTGGGGACTGCCGTACTTCCTGCCCGCATTCGGCGTGATGAACACCTTCTGCATCAAGCGAGACGGCACGGTGGCGTACGGCCCGATGGAGCCGGAATACAAGGCGTATCTGGAAACGATGCACAAGTGGTACGAAGAGGGTCTGCTGGGCAGCAACTGCCTGATTCACTCCGACGCATGGAAAACGGAGAACATCGTCAACGACCTGACGGGCGCGTTCGTGGGGCTGGACAATGCGTGGCGGTACTATCTGCCGCTGCTTCAGGAGCGCGCGAATGCATCCGCGAGCTTTCAGGCGATGCCGTGGCTGAAGGCAGACGATGGCATCCGCTACACCGCGTGCGCCGAGGCGGCGGGCAACATGTCATCCACCGTGACCGTCATCACCTCCGCCTGCAAAGACCCCGTGGCGGCGGTGCGATTCATTGACTACATGTACTCCCCGGAGGGCAGCGATTTGCTGACGTGGGGGATTGAGGGCGAAACATACCGCATCGTCGACGGCAAGAAGGAGCTGACCGAAAAGGCGCTGACCGTGGACGAGGAAAACGGCTGGCTGACGCTGTACACCTACGCCATCGGGCACACCGCCTTCCCGAAGTATGACGGCGAGACGGTGGTGCTGGCGAGCTACCCCGAAGAGCAGCTTGTTGCCGAGCGGACATGGGCGGATGCGTCCACCGCGCTGATTTACCCGCCCTACATCAATTTCAGCATGGAACAGCAAGCCTATTGCGACAGCCTGATGGACGAGATGGAGACCTACATCACCGAAATGAGCATCAAGTTCATCACCGGCGAAGAACCCCTGACCAATTTTGATGCCTACGTCGCCCAGCTGACCAAAATGGGCATCGACAACGTGCTTGCCATCTACCGCGACGCGTATGTGCGGTATATGGAGAAATAACGGCAAGTTTCGGAGAAATAAGCCCAAAGCAACAAAAGAGACCATTGTAATAGAAGAAACAGTAACAAACATCGGAGGAAAACCAATGAACATTCTCGACTACGCTGCCAGCGTCCCTACCCCCGCCGACTGGACAGCCGCCTTCCAGCAAGCCATTGCTGACCTCCGCACCCGCGGCGGCGGCACGCTGATTGTCCCCGCGGGCGACTACCCCACGGGCGCAATCCGCCTGTACGATAACATGACGCTGCACATCGAGTCCGGCGCGGTGCTGCGCTTCCATCAGGACGCATCCGCCTTCCCGCTGATTGACCTGGAGTTCGAGGGCATCGCAGGACTGGCGCATCAGCCGTGCATCTACGCCGAACACGCCAAGAACGTGACCATCACCGGCTATGGCACGCTGGATGGACAGGGCAGCTACTGGTGGACGCGCCAGCGGGCAGGGCAGAATGCACATCCGCGACCCTACCTCGTGTGCTTCAACCACTGCGAGCATGTGATGCTGGAGAACGTGACGCTCACCAACTCCCCGGCGTGGACGGTGCATCCGCTCTATTGCCGGAATGTGGTCATTCGCGGGCTGAATATCAAAAATCCGGCGGATTCCCCCAACACCGACGGCATCGACCCCGACGGCTGTCAGGATGTGCGCATCCACGACTGCACGATTGATGTCGGCGACGATTGCATTGCCATCAAGTCCGGCACGGAGGATACGCCGAATCGGCAGGTGTGCGAGCGCATCATCATCAGTAACTGCCACTTCCTGCATGGGCACGGCGGCGTGGTGCTGGGCAGCGAAATGTCCGGCGGCATCCGCAACGTCGTGGTGTCCTCCTGCGTGTTCTACGAGACAGACCGCGGCATCCGCCTCAAAACCCGGCGCGGGCGCGGCGGCACGGTGGAGGGAATCCAGCTGAATAACCTCGTGATGGAAAAGGTGATGTGCCCCTTCGTGTTCAACATGTACTACTTCTGCGGCGCGAACGGCAAGATGAAGCATGTGTGGGACAAAGCGCCCTACCCGGTGACGGATGCCACCCCCTGCCTGCGCGACGTGGTGATTTCCGACGTACGCGCGCGCCAGTGCACCGCCTGTGCGGGCTTCTTCTACGGCTTGGCGGAAATGCCGGTGGAAGGGGTCAAGATGCAGAACGTGGTGGTGGAGATGGTGGACGGCGCGCCCGGCCGCCCCGCCATGATGGACGGCTGCCCCGAAATGCAGCGCGCGGGCTTCTACCTGCGCAATGCGGCGGATGTGGATTTGCGCGGCGTGGCGGTGTGCGGCGTGCAGGGCGACTGGCTGGATGCGGATGACAGCGTGCAGCTTACCGCGTCCGCAGACACGAACTCTTTGCAGCAATAAAAATCAACTATGAGCGTGTGGACTGCGAAGGGGTCAAGGGGGCGACCGCAGACGTTCGTCTGTTTTCATGCCCCCTTGTCGCTCCCACAGGAGCGCCCCCCTGCGAGAATAAAAATCAATCTGCTCATATCAGAAATACCTGATGCGAGGAACACGATGATGAAGCAATATCAATTGTGGTACGATGCCCCCGCCAAGGACTGGAACATCGCCCTGCCGCTGGGCAACGGTCGCATGGGCGCAATGGTTTTCGGCGGCACGGTGCTGGAGCGAATCAGCCTGAACGAGGATTCCTGCTGGTACGGCGGCTTCCGCGACCGCGTGAATCCCGATGCGAAAAAGTACCTGCCCGTGGTGCGCCAGCTGCTCAAGGAGGACAGAATCGCCGAAGCGCAGCAGCTTGCCGAGGAAGCGCTGACCGCCACGCCCGACGGCGAGCGCCACTACGAGGTGCTTTGCGACCTGATTCTCCAGCAGCTGGACGGCGAAACGCCCGAAGGACTGCACGGAATGCGCAATCTGCGCGGGCAGGACATGTCGCGCCACGAGCGCCCCGTCAGCGGTTATCGGCGGGCGCTGGATATTATGGACGGCGTGCATCAGGTGTCGTATGTCCGCAAGGAGAAGCAAATCCGCCGCGAGTGCTTCCTGTCTGTGCCGCATCAGGTGTTTGCGATGCACCACGAGGGCTTCTCCAGCCGCGTTCTGCTCCGGCGCGGCGCGTATGTCAACCGCATCGACAAGGTGGATGAGCATACCATCCTGCTGAGCGGGCAGGCGGGCGACGGGGGCGTACAGTATATGGCAATGTGCCGCGCGGTGGGCGAGGGAGTGCACGTCATCGGCAATACGCTGCACATCGGCGAAACGGCGGATATCTACCTTGCGTCGGCGACCTCCTACCGCTTTGCGGATTTGCGCGCGGCGTGCCTGTCCCGGCTGGAGACGGCGACGGCGGATGGGTACGCGGCGGTGAAGGCGGCGCATGTAGCGGAGCACCGGGCAGTGATGGCGCGGTGCACGCTCGCCCTGCACGGGGAGGATGCGCTGGACAATCTGCCGACCGACCAGCGCCTTGCCCGCTATGCGCAAGGCAATGCAGATAACGGCTTGGAGGAATTGTATTTTGCCTTCGGGCGCTATCTGCTCGCGGGATGCTCGCGTCCCGGCACGCTGCCGGCGAATCTGCAGGGCATTTGGAACGACGATTTCCACCCGGCGTGGGACGGCAAGTACACCATCAACATCAACACGGAAATGAACTACTGGTGCGCGGAGGTGTGCAACCTGTCCGAGATGCACCTGCCGCTTTTCGACCACTTGCGCCGGATGCAGCCGCACGGGGCGCAGGTGGCGCTGGGCATGTACGGCGCGAACGGCTGGGTGGCGCACCACAACACCGACCTGTGGGGCGACTGTGCGCCGCAGGACACCTACTGCCCCGCGACATACTGGCCGATGGGCGCGGCGTGGCTGTGCCTGCACATCGCGGAGCACTACCGCTACACGCTGGATGCGGATTTCCTGCGCGCGAACTACGACCTGATGACCGGCGCGGCGGATTTCTTCCTCGACACCGCGATTCTGCGGGAGGATGGCATGTATACCGTCAGTCCGTCGTCCTCGCCGGAGAACGTGTATATCACCCCGTCGGGCGAAAGCGGGACGCTGACCGACGCGGCGGCGATGGACGGGCAGATTCTCCACGCACTGATGTCCGCCATCGAGGAATGCGGCGCGGTGCTGGGGGCGGATACGGCGCGCTACACCGCCTTCAAGCAGAAACTTGACCCCGTGCAGGTGGAAGGCGGCCGCATCAAGGAGTGGCTGCGGGACTGCGAGGACGCCTGTCCGGGGCATCGGCACATCAGCCACCTGTTCGCGCTGTATCCCGGTCGGCAGATTACGCCGGATACGCCGGAATGGTTCGCGGCTGCCCGCGCGACGCTGGAAAAGCGGCTGTCCTGCGGCGGCGGTCACACCGGGTGGAGTCGCGCGTGGATTCTGTGCCTGTGGGCGCGCTTGCTCGACGGCGCGAAGGCGGGGGAGAACATCCGCCTGCTGCTGGAGCGCTCGACGCTGCCGAACCTGCTGGACAATCACCCGCCGTTCCAGATTGACGGCAACTTCGGCGCGACGGCGGCAATGGCGGAAATGCTGGTGCAGAGCCACGAGGGCTTCCTGCGCCTGCTGCCTGCCGTCCCGGCGCAGTGGCAGAAGGGCGAAGCCGTCGGCATCCGCGCGCGCGGCGGCTACACGGTGGATATTGCATGGGACGGCGCGGAGTATCAGGCGGAGATCACCGCGTCGTTCCGCGGCACGCTGATTCTCTCCGACGGCAGGAGCTTCCCGCATGAAGCAGGGCAGGTGCTGCACATCACGGCGGAATAATCGCTGTATCCAAAGAAAAAAACAACAATAACCATCAATTATGAGAGTGTGCGCTGCGAAGGGGTCAAGGGGGCGACCGCAGACGTTCGTCTGTTTTCATGCCCCCTTGTCGCTCCCGCAGGAGCGAAACCCTTGCGCAACACAAAAAATCTACAATGCAGAAAGCAAAACTTCTGCAACCAGACACCATCATCAGGAGAAAGAAAATGACCATCTACATTTGCGGCGACTCCACCGCCGCCACCTACCCGCCCGAAAACGCACCCATCACCGGCTGGGGTCAGCTGCTCGGCGACTACCTGCCGAACGTGAACGTCGTCAACAAAGCCGTTGGCGGCCGCAGCACCAAGTCTTTTCTGGCGGAAGGGCGCTTGACGGACATTGAGCGCACCATCCAGCCCGGCGATTTGCTGCTCATCCAGTTCACCCACAACGACACCAGCGATTTGGTCTGGCGGCATACCGACCCGAACACGTCTTTCTCGGCGAATCTGGAGATTTATGTGGATACGGCGCGGCTGCACGGCGCAATCCCGGTGCTCGTCACGCCGATTCCGCGCCGATACTGGCGGGATGGCGAGCTCGTGGACGCGCACGGTGCGTATCCCGATGCCATCCGCCGCTTGGCGAAGAAGCGCAACATCCATCTTCTGGATGTGACGGCGGAGAGCATGGCAAAATTCCGCCAAATGGGCGAGGAAGCGACGTATCCGCTGTACATGAACGTTGAACCGGGGCTGTACCCCGCCTATCCCGACGGGTCGAAGGACGACACGCATACCCAGCGTGCCGGGGCGGAGTTTTTCGCGAAAATGACGGCGGATATGCTAATACTACTTTCAAATTCACCTGCGCCATCTGCTTGCGCCTTTTCCGCACTGGCGTCCGGTCGTTCCATTTAGCGTAGCGCTGCTACGCTGCATTTCACTCTCGTTAACCAGAGCGAAAAATTCGCGGCGCATCTTGGCGCATTTTCATTTGAAAATAGTATGAAAAAACATGGAATGATAGGAGAATGACGATGTATATTATTGCCAAGGACGGTTCGGGGGATTTCACCTCCCTTCAAGCGGCGATTGATGCCGTGCCCATGAGCAGCCGGATGCCCACCATCCTCCTGCTGCGGATGGACGAGTACCACGAAAAGGTGATTGTGAACAAGGACAACATCCGCATCATCGGCGAAGCGCGCGACCGCACCGTCATCACCAACTCCGGCTGTGCCAAGGATTTGGACGCGGACGGAAAGGAGAAGGGCACGTTCCTCAGCTACACGTTTCTGGTCACGGGGAATAACGTGGAGGTGGAGAACCTGACCATCCGCAACGACGCGGGCGACGGCTCGCTGGTCGGGCAGGCGGTGGCGGTGTATGCGGCGGGCGACCGCGGCGTGTGGCGGAATGTGCGGATGATTGCGCATCAGGACACGCTGTTCTGCGGCCCGACGATGCCGAAAGTGGCGCGGGATGCTCTGCCGCGGCTGATTCCGGAGGGGGTCACGTCCGTAGGGGACTGCCCGCTGACGCTGAACCGCCAGTATTTTGAGGACTGCTATATTCAGGGCGACGTGGACTTCATCTTCGGGCCGTACCGCTGCTGGTTTGAGCGCTGCACGCTGTTCATGAACAAGCGCGGCGGGCTGTACACGGCGGCGAATACCCCGGAGCAGTCGCCGTACGGGCTGGTGTTCCACAATTGCAAATTGACGGGCGAGTGCGCGCCGGGTCAGGCGTATCTGGGCCGCCCGTGGCGTGCCTTTGCGCGCACTGTGTTCCTGCACTGTGAGATGGACGAGCATGTCAGTCCGCAGGGGTTTCAGGACTGGCAGGGCGGCGCACCCGTCACCGAGCGGTACGCGGAGTACGGCACGACCGGCGCGCGCGCAGACCAGTCCACCCGCCATCCCAAGCAGAAGCGCATGACCGAGGCGGACGCGGCGGCGTACACCATTCGCGAGGTGATTGGCGGATACGACAACTGGCATCCGCAGCACCGCACGCCGACGTGGTTCCTCTGCGGCGACTCGACGATGGCGGATTATCCGGCAAATGCCGCGCCGATGACGGGCTGGGGACAGGCACTGAAACGCTTGGTTCCGGAAAACGTGTTTGTGGAGAACTGCGCGGTCTGCGGGCGCTCCAGCAAGTCGTTCGTGGCGGAAAAGCGGCTGAATTTTGTGGAGCTGTGCCTGCGCAAGGGCGACAAGCTGTTCATCCAGTTCGGGCACAACGACGAGAAGCCGGATGTCGACCGCGCGACGGATGCGCATGTCACCTATCCGGAGTATCTGGGCATGTACATCGACGCGGCGCGGCGGCAGGGCGCAGAGCCGATTCTGCTGACGCCCATCGCGCGGCGGCGGTTTGACGAGAACGGCAAATTGCAGCACACGCACGGGGAATATCCGGCGGTGATGCGCGATTTGGCGGATTACCGCGGCGTGCGGCTGCTGGACATGGAGCGCGCGAGCGAAAAGCTGCTGACGGCGCTGGGCAGCGAGGGCTCGAAGGTGCTGTTCAACTGGCAGGAGCATCACCTGAACTACCCCGACGGCGTGCAGGACAACACGCACCTGAGCGACACCGGCGCGGTGCGGATGGCGCAGATTGCCTTGACATTGTTGGAGGAAGCGCAATGAAGGAGTTTCTGCCGAAATCCGCCGCGAAAATGGCGGATTGCCTGATGAAGCGTTATAGCCTGCTGACCAGCCGCTGGAGCTATGACTATGGCGTGGCGTGGCGCGGCATGGAGGCGCTGTACGCCATGACGGGCGAAAAGAAGTATTTCGATTACATCAAGGACGCAATGGACACGTTCGTGACCGACGAAAGCGGCGCGATTCGCGACTACACGCTGGATGAGTTCAATCTGGACTACATCTGCAATGGGCGGCAGCTGCTGTATCTCTACAAGGCGACGGGGGAGAAAAAGTACCTGCGGGCGGCAGACGTGCTGCACGACCAGCTGCGCCGGCAGCCGCGCACATCCGACGGGGGATTCTGGCACAAAAAGTGCTACCCCTACCAAATGTGGCTGGATGGGCTGCACATGTCCGCGCCGTTCTATGTGGAATACTGCCTGATGGCGGAGGACGACGCGGGTATCCGCGATGCGGCGAAACAGCTGCAATTGGCGTATGAACACACCTATGAGCCGAAAACGCGGCTGAATCACCACGGGTGGGACGAATCCCGCGCGCAGCAGTGGTCAGACCCGGAGACGGGGCGTTCGGCGCACGCGTGGGGGCGTGCTGTCGGCTGGTATATGCTGGGGCTGGCGGATGTGCTGGCGCTGCTGCCGGAAAATCACGAATGCTTTGAGCCGCTGCGGGCGCTGATGGAGAAAATCAGCGCGCGGATGCTGGAAATCCGCGTGGACGGCGCGTGGCTGCAAGTGCTGGACTGCCCCGGCCGCGAGGGGAACTACCTCGAATCCTCCGGCTCGTGCCTGATGACGGCGGCGATTTTGAAGGCGGCGGCGAATCATCAGCTGCCTGACTGGATGCTGACGGCGGCGCAGGAGAGTTTCCGGGCGATTCAGCGGCATTTCGTCGGGCAGATGCGGGATGGCACGCTGTTTCTGGCGAAAACGTGCTACGGCGCGGGGCTGGGCGGAAAAACGGAGGCGTACCGCGACGGGTCGTATGACTATTATATTTCGGAAACCGTAGGCAGCTACGATATCAAGGGGACGGGCGCGTACATTCAGGCGGCCTGTGCCTACGAAGGGAGTGAACCCCATGCTTGACCAGCGCTTGGCAACCCGTGTGGAGAATTTTGTGAGCCGCCTGAAGCGCGAAAGTGTGTGTATGCACGGCTTCATCCTTGACGTGCGGGGCGAAGTGAAGGCGACGGCGTACTATTCGCCGTTTGAGGAGGGGAAGGCGCACCGGATGTACTCGGTGTCCAAATCCATGACGGCGCTTGCCATCGGCCTCCTGCTGGACGAAGGGAAAATTTCGCTGGATGACCGCATTGCCGACTACTTCCGCGACTTCCTGCCCGAAAAGCCGGATGCGCGCTTGCTGCGCCTGAAAATCCGCGATATGCTGCGGATGGCGACGTGCTACCGCGCCACCGTCTACCGCGAAACCGACGACGACTGGACGAAGCCGTTCTTCACCGCCGCATCCACCCACGAACCGGGCACGGTGTTCCACTACGATACGGGCTGTTCGCAGGTGCTGGCGGCGCTGGTGGCGCGGCTGACCGGGCGGCAGGTGATAGACTACCTGACCGAGCGGGTGTTCACGCCCCTTGGCGCAAACGACGAGAAGCATTGGCTGTGCGACCCCGCGGGCACCTGTCAGGGCGGCACAGGGCTGTGCATGTCCCTGCGCGATTTGCACAAGGTGACGCGGCTGTTGATGGACGGCGGGCGCGGAATTCTGCCGGAATGGTTCTGCCGGGAGATGACGAAAAAGCACATCGACAACTGCCTTTGCACGAACGAGGAAGAGCGCTATGGCTACGGCTGGCAGGTGTGGATGACGCGCGCGGGCTGGGCGATGTACGGCTTGGGCGGGCAGCTTGCCGTGGTGTGCCCGGAGAAGGACGTCTGCCTGTGCACGATTGCCGACACGCGCCTTGACCCCATCGGCGTGCAGCGCATCTACAACGCCTTTTTTGACGAAATCTACCTTTACTGCGGCATGGAGGACATGTCGCCCGTGCGCCTGTCGCCCGAAATTCAGCCGCTGGGGAACAATCCCGCGTGCGCGCTGGATGCGTCGCCTGTGTACCATTTCGCCGCGCCGAACCCGCTGGGGCTGGCGCGCGTGGAACTGCGGGGAAACACGCTGATTTGGGAGAACGCGCGCGGGCGGCATCCGCTGCAATTCGGGCTGGGGGAGAACCGCGTAAGTGAATTTCCCGGATGGCCGGGGCGCACAATGCTATCCTCCGGCGGCTGGGTGTCGGCGGATGAAAACGGGAATCTGCTGCGCGTCCGCTGCCAAATCATCGACGATGCTCCCTGCGGCGTGGACATGCTGCTGCGATTCACGGGCACTTGCCTGACGGTGCAGGCGCGCAAATCCTTCGACCCGGCAACGAATGCGTATGAGGGCGTGGCGACAGGGTACGCGGAGTGAAGGGACACGAACCAGAGGCTCACCTGAAAGGGAAGCTGTCAGCGCAATCTGACTGAGGGGTTAGAGCGGCGGGGGACAACCCCTCCGGCGCTGATGCGCCACCTCCCCTTGCAGGGGAGGCTTGGGTTCTTTTCCGCACAGGAAAAATCCATATAAATAGGAAACTTTTCGTTTAGAACGACTTCAGGAGGAAAGGCGCAATGACGGACGAACTGTACCTCCCCGACCAAGGCGACGGCAGCTACCGCAATCCCGTGCTGTGCTGCGACTACTCCGACCCCGACGTGATTCGCGTCGGCGACACCTACTACATGACGGCATCCTCGTTCAACTATGTGCCGGGGCTGCCGATTCTGACTTCGGCGGATTTGGTCAACTGGCGGCTGGTGAACTACGCGCTGCCCAACATCCCCGAACCGGGCTACGAAATCCCCCGCCACGCGTGCGGCGTGTGGGCGCCCGCCATCCGCTGGCACGATGGATTTTTCTACATCTATTACGGGATGCCGGACGAGGGCATTTACATGGTGCGCGCGGCGGATGCCTGCGGGCAGTGGGACGCGCCGAAGCTCGTGCGGGCGGGCAAAGGGCTGATTGACCCCTGCCCTTTCTGGGACGACGACGGTAGGGCGTACGTCATCCACGCCTACGCGAACAGCCGCATCGGGTTCAAGAGCCGAATCGGTATCTTCCCGATGAGCGCGGACGGCACGCACGCCATCGGCGAGGACAAATTCCTGTTCGACGGCACGGCAAATCACCCGACGATTGAAGGCCCGAAGGTCTACAAGCGGGATGGCTGGTACTACATCTTTGCTCCCGCGGGCGGCGTGGCGACGGGCTGGCAGACGGTGCTGCGCAGTCGGCGGATTGACGGCGAGTACGAGGACAGAATCGTCCTGCGGCAGGGGAACAGCCGCGTCAACGGGCCGCATCAGGGCGCGTGGGTGACGGCGGCGGATGGCAGCGACTGGTTCATCCACTTCCAGAGCTGCGGGCTGTACGGGCGCGTCACCCACCTGCAGCCGATGGCGTGGCAGGGGG
>ERZ779876.433-NODE-433-length-47012-cov-17.091744_pt1 | contig 47012 bp, 65 predicted proteins | sample MGYA00511068_ERZ779876 | MGnify/ENA primary metagenome ERZ779876 (study PRJEB29588, sample SAMEA1970858) | human gut metagenome | biome: human gut; feature: human-associated habitat; material: faeces | place: Denmark | collected 2008/2010 ...
GCTCGTCAGGCTCATAACCTGAAGGTCGTAGGTTCAAATCCTGCCCCCGCAACCAGTTGGAAAGGCTTGGAAATGCTTGAGTTTAGCAATTTTCCAAGCCTTTTTTCTTGGCTTTTTTGTCGCCGCCAAAACGTCTAATTTTCGCCCTTTTTTCCAAGGAATGCTATTTATTCTGCTAGGCATTTGCTAGTCGGAGCAAAAAGTCAGTCTAAACTTTGAAAGTTTTTTCGGTGTATTTTTGGCGTTATGTTTTGACTTTTTTAGTATTAAAATTTTACGCTTTCTGCCGTCCGTTGACGGTAGAAGTATAATCGCCTATTGACATTTTTCTTATCCTGGCTATTTTAATAGGTGCAGGGTTATTAAAATGAAGAAAAAAATTACAAAAACATTGATCGAGAGCGAATCGGCTCCGCAAAATTCAAAACTTTTAATCTGGGATGAGACAGTTTCCGGTTTCCATGTCGTTATACGCCCGAGCGGGCGCAAGAGTTTCTACGCCTTTTATCGTTTACGCAACCACAAACAGCAAACGGTTAAACTCGGCGATTTTCCGGCCATGACGGTTGAGGAGGCGCGCGAAAAATGCAAGGCGCTGATGAACCGGGCCTTTGACGGCGTGGATCCTTTGGCCGTTATTCGTGAACGCGCAAGACTTGAGGAGCCGGATCCGGCCAAAAACGGCACGATGCGCGACCTGTATGCCAAATATATGGCCGAGCATGCGATTTTTAAGAAACCGGCGAGCCGCAAGAACGACGTTATTTACTGGGAAAGGCATATTTTACCGAGAATTGGCGACAAACGCGTGCGCGAGGTCACCCGCGGTGACATTTCGGCCATCCATAAGGGAATCGGCGCCGAGCTGAACCGCAAGGGCGAACTGATGAAGACGACAGCCAACCGCGTGCTTGAGGTTTTGAAAAAGGCTTTTTCCCTGGCCGAGGAATGGGAATGGCGGCCGGAGGGCTCCAATCCCGGGGCGCGGATTAAAAAGTTCAAGGAACAGGCCCGCAACCGATATCTGACACTTCAGGAAGCGGCGGCTCTTGACAAAGTTCTGGTGAAATATCTCGATGCCGGATATCGCGAGCGGCAGGTCGCGCGGCTGGTTCTGATTTTGCTTTTGGTCGGCGGTCGCAAGCAAGAGATAAGGAATGCCCGCTGGGAATGGGTTAATCTTGAGCGCGGCGTTTTATCTCTGCCGGACAGCAAGTCAAACGAGCCGCAGGATATCCAGCTGCCCGACAAAGTTTTGGATATTTTGGCGGATATTCGCGAAGATCAGCGGCGGAATAATCGGGAAAGCGACTATATTTTTGACGGGCACGTTCGCGGCCAGCCGCTTAAAGACGAGGGCAAGCATTGGGACAACATCCGCGCCGAGGCTGGTTTGAAAGATTTCCGCATGCACGATCTGCGCCACAGTTTTGCCTCGTATATGGCTATGGCGACAGGATCCGAGCTGATGATCCAGCAAAGCCTGCGGCACGCTGATGCCAAAACGTCGAAACGCTACACTCATATGTTTAATGAGCCTTTGCGTTCGGCGGTCAATCAGACGGCCGGAAAAATTATCGAGGCCATGCGCGGCGATAAAATCGTTGATTTTGAAACGGCCAAACAAGCGCGCCGCAAGGCTAACGACCGCGGTCAGGTGTCCGAACAGACTGCGTGAGGCTGTTCAGAAACTTGACAACTCCCTCTTTGGCCATAAGGTCGGCTAAGGCGTTATTGATGGCTTTAAATTGATAGTGACCGGTGTGAGCCTTGACTTTTTCGATTTTTAAGCCCTGCGGGGCGATTTGGTTGATACGGTATGCCCATTTGCGGCATTCGAGCCGGTTTTTCTGCTGTTTTGGCGTGAGGGGGCGGTCTTTGATATTGTCGGAAATGTAGGCAATGGCGTTTTGGCTGTCGGTATAAACAGTATGCGGCCCGGGATATTGCTTGATGAGTTCAAGAGCATAATATATGGCGTAGAGCTCGCCGATGTTGTTGTTTTCGGCCTTAATCCATTTTGAAAAGATGCGGCGCTGCTGTCCGCAGATGATGACACAACCGATTCCGGCAACCCCGTGTTTTTCGTTGAAGCTGGAATCGGTGTATATTATCATTTTTCGCACCTGCAGGCTTTGATGACGAGTTCCTGGCAGTCAAATCCGTTTTCAAGGTCAAGAACGGTTTGTCCGCGCTCACAGGTGTTGACCGGGCAGCAGTTGACAGGCACATATTTAATGTTGGCCGCGCAGCTGGCGACGGCAAGCACTGAGGTCAACAGAATACAGAGCTTTACAATCCGCATTGAGGTTTGCCTCCCTTTGTTTGAGTTTTTGCTTTTGGTTTTCGAGCGTTTCGGTGTTTTCAATTTTGCACATGGCCGCCCGGACGGCTTTCTTTTGATAGATAGCTTCGGCTGCGGCATAGCCTTTGTCGTAGATGGACATTGCACCCCAGAAAAGCACGACAGCTACGATAATGACGACGGCAATAACGGCTCGTATTCTCATGCGTCCACCTCTTTGGCCAGCTGGACAAGCCGGTTTTTCCAGCCCTCGCGGAATGTCGGCCAGCTTTTGGCCTCGGTGTAGGCATAAAGCCGGTTAATCATAAAAACCGTGTAAATGCTGTTTTTTGCTTGACGGGCAGCGGCTCTGGTTTCCTGCCCAATGATACCGTCGGCCGTAATGCCGAGGCTTTCCTGCAGGATTTTAACCGCCTTTGTAACGCCGTGATTGACGGCGGTGTCAAACAGCATGATATCGAGCGGGTACGGGATTTCCTCGCATTGGGCTTTATCCCAATAATCGCGCTTGTATATGGCAATGGCGTCGGCTTTGGTCAGGCTGGCGATGTCAAGACCGGGATAGGCGGCCTGGCTGATGCCGTATTTGGTCAAACCTCCGGCATCGTCTTTGTGATCAGACAAAATGCCTTCTTTTTCAAGCGTCAAATTAACAGCGGTTTCAAAATTATTCATAGCGGTTCTCCTTGATTTGCTGTCCGTCAAAAGCTAGGCCGGTGATGCGTCCGTTGATCATCAGGCCGAATTTTTCGACGTCCATAAACATTTCGTAAAAAAATACCCACCAGGTTTTGACTACCTCGATCGACATTTCGTCAGATGATAGCAGCTCACGCAATAGCCCGACGTGCGACGACATCCAGACCTTGAACATCTCGTTGATGTAGGCGATTTTGTCCTCGCTCCAGTTTTCACCGCTTAACTTTTGGCGGACGACTTTTTGAACGGCGTCGATAGCGCCGCAGGCAATATGATGGTGGGTTTTGCGGTAGCTGGTGAAGTCTTCGTTTTTGATTTTGCCTTGCCGATAATCGTTGTACATGGTGGTGAAACCCTTAAAAAAGGCCTCAAACATGGTTTTGACAAGGTATTGATAGAAGCGGTTGCGGCCGGGATCGCGGTCAATTTGCAGATCCGAGATGCGGCAGATGAGACCGTAGATTTTTTCGGCAAATTTCTCGTAGCGCAAATTGCACAGTTCAATAACTTCGAGCTGGCGCTCGGCTTTGGCGCGATATCTGCCGGAGCAATGCCGGAGGATGACTGAACCAAGGCGGCGCAGGGGCTGTTCATATTTTATCCAGGCCAGCACACCCAGGCAAAACAGGGTTATCGCCAGCAAAAGCCAAATGAACGGGTTGCCCTGGGCCAAGAGCATGACGATGTTATCCCAGTTTAGCCTGATGTCTGACATCTCTTTCCTCCTCTATTTGTAGGTTTCGTCCGGTTCGACTTCCATATTTTCGAGCTCGTTGATGCGCGCCCTGAATTCGTCAGCCTTGTTTTCCATTTCAAGATACTTGTCCAGCGACGGCATCGGTTCGTCCGGATGAAGCTTTTTAATAATCCGCGCCGCCTCAAAGGCAATTTTGCGTGCGGTGTAGTCGTTTTGCGTCAAAAGATTACGCAAGGCGTTGATTTCCTCCTGGCGGTCTTTTTCTGTCATTTTTTTCTCTGTGTCTTTACTCATTTGAATAACTCCCTAAATAAAACGTCCATACTGTGAACTGTCCGACGCGCGTTCCGATGGACCATAGAACCGCGCCAGCTGGTAAAACTCACTTTTACCTGGTCAAGCGTCATAACTCCCTGCTTGACGAGTTTGGCCTGCTTTTTGAGCTTTCTTCTCTCTATCGTGATAAATTTGCGGCAAGGTTTTCTGATTACTTTGCCAGTTTCGGTCAGGGAGAAGCGTGTTTTTAAAAATAAAAATCCGTGTTTAATGTCTGTTATGTATGTCTTTTTGGGGTTTAGCTTTATGCCGAGCTCGTCGCAAATTTGGCGGATGTTGACCAAAAGCTTTTCGAGGTATTGCTTGCTTGGGTGTAGGACATAGCTATCATCCATATATCGGCCATAGCCTTTTATGCGGGCGACTTCTTTGATATAGTGGTCGAGTTTGTTCGGATATGCTACCGCTGTCATTTGGCTAGTTTCACTTCCAAGCCCGAGGCTGACTTCGCCGAAAGTGTCAATGAAGGCGTCCGCAAGACTGACTAGCCTCTTATCTTGGAATCGGCGTCTAAGCTCTTTTTTTATTGGCTCGTGGCGGATATTGTCAAAATAGCTTTTGAAGTCTATTAAGAGGACGTATCCGTCACGGCCATAATGTCTGAAGTGTTGCCGCAGGTGCTTTTCTAACCTTTGCGTGGCAAAAAGCGTGCCTTTGCCTTTTTGGTTGGCGCCATTATCATAAATCAAATTATAAACCATGACGGGGTATAGAGCATTGCGGCAGAGTGATTTTTGAACGACGCGCTCTGAAAAATGAATGCTTTTGATATGCCGGCGTTTGCCGCGTTCGACGATATCAAATTCAATAAAGCCTTTGCGGACGTCTTTTCCCCGCGCAAGTTCCTTGTGTAGGTTATCGACGCAGAGGCAGGCATTGAGCTTGAAACGTTGGACGCTGGCCTTCCAATTTACGCCTTTTGCGGCTTCTTGAGCTGCCGCAAACAATGCTTCGTGGCTTATGATCCGCTCAAAGTCATCGTAAATTTTAAGGTTTTCCTCTCGTTTTTTAGCTCTTTTACTCATTCTATTCTCAAAACGTTTTGTTCTTCTGCTTGTCATTGTGTGCCTTGTACAGTTGGTTGTGCATTATTTAACTGCGTAGGTTGCAGGCATGAAATAGAGCTGATGCACAAAACCCTACCATACACTCCTTAGAAAAGGGGCGACCGCCTGTTCTCATCAAGGCGCTTATTTACGGGATAGCCCCGAAGGTTATTTGTTCCTTCCTTCCACTCGCACGACTTTCGCATTTTGCTACTTGGTTTGGCTGTTTGGTGGAATCAGAGAGGGGCGCGGATCCCCGCCTGCGTGGTCAGGTTGTTGTTGGCTTCGCCATTGTTGTTCACATTGCACGCGTTCGTCGAGTTGCCACCGTGGGTGACACAGAGCCACCAGTTAGAGCGGCGCCCCGTGTTTGCAACAAATAACCTAAAATTTTATTTTTTATCGGTTGCAATTTTTGTTGATTTTTTCCAATTTTTAAGTGTTGCCACCTCCTTATTTAATAGTTTAATCGCTGGCGTCAGGCTTTTTACCGTTACCGTTTCGATGCAGTCGATCATTCTGAGCAATTTGCTTTGGATTTGAAAACAGTTGCAAATCGCCTTTGTCTGAAATTCTTTGCGTAATTCAAGGTCATGTTCGGTGGTTACATAAATAGAATTTGCGGCGATAATGTTATCAACCATCTCGTCGACCTTGGCAATCAATGTTCTGCCGATCATATAGCGCCATTTTTTAGGCATTACCTTTTCTCTCATGACATACTTCGTCAGTTCATTCTGCAGCTGGCGGGCAGTTGTCATAAATGTCAGCTCTGTGTCTGCTCTTTTTCTTAAAAATACATTGCTCATTTTTTCTCCTGAGAGCCGCCACACAATGGTGGCGGCATTACCGATTAAAAGATTGCCTCGCTACGCGATGCGGAAGCAGAGAGGGGCGCGGATCCCCGCCTGCGAGGGCAGGTAGCTGACGGCTTCGCCACTGCTGTACACACGGCACGCGCCCGTCGAGTAGCCACCGTGGGTGACACAGAGCCACCAGTCAGAGCGGGAAGTAGGCTGGCCAGCCAGAGGCTTAACACGGTTGTGAATGCCGCCACCGGTACAAGAAAACAGCGGATACTGAACAGCACCTTGGCTTGCCCACGCTTGAACGCTACTATCCGGACAAGATAAGAACCAGACCTGACAACCATAGACTTCGTTTTCGTTAGGAACCCACAGCTTGCCCATATCTTGCCAATCCCAACCATTTGATGATGTCAACAGTCCTGAGGCGCTGAAGCACTTTTCGATAAGCATTCTTTTGGTGACAATAACGTTCTGCAAATCGGCGGGCAATCTTTGCAGCATACCTTTCCCTGCCGCATTGACGCCGTGAGCGGCGTTGCCGTATCCGGTGGAGGCATTATTTTCGCCGTTGAGCAATCCTTTCAGCTTACTGGCAAGCCACGGGTGGTTATATGTTGACGTTCCATTGTTGTTGTCAACCGGATTCCATTGCATTTCGAGCGGAATGACTTCTTTGGTAATAAAGTCGATGTGATGACCGAGCGCTGTATCGCCAAAACGATAGTATGTATCTATACCGGCAATCTGCGCATTAAAATTATAAGCGGCAATAGAATCTGTGCCGACGGTTCCGGCTGTTGTGGTGAACGGAATATAGTCCCCGACATGGATGCCGGAGAAGTTTCCGGCTTGAATACGCGCCTTAATCCACAGCCAGACGCTGGCATAGGATGAGATTTCACTAGCAAACTTTGTGGCTAGGTTCTGGCCTTGATACAGCCTGTCAGCCATTAAAATTGCAGGCTGGTTGCGGTCAATTTGCTTGACATTCGGCACCTTTTGTGCGTCAGCCCCAGCCGCAAGTTCCGCATCGCTTGCAATGAACCCGCTGACGGCTTCCTGGCATTCGTCAACCATTTCCTGAACTTTTTTGTTGATTGCCTGCTTGAGTTGGGTGTTGTCTGATGATGGTGTTAATCCTGCATCGGTGATGACGTTGATAATTTCGCGCTGTGGATACTCAAGGGCTCCGGCCGGAATGATTGAACCTTCCTGACCGTTGGCAGGGTCCGCATTGATAAATCCAGCGTTCGGATCTTCAGAATTTAAAGGCGGTGTGTATTTCATTTTTTTACTCCTTTGGTGTTGCGTAACTTAGTTTGATGATGGTGTGGGCGGGTTTGATGCGGTTAAGCAGGCACTCCAGATCTTCCGCCCAGGTAATGCGGCAAAGGACTTCACCGCAAACAGCCGTGCCGCAGCGCGCATAGCTCAGGCGCGCGCCGTCCACAATCGTGATCCAGTAATAGTTGGCCTCGGTTGCGCCGCCGAGGTTTTCGCCGCAGCGGGCAATGCCGCAGACAGACGGCGGGGTGGTGACAATGCTGACGTTGTAGCCTAAGAAATTGGCCAGTGTGGCAAAGTTTTCCTTGGTCGGCGAAATATTGCGGTTGATTTTGGCGATCACCGCGTTGACGCGCTCATAAAAAGTCTGTCCTTCGGCGTGGTTTCCGTGTTCGCAGGGTTCCGGGAGCTCCAGCATTGCCTCCCAGTCGACAAGGGTTTCGCTGCAGCTATCGGGAAACATTTCGCGCGCGGCCTTTTCAACTCTTTGGTGGATGTAGAAGAAAAATGCTGCGGCGGCGTCGCCGAGTTTGGACATATCCGACTTCGGGCTGCGGCTCCATGCTGGGCCGCTCGGCATCAGGTTTTGAAAAAGCTTTTTGTAGTCTGACTGATCCATCACAAATCCTCAACTTCCGGGTAGGTTATGGTGCCAAGCACCGTGATGTGGCCTTTGGGCATGACAATGTCTGCCGTCGGCGAGGATAGGACAAAATCCTCGTTGCCGGTGGCGTTGCTGATGGCGGCGCGGATTTTTGACAACTTGATTTCGCCGCCCGGAATAACCGAGCTTGACTGCACCAGGCTCTTTAAATTGCTTTCAACGGCGGCTTTGGCCTCGGTGGTCATCGGGTCGAGACTTTCAAAGATGATGTTGAGCTGATCGGCAATCGGCGCCTCGATATAGACGGTTGCGGTGGCCGGCTGCAGGGCGTCGATGTGGTTTTTGACGCGTTGGACGTCGCCGGCAAGCGGAATGCCGTTGTCATAGTTGTCATCCATCATAAAGCGGACGGTGACGGTACCGGGGCCGGATTCTATCGGATAGCACCAGGCGCGCGTAACACCGGAAACTTCACGCGCCCAGGTTTCATAATCGGTTTTTGAGCCGCCGGTCGGCGGGTTCTGCACATAAAAAAGCAGGCGTTCGCGATAATCCTCAATGTCTTCGATATCGGCGCCGCCGGTTATGCCCAGATTGCCGACGCTGCCCTGCGTGGTGACACCGGCAACGGGCGAGACAAGCGACAAAATCGTTCCGGCGGTGGCATTGCCGTCTTTGCCGGCGTTGTCGGCGATGAGTTCCAGGTTTACGGTGCCGTCAGCGCCGACAGTGCGCTCGGCCTTGGTTGAATAGGTCACGTTGTCGGTGCGCTTGATTTTGGTTCCGGCTGGGATAACGGATCCGGCTGTTGCCGGAAAAGACGCCGGTCCCTCGGCTTTGGACGGCATCTTGCGCGGGAAGCGCTTGGTTTGCCCGTGTTTGATGAGGTATTCCTCGTCGGCGGTCTGGATGAACAGTTGCTTTAACAGGTAATCGACCCGGCGCAGAACTTCGTCGCCCATGGCGGCAAAGATGGTGGCAAAAACATTCAAAATACGGCGCCGCAGGTTGGCATCAGCCCCCTGCAGATAGGTGTTGATGTTTGAAATTGCCCGGTTGCGCAGTTCTTTTAGGCTTGGTTTGGCAAAATTTGACATTTCGGCTCCTTATAAAAAAGACCATAAGTCGTTAAACTTCATGGTGCGGCTGCGGTCACCGCGAACAATCTGGACAAGGGCATCGACACGGTTGACATCGGACGCGTTGCGCTCAACTTCGGCGTTGATTTCCGTCGCGACGCCGTCTTCAATCATCCATTGCAGCGCCTGTTCAATGTATTCGCGGGCGTCCATAATGGTCTGGTTGGTTATTTTCTTGCGTTTCAAAAGGTAAAGTTTGGAGCCGGTGCTGTCGGTGCTGTCGGCGTCTATTTTGTCGCCAAACCAGCCGAAACGCGGGGCGTTTTCGTCGACCTCGCCGGCCGCGGCTCTGGCCCAGGTGAACAGGCTGATGATGACGGCGGAATCCAGATCGTCGCATTCTTTGAGATCGCCGTTTAAGATGCTGATGTCATATTCTTTAATCTGGCTTTTGTACTCAATGGCAATGTCTGACATTTTTATCCGCTTTCATACTTTTTAATACTATTAAAGTTTTTTTATACTTTTAATTTACCGTTTTGAAACTCAAAAAGTCAAAAAATAAAATTACATTGACGCTGACGGTGTGCCGGTTGTGCCGCCGCTGTCGCCTGGGTGTGTATGGCTATTGTAAATATCGCGCATGGACTGCATCGTGCCGGTTTTGTCATTAACCTCGCCGCCGGCCGAGATATTGTCGGAGGCATTAAGCGCCGGCGTTGTAAATGTCGCACTTTGCGTAGCGTTAACATTAAATGTTTTGGTGTTGTAACTGATGCTTTCGGCCGCGTTGACCTCCAAATGCAGTGTGGAAACCTGGATTTTGCGGTTGCGGGCGAGCTTGATGACGTCGCCCTCGTCGGTATATAGCGCCACTTCGCCGGGTTGTAGCTCTTTGAGGCGGAATTTGCGGTCACCGGTGGTAACGATGACGCCGTTGTTGCGAGAGCCGCCGCAGAACACCACCAGCGCCTCGGTTCCGGCCGGTGGGTTGGTACTCAAGCCGTATTCCTGATAATGTTCAATGCCGTCTTTGAGCTCTCCGGCCAAAAGTGAGGCCTGGATCTGCTGGATTTTGGTTTTGTCGTTAACAAGCTTGATGACGCCGCGGACAATCATTGTCTGGACGCGGGTTGTCAGCGGTTTCATGAAACGTTTGAGCTGGTCGGCAATGTCCATTTATACCCCCTCGCGCAGTTCCTTCCAGCCCTGATATGTTTTAATCGGCTGGTCGGCGGATGATAGAATAAAAGCGTCCGGCGGCGACAGCTGAAGGCTGGTCGTCGTGCCGGATCCGGTTGATAATTTGACGGCCGAGATGATGAGCTTGCCGACAACGCGGATGAAGTCATCCTTGACCGAGACATAAGAGTTCGGTGCCCAAAGCTGACCGTTGGCGTTGCGCCAACCCTGCACGGTGAACTCAAAAGGCTGCCCTTTGGCGCGGCGGTTGGAGCGCTCCCACTCGGCGCGGGTCTGCGCGGTGGCGGCATCCATGGCGTTTTCGCCGGTTAAAACCAGCGGGCGGTAGCGGGTGACATCACTGTCGACCGCGTGGCCTTCAATGCCGGTGATGTCTTCACCGCCGGAATCGTCAGAACCGGCCATTTGCGATTTGACGTAATAATCGCGGAAAATGTTGCGGCTGCTGTATTTTCCGCGGCCGCTCAAGATATTATTGCCGGCGCCGTCGCCGACACGGTGGATCAGCCTGCCGCTGGAAAAGCCGGAACCGATAGACTGCACCACCAGATTGCCGTTGGCATCGTCGGTATAAACAAGGCCGGTTTGTTTGCAGACTTTCTCGATGATCGACTGGGCGGTTTCGCCAGGCTCAACCTGGAAGTCCGAGACAAGCGGCAAGCTCTGGTCGGCGCTGAACACCAGTTTGATGCCGAACGGGGCAATGACTTTCTCGATGATCTCTTTCGGGGTGCCGCCGATAATCTGCCCGGTGTCAATAATGGCCGAGCAGTCGACCAGGTCACAGGTTTTGGAGCGGCCGGCAAAGGTCACTTCGTGAGACGTGGCCGAGTAAGACGGCGTTATCTCGTCAAGCCATCCGGTAACCGCCGGAACGCCGTCAATCAAAATCTGGCATTCGGCATCCAGCGGAATATTTTGCTTGCTGCCGATGAAGCGGTCCGAGACGACCAAATCAAAGGACGAGGCCATGCAGTTGAGCGCACGGGACACATTGGCCGACTTCCAGCCGTTGTAGATCTGCCCGTCGATTTTCAATTCAATGCTCATTCGCTCAGCACTTTCAGGTCTTTGCCCGCGGGGACAAAAGCCGGATAGGGTATTTTGTTCTTTTTGACGATTTCGTCGGCGCGGTCGAGATCCTCATATAAATCATAGGCCAAAACGCGGGACGGCATGTGCTCGGGGACGCGGATGGTGCGCATTCTGGGGAGTTCGAGAATAATCTCGCGCACATATTCGACGACATTTTCGCGCGTGGTGCGCAAAGCCTGCATAATTTCGTCGGACGGCTCGATATCCTCAAAAAGCTCGACTTCCTCAGTGTCGGCAACAAAATTTTCCAGCACCGACGAGGCGTCATCGGCGTTGTCAAACTCAATTTGAGTGATGATCTCGGCCTCTTTGGCAACGACGACCTGCTTGGTGAGTTGCTCAATCTTTTGCATGCAGAGCTTTTCGGCCTTGGCGTCTTCGTTGGAAACGCTGGCCGTTGCCGAGGCGTTGCTCTGAGATGTCAGATTGCGCACGGTGTTAAAGGAATCGGGCGAGGTTCCAGCCATGGACGCAACCACCGAGAAAACGGTGTCAAGCTGAGCGGCCAGAGCGTCCGGCGTGTTTAACAGGCTCTTGGCCGAGCTTTTGAGATCGTTTGCCATGGCGACGGCGTCAACAACCTGGTTCATGGCGCCGGTTAAATCGCTGCGCAGTCCTTCGGCATATTCCAGCCCTGAGCCGATAGAATTAAGCGACGATGTGCAGACGTCAGCGATGTTGCCGACAAGTGAGGTCAGGCCGGCAACGCCCTGCGACAGGCTGAAACCGGAGACAAAACCGTTGCGGGCGGCGTCCGTCAGCGCCGAGGCCGACGACAAAACGGAATCCGACATGTCAATCGATGTTTCCGGTATGGCCTGGGCGCCGGCCTCGACAAACGTCAGTTCAAAAACGGCCATGCCCTGTTTGTCCACTTCTTCGCGGACGGATATGGCATCGCAGAGCACGCTGACCGAGCCGTAGTCGGGGTGGACCAGCGTCCCTGGTCCTTTTTGCAGGCAGGCTTTGCGCAAAGCGTCGCGCTTTGCGGCATAGTCATCGCCGATAACAAAGGCGGTTACCGGGTAGTTTTCGGCTTTTTTACCCAAATCCTCGGCGTATGGCGTGTCTTTGTCCGGGTATTCGTGAAGCTGATGGCGGCGGCCGGATGACCAGCTGCGCCCCGTAACCTCAAACTCCACGCCGCGAAATGATGCTTTTCTGTACTCCATCAGGCGCCTCCGTATGCGTAGCCGTATTCGACGCCGAGGTCGGCCTGACCTTCCTGGCTTATTTTCTCAACCGAGGCCTCGCGCGGCATATTGTCAAATTTGACGACAACCTCCGACTTTGAGCGCGACTGCGGCGCAGGGTACGGTGTATAAGTCTGCGGCAGGGTTTGCGGAATGGGCGAGGATTGCGGCACGCTCTGCGGCGCTGGTTCGCTTTTGGGCTCGTCGCCGCCAAAGCCCAGTTTGTCGGCAATCCAGCCGCCGGCGCTTTTTATGGCGTCAATCCCCTTCATGAGGGTGTCAATCGGGTTCATAATTGCTTTAATGCCGCCGGCAATGAAATCGGCCACCGCCTGGAACGATGATTTGATGATATCCCAGAGGCCGATCCAGAAATTGCGGAAGCCTTCGCATTTTTTCCACAGCAACGTAAAGGCGGCAACAACGGCGGCTATACCCAAGGCAATCCAGCCGACCGGCGTGGTCAAAATGGCAAGACCGAGTTTTAAGAACCCGGCGGTTAAAACTTTCAAAAGAGAGCCAAGCCCCGGGATCATCATGGCAAGCTTGCCGATTCCGAGTGCCGCATTGGCGAGCGCGGCAATCGTCTGGACGTTTAAAAGCACGATGAAGCCGATTAAAGCCCATTTGCTGGAGGTGATGAGGTCGATAAACCCGCCAAAAACGCTGATTATGTTTGATATAGCGTTGCCGACGGCCTTAAAATCTACCTGTTTCAGCCAGTTGGCAAAATTTTTGACAAAGGTGTCGACCTTGGTGGCAATCAAATCGCGGTTGGCCATAATCCAGCGGTTGAAGCTCTGGATTATGGGGATGATAACCGGCAGGAGTTTGGAGCTGATAGCGCCGGAAAGCCCGCGGATGACTTCGCTGTTTTCCTCCAAGGCGTCCATAAACTTGGCTGAGTTATTGACGGCATCCTCGCCAAGCACAACGCCCATTTCCTGCGCTTGTTTGCGCAGCTCCGCCAGACCGTCGGCACCGTGGTTGGCCAGTTGCACCATTTTGAGACCGGATTTGCCGAACGCCAGATTGGCCAGATAGGCTTTTTTGGTCTGGTCATCCACCTTTTGAATGGCCTTGATGATGAGCTCGAAGGCTTCTTCGTTGGTTTTGGTGGCTTTGAGCTGCTCGGCCAGAACCGGGGAGACCTTTTGCAGCCCCGAAAGGAGCGAGCCGGTCCCGGCGCGGAGCATGCCCATATTTCGCGTCATTTTTTCGAGGTTTGACGCAAATTCTTCGGTGGTCATATCGGAAAAGCGGGCGGCGTGCGCATATTCCTGGAAGGCTTTCGTCCCCCAGCCGACGCGCTCGACCATGTTGGCTATCTGGTCGCCGTAGCTGGCGGTGTTTTTGACCATTGCCGTCATGCCGGCAACGGTTGCGACGCCGCCAAGAGCGATAAACGGCGAGGTCAGACGGCCAAGGTTGCCGATGACCGTTCCCGCGTTTTTGCCGATAAAAGAAAGCTGACGCGACAAAGACGCGCCGGCTTTCCCGATGTTTTTGAGGGCTTTGGTGGCTTGGTCGTTGATTTTGAAATTCGCCCAGATGTTAAAATTCTTCGCCATTTTGTTGTCCTTTGGGATTGAACCTCTTGTTTGTTTCGCACATTAAGCCATACAGCCACTCTATCCTGTCAATGCGCATGCCGAAGAGCTCGGTCGGCGAGATGTGATAGGCGTAGATCAAATCGCCTATCATCTCGCTGTAGCTTATTTCCCCGGCTCTGATTGGCCGAAAAAACCGATAATAACTCCGATTGCGGCTTGGTAATCGGCAAGAGACAGGCGCTTGATTGTTGACGGTGGCACGCTAGCCAGCCGAGCGGCGAGTTTTGTGGCAACCGTTACGTTGACGTCGTATTTTTGTTCGCCTACGGCAACGTCGGGATCGGTTGCGCTGCCCATGATAATCCGCACCGGATAACCGCAGGCAACAATGTCTTCGCCGATAGGTTCGCGAAACTCAAGAGATTTGATTTCGGCGCCCTCGGACATAACCGGCGTTGACAATTCGATTTTTACAGACATCTCATCCTCCGGTTACATTTCGTTGATGACTTTGCCCTCAAGGCGGATTGAAATCTCGCCCGTGGCCAAATCGTGAGATGGCTCGCCGGCCAAATACATCTCGGAGCCGTAATAGCTTTTGCCGTTGACCAGCTCCAGCGTTACGGTCGCGTTGTCTTTGTCCTCAAGCTTTTTGATCAGCTCCTTGGAACCGTCGTCGATGATGCTGCCTTCCATGAACGGAATGCGCGGCGCTTTGGTATATCCTGCCGGACCGCTCAGGCCGGCAACGCCGGTTTTGACGTTTTTGGTCGGCGAGACGCTCCAGGATCCTGCCAGCGTCAGGCTTTCGCCGTCAATTTTAATATAAGCTGTTCCGCCTACTGCTTTCATTTTGTAGCCTCCTTTACAAACGGAATTGGTTGATCAGGGCAAAGATGTTCAGCTGGTTGACATAGTCAGGCGTGAACAGAACATCTATGCGGTTGCGGTCGTTGGCGTTGCGCTCAACAATCAGATTTGCCTTGAACGCCTCGACGTCCTCGACCAGACCCTGAAACTCAAGAGCCTCGTAGGCGGTGATGAGCTCGGCGCGGATAACGTTCGGCGTGACGATGGCCTGCCCGTCGGAGAAGCGGGTTCCGTCGTTGGCAAGCTTGTGACGGCCGTACTTTGAGGTGATGATGCTGCGCAGATAACGCAGAATGTAGGCAGAGGTGTACATTGTTTCGACACTCAAATAAGAGTTGTCAGCCTGGCCGTAGGCGTTGGTCTGATAGGTGGTGATGACGCGGTCGATTTGAACTTTGCCGGCGTTGACGTTATAGGTCGAGATACCGTTTTTGAGCAAAGTTTCGCGCTCGGTTACCGTGAAGCGGCTGGTGATGTCCGGCGCAGAAATGCCTTCAAGCGTCAAGGTCTGCAACGGACGCGCCGGATCGGCGGCAATGGACGTTGCGGAAGCGCCGGCCCAGGCAGCGGCAACTTTCCAGATCGGCGAATGCGTGTTGTCAATGCCGAGAACCGACAGGTGCTGATCATTGTAGTCGGAGCCGAAAGTCTGACATTCGGACAACGTGCCGCGATAGGCCGCCCAGACATGGCCGTAGAGCTGTTTTAAATATGACCAGTTGCCGGTTTTGTCGTTCATATACGCCGAGAAGGCATCCAGAACCGATTTGACGGTCCAGCCCGAGACAACAAAGTCATATTGCTCATCGCCGAGGTTGGCAATGGCGTCATCAAGCTCAACATTGCCGGAACCTGATGACAAATCATTGACACTGATTGTCAAGCCTGCCGGCGTAGTCTCGCCGTTGGCATCGCCGCCCAAGTTGAGCGCGACTTTAATATCATTGCCGATGACACCTTTGTGTTTGGCGGTTACCGACACCGTGCTTTCGCTGGCCTCGGCCGTTACCGGCAAATCTTTGTCGGCGTTGATGGCGGCGGCAATGTTAGTGGCGACATCAGCGGCGGCATCGTTTTCGTCAACGCCGATCTGGACAAGCTCGTCATAGATATAAAGTGAGATTGTGCCGGCGGCGGTGGCGGTTCCGGTGACGCTGATTGAGCCGGTGGCGGCAACGCCGGAAGTCGGATCGGAAACCGGCAGGCACCACAGCTCGACCGAGGTGTTGTTGCTAAAATATCCATCGACCATCTGCGCCAGCTGGGAGCCGGGCTCGAATTTGCTTTTTGCCTGGTCCGCGCTTGAAATCAGCACCGGTTTGTCGACATCGGCGTAGAGAGTGTTGGAAATCTGCCCGCACAACAAAGCGCGATAGGTGGCGCTGAAGGTTCCGGCCTTGCTGTTGTCCATTTCCGCATAAAAGAGCGGTACGCGCAGCGTGCTGGGAATGGTGTTGAATGAAATAGGCATTTTTTACTCCTTTTTTTCTTCGGTTGCGGAATTTTCCGGAGCTTTGGCGGCTTCAGACTTGGCTTTGCTATTCTTTTTGGCGCCGGATTGTTTTTTTGCCGCGGCTTTCTTGGCCGGAGCCGGTGAGTTGGCCGGTTTTTCCGGTTTTGCCGTTTTGGCCGGAGCTTTGGCGGGCTCCGCGGGAACAACATCGCCGACATTAAGACGACGCTGCCAGTATGGCGTTTTTGGTACATCGCGGCCGGCATCTGGCAGGAACTCGCGACGCGCCGGGTCAAAAACCTTGAGCTTTTGGCCGCCGACTTTTTTATTCGGATTTGGTTTAACGAACATTTTGATCCTCCTGTAAATTGGCTTTTACCTTGAATTCTATCCTGCCGTCCGGTCCCGGATGCGGGTCGGCAATCGGGTCGATGACATCGACGTCGATATCAACCGAATTGAGGTCATCCGTGATTGTCGGTTGGTATGTTTGGAAGTAGCTGAGCTTAAACGACAGAATTTCAACGACTGCCGGTCTGGCGCCCTGGTCGGACAAAGAATATTCGACATCATAGGTCTCAAGCTCGGATATTCTTTTTGTGAACTCCGGATCAGACAGCAGGCATTCTTCGACAGCCTCGGCGATGGCATCGGCTTTGGCCGCCCATCCGACCATTTCCGTCACATAGATCTCGACCCTTAAGTCAAGCGTTGCTTGAAACGACACGATGTTGATGCTGCGCGAGGTGGCGTTCTGCGTTTTGGTCACGACATTGATGCCGGGCAGTTCCTTGCCGACGAAAGGCGTGACCTTGCTGTCATAGATTTTGGCGCCGACAAGGCTTTTGACTGCGGCATCCTGACGCAATCTCCGGATGACATATTCCCTTATTTCTTGTCTAGCCAGCATAATCGCCTCCGCAAAACAGGGTGATACGGCTTTCGCTCCAGCCATCCTCAGGATCGCGGGTGACTTCATAGATTTTGCCTTTGACGACAAAATTGTCGCCCTGAACCGGGCGGGGAACGCCCAGACGGTCGAAGTCCGAGAGCTTGACGCTCAAGACAGGCATCGGCGTTTCAATCGGAATTTCGCCTGATGTATCAATGGTTGACACGTTCTCGTCCAGGATGCCGGTCATATTGTATTTGCCGCCGGTTTGCGGCATAAACACAACCGGATCCCCGAAATAATCCAGGCAGTGATCCATACAAAGGTCGATGTCGTCGTTGAATTCAGCCATTGTGTTTTTTCCAAAAAGGCGGAAGTTTCAGGCTCCCGCCTCTCGCAGGTTGTTTTTAAGACAGAGTTGCTTTAACCAGCAAATCAGGACGTTTGCAGATGGTCAGCGGGTTGGACTGGGTCTGAACCGCCACACCTCTGTCAAAGTCGAGGATCTGCTGTTTGGCATAATAGGCAACGCCCTTGGTGTTAACCGTTTCGATGTAGTCCGCCGGAGCGAATACGGTTTCGAACGTGTTAATGGTTCCCTGCGGGATGAAGATTGCCTGATTATCCGGGATAAAGCGCAGGCTCTGTCCTTTACTGTTGCTGGCAAAAGCCTCGTATTCGACAAAGCGGATGCCGTTGAATACGAAGTCCTGACGCATATCGTCACGATACGGCGTTCTGCCTTGATATGCGTTGTATGCCTCTTTTAGGCTATCGTGGTTGACCAAGGACTCAAAGAAGTTGCCGGAGCACAAGCACAAGACGTTGGACATGACCTCGCCCTTGAGGTTTTGCTCAAGATAGCGTTTAACATTGCGCAAAACGGTCGGGATTGCGGTCGTTGCGGTAGAGATTTTGAAGTCAAAAGACTTCTGAGTGACGCCGAAGCTTGCGAACAGATCGCACAAAACGGTGCCGTCGCCGTCTTTTACCAAGCCCTGAAGGGCGCCGCAGCGCATATATTCCAGGGTGATTTCATGTTTGGCTTTCATTTCGGCCAGTTTGTCGTTAACAACGTCCTGAACGCTTTCAAGGTCGCTTTCGGTATCGAACTTGCGCACATTCTGAACGGAATCAGCCAAAATCTGGTCATTGTGCGTAAAGTTCGGAATGGCAAGCTGGATCATTTCACGCTTGCCGGATACGTTTTGCGTGCCCGGACCGCCGCGCTCGGTGGCGCTCAAGATGTTCAGAGTGCCGTTCTTTCTTTCAACCGCGACGGAGGTTGTTGACACGCCTCTTTCCTTAAACAGGCCGAGCTGATTGATCAGGCCGTACTGCGTAGGGATGATATTGATGGCTTTGGTCATTTCCTGAACGGAAAAAGCCGAGCCTTTGAACACATCTAATGCGGGCATGGGTTAAACTCCTTTTCTGATAACAATTCCCAAGCTGGTCAGATCAGCAGCGGCGGCAGCCTTGCTGTCTTCGTCAATGTCAGTCGGCCAGACCAGCTGAGTGTCGACGACAATGGCAGAGCGCACAACCACAATAGCCGTCTGATCGGCGGAGGTTGCGTCTGCGTCCTGGAGCAAAACAGCGGCCGGAGTGCCGACAGACGCCGGTGTTTCTTTTACCTGTGCGGTGTAGGACAATTTGCTGTATTTACCGGTGGAGGCGCTCACCTCCAGAACGGTACCGGCTTCGAGTTTGCCGTTGCCGGAGGCGATGGTTACCACCTCGCGGGAATATTCGTCATTGGCTTCCCACTTGACGATGTCGTGGATGTATTTGCCTTCTTTCAAGATTTCGCTCATGGCTTATTCCTTTTTGCAATAAACCTCGGCAGCGCGCTGCGACAAGGTTTTGGTTGACTTTGCGGAAACGTTCCGAGCGTTGCTGATATTTTCAAACTCGGAGCTTTTCATTTTCAAAATTTCGGATCTGACCTCAGACACGGTCTTTTTTGATTCGTCAAAGCGACGAGCCTGAGTGATGGATAATCCGGCCGCCTCGCAAAGTCCGTAGATGAAATCACGGCGGGAAACGCTGGCTTTTGCGGAACGAGCGGCCGGAGCGGCGGCGTCTTCCTCGTCTTTCTTGAGTTCTTCTTCGTTTCCTTCTCTCTCGGCGGGAACATCATCTTTTTCAGGATCCTGGCCTTCTTCGTCAAGGCGAGCGTTTTCTTCGGCATCGGCGGTGATGTCGATGTCTTCTTCGTTTTCGCGGGCGGATCTTTTTTTCATGATTTTCTCCTTGGTTAAGCTGCGAGTTGTGATAAGGCAATCGCCAAAACGCGGCTCTTTGGCGCGGATGGTGGCGCTTGCGTCCGCCGGAACTGTCACAGCACTCAGCTCCAGGGGTGTCCATTTGACGGCGCGATAGATGATCTCGCCGTTATCTTCATATTTTTCGTATTCCTCGACCGTGTAGCCGACCGAGATGTTGCGGATAATGCGCTGTTTGATCAAATTCCAGATCTTGTCGACGTTCTCGTCGTCTTTGGCAAAGCGGATAATGGCGCGGCCTTCTTTGCCCTCGACAATCCAGGCGCTTTCAACAACACCCAGGATGGCGGATAGGCTCCAGCCGTCGTGCATGTTCAAAAACGGTGCGTTGCCAGAGGCCAGGCGCTCCATGTTGACGGCCTTTTCGCTGATTTCCAGTTCCTCGGTAAAGCCGCCGAGCTCCCAGCTCCACTGTTTGGCGCGGGCGCCGGTTGTCCAGATGACTTCAACCGTGCGTTTTTCCTCGTCAATGCTTTCCGGGGCAATGTCCAGAACGCGGGTCATGCTTGGAATTTTTACGGTTTTTTGGCTCATAAACGTATCCTTTTAACTTTTTTAGTCATTTTTGACTTTCTAATTTCAATATAAGCTCCGGCAATATAAATGTTCAAAAAATTTTTTAATTTTCTTGATTTTCGGTCATTGCCGGGTTCGGATCGGCGCTTGCCGGCGCGGCCTGGGTGTCGGTGGTGAACTTGAGGCCGAGTTTGGCCGCGCGGGCGTTGTCCAGCGCTATCTGAGCGTCTATTTCGCCGGCGTCAAAACCGTTTTCGGCAACGATTTGCGACCGCGAGGCAAAGCCGCACAGCACTTTTTCTTTTTGCGCCGCAACTTCCTGCTGCGGGTTGACATAAGGCCAGCCCGCCGGTTGGAACCTGGCACGGTGATAATAGGCCGGATCTTCGTTGTAGAGCCGCAAATCGGCTTCAATGGCGCCGGAAATGATGGCGCATTTGACAAATTCCTGCCAGATGCGGCGCAACATTTGATGAATGAGACGGTTTTGCTCTTGCCGGTGCTTGCGCTGGGTGATGTTCAGGCCGGCGCGAATGCTTGAGAAGTTGGCTTTTGACATATCGTTTGAAAATTCTTCATAAGTCAGCTGGACAGCGTTGGCAATGGCGCGCAGATTCTGTTGCATAAACGGCTCATAGGAGCTGCCGCTTTCGGCCGGGGGATTGAATTTGATATCCTCGCCCGGCGCCAGCGTGGTGATGGTGCCGGTGGTGATTTGGGCAACGGCCTCGCCGGGATCGGCGTCCATATCATCCTGATCGGAGTTTAGCGCGCCATCGGGCGACGGCGTGGTGACAAAAGCCATCATCATGGCGGCGATTTTCTTTTTGTTGAGCTCGGCCTCGTCATACTCAAGCATTTCGCGAGCTTTCAGGAGAGCGGCAAAGGCCTCCGGCACGCCGTGAACCTGTCCGACCCAAAGCTGTTTGAAGTAATGGCAGATTTCCGAGGCGGGGATTTCAACCGTTTCGAGGTAGTTTCCGGCAACGACGCTTTCGCCCGGGTGCTGTTTGTAGAACATATATTTGGTCACGCGACCTTTGGCGTCTATGGTAACCCCGCCGATGGTCTGCGAGCCGTCGGCGTTGGCGTGGCACTCGTCAAGCTTGCACTGCTCTGCCTCGATAAGCTGGAGCTTGAGCGGAACGACGCCATCGTCAACAGGAATAAAGCGCAAAAAGACCTCGCCGGCTTCAAATCTTTCGCGGACGGCCAGGGCAAGCAGGCTCTGCAGGTTGTTGGTGCCGGATATGTCACAATCGTTTTGCCATTCATCCCAAAGCTGAATGATACGGTCGCAAAAAGCGCAATCATCATGCCGGGGCAAGACATTGATGCCCGGACCGACGATATTGCTGGATACGGTTTCGTAGGCGCCGTTCATATAGGCAAAATTGCGGGTCAAATCGCGGCTTTTGCTGCGAAGCTCCGATAAAGAATAGACGATTGTGGTATTCGGCCCGTTGGACGATGTCACCCAGCGGCGCATCCGCCCGCGGCCGTTGGCGGAAAAGGTCGGGTCGTTAAAATAACGTTTGATTTTTCTGATTAGTTTCATGCAAGCCCCCGGTTTGAGTAGGTTTTGATGACGCGGGTTTTGCGTTTGGTGCCGAGCTCGGCGTCAATGGCGTCAATGGCGGCTTTGATGTCGGTCATGCTGCGAAAAGTGACGGTTTTACCGTTGTGGCTGATGGATGCCGTGCCGCTGGTATAGGCGTTGATGAGCTTTTTGCGCCGCGCCTGAAGCTCGGCTTTTTCTTCTTCGGTCAGGGTGTTGTTGGTCATGATTGCCTCGCGTTTAACTTTCTTAAACTATTTTAGTCATTTCATACTTAAATGTTCAAAAAAAATTTTAAATGCTTGGCTTTTAACCCTGCCTGCTGTTAAAATGACGTCAAATTATACTATAGCGCGGTGGAGCAGGAGTAGCTCGCTTGGCTCATACCCAAGAGGACGATGGTGCAAGTCCATCCCGCGCAACCAGCCTTCCGGATCTGCCGGAATGGGACTCCGAAAGGAGTGGCGTTGTAGGTGTAAAATCATGATCCATGAGATCGAAACCTTCCGTGCTTTTTTTGAATTTTCCGCGTTAGTGAAACGAGCAAGGGTCGCGAGGCTCTTGCTTTCCATCGGATTGTAGTTCAGTCTGGCAGAACGCTTGCTTTGGGAGCAAGATGCCGTTGGTTCAAATCCAGCCGATCCGGTCTATAACCAAACATGAAGCAAGCGCCGACCGAACCGGTGTACAACGGTCAGGAAGGCAGGGAAGTCCCAGATGGTTGCAAACATCTGGGACTTTCTTTTATAAAAAGTGCTTTCCTGTATGGTGCTTCTGGCGGGTGGCGCCTGGGACCGTTCCTCGTACTGCGGTTCCCGCAGTCGTTTTGCGTGGGCTTCGCTTTCGGATGCGACTGTCTATACTGGCGCGCGCGGGCATATCCACCAAAGGGATCTTTCCACCTTGGAGGTGAAAAGGTGTCGATTTCGACACCTTTAATAAGATCCGGTCGAGGCGTTAATTTGCGCCTGCAGAACCGGCAAATATTCGGCATAGGCGCGGTTTAACTCAAGCCCCTGTTTAATGCGGTCAAAAGACGCGGCATACTGATTGTAGTTGTGGATTGTAAAAATAGCGGCGGTCGTCATGAGAAACGCCGCGGCGAAAGAATAAAAAAACGATTTCATTGTCTATATACCTTTTTTGAGAGGTTGCCTCCAAACCGTGGAGGTGTCGGGAGCTCAAAACGCGTATATAGTCGCGCGGAGTTATTCTGATATTTCCTCGCACTCCCGACCTAAAAATCGGTATAAAAAAATCCGCATATTCTTTCGGGGCGGTTTTTCCGCTATATATTGAGTTTTGAGCTCATGATGCAGTAAAGCACATAATCGTTAAAAAATAATTAAACAAAGCGGTGAGGTCTATTTTATTTTCTTGTCCTTTTCTTTTACTGCACGAACTTCGGCACTTCCAAAGGCATCGTAGCCGGTTAGGTCGTTGATAAATTGCGGCAGGTCAATGATTTCGCCGTTGTCGTCGTGCAGATCTTTTATTTTGTCGCTGACGAACGTGCGCTCAGCTTTGCGCAGCTGGCAATAGCCTTGAAAATAAAAGCGGGTTTTGCCGTCTTTAAATATCTTGTGCAAAACGATGCGGCGTTTGGCCTTCTTTCCGGAGGCGTCGGTGTAGGAAAAGTTTACCGGGATACCTTTGTCGGATTGCCACACCGGTTCGCCAAAGCCCGGAAGGTCGAAATCATCGTCCGTGTCGCGTTTTTGTTCAATGACATGGTAAAAACCACCGCCAAGGATGGCGTAGAGCAGCAAAATAACCGGGATTGTCCAGCTGGCGCTGATGATGTCATACCCGTATAAAACCGCGCCGCCGATGATGGCAAGAAATGCCGCCGCCGACAACACCTGTTTTTTGGTTTCTTCAAATTCTTTTTCAGTCATAACCCTGTCCTTTCCGTCAAAATTATACTTTATCGTAGCATCAAAGTATAAAATAGTCAATAAAAAGTATAAAAAAGTCATTGTTTTTGACTTTTCAAATTGCGCAGGCTTCTGGCGGGGGCTGCTTGGAGCTATTCCTCGGATTGCGGTTCCCGCTGTCGTACTGCGGACAATTCGCTTTCGGTTGCGTATGGCAATTATGGCGCGCGCGGGCGGAGCCTGCCAAAATAACTTTTTCTTCCCTTGGAAGTAAAAAGGCATCAGGCAAATCTGCCGACCAGGCGCCTACGGCGGCGCGGCCTTAAAATATCCGGCTTAGGGATATTTTCAACAACCACTTCGGGATTGTGTTCTACCATTTCGCGGACTTTTTCGGCGTATTCCTGCCGCGCGAGCATCTTTTCCCAGCGCCGCCGCATGTTCAGCCCTGAAAGTTTGAGCCCTTCCAGCGCTGCCAGGGCATAGCCGAATATGTCCAGCGCCTCGTTGCGTTTGCGTCCCGGCCGCAGGGCGTAATAACGGAGCTTGCGTCCTTTGACATAAGAGGTTTTGGCTTCCTCGGCTGTCAGCTGAATGAAGTGGTTTTCGTCATAGCTCATGTTAAAATGGCAATATCCGGGGGCTGCCGGATCGTCAATCTTAAGCCGCGAATAAACCACGTCTTTGACCGTATCGGTGCCGACCAGAAAAAACTCCAGATTGAGCTTTTTAATCTTTCCCGGAGCGCGTTTGAGAATCGGGCGTCCTTCGCCCGGCATACCTTTAATCGCCCAGATGCGCCGGTTCCAGCGTTCCTGACAAAACTTGCCGACCTGCTGGGTTAAGTAGCCGCTGTCGATGCAGCAGGCCGAGATTTCCATTTCGCCGGTCAGGGCGTGAGGGACCGGCGTTTGCAAAAGGTCGTCGAGTTCTTCCCAGATGCGTGCAGCCGCAGGATCGCCGAGCAACACAACCTTGCCGAGGCCGTAGCTCTGGTTGTTGACCGTCCAGCCGAGGCGCTCAACCTCCAGACGGTCATCCTGGACGTCAACGCCGGCCGTAATAACAACAACCTCCGGCGGCGCTGTCGTGTAATCCTCGCGCCGGTTGATCAGCCTGGTTTCGTCGACGCGCTCGCCTTTGTCTTCCCATACCTGACCGAGCGAGGTGTTGATGAAGGTCTTCAAGGCCTCCGGATCGTCCTTGGCGTCAAGAAAAGATTTGACTATTTCCCTAAGCGGTACCCAGGGCGAATATCCTTCCCAGAGCGAAAATCCCGCGTGTCCGTTAAACGGCCTGGTTGCCTCCCATCGGCCGAGGCCGACGGCGTGCCAGCGTTCGACATCATTCCAGCAGGAGCCGCAATGCGGGCAGGCATATACAGCCGTTTTGGCGCTTTCCTCGGCCGTTTCTTTTTTTTCCCACTTGACATTTGCCCACTCAATTCGTTGATATTTGCCGCAATGCGGGCACGGCACCAAAAAAAAGCGCATGTCCGATTGCTGGAACGAGGCGTCTATTTTGCTCATGCCGGCAATGGTCGGTGTGGAGCATTTGACGATTTTCCGGTTCCAAAACGTGGTTGTTCTTTTTATGGCCAGCTTGACCGGGTCACCCTCTTTGCCGGCCGACAACGGATAACGGTCGACTTCGTCCATCATGACAACGCGGATCGGACGGCTTGCCAGCTCGGCGGCCGAATTGGCGCCGACCATGGTGATGTGCCCGCCGGGGAACGACTTGTGCAAGACGGTGTTGCCGCTGTCTTTGCTGTCCGAGACCTTGCCCTGCAGACACGGCGTGTCGCGGAGCATCGGCATCAGACGGTCGGTTGACCAGCTCTTGGCGACGTTTTCAGTCGGCTGCATCAGGAGGATCGGGCAAGGGTCTTTGTCGATGTAATAGCCTATGGCGTTGTTGATGATTTCGGTTTTGCCGACCTGAGACGAGGCGACAATCGTCACCTCAGACACATTGATGTCTGATATGGCGTCCATAATACCGCGCTGATATTCGGCGCGGCTGGTATTCCAGTCCCCGGGCTCAGCGGAACTCTCGGAACTCAGCTTGCGGTTGGCGTCCGCCCACTCGGAAATCGTCTGGCGCGGCGGTAGCTCCAAACCTTTGAGAAAGCCTTCGCAAAAGCATCTAACGCCTTCCAAAATCAGCCATTCGTCTGAGTATCTCTCGACCGCATCTGTTGCATTCATTCCGTATTAACCTCTCGTTTTTCTTGACATCCGTTTCGGCCGACACCCGCGCGGCGAGTTTTGACGGCAGCCCCGCCAGTTTGTCGCGGAGCAGACGACCAAGGTCAAAACCGTTTTTTTTTTGCGTGTTTTTGTCCAGCAAGCGGCCTTCAGCTCTGTCCAGCTCAATCTTTTTCAATCTGCCTTCGTAATCTGTCCGGTCTGGTTCTTCGTCGCTTTCCGGCAAATCCGGAATGACAAAATCCTCCGGCGCGAAATCAGGTATTGATGATTTCGGCGATGGCTGCCTGGATTTCCCTGATGACACCTTCCATTTCCTCCGTTAAAATAATAAAATTTTCTTTCTGGTCCGTTACAACCGTAACTTTTGGCGCCAGCCGGTTCGGCACCGCTTTGAGCTTTTCGCGCAGGATCCTTGATACGCCGAAGGCCGCTTTTTCCACGCCCTCTTTGTTGACAATCGCACCCATCTCTTTCTCAAACTCAATTTTGCGCAGGCGGGCGGTGTAGCTTTCCTTGACGGCGCGGCTTTTCTGGTATTGCGTCGTGCTGCTGGATTGCGCCGATATGCCTTCGACATCTGCGCTCTGCGTCGTCCCGGACTGGCGGAGCGCCATGCCGACGGATGTCTTGCGGCGTCCGTCCGCCCTTGGCATTGTCGTTGCCGGATTATTGGCCGGATCCGCATGGGCGGCAATTTTGGCCAGCGATGCCTCGACCTCGACCATTTCGCGACCGTCTTGTCTGGTCAGGACAATCAGGCCTTTTTTAATCAGGCTTGAGACATACTGATGCGATCGGTCAATCTTGCGGGCGAAGTCGCTTTTACTCAATACCGACATACGGGTACTCCTCGGCATCGTCAAACGCCACGCCGTCTTTCTCGCGCTTGGCCGTTCCGCCGAAAAGTTCCTGCCAGCGCCGGATGATTACGTCGCAATAGCGTGGATCAATTTCCATCAGTCGGGATTTGCGCCCCATGTTTTCGGCCGCGATCATGGTTGAGCCGGAACCGCCAAAGAGGTCGAGCACGATTTCGCCGCGGTTTGAGCTGTTAACCATTGCGCGCTGGGCAAGCTCAACCGGCTTTTGGGTCGGGTGGACATAGCTTGAAGCGGCGTCACGCTTGATTGTCCAGATCTCGGAGCCGGATTTTAGCTTTTGGACAAGCTCGACCAAGCGCTCGCGCGGCCAGTCATTAAAGCCCTGGTCCGCAGAACTCCACAGCGTTTTTTGCGTACGGTCGCCGAACCAGCGGCAATTCTCTCCCTCGTGGCATCCGTAAAAACAAGGCTCGTATGCCCAGTGATAGTCTGAATGTCCGAGCACCATGCCTTTATCCCAGATGATGACCTGTTTGGGTTTGAGTTCGACGCCGCGGATAGCGGTTTCAAAATGAACGTGGTTGGTGTTGGCGTACCAGATGTAAAACGCACGGCTTTTCCGCAAATAGCGCTTGATGTTTTTGAAAGCCTCAAGCAGGAACAGAAAAAGCTGATCGCCCCGCAACTGGTCGTTTTTAATGATTTGCCATTCGCGGCCGTTCGGATTGTTGGTGCCCTTGTAGCTGACACCGTACGGCGGATCCGTGAACACAAGGTCAGCCAGCGTTCCTTCCATCAGGCTGTCGACGTCCGCCTCGCTGGTGCTGTCGCCGCACATAACGCGGTGTTGCCCGCAAATCCATATATCGCCGCGGCGGCTTTTAACGGTTTCGGACAAAGGCGGGGCGTTGTCGAGCTTTTCAACGTCAACGGTTTTCGGGGTTTCCTCAAGGTCGTCAAGGGTTTCATTGAGTTCGTCAAGCGACCAGCCGGTTTCCTCGATATCGGCGCCAAGCTCCAAAAGCCGATCTATTTGCGCCTGCAGGTTTTCCCAGTTCCATTCCGCCATTTCGGCCGATTTGTTGTCAAAAATCTGATACTGGATGCGCTCGGCCTCGGTTAAATTGTGCAAAACGATGACCGGGACTTTTTCAATGCCCAGTTTGAGCGCCGCAAGCCGCCGCCCGTGGCTGGCGACAATCGTCATGTCGTCGTCAACTAAGATCGGGTTTGTCCACCGCTTTTTCATGGATTGCGCAATTTTCTCGATTTGCTCATCCGGGTGATTTTTGGTATTGAGCGGATCCGGCACCAAACGGCTGAGCTCCACGAGTTCGAGCTTCATGGTTTTTAATTTTTCAACAATTTCGTTTTGGTCAATCTCTGTCATTTTTGCAACTCGTTTTTTATTTTTCAAACTTAGCTATAAGCCGCGCCGCGCGCTGACCCGCGGCTTGTGGGGGTTAGGAAGAACCTATTGATGGCGAGCGTTGGCTTTCCGGACATCATCTCGCCGTCCTTAAAGCTTGGTCCATCGCTCGAATAAAGAACACGTCCATGTAGCGCTGAGCCCTTTTCTCGACGATCTTGTGCATGTTAAACCTCGGTGTGATCATTTGCTGTTTACGCCTCAAAAATAAAGGCTTGAGCGTCTTGCTCTTGCCCTTGCGCTGCATGATATAGGTGCCCTTTTTTGTGTTAATGACAAACACGCCGCGTTGTTTGAGCGCTTTTTGCGGGCCAAAATTGCGCTTACGCCCCTGCAGCGGCACCCATAAATATTTGCTTGTCAGCGGGCGCCTGACCGTCTGTCCATCCGCGATTTGCTCAGCAATACCCCAGTGCTGATTGCCGAGAACTGCCTGCATGCGGTTGATACCGTGATTTTTATCTGCCGGCAACGTGGCAAACGAACTTCCAGGAGACGGAGCCGCACCGATGCGCGCTGTGCGGTGGGTGCGCGAGAATGGCGTTAAGGTGTGAAATTGGTGAGCTGCTTTTTTGGCCAAATCATCGCCGATTTTGGCGGATGTACGGGTTAAAGCCATGGCGCAAGCAAAAGGCAGTTGTTTCTCGGCGATGTCGTCGAGGTAGTATTCCAAATCTTTTAATTTGACGTCAGTCATCCGGCCTCCTTTTCTCAAATGATAGTATTTTTTGACTTAAAAAGTCAATAAATTTTATTTTTCTTGACTTTTGCTCTATTTTACCGATTTTACCGTTTTTCCGTCTTTTTTGGTTTTTCGCTATAATTTCAAAAAAATAATACTGAAAAAACCGAAAAAATAGGTTAAATTGGTTAAAATGGTAAAATTTCGCAAATTCAAAAACTTACAGTATTTTTATACTTTTTGCATAACGTAATTTTGAAAAATAAAGTCAAAAAATCGGTCAAATCGGTCAAATCGGTAAATTAAAAAAATTGTAAAAAGTCAAAAATGACGTAAAAATGACTTGACTTTACGCCCGACAAGAGCGTCAATGAACATATAAATAGGAGGTTATCTTCTTAAAAATCAGGTTTATCTCAGGCAAAACCGATGTTAAACAAGGTTAAATATTATCGATCCACTGTATGGACATATTTTAAGGATGCTGTTATGGATAACAAAACTAAATTAACGATTGTTTCTGGGAATGTTGCCGCAATGGAGGCCATTCTCAAAGATATAAACGAACGTATCAAGGCCGCAAAGGAAGGCCTTGAATGGCAAGACGCCGACAATGACGAACGGCGTGTCAATTCTGCGCTGGGCGGCTTGTCAGGGGTTCAGGTGCATATTGATGCGCTTAAATCTCTGGCGGATGCTTCTTTTTGTATCGGGCGCGCTGATTAAAAGAAAACCCCGGATTATTCCGGGGTTTCGTTTGTCCACACGAACGAAAACAGTCCGATGTGGATTTCAAAGCAATTTTCGGTGAATTGTCAGCCGACCATAAAGCAGCTGAGCGGGTGCACGCAAAGTTCAAACCTCATGTCTTTTTCCTTTCAGCTCCTTTAATGCTTGCTCAATTTCAGCACATTTGTCCACGGCCCCAGAAAACAAACAGTCAAAACCTTTTGGATGAGAAAAATGTGTAATAGGATATGCTGCCATATGTTGTATTGTCTTAAATCCGCCAAACGCGCTTTTCAAAGCCTTAACTGCAATCTCTAGCTTTTTCTCAAGCTCAATCTCTCGAGCGGTCTTGTAGCCTGCTTTGCCGCAGTCGATATTATTCATTCCGCATTCGGAACAGATGAAGTTACTCATCTTTAACTCTCCATGAATTTGACATAATTGCGTATGTTTGAATTGCTGGGACTTTCCCCATAAACACTGAACTCAGTATTTTGTCGCCCCTGCCGGCATCGTTTATCCAATAGTCGACCTCAAAGCCTCTATCTGGGAAAGGCTTAACATAAGCCGTTTTGCCCTTGCGCATTTCTTGCATTGCCTCTTCAAACCTCATCTTGCCTCCTTATCATTGACAAATTCGTGGGTTACGCCCAAGATACCAACGCGTTTAAGTTCAAAATCTACCAGTTGGCGGCTACCATACAGGTCGTTGGTGGCCTCAAAACATGAGTTGTTAGGATGGGTTTCTTTGATGCCGAAGTCGATTTCACGGTTAATCACATACAGCCGCGGATCCCATTTGAATTTGACGACATCGTCGGTTTGAAAACCGGCAGAACGGGGAATCTCAATCAGTTTATTGCCCTCAATGCGGTGGGTGATGCCTATTTTGCCGATAATTTCGCAGTCATCAAAGGCGTCGACATTCTTTTCATACATCGTTTTCCACTCATAAGCATCGTTCGGCGCGGGTTTGTGATTGTGGTTGTAAAGGCTGACGGCGAAGTTGTGCGCACCGGTTCTTTCTTCAATTACGAAAATACAACGGTCGCGCTCCAGCACCTGCCCAACGCGGACATCGTTAATCTCAACAAGTTTCATTCCGAGCCTCGCTTTCTTGTATCTTAATATCAGCTGCCGGGGTAGCTTGTATTTTAGCAACGGCAAGCGTTTCCTGTATTTTTTCCAAAAGTTTGAGGTTTATCGGAATTTGCGGAATCCTATACCAGCACTCTTCCAATAATGCCCTGAGCCTTTCATTTTCCTTAAGCCGGTTACTGATTTCATGGCGCTGGTTTTTAATCCGATAGCTTTGGTTTTTGTAATTTTCCAGCGCGCGGTTCTTTTTTTCCAGCTCGTCAATTTTGGCTTGCAAACGATCACATTCCTTATTGGCGGCGTGGATGAGTTCAATTTCGTTTTGGTTGCTCATAAAAAACTCCTCACCAAAAGAATTCTTCAATTTTATCGCCGATATATTCCAGGGCTTTGCCGAGAGGATAGCTGACAGGCCTAAACCACGCAACAGGGAACGCCAGCAAAGTAACGACAATACCCGACACTACCCAAAAGCCGAGGCATAACAGCACCCACATCGCCAGGAAAAGAGCCCTATATCCCAAAACAAGATTTTTTTCCATCAGGCCGCCCTCCGATAAAGATTGCAGTGACAAACGCCGTTTTTGGCGATATCTGCCCAGCAATGACCGGAAATGCAAGCGCGGTCACTTCCAGGGTCACAGGGGCACCTCATCCAGTATTTGGCGCCGAAAAACCGGCTTTTGGCTCTGGCCACGGCGTCAGCCTTGTCGGTTAGTTCCAGATTGTTTTCTTTGGCTTTTTCAGCGATTTTGGCGCGAATTATTGCAAAATCATCCATGCTTTCCTCCGTCAGTTAAAAATTAAATTCAAAATAAAAATAATAAGATGCACCACACAGGATCCCCAGCAGATGGCGATCATGGCGACGAAGCGCATCCGGCTGCGTCGCTGGTATTCGTCAAATTCCTTTTGCAGGCGCACATAGCGCTTTAAGGCATCGAAGTATGATTTGCCGTAGTCGATTTGCATTTACCCCCCCGAATAAAAGTAATTGTTTGGTTTCCTCGGCCAGTCTGGCGCAGGATTTTTGCCAGTACACCGGATCTTTTTCGGTACATATAAATTGTCGGCCGAGTTTGTAGGCTGCGACGGCGGTGGTTCCGGAGCCGGAAAACGGGTCAAACACGATGTCACCGGGTTTTGAAAAATCCTGCAAAATGGCTTGAAACAACTGAAGCGGTTTTTGCGTCGGATGAATTCTTTTGCCCTTTTCTTCTTTTCCGGCAATAAAACCCATATTGACAAAAGTGTATTTTTTGACGGTGCAGGAAAAACTTGTCCAAGCCAGCTCGCAGTCCGAAAACGGGTTTTTAAGGTCGTATTGACCGATTTTGTCCCAAACCAGCCAAGCATTTGTCGGCCTCAAATATTGCGTGAAATAATTGCCGCCGAATATAATTTGATTTTTTGAAACCCGCATAATTTCGTCAAAAACTTCTTTGGATGGGATTTTGTCATTCCAACTGAAATCTTCCCATTTTTTCTTTTCAATCTGCATTCCGAATTTTGACTTAAACCTTGAACCTATGCCATACGGTGGGTCAGTCAGGACCAGGTCAACACTTTTGTCCGGCATCTGGCGCATGACATCAAGACAGTCTGCGTTAATGATTTTATTTAATTCCACGTCCTACCTCGCAATCACGCGAAACGGGGTCTTTCCCTCCGGATCGCAAATTTTAATGATGGCGTTGATAAACCTGACGACATCGTCGGTGTAGAGTTTGTTTCTGCTCTTGGTCGAATAGATCTGATATTTGAACTCGCCGTCTTTGGCGTGGTTCAAAATAACAGCCGTATAACCACCGCAGGCATTGTTAAACTTGGTTTCATCTGCCGCATTCCACGGATCCGGTCGCGGCTCTTTCGCCACGCCATAACGTTTCGGCCCGTAGCGCAGTGGTTTGAGATTAACATGTCCGAAGTTGTCGACTTCTTCAGTTTCTTTATCCTCAACCGGCGAGGCAGCCAGCGCCGGCAGAGGGGTCTTATTTGGAGTTATACGGTAACGGCTGCCTAATTCTTCAGCATAACTGCGGGATTGCGGCTTTTCCTGACGCTCAAGAGGCGTAGCTCCGGCGGCTTTGGCAGATTGTTTGGTGCGGTTTTGGTTGAATTTGCGCCGGCGGCTTTGGTAGTCACTTTCAAAAACGCAGGATGCACCGATCATCAGCGGCGCGCGCGGCTCCTGGTCCTCAGGTTCAGGCATCGGCGCAGGCACCGGTTTCGGCGTTGGTTTCAATTTTGAGGCGCGGCGCTTGTTCGGCGTGGACAAAGCTTCTTCAGGCGTCATGCCGTTTTTAAGCCTTAAATAATAAGTCGGCAAAGATATGCCGATGGCGTCGCATCTCTGTTTAATCGTCTGAGTCATATATCCCTCCTTAGTTTAATGTTACCTTGGCCGGCATGACCGGTTTTTGTTCAAAAGCGATGGCTACAATATGAGCTTTGGCCAGGTTCCAGATTTCGCCGTCCTGCTTGACGGTGATGCGGTCTGTTTCGCGGTTGTCAAAAGCCGACATAATCCGCTGCGCCTCTTTTTCGTCAACCTCCGTGGCCAGATACTGCGAGTCGGAAACGTATATGCGCATCATCATCACCACCCCCTGTTGAATTCCGCCCAGGTTTCTTCCTGACGCAGTTTGACGCCGACATAGGCTTTTTCGCCGCGCGGCGTGGTGCCTTTGGTTATGTGACGCTCATAAAGCCGGCGGCCGAATTTGTTTTTGCTGTAGGGGCTGTGTCCGTTGTCCTGACACCACTTCTTGTAGTTTTCGTAAAGGCTGGCACAAGATATAGTATTGCCGGCCGATTTTATGGTGTTTTCTTCCAGGTAGCTGCCAAGCACGTCCATCTCGGAACGGTATTCCTGGGTTGCCTCACGGACGGCATCCGGCGGGTTAAACCCCTGTTTCTGCCAGTCGAGGCAGCCGCGCACTGCCCAGGCCAGAATTCCGGGGAGCTCGCTTTTTAAGCGGGTGATCAGCAGTTTGTCTTTAAACGGTCCGTTAACCGGCGCGTCAGGATCTGATTTGTCATAAAACTGGGCGGCAAATGGTATCAGGAGCAGACGGCGCCAAATGCCGTCGTCGGTGCCGCGGATTTCCGGCTTGTGGTTGGTTGCCAGCCACAATTTGAACTGAGGGCTGAACTGGAACGGGTTCTGATGCAGATTGCGGGCGGTGATGGTGCTGTCGCCGGTGGCCTCTTTGATTAGGCTTTCATCCAACGCCCGGTCGGCCTTGGTTTCGGACGCGGTCACAAATCGCGCCGAGCGCAGCATGGCCAAAAACGGGTTGGCGTCGGTAACCTTGCCGGTTTCCATAAAGGCGTCGGCCTTGGTTTTGACATGGTAGCCGCACATCAGCGCCTGGATGGTGTCAAGAAAGGTTGATTTGCCGTTTGAACCTTTGCCGTGCAACACAAACATACATTGCTCACGGGTGTCGCCGGTCAGGCTGTAGCCGATGGCGCGCTGGACAAAGCTAATCATCTCGTCGTCCTCGCACAAAATTTCGCGCAGAAACTTTTGCCAGGCCGGACATTTGGCGCGCGGGTTAAATTCAACGTTTGACTGCTTGGTGCAGTAGAAATCCGGACAATGCTTCATCAGCTTGCCGGTGGTCAGATCTACGGTGCCGTTGGCACAGTTAAAATAAAGCCGGTCGGCATCCAGCCGGTCAATGTCGATATATAAGTCCGGCTGCGCCAGTTTGAGCGCATAATTGATGCGTCCGCCTTCCTGGCTTTTCTTGCACCAATTCTTTATGCCGGATTTTTGGTGCTCTTCGACATAGTCGGCCTCTTTGGCGATATCGAGCGCAGTGCGCTTGGCCATATTGACGACACGCAGATCTGCGTGTTTGTTGTCCCAAAATCCGTGCGAATAGATAATCCAGCCCATTCCTGGCGCATATTTGACAATTTTACCCCAGCGGGCGACGATGCGCTGGGAATTGCCAACGTCGGTGCGCGGGCGGTAGGCCAGCTGGGCAAATATGGAATCCTCAGGCTCCGGATAGTCCGGCGGCGTGCTCTGGTAATATTCGACTGGAGGCTCAATTTCCTCATGGCGCGCATCGCGTACCGGCTGGGCGTTGTTTATCATTTTGACAACCTCGTCGGCGCCCATTTCCTGCAAAAGCTGGTTGCTGTCTTTGATTGAGCGCGGCGGGCGGGCGCACATCAGATTTTTAAAACCGCGGTCAAGAAACGATGCCAGTATTTTGTTCATGGTTTCGTCAGGCTTGGAGCCTTCCTCGTCGTTGTCGCGGACAACAATCAGCGTCCGGCCTTGCGGTTCTTCGATTTTGCCGATAAAATTCAGTCCCATGGCGCACCAGACTTCAAAATGCGTTGTCTGGGCAAGCGTCAGCGCGTCTTCCGGTCCCTCAGTCAGCAAAACGGGACCGTTCGGATCGCCTTTGATTTTTAACGGGTTGCCCGACGGGAAGCCGTTGGTTCTTTTTTTGACTGCAAAGTTAGCTTTTTTGCCGTTGGCATCAAGATAGACACTTTGAACGGCCTTGACGACACCGGCACTATCTCTGGCGATGCAAACAAGGCTGCCGCCGCTGTTACTTTTATTCGGCCTCCATTTGAATTGTGAAGCAGGAGCACCGGTAATGCCGCGGCTTTTGAGATATGCCTGCGCCGGGGTACCTCGCAAATCGACAAGTTCTGCCAATATCTGGTCGAGTTTAGCCTGTTTTTCCTGGTCATAGTCGTCTTGTTCTTTTTGTTGTGTTTCTGTGCTTACCGGCGGCCGGTTGTACTTTTCGGTACGCTCGTTTGCCTTACCACCCTCAAGCCCGAATATTCCGGCCAGCTTGCGTGCGGCCTCAACCCGGTCGAGGCGGAAAACTTTAGCGCAGATGCCGATTGGGTCGCCGACGGCTTCGTCTGCCGAAAAATCCGAGCCTTTACCGGTTTTTAGGTTGATGAGCAGGCTTTTCCCGGGATTGCCGTTCCAATCGCCGCACTGCCATTCATTGCCGTTGCGGCGGCCGTTTGGCAACCAGTCACGGACAAGACCTTCAAGATTGGCGAGAGCTACCGCGTTTACTTCGTCAAAATTAACCATTCCAGCCATAGCGCAACCTCATTTCGTCAATAATCTGGCTTTCAACCAACTCCGGATCGCGGGCGACAATATAAATTCCGCCCATGTCCTGGATCATCTTGGCAAAGCGTTTCTGCTGCTCGGTTTGCTTGTAGCGTCCGAATTTTGTTTCTATGTAGATAACCGTGCCTTTGGGCGCGATTATGCCGGCAATATCGCCTGAGCCGATTAAACCGAAGTTGACGGGATGAGCGCCGCGGAGCAGAATGTCGCCCGGCTCAATCGTGATGTGTCTGCCCATCTCGTCAACAACCCTCGTGCCGCGCTTTAAGCCGAAGCGTTTTCCCTGCCAGGCCTGGCCGGTATTGTTGCGCCAGATTTTAATCCAGTCTTTGGCGCCGAGCTTAATCATGACTTTTTTGAGGGTTTCGGTTTCTGACATGGCTTACCCCCTTAACAACTGATCCAGGAGTTCGAGGGCTCCGGCCGGCAGATTGTCATCGACAATCACGCGGGCAAGCACTTTGCGGTCGACCGCCGCGCAAAATGATTTGACCTTCATGTCGGTGCAGCTGGCGCTTGAGACGTCGGCAACGTGGATACTGCCGTCGGTTTTTTCAATACATCTGGCCACCATGGAGTTGCCTCCTGTTTTCAGCACATAGATGCCGGCGCCGCTGTAGAAGTCAGCCGGGCGGGTTATAACGTAATCGTCTTTTTTCAGGCCTTCCGAGGCAATGTCGCCGGGGAGTTTTTCAACTAAAATTTCAGGTTTTATTTTTTCCATTTTTATTTTCCTTTCAAATATCTAACGCTTTGCGGTAGGTTTCGGTCAGGAATTCCTGCTCATCCCTGTCCGCAGCGTTCATTTTGCGCAACTTCAAGACGATACGCATTATTTTTACGTCAAATCCGGCGGATTTGGCCTCGGCAAAAATATCGCGAATATCAGATTGAATTCCTTTTTTTTCTTCTTCGAGCCGCTCGATGCGCTCAATAAGGCTCCGCAGCCTGTCTGTGGCAATTCCGCCAACTTCCGTGTCACTCATTTCAGTCTACCTCCGTTTGCGAGTGTTTTTAATAACAGGTCGAAAGCGACCCCGGCTCTTACTTTTTTTTTGCCCGATAAAACCTGGGCTTTATACCTCGAGTAGCCGATCACGAGGCTTTTGTCGTCTATCTGGATGGCCTGCGCCAGGTCGCGCAACGACAGGCGCCATTCATCCGTTTCGTCTGCCTCAAACATCCGGCGGGCATTGCGTTTGTCATCGTCCCGGTGTTTTTCGGCATAAAAATCTTTTACGCGGCCGGCAAAAGCGTCGCACCATGCCTGCCTGATGACCGCCGCTATCAGATTGTCCTCCGGCTCCGCGAGCAGGAAGCGCTCAGGAAGATGTGTCCGATGTCGGCGATGCCTTGTCATGCGATATTCCTCTTTGCCTCCTTTGCCTTGCGACCGTTGTAAACATATCGCGCCCAAGCTTCGGCTCGCGGTCCGTAGCCTCGTTTGCGTCCGAGCTCGACCAGATCCTCAAGTGTTGAGGCGCGTCCTTGTTCTGCCCTCTCGGCACGGCGGGTAAATTCGACCAGTTCGCCCTCGACCTCCTCAATCTCGGTTTTGGTCTTGCTGGCAGGCGTGCCGCAAATCGGGCAAACATCCACCGTGCTGGGATATACCGCGTAGCAGTTCAGGCATTGGCGGCAGGCCAGACTTCCCGATGATCCGGAACGGTTGCGGCGGATACGACCGTCAAGCGTCCATTCGTGGTCATCGTCTGGCAGGCCGTGAGTGTTGCAGTTGCCGACATGGTCAAGGATGATGGTTTCAGATTTTCCGGGATAAGGGCGCAACGCACGGCCGACCTGCTGCAGGTAAAGCCCGAGCGACTTGGTTTTTCGTAAAAGGATGGCGGCACCGACCACCGGGATGTCGGTTCCCTCGGAGACAATTTCGCAGCTGGTCAGAACGTCCAGCCGGCCGGCGCCTAAGTCATTGATGGCCTTGTTGCGCTGATAGTCGTCCATTTTACCGTCAATACTGGCGGCGCGATATCCGGCGGCGTTGAAGTTGTCGGCCACATACTGGGCATATTCGACCGTCGGACAGAAGGCAATCGCCGGGACGCCGTCGCAATATTTACGATAGTGGGCAATGACATTGCCGATAATGCGCGGCTTGTGCAGTTTTTCCTGTTGCTGTTTGCGGTCAAAATCGCCGGCGATGGTCTTCAAATCGCTGAAGTCAGCCTCAATCGGCGGGCAATATACCCGCGGCCTGGTTAAAAATCCGCGTTCAATCAGACTTTTGACCGACGGGCCCAAAACCAGCTTGTCAAAAATGCCGCCGCAATGGACGCCGAGGCCTTGACCGTCCAGGCGCTCCGGTGTGGCAGAAACGCCCAGAATGCGCGCGCCGGGATAACTTTTGACGATTTTAAGCCAGGTTCCGGCGACGCCGTGATGCGCCTCGTCAATCAAAATCAATTCGAATTTCGGCAAATCTGCCATGCGGCGGATAAGGGTTTGGACTGTGGCAATATAGATATGGCTTTCGTCGCGAAACCAGCTTTTGTTAAACTCTTCAAGTTGTATCTTAATAGCGTTTTGCACAACTTTTGCCGGCGCGACGATGGAATGTGGAATGCCAAATCGGGCAAAGGTCTTGGCGGTCTGAACAACCAGCTCCTGGCGGTGAACCAGAAGGACGGTGTTGGTGCCTCTGGCGTTGGCGTTTGAACATATTTCGGAAAGGATGACGGTTTTTCCGGCTCCGGTCGGCGCTGTCAAAAATGGCGCCTTGAAGCCTTGTCGGTATGCCTCGCGCAGGTCATTTACTGCTTTTTGCTGGTAGTCGCGTAACTCAATCATAATAACCCCTGTCTTTTTTAACCCTGTCTTTTATGTTATGCGGGAGGGCGGCACAGGGTTATTGTGTTTTAGCTGCGTTGATCTGACGCATTCCGCCCTCGTGTTTTTAACCATAATAGTATTTTTTGATTTTTGCAACAACTTTTTTATACTTTATTATACTTTTTTATACTTTTGTTGACTTTCTGCGTATTACAGGGGTGTTAAAACGTCAAAAAAAATCATTTTTATTGACGTTTTTGCCGTTTTTTATTGCAAAATTGACTTTTTTAATATATGATGTTGTTAGCGTTAAAGGAGTATGAAAATGGGAAAATCCGTCAAAAAGCCGGTCAGCGCGCTTGGCAAAAAAATCTATGCCATGATCCGCGCGGCTAACTTTAATTATATCAAAGATTTTGAAAAGGCGTCCGGTGTCAGGCCGGATTCCGTCCGCCGGTTGTGCGGCGGTTATACGCAAAGCCTTCCGTACGCCGATTTGGAAAAGGTCGCCAAGTGTTTACACACAACGGTTCAGGAACTCTATGCCGCAGGTGACGGCGAATCCATTTACACCGGCAATCTGGTTCCCGGCGCTGCCGAGCCTTGCTGGTATGAGGTGCGCTCGGACGAGATGGCTCCGACTTTCAAATCGGGCGACAAGGTTTTGGTTGATGCCGGCGTAAAACAGGTTAAAGAAGCCGGCGTCTATCTTATCGGCACAACCGATTCCTATGCTTTTCGCCGCATGGCGCCGGATATTATGACCGGCTTGGCCAAGGTTTATGTGGATAACCGGTCGTATGCTTATGCGGAGGAAGTGCCGGTGGATAACTTAAAAATCATCGGTCGGGTTATCGGTATTTTCCAACGCATTTAAAGCCCCGTTTCAAACAGCTTAAAAGCAAGCAATTTCGCCGTTTTTAGACTTTTTTTCTAAAAACGGCATTTTTTTCTTGCTTTTCTTTTTTTCTTCTTGTAAAGTCATTTTTGACTATAAAAGTCATTTTTATACTTTTTTTTAACGCAGGGTTATTGAAAATGGCAACAATTATACGGTGTTCATCGCTTTCACATTATACGGATTGCCCGCGCCGCTCGGCGGCAAAAATGTTTTTCAACGAACTTTCCGAAGAATACGGTTTTGACCTGACGCCGACAAAAACATCGGCCGGCGCCGCCGTTGGCACCGCCATGCACAAATCGCTTGAGGCGGCGATCGTTCTGCGTTCAAAAGGTCAGCCGTATGCCGAGGAAATCAAAAAGGTTGCCGAGGCCTCGATTATCGAGAGCGCCCGTGAGGGAATCATCTGGGATGACACGACTTTTGACAAATCGGCCGGCGTTCTGCAGGCCGTCCGTCAGGCGCATGCCATTCTGGACGTTTTTCCCGAGCTGGACGAGATTGCCATTGAGGGCGAGTTCACCGCCGATCTCGGCGATGACTTTGTCCTTTCCGGACATATCGACATCCGCGGCCGCGAGGGACAAAAACACACCATTCAGGACTTTAAGTCCGGGACGGTCAAACGGGTGAACATTCCGCAATACGGCGGATATTCGCTCCTGGTCCGCACCGCCGGGCAGAAGGTCGACCTGTTGCGTGAGATATACGTCAAGCGTGTCGGCAAGACCAAAGCCCAGCCGGCGCCCGTTGTCCAGGATTATGATCCGGCGATGGCCGAAAACTTCGCCTACGCCATTATTAAAAAAATCAAATCAGATCTGCAGGCTTTCCGCAAATCCGGGAGCCCGTGGGTTTGGCTGCCGAACCCGAACTCAATGATGTGCTCGCCGCATTATTGCCCGGCCTACGGCACAAAATTTTGTAAATGTAAAACAAAGGAGACCAAAAATGTCAAATAAACAAATTGAAACCGAGGAATTTGAAGAACAGGGAGCCGAGCCGGTTAATCCGTGCCTTGATTTTGAGGCAATCAAAAACGCCGGCTGCTATCACGATGCCATGCCCAAAGCCATGCGCGCCATTGTCAAACTGATTGACGACCTGAAAAACGAGGGCGTGCCCTACATTTCGGTCGACGAGCTGGAAGAAACTTTGACTAAATCTTTTAAAGAGGATTAAAGCCATGGTGAATGACGTTGTTGTTAAAAATGAGACGGGCGCCGTTTCAACCGATATTCTGTCCGACGCCGCCGCTTTTGAAAACGCCCAGCGGATCGGCAAGTTGCTGACGCAGTCGCAGATCGTGCCGCAGGCTTATTATAATAACCTGCCGAACGTGATTGTGGCAATGGAAATCGCCGCACGCAACCGATTGTCGCCGATTGTGGTGATGCAGAACCTGAATGTGATCAAAGGCCGCCCGACCTGGTCGTCAAAATACATCATCGCCGCGCTGACCACCAGCCGCGTTGGCAATCTGCATTATGAAATGTCGTCAAACGGAACGGTGCAGGTTCAGGACTTTGGTGGCAAAACAAGCATTGAAAACCTTGCCTGCCGCGCCATTGCCACCGACAAAAAAACCGGCGAGGAGCGCGTCGGGCCGTGGGTTGACATGAAAATGGCAGTTGCCGAGGGCTGGTACGGCAAAGACGGCAGTAAATGGAAGACCATGCCGGAGATGATGATCCGCTACCGCGCCGCCACCTTTTTTGCCAGCGTGTTTTATCCCGAGCTGTCCATCGGCGGCGATCTGGATGACAATTCGTCCGTTTCGGCCGAGCCGGTGACACGTCCGGCCGAGGTTGTCCAATCCGGCGAGATGGTCAAACCGGCAGAGGAAGCTCCGGCAAAACCCAAGCGCGCCAAAAAAGCCGATACCAAAAAGCCGGCCGAACCCGCCACAGAGGAAGTGCCGGCGGAAGAAGCCCAGGTTATTGACGCCGACTTTGAAGACGTTGCCGAAGAAAAACCGGCGCCGGTTGCCATGCCGCAGACCGATGACAGCGAGGAATGGGACAACTGGGGAGAATGAGCCATGAAAGCCACGATTAAGAACTTTATGGGTTGCGCGGCGGCCGAGGTTGAGGCCTCAAAAATTGCTTTGATTTTGGGGCTTAACGGCCAGGGAAAGACGAGCACTTTGTTGCCGATTGCCGCGGCTTTGCGCGGTGGCGTTCCGCTCGGCTTGCAAAAGACCAAAGCCGGCATGCTGGTCAAGACCGGCGCCGGCGCGGCCTCCGTCGTGTTGGAGGAAGACAACGCAAAGGTGGAGGTCTTCTGGCCGAAGTGCGAGCGCCGCTCTGAGGGCGTTTCCGCCCCTGAAGCATCCGACATTGCAGTGGGCGCGGTGGCTTTTCCGGCCATGGCAGACAAAGACAAAGTTGAGCTGCTACGCGATATTCTCAAAACCGATCCGGTCAAACAGGAGCTTTGCGAGGCCTTGGCCGATGCCGGTCTTTCGGAAAAAGTGCAGGAAGCTGTCTGGCATAATATCGAGGCCGAGGGGTGGGATGCCTCTCTTGACCGCGCCAAAGAAAAAGGCCGCAGCCTAAAATCGCAATGGGCGCTGATCGCCGGCGAAACCTACGGCGAGAAAAAAGCCGCGTCATGGTTTCCGCAAGGCTGGGAAAACGACCTTGAGACAACCTCGACCGAGGCTCTTGAAGCTGACGTGTCTTTGGCGCGGGCTGACCTGGAGGACAAAATCGCCAACCAGGCCATCAGTGCCGATGAACTTGCGCGGCTGCAGGAAAAAGCCGACGGGCTGGCTGAGACGGAAAAAAAATGCGACGATGCGGCCGGAAAAGTCACCGAGGCGCAAAAGGCCTTGAAAGAGGCGCGCGCGGCGCGTGAAAAACTGCCCAAACTGCCGAACTACGATCTTGTCTGCCCGCATTGTGGCAAGCCGGTCGTTTACCAATTCGGCAAACTTGAGGCGGTCAAACAGTCGCTATCTGCCGAGGAGCGCGAAAAACTCGAACAGCAGATCCTCGACGCCGACAACGCCGTCAGCAAGGCCGAGCGTGAGCTGAACGCTGCAAAGCATGATTTCATTTTGGCCGACAGTGCCCTGCAGGCAATTAAAAAGGCCAAGGACGAGCTTGAGGCCAAACAGGGCAAAACCATTCAACCGGCCGAGGTTGACGAGGCGCGCAACGCCGTCCGCAAAGCCGAGACGCGCCTGCAGTCGTTCAATCGCTACAATGAGGCTTTGCGCGTGCATCGCAATATTTTGGAAAATCAGGCAATCATCAATGTTCTTGAGCCTGAGGGTATCCGCCGCCGGTCCCTTGAAAAAGGGCTTTCCGATTTCAACGGTCGCCTGGAATATCTCTGCCACGTCGCCGGCTGGGCTTGTGTCAAGGTCGACGGCGATATGTCGGTCAGTTATAACGACCGGCCGTTTGTCCTTTGCTCAGAAAGCGAGAAGTTTCGCGCCAAGGTTACGCTGCAGGCGGCCATTGCCGAATATGACGGCTCGCATGCGCTGGTCGTTGACGCCGCGGATATTCTGGACAACAAAGGCCGCGCCGGATTGCTCAAGTTGCTGGCCGGGCAAAGCTATTGCTCTTTTGTCGGCATGATGGCGGCCAAACCGTCGGCGGCGCCGGATCTCAAAAAACTCGGCATCGGCCGCAAATACTGGGTTGAGGCCGGAAATTGCGAGGAGGTTTACAATGGATGATTTGACAAACGAGGTTAACCTGACGCCGACTGAGGCGGCCGAAAGGCTGAAGGTCAGCGTCAAAACGCTTTCCTACTGGCGGCAGGTCGGTCGCGGTCCGAGGTTTTTCTTTGCCGATCCGGTTAAGAAAAAATCACCGCGCTATCCTTTGAGCGAAATTGTCGCCCTTGAAAAGGATTTGAAATCGCACAACGAATAGGAGGCTATCATGCTGGAAAAAATCGAGGCTTTTGTTGACAAATCGGTGCAGGTTGCGAAATACGCGGCCTTGGCGAACCACAATCCGGATACGCTTGAGGCGATGATTGCCGAGCTTAAGGCGGAGGGTGAGAAACTCAAACAAGAGGCTGCCGATGTTCTGCGTTAACTGCCAGACAGATGTTGAGCCGGAAACAGTCACGGGAGCGGATATCTACGGGCCGCGCTTTGCCTTCAAAGACGCTTTGTATGCTCGTTGTCCGCGCTGCGGCAATTATGGCGAATCCGCCATAAAAGACGAACCGCCGTATAAGGTCATCCCCGATTTCCGGCTCCGCCGCGGTTACAATTACATCGACGGCATTCTGGATCTGCTGTGGCGTCAGAAAAAAATGACCAAAGCCGAGGTTTTGTATCGCATGGCCGGCTTGATGTACGGCCATGAGCGGGCATATCGGACACGCGACATTGAGAGCTATGACGAGGCTTGCCGCGCGTATCGCCTGGCCAAAGAATTAAAAAAGGAGGTTTTTTCTCATGTTCAGACTGTTGCGTAGGCTTTTTTGCCGTCATTTTTGGATAAATATCTTAAAAATCGGCGGCGAGGTCACAACCCGCCGGGGCGTTTATCCGATCGAGGGCACGGTTTTTATTGATTATTGCCCGAAATGCCGGAGTTTCAGGGAGCGCCGCGATGAACGATAAAGAGATGACCGCCGAAATTTTGCGCCGCCTGCGCTTGGTGCCGGAACATAAAAACGACATCAATTTCCCTGAGTTTCGCTGGTGCGCCGGACTGGCCGGTTCCAGACGCGCGGATGCGTTCTTTATCCAGCCGCGGCCGCCTTATTTTTCCATAACCTACGAGGTCAAGGTTGACCGCTGGGATTTTCGCCGGGATATGGCCGAATTCGGGAAACATCGCAAGGCGCGGCAGTTTTCAAACTTCTTTTACTACGCCGCTCCAAAAGGGCTGATTGATCCGGCCGATATTCCCGAGTGGGCAGGCTTGGTGGAGTTCGACCTTGGCATTCTGGCCGACGAATACACTCAGGGGATGTCTGTCGTCAAACAGGCGCCACTGCGCGATCGTGAGGATCCGGACTGGGGTTTGGTCGCCGGTATTGCCAAACGAATGCAGGATCCGGCTTTTCGGTTTGAGGCGCGCGGCATGCACCTTGTTTCAAACGATCAGCTCATGGCCTTGTCGTCGCTGATTGCGCATCAGGTGCGGGTCAACCGCCTGTTTGAGGCCGGCACACCGTCAATGATGAAAGCACTGGCCATAGTCAGCCGGATATTTAACGGAAGGGACAGGCTATGACCAAGATTGTGCTGGTTGACCTTTTTTCGGGCATAGGCGGCTTTGCCGAAGGATTCCGGCGTGCCGGGGTTGAATTTGCGGCACATTATTTTGCCGAGGTCGCTCCTGGTCCGATTTCGATTTATAAAAAACATTTTCAAAACGCGGAGGAGTTGGGGGATGTCACAGCAATTAGAGATTTTTCCGGAATTAAACAGCGACAGGGGGGGGGACCGCTTGTCATTACTGCGGGATTTCCTTGCCAAGATTTGTCCATTGCTGGCAAAAGGCGAGGTCTTGACGGCGAGCGCAGCGGCCTGTTCTTTGAGGCAATCCGGTGCATTAGAGAATTGCGACCTGATGTTTTTGTCTTTGAAAACGTCAAAGGACTGTTCACAAGTCACGGAGGACGCGACTTTGTCAGATTTTTGCAAGAGATTGCCGACCTTGGGGGTTATGACTGCCAATGGCAACTTGTCGATACTGACTGGTTTTTACCCCAAAATCGCGAGCGGGTTTACTTTGTCGGATGTACTGGAGCCTTCGCCTGCCGCCAAATATTTCCTCTCAGAGGCGGCGATCCGTCGTCTGTTGTCGCACCAAACGAGGATGAGCCCAAAATTCTCGTCTATCCGCGCGGCAAAAACCCGGGAGGATTGCGCGACGGTTCCTGTCCGGCTATAACTGCCAATTCATTTCAGCAAAATATTATGGTTTGTCCGGTCGTGACGCCCGGACGACGCCGAAAAAAACAAAACGGGCGCCTGATGAAAAACGACGGCGATCCTTCGTTTACTCTTACGGCGCGGGAAGGACCAGGCATATATGACGGGCGCCTGGTCAGAAAGCTGACACCGCTTGAGTGCGAACGTCTGCAGGGTTTCTCTGACGGCTGGACCGAATATGGTGCCGACGGCAAAAGGATGTCGGACAGCGTTAGATATAAAGCGCTGGGCAATGCCGTGAGTGTGCCGGTCCCTGAGGCTATTGCCAGAGCTTTGTTTAATTGAAAGGAGGACAATATGGCTGATGTCATCGAATTTCCGAATAAAAAAGAGAACTTAAACGCGGTCATCACGCTTTTGGGCGTTTGCCGCAAAATGCACGACGAGGACGGCTATCGCTACGCCTCAGCCGAGCTTAAACAAGAGGATGAGCGCCGGGCTGTTCTGACGCTGGTCTTGGAAAAACAACAGCCGGACGACATTCCGGATATTATCGCATAGGAGGTTAAAATGTCAGACAATCAAAGAGCCGGGCAAGGCGCCCTGTTCAAAAATGATAAACAAGGAAATGAAAAGCGTCCGGATTATACCGGAAGCGCGACTATTTTTGGCAAAAAGTTTTATGTTTCTGCATGGATAACTGTGTCGCAAAGCGGACAAAAATATATGAGTTTGGCTTTTAAGGATACCCAAGGCCAAAACAATGCCGGAACACCTGCGGCACAACCAGAGGCCGGAGCGTCTGCGCCATCTGCCTCTGTTGACGATGAAATTCCGTTTTGAGGCTTGCCATGAACACGCTTTATCTGCCGTTAAAAAAAGAATGGTTTGAAAAAATCGAATCCGGCGAGAAGACCGTCGAATACCGGGAATTTAAGGACTACTGGATCCGCAGGCTTAAACGGACGGAGCAGTATTTTCGCGGGGCTGATGTGTATGGAATGCCTGGCGGAATATACGACGAGGTCAAATTCTCGCTCGGCTATGGCGGCCGGACGATGATTTTTGTCATTGACGATATTTCCGTCGTTGATGGCAAAGGCACAGATTTGGCTATTGACGGGCCGGTTTATGCCATAAAACTCGGCCGCCGGTTATCCCCGCGCGGCGAATATCTTAACTAAATAAGGAGGAAACAATGACAATTTTTTATTTTTTAATTGGCGCTTTCCTGCGTCGCTGGTACGGCGGATGCCTGGAAGCATATAAAATCTTGCGCAACCGCGGTGTGCAAACGGTTTGCATGCTGGCGGTTTTTATGAGTATTTATCTGTTTGACTGGTCGAGCTGGCAAAACTGGCTCGGTGCCGCTATCGTCAGTTGCTGGCTGCAATTCCAGTTCTGGAGCCGCGGGCATGGCGCCTGTTTTGACATTGGCCGGGGAACGCCCAGCGAGGAAACCATCCGCCGCTATAATGAGCGGTGGTACCATTATCCTGTCGATTGGCTGTTTGACAAGGTCTTCAGAGTTCCGGGCAGTAAATACGGCTTTATGTATGACTTTATTTATATGGGCTTGCGCTATACCTGCCCGATGATCCCGATGATGTTGCTTGACTGGCGCTATATCCTGATCGGAGCGGCGGTCAGCCCGATCTACGCTCTGTGCCATACCTTGGCCGAACGCGATCCGTGGATATTCGACGGCAGAATCCCGTTTGTCGGCAGCGCCACCAATTTGGCCGAGAAACTTGTCGGCGGCCTGGTTTTTGGCGGCTGTTTCTGGCTGCAAAACGGCTTTTTCTGGTGGTAAAATAAGAAAGTAGCAAAACGGCAGTCACTTCGTCAGTTCTGACTGTCGTTTTTTTATGTCAAAAATCGGGCGTTGCTAGGCATTTGCTAGACGGGTTTTATAACATTGCCGGAAACCGTCTGTTTTCTTAGTGTTTTGTTTTTAGCTCGTCAGGCTCATAACCTGAAGGTCGTAGGTTCAAATCCTGCCCCCGCAAC
>ERZ779876.446-NODE-446-length-46443-cov-27.425218_pt1 | contig 46443 bp, 50 predicted proteins | sample MGYA00511068_ERZ779876 | MGnify/ENA primary metagenome ERZ779876 (study PRJEB29588, sample SAMEA1970858) | human gut metagenome | biome: human gut; feature: human-associated habitat; material: faeces | place: Denmark | collected 2008/2010 ...
CATTTCCTCATTGCTGAATTTATAGTTCGATGCCATTATTCATCACCCAGATACACTATAGCATATCTGGTAAGACGGTTAAAGTGTTTTACTAGATTTTAGTATGAGAAGTCCGGGAACTGCAAATTGAACTTTTCCGCGTCCTGAAACTTGTGCGGCAGCACCACCGGAAATTGAAGAATCTGGAGCGGGGCTACTTTTACTGAACCTGATATATTGCAAATCAGAATGTAGCAGCGGACTCCCACTCTCGCCAGCAGGCGCCATTTTGCCTCAAAAGACACCCGTTCCGCCACCTCAACCGCCGTTTGTTCCGCCGTGATAGTATAGCATTCTCTACACATCTTGCTGCATATGTTGCGAGCCGGGCGCCCTTGCTGGCGTCAAAGGTCGAGATCCCCTTGATAAGCCCGATCGTGCCGATCGAGATCAGATCCTCCTGATCGGCGGACTGCGAATAGTATTTTTTCATAATGTGTGCCACTAGGCGGAGATTGCGTTCGATCAGAATGTTGCGGGCCTCCAGATCGCCCTCGGCGCTGCGTTTCAGGTATATGCGCTCCTCTTCGGCAGTGAGCGGCTTCGGGAATGAGCCGCCGCCGGAGATGCGCAGCGATGTGAGCATACTGCTGAGCATCAGCCAGACTGCTGCGGAAAGCATAGGCTTTCACCTCCACAGAAAGCCTATGTCCGACCGGCAAGTCCAGATTCCGGTTTGTAAATATTTCGGGATATGGTATGATGGAGAAAAAGGAGGGCGCGCGATGAGGCGGTTTCTGCTTCTGCTGGCGTGGCTGGCCATTTTCCTATGCGTGCCGGTTCAGACGGCTGCTCTGGCAGCGGAACCGGCAAAGCCTTTGACGGTGCGGGCTGTGTTTGAAGGGCAGCTGCCGCTTGCCGGGATGCGGTTTAACGTGTACCGGGTCGCAGACCGTTCCAGCGGCGGGACGTGGAGCCTTGAGCCGCGCTTCAAAGCGTACCAGACGCGGCTGGAAACGCAGAACGGCGATGGGGAAGCATGGGCCGCGCTTGCGCGCGTGCTGGAAAAGGTGGCCCTGATGGAGGAAGCCTGCCTGCCGGACGCTTCTGCGGAGACAGACGAGGATGGTACGGCAGTCCTTGACGCGCTGCGGCCCGGCCTGTATCTGCTGAGCGGGCAGAGCGTCTGCGTGAACCGGCAGATCTATACGCCGTCGCCTATGCTGATCGTCTGCCCCGCGGAGTGCGCGGCAGAGCCAGAGCTGACCCGCAGTCCGGAAAAGGCGGATTATTCCGTCCAGATCGTCTGGGACGATGAAAAGACGCCGGAGCAGCGGCCGGGATCGCTGCCCGTCCAGCTGATGTGCGACGGGAAAGCCTATGGCCGCCCGGTTCGTTTATCCGAAGAACAGGACTGGCATTATACATGGAGCAGTCTGCCGACGGCGCATTACTGGGCGCTTGCGGAGCAGGTCGTTCCCGGCTATCTCGACGCGGAGGTGCAGAAAGAGGGGACAGTCTTCCGCGTGACCTATGCCGCAGCGCAGCCGGAACCGAAGCCTCAGCCAGAGGCCGGGGAAGCGCCGGAAACCGGAAAGCGCGGCTGGCTTGCAGCACCTGCGCTCATACTGATCGCCGCAGCGGGGATATTCCTGCGGAATCTACGAAAAAAATCAAAAAAAGCTTGACTGTAAACCTGCTTGATACTGTACGCTGAGGGCAGGAGGGATGCATATGACGATCAAGGAGATCGAAACGCTGCTTCTGCACCTGTTCGGCACAACGCCCGGTAAATGGCTCATGGGTCTGCGCGTGACGGACGAAAATGGACAGAGGCTACCGCTTGCCGCCGCATGGAGGCGCACATGGCGTGCCCTGTGGTACGGGTACGGCTGCTTTATCCCGGTCTACAGCATTGTCCGTCTCTACACCAGCTGGAAGGTCGAGCAGGCCGAACAGCCGCTCGAATGGGAGGACGGCAGCGAACTGCGGGCTGCGCCATGGAAAGCGTGGCGCGGTGCAGCGTGGGCCGCAGCGGTTCTGGCGCTGCTGGCTGCAACAGTACTTGTGGGCCTCAAGACCTGCCAGCCGACGCATACCGGCGATCTGCCCGTGCGGCAGTTTGCGGAAAATTACGACTATATTCACAGCACAGAGGGCCTCCTGAGCCGGGAGCTGTATGACGACGGCACATGGGCGCGGAAGCCTGCACCGGGGTACGCGCAAAAACCGGGCCGTCCGCAGAGGGACGGCCCGGTTCTGATTGCATTCGTTCAGTCGACGATCTCGACGCTGACCTTCTGGCCGGTGCGCTGGGCAACGGACTTGATGATCGTGCGGATCTCCTTGGCGATGCGGCCCTGACGGCCGATGAGCTTGCCCATGTCCTCAGGGGCAACGCGAAGCTCAAGCACGGTCGTCTCGCCTTCTACCTCAGTGACCGTAACGCTGTCGGGATTATCGACCAGACTTTTTGCCATATACAGCAAAAGATCCTTCATGCCGGTACCCCAGACTTACAGGACGTTTGCCTTCTTGAGAAGACCGCGGACGGTGTCGCTGGGCTGTGCGCCGTTCTTGATCCACTGCTTGGCCTTGTCGGCGTCGATGGTGATGGCGTTGGCCTCGTTCTTCGGGTCGTAGGTGCCGATCTCTTCGATGCAGCGGCCGTCGCGCGGGAAGCGGGAATCGGCGACAACGATGCGGTAATACGGCTCCTTCTTGGCGCCCATTCTTCTCAGTCTGATTTTAACCATGATTGTTCCTCCAAAAATAAATCGAGTTTTTCTTATTTCGTAAAGCCAAATCTGTTACGGCTGAAACGATGTGTTGACAGGATGCTTACAGGCCGGGGAAGCCGCCGAGGCCGCCCATGCCGCCGAGCTTGCCCATGCGCTTCATCTTGCGCGAGGCGCCGGGGCCGGAGAACTGCTTCATCATCTGATTCATCATGTCAAACTGCTTGAGCAGCTTGTTGATGTCCTCGACCTTCACGCCGGAGCCGAGCGCAATGCGCCGCTTGCGGCTGGAGTTGAGCACGGACGGATTCTCGCGCTCATACGGGGTCATGGACTGGATGATGGCGGCGGTGCGGGCCATGGCCTTTTCGTCGACCTGCGCGCCCTTGAGCGCTCCGGCGTTCATGCCGGGCATCATGGCCGCGATCTCGTCGAGCGAGCCCATATTTTTCAGCTGCGAGAGCTGATCGTAGAAATCGGAAAGGGTGAATTTATTGCTCTTGAGCTTCTGCTCCAGCTCAGCGGCCTTCTTTGCGTCGAACGCGGCCTCCGCCTTTTCGATCAGCGTGAGCATATCGCCCATGCCGAGGATGCGTGAGGCCATGCGGCCGGGGTGGAACGGCTCGATCTGGTCGAGCTTTTCGCCGGTGCCGATAAATTTGATGGGCTTGCCGGTCACGGCCTTGATGGAAAGCGCCGCGCCGCCTCTTGCGTCGCCGTCGAGCTTGGAGAGCATGACGCCGGTGATATCGAGGTATTCGTCGAAGGTCTTTGCCGCGCTGACGGCGTCCTGACCGGTCATTGCGTCGACCACGAGCAGAATTTCGTCGGGGTTGACCGCGGCCTTGACGGCCTTGAGCTCGTCCATGAGCGCTTCGTCGACGTGCAGACGGCCTGCGGTGTCGAGGAAGACCATGTCGTTGCCGTGCCGCACGGCGTGAGCGACGGCTGCCTTTGCGATATCGACCGGGTTCGTCTGGCCCATTTCGAAAACGGGAATGCCGAGCTGTCCGCCGACGACCTGCAGCTGCTTGATGGCGGCGGGGCGGTAAATGTCGCAGGCCGCGAGCAGCGGATTTTTGTTCTGCTTTTTGAACAGGCCCGCGAGCTTTGCGCCGTTGGTCGTTTTGCCCGCGCCCTGCAGGCCGACCAGCATCACGACGGTCGGCGGCTGGGAGGCGATCTTGATCTTCTGGTTCTCGCTGCCCATGAGCGCGGTCAGCTCTTCGTTGACGATCTTGACGATCATCTGCGCGGGCGTGAGGCTTTCGAGCACGTCCGTGCCGACGCAGCGCTCGGTTGTCTTTTTGATGAAGTCCTTGACGACCTTGTAGTTGACGTCGGCCTCCAGCAGCGCCAGACGGATCTCGCGCATGGATTCCTTGACGTCGGCCTCAGACAGGCGGCCCTTGCCGCGCAGCTTTTTGAACGCGTTCGAGAGCTTTTCGGTTAAGCCTTCAAATGCCATGTGTTACTCCTTTATTTCCCGCACGGCGCGCAGGATCGCGCCGGCCTGCGGCGCAGCCCCCGGAACAGAAGCAAGCGCCTGCGCGTTCTGTGTGATCGTATCCAGTGCGGATTCCAGCCGCCGGTCGCGCGCGATGCAGCCGAGCGCAGCTTCATAGCCCTCCAGCAGCTCCTCGGCGCGGGCAAGCGTATCGTGGACGCCCTGTCGGCTGATCCCGGCAGCGGATGCGATCTCGCTGAGAGAATAGTCCTGATTATAGTAGAGATCGAACAGACCCCGCTGCTTTTCGGTCAGCAGCTCGCCATAATAGTCGTACAGCAGCGTCATGGTGAGCGCATCAGACCGCATGGCAAGACCCCCAGATCAATCGTTCCGGTATACTATACAAGATTTTATCCCGGCTGTCAAGTGTTTTTCCTTGACAGCACGCACATAAAATTGGCGGGACACGGGCTTGCGCTGATGACATTGCCTCTTTCCGGCAGAGCGCAGATGTGGTAGAATAGGGTATATCGCGAATTCCAGACAGGAGAGCTTCCTATGAACCATGAATCACAACAGCAGTTTGACCCTGAAAACGCACCCGCGTTCGAACGCCTGCGCGACCGCAGGCGCGCAAAGCGCCGCCGGGTGCTTCGCGTCGCGCTGACGCTTCTTGTGTGCGCGGCACTGCTGGGCGGCGCAGTCTATTACGCGCACCGGCAGATCGTAAAGCCCTATCTCGATACGCCGGTCACGAGCGGCGAGACGGACGCCCCTTCCGAGCCTGAGGTCACTGTCCCTGAGACGCAGGTGCAGGAACCCGCCCCGGAGCCGTCGCCGGAACCAGAACCCGAACCGGAACCTGAGCCGGAACCAGAACCCGAGCAGCCTGCTCTAACGCTGGCAGAGTCGTCGGAGACGACCCAAACGCTCGATTTGGAGTTGTATTCGTCGTCCGCCGTGCTGGTCGACGTGCAGAGCGGGACGGTGCTGGCCGAAAAGGGCATGGACGAAAAAATTTACCCCGCATCCATGACGAAGGTCATGACGCTGCTGGTGGCGGCGGAGAATCTGCCGGATCTCGACGCGACATTCACCATGACGCAGGCCATTATCGATCCGCTGTATCTTGCGGGCGCGTCGATGGCGGGCTATGTGAACGGCGAGACGGTCACGATGCGCGATCTGCTGTACGGCGCAGTCGTGCCCTCCGGCGCGGAGGCGACGGAGGCGCTGGCACAGGCCGTGGCCGGAAGCGAGGAAGCGTTCGTCGCCATGATGAACGAAAAGGCCGCGGCGCTGGGGCTTGCAAACACGCATTTTATGAACACCAGCGGCCTGCACGACGAGAACCACTATTCCACGGTGCGCGAGATCGCCCTGATCTTGCAGGCAGCGCTGGAAAACGAGACGTGCACCGAAATACTGAGCGCGGAAAATTACCGGGCCAACGAAACGGAGCAGCACCCGGACGGGCTTGCCATGACGAACAAATTCCTCTACCGCGTCCACCACGAATATGCCCTGAACGGCGCGGAAATTACAGCCGCCAAGACGGGCTATACCGCCGAGGCCATGAACTGCTGCGCGAGCGCAGGAACCACCCCGGACGGCAGAAGCGTGATCTGCGTGACGGCGAACGCGTGGACAGGCGAGTTCTGTATTGAGGACCATATTGCGCTCTATACGAAATACTGCGGCAGCGCAGAAGCAGAATAACGGGAGGATGCCGGATATGAAAAAGCTGTCCCCGCGGGTTTGGCTGACGCTCATTCTTGTCGGCATGGTCGGCCAGTTTGCCTGGACGATCGAAAATATGTATTTTAATGTCTACCTTTATAATACCATCTCCACCGACCCCGGCTATATCTCCGCCATGGTCGGCTGGAGCGCGGCTGCCGCCACGCTGACGACGCTGCTGATGGGCGCGCTGTCCGACCGCGTGGGAAAGCGCAAGCTGTTTATCTGCGGCGGCTATCTGCTCTGGGGCCTTTCTACGGCGGCGTTCGGCCTCGTGACAGTCGAAAACGCGGCGAAGCTGTTCCCGGCGGCCTCTGCGGCGGCTGCCGCGGCGGTGATGATCGTCGTGCTCGACTGCGTCATGACGTTTTTCGGCTCGACGGCCAACGACGCGGCGTTCAACGCGTGGATCACCGACACCGTGCCGAACGCGGCGCGGGGCAAGGCAGAATCCGTGCTGGCCATTCTGCCGCTCATTTCCATGCTCGTCATTTTTGGCCTGTTCGACGGCATGACACAGCGCGGGGAATGGCAGAAATTCTTCGCGATCTTCGGCGGACTCGTTGTTCTGACGGGCGTTGTGTCCGTCTTCCTGATCCCGGAGCCGAAGCTGGAGCCGAGACGGGCCAATGGTCTAAAAAACCTTGTCTACGGGCTTCGCCCGTCGGTCGTGCGGGGAAACCCGGCGCTCTATCTGTCCTTCGCGGCGTTCTGCCTGTTTTCCGTGGCCGTGCAGGTCTTTTTCCCGTATCTCATTATCTATATGCAGAACTACCTGCATTTTGACGGCTACGCCCTCGTGCTGGGCATTGTGCTGATCTTCGCGTCGGTCGTGAGTGTGCTCTCCGGCCGCGTGATCGACCGGCTCGGCGCGCTGCGGTGCGTGCTCCCGGCGGCGGGGGTCATGTTCGCGGGACTGCTTGGGATGTTCTTCGCGCGGTCGATGCTGGCCGTGATTCTGACGGGCTGCATTATGATGTCCGGCTATATGCTGGTCGCGGCGATTTTGTCCGGCGTCATCCGCGACCATACGCCTGCCGGAAAGGCCGGGCATTTTCAGGGCATCCGCATGATCTTCGGCGTGCTGCTGCCGATGATCTTCGGCCCGGCTATCGGCGCGGCGGTCATTCGCGGCAGCGATTCGACCTATGTTGACCTCGGCGTGGTAAAAACCGTGCCGACGCCGTCCATTTTTCTGGCGGCTGCCATTGTGCTGCTGCTGATTCTGCCGCCGGTGCTGGCGCTTAAAAAGAAGGAGGGGACAAAATGCTGACACCTTGGGGCGAAGCGCTGGACAAGAACGCTGTTTTGCAGGAATATCCCCGCCCGCAGCTCGTGCGGGAAAGCTATTACAATCTTAACGGTCTCTGGGACTACGCCATCACGGCCTCCGACGCCTGCCCCGGCGCGTGGGACGGGGAGATCCTCGTGCCGTTTTCGCCGGAAGCGCCGCTGTCCGGGGTGAGCCGAATCCTGAAGCCCGGGCAGGTGCTCTGGTACCGGCGGACGCTGCCGTTCGGAAAGCAGGACGGCGGGCGGATGCTGCTGCACATCGGAGCCGCTGACCAGCGGGCATGGGTGTACGTCAACGGCCTGCTTGCCGGGACGCACACGGGCGGCTATACGGCCTTTACATTGGATATGACAAAGCTTCTGCGGGATGGCGAAAACATCCTGACTGTCGCCGTGCGCGACGATACGGACGCTGTACCCCTCTCGCGCGGCAAGCAGAAGACGAAGCGCGGCGGCATCTGGTACACGCCGCAGAGCGGCATCTGGCAGACCGTCTGGGCCGAGCACGTGCCGGAGAACTATGTGCAGGCGCTCCTGTTCACGCCGGAGCTGCCGGAGGGACGCGTCCGTTGGAGGCTCGCCGCGCCCGCGCCGAAGGGCGCTCGAATCGAAATTTCCTATCAGGGAACGCCCGTCGGCAGCGGCGAAACGGACGAGGACGGCTGCGGCAGCGCCGTTCTGCCGCCGGAGCAGCTGCACCTGTGGTCGCCGGAGGCGCCGAACCTCTACGACGTGACCATCACGCTGGGGGACGATACCGTCAGAAGCTATTTCGCCATGCGCACCGTCGGCACCGGGAAGGATGCGGCGGGGCATCCCTGTCTGCTCTTAAACGGGCAGCCGTATTTCCACCATGGCGTGCTCGATCAGGGCTACTGGCCGGACGGACTGTATACCGCGCCGTCGGACGAGGCGCTGATCTATGATATTACGCTCATGAAGCGGCTGGGCTTCAATATGCTGCGCAAGCACATCAAAATTGAGCCTATGCGCTGGTATTACCACTGCGACCGGCTGGGGATGCTGGTCTGGCAGGATATGCCCTCCGGCGGCGGACAGTACAATCTGCTGACCATCTCCGCGCCGCTCATCACCGGCGTTCATCTCAAGGACAGCCATTACCGGCTTTTTGCCCGCACGGACGCGGAGGGGCGCGACAGCTATACCCGCGAGCTGGAGGAACTGGTTGCGCAGCTGCAGAACTGCCCGTGCATTGTCCTGTGGGTGCTGTTCAACGAGGGCTGGGGGCAGTTTGACGCGAAGAATGCGGTTCGCCTGCTCCGCAGGCTCGACCCCACGCGGCTGATCGACCACGCCAGCGGCTGGCATGATCAGGGCGTGAGCGACGTGAAGAGCCTGCACGTGTACTTCAAGCCGTACCGCTTTAAGCCTGACAAAAAGGGCCGCGCGGTCGTCCTGTCGGAGTTCGGCGGGTACAATCTGCCGGTCGCGGGGCACACCTGGAACGCGAAGAACTTCGGCTATAAGGGCTACCAGACGCCTGAGGCGCTGGGTGAGGCGGTCAAAACGCTCTATGAAACGCAGATCGTCCCCGCGTGCAAGTCCGGCCTTGCCGCCGACGTTTACACGCAGCTGAGCGACGTGGAGGACGAGGTCAACGGCTTTGTGACCTACGACCGGCGCGTGGAAAAGCTGCCTGAGGCGCTGATGCAGGCCATCGCGCGGGAGCTGAAAGAAGACTGACCATGAAAAAACGGATTTTGGCGCTGCTTCTGGCGCTGACGCTGCTGGTGCCCGGCGGCTGCACGGTGCGCGACACGGTGCAGATCGTGGAATCCAGCGTTACGACGCTGCAGGAGCTGGCGGACGCTGCGCTGTCCGAGGAGACGGAAGCGCCCGAATCGGGCGAGCAGTTTGTGACCGCCGAGGACCCGGAGGTCACACAGACCGCCGACACGGTCGGCGAGCACGGGTATTATTACGACGCGGAGCACGTCGTTCTGTATCTCGACGCCTACGGCCATCTGCCGGACAACTACATGACCAAGGAGGAAGCCCGTGCGCTCGGCTGGGAGGGCGGCAACGTGGAAGCGTATCAGGCCGGAGCCGCCATCGGCGGCGACCTCTTCGGCAACCGCGAGGGGCTTCTGCCGGAGGAAACAGGAAGAACCTATACCGAATGCGACATCAACACGCTCGGCGCGGATTCCCGCGGGGCCGAGCGGCTGATCTTCTCGAACGACGGACTGTACTTTTACACATCCGACCACTACGCGTCGTTTACGGAGCTGACCGTGGACGGAGGCACCGTCATATGGAACTGACATACCGCATCGACTGCCGGGAGCTGACCTCCCGCGCAGCCGCGCACGACTGCTTTGCGCGCGTGTTCGCGCTGCCCGCGTTTTACGGGCGCAATCTCGACGCGCTGTACGACGTGCTGACGGAACTGCCGCCGTGCACGCTCCTGTTGGAGCATACCGGCTGCCTGTATGACGCGCTCGGGCCATATGTGGAAAAGCTGCTCGGCGTCTTCCGCGACGCAGCGCGGGAGAATCCAAATATCCAGATTCAAGAAGATATCAAAACTTTTTGAGCATTTTTCGTACCTTGTCTATATTGCCAGAAAACAGGCGTTTTTCCTTGTGCGAATTGTCAATTTACAAAGTGTGGCATCGTCGGATAAAATACGCAATATGAACGAACTGTGAATAAGTCGTTCAAGAAAGAGAAATCAAGGAGGAACTCTATGGAAATCCAAACTGGCGCATTGGTAATCGTTCTTGCGTACATGGTCGGCATGATGATCATCGGCTACGTCGTCGGCAAGATCAACATCAAGGGCAGCGCGGACTATCTCGTTGCCGGCCGCAGAATGGGCCTGTTCATGGTCGCGTTCTCGCTGTCTGCCAACAACATCGGCGGCGGCAGCACCACCGGCCTCGCGCAGAAAGCGTTCGGCGCATGGGGCGTCAGCGCGATCTGGTACGTCCTGGCCGCATCTCTTGCCATGATCCCGCTGGCCTACTTTGCACCCAAGATCCGCAAGACCATGGCTGTTACGATCCCCGAGGTCGTCGGCCGCCGCTTCGGCAAACTCTCCAGCAACTTCACGGCAGTCCTCAGCGTCCTGTCGCTGTTCTGCCTGACCTCCTCTCAAATCGGTGCTTCCGGTGCTGTTATCAACGCGCTGATCCCGACGATCCCTCTGAACGTCTGCCTGCTGCTGGCCGGCTTCGTCACCATCTTCTACACGACCTTCGGCGGCATGATCGCGGATCAGGTCTCCGACCTCATCCAGTTCGGTATCATTCTCGTCGGCCTTGCCATCGCAACGCCGATCGTCCTGAAGCATGCCGGCGGCTGGGCTGCGATCTCCGCTGCACTGCCCGGCGAAAAGCTGAACATGACCCAGATCGGCTGGGCCTCCATCATCGGCTACTTCTTCAACTACTTCTGCACCTTCCTCTGCGGCCCCGAGATGGTCTCCCGCTTCGAGACCTGCAAGGACGAGAAGACTGCGGTTCGCGCCTCCTTCCTCTGCGCCATTCTCATGGCTGCTATGGCAATTTTCCCGACCCTCCTCGGCCTTGCCGCTTTCGCGCTGAAGGATCAGCTGCCCGGCCTTGCTGAGAACGGCTCCAACGCCATGATGATTGTCACCGGTACTTATGCGCCCGGCATCATCACTGGTCTTATTTCCGCCGCCATCATCTGCGCGACCATGTCCTCGGCAGACTCCAACCTGCTGTGCATGTCCACGATGATCATCAACGACATCTATCCCGGCTTCGGCGGAAAGAAGAAGCTGAACGACAAGCAGACCATCTTCTATACCCGTGCCTGCAACGTCGTCGCGGCGCTCGTCGCCATGGGTATCTCCATGTTCGGCGTTTCCCTCGTCGCCATGAACACCTTCGCATTCGGCATCCGCTGCGCAGGTCCGTTTGCGGCCTACGGCCTCGGCCTTGCCGTTCCGAAAGCAACGAAGAACTCCGGCATGATCTCCATCTTCACCGGCACCATCGCCTTCGCCGTCTGGCAGCTTCTGTCCAACGGCGGCACGCTGTGGTTCATGATGCCGGTCGTCTTCGGCAGCCTTGTTTCTGTCATCACGTTCTATGTTGTGAACCTGATCGAGTGGAAGCGCGGCGTTCCCGCTGCCCCCTCCGCTTATGTTGCCGAGGAAGCCAAGTAATTTACCTTCCCCAAACGAAACTGCCCGCCCTGCCAATGGCAGGGCGGGCTTGACTTTTTCCGCAGCATCCATTAAAGTAGCTCCTGTTCATCGGACAATGTCACGTATCTCAAAGCCTACGCCATCGACTGTCTGCTGACCTCGTTCCTGTTCTGCTTTGTGGGCTATTTCTCCGGCCTCGGCAAGACCGTCTTTGTCATGGCGCAGGGCATTCTGGGCGCGTTCGGCGTCCGCATCCCCGTGTCGTTCGCCATGTCCCGCCTGCTGAATGTGCGCCTGTTCTACATCGGCCTCGCAACGCCCTGCTCGACCGTCGTGCAGGTCCTGCTGTGCCTGCTCTACTACGCCCATCTGGCCCGCAGAGAAAAGGCTGTCCGGTGAGACAGCCTTCGGTGCGTGCGCGCTCCGTCCGTTTTCAGCAAAATTTTACGCCGTCCCCCGTTGTGACAGGGGACGGCGTTCCGGTTTTAATCTTCGAATTCGTGCGCGTCCTTGAGCACCATGTCCTTGACCTTCATCAGGCGGACCTTGGTAGCGCGGTCGTTTTCCTCGAGCTTCATGGAGATATACTTGATGTTTTTCTCCATTTCCGGGATCATGACATATTCCAGCGCATTGACGCGGCGGCGGGTCTTCTCGATCTCGGAGGCGAGCAGCTGCGTCTTCTTTTCAGCCTGCGCCAGCGCAAGCATATCCTGAAATACGGAGGCCAGCGCGCCCAGCGCATCGTCCAGCTCGCCGGACGTCTGCGCGAAGCCGTAGGGGTAAATGGACGCGGCGTCCTCGTTTTTGGTGTGGAACTCGTAGACCGGGACGGAGACGGACATGATGTTCTGGAACGTCATGTCCAGCGTCGCCGACTGCTTCGGGTACAAAAGCGCCTGCTGGAGCATTTCGGGGGACATCACGCTCGACGCGACGGTCATGGCGCGGTTAGCCTCCGCAATGCCCTGCTCGACCTTGGCGCGCAGCTCCTTGTTTTCCCGCACGATCAGGAAGAACTGGCGCATCAGCTCGTCGCGCTTGTCCTTGAGCAGCCGGTGGCCGCGCACGGCCGTGCGCAGGCGGCCCTTGAGCCGCGTAAGCTCCATCCGGGTCGGATTGATCGTTTTACTGGCCATGCGAACACCGCCTTACGCCTGCTTTTTGGGCAGGTATTTTTCGATGAACTCCGGCTTGATGCGCTTGAGCTCCGTTTCGGGCAGGATGGACAGCAGCTCCCAGCCGATGTTCAGCGTTTCCTCAATGGAACGGTTTTCTTCGTAGCCCTGACTGACGTAGCGCTGCTCAAATTCCTCGGCAAACTTCGCGTACAGCCGGTCAGTGGGGGAGAGGGCGCTTTCGCCAAGGATCGTTGCAAGCTCCTTCGCGTCCTTGCCGGCGGAATACGCCGCAAAGAGCTGGTTCATGGTGCCCGCGTGATCCTCGCGCGTCTTGCCGGGGCCGATTCCCTTGTCCTTCAGTCGCGACAGGCTCGGCAGCACGTCCACGGGGGGAATGACGCCCTTGCGGTACAGATCGCGGCTCAGGATGATCTGGCCCTCGGTGATATAGCCGGTCAGGTCGGGGATGGGGTGCGTCTTGTCGTCCTCCGGCATGGTCAGGATCGGGATGAGGGTGATGGAGCCCTTCTTGCCGATCCGGCGGCCTGCGCGTTCATAGAGCGTCGCAAGGTCGGTATAGAGGTAGCCGGGATAGCCGCGGCGGCCGGGGACTTCCTTGCGTGCGGCGGAGACCTCACGCAGCGCCTCGGCGTAGTTCGTGATGTCGGTCATGATGACCAGCACGTGCATCCCGCATTCGAACGCCAGATATTCGGCGGCAGTCAGCGCCATACGCGGTGTTGCGATACGCTCGACCGCCGGGTCGTTGGCAAGGTTCGAGAAGACGACGGTGCGGTCGATGGCGCCCGTGCGGCGGAATTCCTGAATGAAGAACTCCGATTCCTCAAACGTAATACCGATGGCGGCGAAGACGACAGCGAAGTTCGACGCGTCGTCGCCCAGAACCTTCGCCTGACGCGCGATCTGCGCGGCAAGCTGCGCGTGGGGAAGACCGGAGCCGGAGAAGATCGGCAGCTTCTGGCCGCGGACAAGCGTGTTCAGGCCGTCGATCGTGGAAATGCCGGTCTGGATAAATTCGTTCGGGTAATCGCGTGCGGCGGGGTTCATCGGAAGACCGTTGATGTCCTTCATCTCGGCGGCCAGAACCTCCGGGCCGCCGTCCTTCGGGTGGCCCATGCCGTCGAAGACGCGGCCAAGCATATCCTCGGACACGGCTAGCTCCAGCGGATGGCCCAGGAAGCGGATCTTGCTGTCCTTCAGGTTGATGCCGGCGGAATTTTCAAACAGCTGCACGACGGCGGTATCGCCGCTGCACTCCAGAACCTTGCAGTGCCGGACCTCGCCGTTCGGCAGCTCCAGCTCGGCCAGCTCGTCGTAGGTAACGCCCTCGACGTTTTTGACGATCATCAGAGGCCCGGAGACCTCACGGATGGTACGGTATTCGCGGATCATTCAGCCTCAGCCTCCTTTGCAACTTCTTCGATCTGCTGCTCCATATCGGATACGATCTTCGCGTAAACGTCCTGATACGTGTCCGCCGGAACGGTCTTCGCACGGCCGATGGCGGCACGGGCCGCGATGGCATAGAGCTTCCAGATATCCGCGCCGCGCTCGATGGCCGCGTCGCAGAGATCCTTGTAGCGGAGGATCAGGTCCAGCAGACGGGCCTGCCGGTCAAACGACGAATACTGGTCGTTCTCCAGGAACGCGTTCTGCTGCAAGAAGTCCTCGCGGATCATCTTTGCGGATTCCAGCGTCAGGTTGTCCGCCGGGGACAGCGCGTCCTGGCCGACCAGCTTGACGATCTCCTGCAGCTCTGCTTCCTTTTGCAGCAGCGCCATGGCGCGGCCTCTGTTCTGCATGAACCCGCGGCCCAGATTCTCGTCGCACCAGCCCTTGAGCGTGTCAAGGTACAAAGAGTAGCTCGTCAGCCAGTTGATGGCCGGGAAATGGCGCGCGTAGGCCAGCGAAGCGTCCAGACCCCAGAAGACCTTGACGATGCGCATCGTCGCCTGCGAGACAGGCTCGGAAATATCGCCGCCCGGAGGGGAGACAGCGCCGATGGCGGTCAGAGAGCCGCGCCGCTCGTCCGCGCCGAGGCACTCGACGCAGCCTGCGCGCTCGTAGAACTGCGCGAGGCGGGAGGCCAGATATGCGGGGTAGCCCTCTTCGCCGGGCATCTCTTCCAGACGGCCCGACATTTCACGCAGGGCCTCGGCCCAGCGGGAGGTGGAGTCGGCGATAACGGCGACGTCATAACCCATGTCGCGGAAATACTCCGCGATGGTGATGCCGGTGTAGATGGACGCTTCACGCGCCGCGACCGGCATGTCGGAGGTGTTTGCAATCAGGACTGTGCGCTTCATCAGGGGTTCGCCGGTGTTGGGGTCGTGCAGTTCCGGGAACTCCATCAGAACGTCGGTCATTTCGTTGCCGCGCTCGCCGCAGCCGATGTAGACGACGATATCGACGTCCGACCACTTTGCCAGCTGGTGCTGCACGACGGTCTTGCCCGAACCGAACGGGCCGGGGACGGCGGCTGTACCGCCCTTTGCCAGCGGGAACATGGTGTCGATGATGCGCTGACCGGTCATAAGCGGCTTCGAGGGGGTAAACTTCCGGTCATACGGACGGGCCACGCGCACGGGCCACTTCTGCATGAGACTTAAATGCTCTTCGCCCTTTTTCGTTTCCAGCACGCAGACCGTCTGCTCGACGGTAAATTCGCCGGATTGGATCTCCTTGACGGTGCCCGCCATTTTGGGCGGCACCATGATCCTGTGCAGAACGGCGCTCGTCTCCTGCACGGTGCCGATCACGTCGCCGCCGGAGAGCTTGTCGCCCTTCTTGACCGTGGGCGTAAAGGCCCACTTCTTTTCGCGGTTCAGCGCCGGAACCTGCACGCCGCGGGCGATGGTTTCCCCGCAGCGGTCGCGGATCTCGGTCAAGGGGCGCTGGATACCGTCGTAAATATTTTCGAGCATGCCCGGACCGAGTTCGACGGAGAGGGGCATACCGGTCGTCGTGACCTCGGCGCCGGGGCCGAGGCCGCTCGTTTCCTCATAGACCTGAATGGAGGCCGAGCCGCCCGTCATATTCAGGATCTCACCGATCAGCTGCTGCTTGCCGACGCGGACGACGTCTGCCATGTTGGCGTCTTCCATCCCCTCGGCAACAACAAGCGGGCCGGATACCTTTACAATTCTACCTGACATTTCATCGAATCCTTTCTATATTCAAGGATGCTGTTTAAAGAATATTCGAGCCGACCGCGCGTTCGACAGCGGCGTTCAGCGCGTTCATGCCGAGCCCTTTGCAGCCGCCCGCGCCGGGGATCAGAATGACCGCCGGGGTAACGCTGGACGCGTATTTTTCGATCTGCGCGTGCAGCGCCTCGGCATACGTCTCGGTCACATAGATGATCGCGTATGCGTCGGACTGCCTTGTGAGGCGGTGGAAGACCTCCGCCGCTTCCTCGGCGGAATTCACGGGGAACACGGCGAGGCCCAGAGCCGCAAAGCCCATGACGCTCTCGCGTTCGCCCAGAACTGCGATTTTATACATACCGCTCACCTCGCTCATTGATACAGATCCCGCAGCCGTGCGCGGATCGTGTCGGCGGGCAGCCCCGCCTGCAGGCCGCTTATGATCATGCGGGCCACTGAAATTTCATTTTCCAGCGCACAGAGATAGGCGATGACGACCTGCTCCCCGAATACGACCGACTTTGCCTTGGCGAAATACGCTGTGAGCGTGTTGTCGCACAGCCGTTCAAACGCAGTCAGAGAGCCAGACTGCGACTCGTCGCCCGCCTGCGCGGCGGCGAAGAGCGCAGTGTTCGCAAACAGCGGCGCAAACGGCTCGTCCTGCGCAAGCACCTGGCAGATATCCTCCGCCGGAACGCGCCCGCCGGGAACGAGGACGCTCTTTAAAAACGCAGCGTCCTTGTGCATACGCCGTGCACGCACGGCGGCGCGCAGATTCGCGCTGTCCGCCTGCAGCTGCGCATAGCCCATCAGGAACGCGCTTCCGACCTGCGCGGCGGTTTCGTGATACTCGGCAAAATACGCGCGGTCGAGGATCAGATCGGCCAGCTGCGGGTCGGCGCTTCTCGAAAGCGCGTCGCGCGCGGCCTGCATTGCGGTCAGAACGGCCTGCGGGACGCTTCCGGACTCGCCGGTTTCATAGGCAGTTTTGAGCGCCTGCGCGTCTGCGCGGCCAGCGCCGGAGAGCAGGGGAGCCGGATCTGCCCCGACGGCCTCGGCCTTGACGATCGTCTTGGCGTTGTGATAGTCATAGCGCATACGAAACAGCGATACAATGCCGTCCTTCGGCGCAAGCGCCTCCACCTCGGAAAACACGGCGGCGCGCCGGTCGCTCAGCGCCTTGTCAAGCCCGACAGCCAGCACATCGGCATAGCCGCAGCTCTCCAGGATCCGCGCCGCCTCCTGCACGGAGGAGCCGAGCATCCGCCCGGCCTTCTCCGCGTTGAGCAGCTGCGGCTCCTTTGCGCGCAGATACGCCGAAATAAACAGATACTCCGTGTCCTTGCGCGCTTTTACTTTCTTTTTTTGTTCCGTCACGTCAGCCTCCCGGCCTCAGCCAAACAGGCAGGCCGCAACCTTGCCGGAAAGCGCGGGCCGCAGGCCGCTTATCATTGTGCCGATCGAGCAGTTCGTCTCGACCAGCCCGTCCTTCAGCACCACGCCGCCGCGCATCGGCCGCGTTTCGGCGGAAAGCGTCAGCTTTGCTGCCTTCCCGGCCTTCTGGAGCAGCGCGTTCGCCTGCTCCACGACGGCCTGTCCGACCCCTTCGCGGTCCTCTGCGCAGAAGATCAGCTCCTCGCTGCCGGACGCGCTTGCCCGTGCGGCAAGCTGCGCGCAGAGCTTCATATACTCCGCCGTGGGGAGCGAGAGAAGCTGCTGCTCCGCCTGCCGGAAGGCGGCGTCGACGAGCGCCTGCTTCGTTTCGAGCAGCTGCCGCCGCGCGGCCATCCGGGCCGCGCCCTGATCGCGTTCGAGCTGCTTATCGGCCTCGGCCTGTGCTTCCGCCGTCAGCCGCTGCTGCTCAAGCTCGATCCTGCGGTCATAGTCCGCGCGGAGCTGCGCTGCCTTTTCCCCGGCCTGCGCGCGGATCGCGGCGGCCTCGGTCTCAGCGTCGGCAAGGATGCGCGCGGAAATTTTTTCAATTCCGTTCATTGCTTCACCCTCTTCTGCGGGGTTACTTGCTGATATTGATGATCATCAGCATGGAGGCCAGCAGGGAAAGGATCGCGTAGAACTCGACCGTGACGCACAGCACCATGCCCTTGGACCAGTGGTCGGGCTTCTTGGCCAGCAGATTGATGGACGCGCAGGCCACGCGGCCCTGTGCGATCGCGGAGATCATGCCGCCGAGCGCCATAGGAAGGCAGGCGACAAAGTACTGCAGGCCCTGCGTGATGCTCAGTTCGGGCAGAGCGCCGGACAGCAGGCCCATGCGGAAGATGGCGAAGAACCAGACGACGAGGCCGTACAGACCCTGCGTGCCGGGGATGACCTGAAGGATCAGGACCTTGCCGAACTTTGCCGGATCCTCGCACAGAAGACCCGCGCCGGCCTCACCGGTCATGCCGGTGCCCTTTGCCGAACCGATGGCGCACAGCGCCGCCGCAAGACCCGCGCCCAGAAGCGCCAGAGCCAGACCGCCGAAAGCGTCAAAAAATGCTTGCATGATAGAGTTCCTCCTTAAGATTGAATATCCACGTATTTTGTATTGATTGCCAGAGGCTTGAACGGCCTGCCGCCGTCCTTGTAGAATTTACCGAAGTATTCCAGACACTGCAGACGCAGATCGTGGACGTAGCAGCTCAGCAGGTTCAGCGCGAAGTTGAGTCCGTTGCCGAGCATCGACACGATCAGGAAGATCACCACGTTCCCCGGGATCGCGCCGAGCGTATTGAAGACCGAGGCGATGACAGAACCTGCCAACATCAGGGTCATCAGTCTGGAATACGAAAGAATATCGCCGAAGTAGCCCGTCACATGGTTGTAGACCGAGCCGAAGATCGCCGTGACCTTGCCGAAGCCCTTCGCGCTCCAGCCGGAGCCGACCACGACCATGCCGATGCCGACGTACAAAACGATGTTCGTCACGCCGAGCGCCATGCACGCGATGCCTGCGAACACGACCCACCAGGTCAGCTCTTCCCAGATGGCGTCCATGATCTCGCCCTTCTTGAGCTTTTCAACGAAGCTGATGGCCATGCCGGTCACGATCTGGACAAAGCCGAGCGCCATGGCGCCGATGAGGATCGTGATCGTGTCGTCAAGCGGGGTGAAGAGCGAGGGGAGCGCCTTGAACGTCGTATTGGGGTTGATGATCCCTGCCAGCTGCGGCAGGAAATCGCCGAAGAAGCCGCCCGTCAGCGCGCCCATGATAAATGTGCTGATGCCGCAGGAGAACATGAGGCCGAACATCTGTCCGCTCGTGCCCTTGGGCCGGGACTTTTTCGTGATGATGATGGAAGCCAGAATCATCAGAATCCCATAGCCCATGTCCGCCATCATGATGCCGTAGAACAGAATGAAAAACGGCGCCATGAGCGGGTTCGGGTCCACGCCGTCATAGGCGGGGAGGGAATACATCTCCGTGACCATGTTGAGTGGCCATGTCAGCCTGTTGTTCTTGAGCTTGACCGGCACGTCCGGATATTCCTCCGGCGACGGGTCTTCCAGTTCCCATGCGCAGCAGAATTTCTCCAGCAGCGCCTCAAGCTTCGGTACGTCCTCACACGGCACCCAGCCGTCCAGACAGAAGGTCCGTTCTGAGTGTGCCAGCCGGTCTGCGGCCTGCGCCTTCGAGATCTCCTGCGTGCAGCGATCGGCTGCCAGCCGGATGGCGGGCACGTCGCCCGCAAGCGCTGTTAGCTTGTCCGTCAGACGCTTGTCCTCCTGCTCGCAGGCGGCGAGCTTTTCGTCCGTCAGGCGGATGTTTTCCTCCGCCGTGCCCGCTGCACCGTCGAAGCCGGCCGGCGTGAAGCCGTATTCGCGCAGCGCGGACGCTGCGGCGTCATACGCGCCCTTGTGGACGATCACCAGCAGATACTGGCTCTGCAGGTCGGCGCTGATGCGTTCGACCTGCGCTTCGCCTGCGGCTCCGTAAACGGTCTCGCGCAGCGCGTCAAGCTCTGTCTGCGCCGGAACGGTACCGAGCAGCACGCGCGCGTGCTGCGTCCCGCCTGTTTCCAGCGGCAGATCGAGCGTCCGCCACGGCACGAAGCTCTCGCGCAGCGCCGTGAGGCGGCTCTTTTCCGCCTGATTGCGGCTGCGTGCGTCCTGCGTGTCCAGCGCCTCCTGTGCCGTCTGCACAGCCGCGCGGTACGCGTTGTCGTCAAACAGCTCGCCGAGCGTCTTTTCCGGCCGGGCGGAGAACATCCCGCCCTTTTTCGTTTCATAATGCTTGAGCGTTTCCAGCGCGGAGGCGAGTGCGGCGGATGTCTGGCTCAGCGCGTCCGCGCCTCCGCCGTCTGCTGTGCGGAACAGCTGCGTCTGCTGCGCTTTGGTCAGCGCCTCGGGCGAGCCGATCTCGACGCTTCCGAGCAGCTGCAGCTCACGAATGAGCTGATCCTGTTCCTCCGCGATGCCGCACAGCCGAATTTTTTTCATTTTTAAGATTGCCATTCGCTGTCCCAGATCCTCTCTACGATCATTGCCGCCGCTGCGCCGGACCGGCTGGCTGCCGCCTGCTCCAGTGCCCGGCACTGCGCGGCTGTTTTGCTGTTCAAATCCGTTTCAAATGCCGCTGCCTGCTTTCCGGCCTGCCGCTTCGCCTCGCGCATACGCTCCTGCGCGCCGGATATCACGGCGTTCAGACGGGCTGTGCCGTCCTTTTCGGCCTGTACGGCCAGCTCGGCGGCCTCCGCACGTGCCTGCTCGCAGATCGCGCGGGCCTGTTCCTCCGCTGCGGCGATCTGTGCGAGCTCCTGCATCGCCATTTCCATCACCTCCTTCATGTACACCCTGCGGCGCTGCTTTTTCCAAGCCAGCGCCGCATCATATTTTCCAGAACAATACAGAAAATGCTCTATATATTATGTACAGAATGTACTCGATTTTGTAATTCTAGCATAGCCGTTAAGAAACTGCAATAGATATCGATAAAAAAATGCCTAAATAGGCGTTTTCGACAAAATCCATAATTGGCTCTGGATTTTTCAAATGTGTGCGTATATAATAAAAAATTGCATATGGAGGGACTGGCATGGAACAGATTCTGAGCGGCTACTGCCGCACGATCGACGCTTCGCGGATGGTCCTGGTAGAGGACGGCGAGGCGGACTGCGATTTTGAAGTCTGCGCCTATCGGGACGTCTGCCAGATCGGGCAGCAGATCGCGCAGCTGCAAAAAACGGAGGAACGGACATGAACATTTGTCTTTACGGCGCGTCAAGCCCCGCGCTCGACCGCGCATATTTTGACGCGGCGGAGGAATTCGGCCGCCTGCTGGCAAAAAACGGCCACACGCTCGTCTACGGAGGCGGTGCGCAGGGCGTTATGGGCGCTGCAGCACGCGGCGCTGCGGACGCGGGCGGAAAAATCACCGGCATCGCGCCGAACTTTTTAAATGTAGACGGCATTCTGTTTGACCGCTGCACCGAGTTTATCCTGACGGACACCATGGCCGAGCGCAAGGCCGCCATGATCGCCCATGCAGACGCGTTCGTCATGGCCCCCGGCGGCTTCGGAACGCTCGAGGAGTTTTTCGAGGTGCTGACGCTCAAGCAGCTTGGCCGCCATAACCCGGCCATCGCCATTCTCAACACGAACGGCTTCTATGATAAACTGCAGGAATTTGTCCTGTCCGCCGTGGAGCAGCGCTTCATTCGCTCCGCCTGCCTGAACATTTACGCTCTCTGCCCCACACCGGCGGATACGCTGACGTATCTGGAGCAGTACGACCCAGCTGTCCTCGACGTGCGGCATCTGAAGAACATCTGAGCGTCCTGCGCCTGTACGCGAGGCGGATATGGATCAAAATAACGGGAGGAATCGCAGCATTCTGCGGTTCCTCCCGTTCCATTTTCAAAAATCCGGATTATGCCTTTGCCATCAGCTCGGCGGCGGGCAGGACGGCGCTGACGTCGGCCTGCGCCATTTTGCCTTCGTCAAACAGGGAGGCGATGTCCGGATTGATCGGCAGGCGCGCGAGGACCGGGAGCGAGAATTGCAGCGCCAGCTCATCCAGCCTGCTTTTGCCGAAGATCTCGACGCGTTTGCCGCAGTCCGGACACTGGAAATAGCTGTAGTTCTCGACAAAGCCGTAGACCGGAACGTTCATCATCCGCGCCATGTTGACGGCCTTGGAGACGATCATGGACACGAGGCTCTGCGGGCTTGTGACGATCACCACGCCGTTGACCGGCAGCGACTGGAACACCGTCAGCATCACGTCGCCCGTTCCGGGCGGCAGATCGACGAACATATAATCCACATCGCCCCAGCAGACGTCCGTCCAGAACTGCTTGACCGCGCCGCCGATGACCGGGCCGCGCCAGATGACGGGGTCTGTCTCGTTCGGCAGCAGCAGATTGATGGACATGACCTTGACGCCCTCGGGCGTCTCGGCGGGGAGCATACCGTCGTCGCTGCCCACGATCTGCTCATGCAGACCGAAGGCTCTGGGGATGGACGGGCCGGTGACGTCCGCGTCGAGAATGGCCGTTTTATAGCCCAGCTTCTGCATGGCGACAGCCAGCATCGACGTGACGGTCGACTTGCCGACGCCGCCCTTGCCGGAGACGACTGCAATGACCTTTTTGACATTTGATTTCTTGTTCGGCTCTGCCAGCAGGCTCTCCGGCTTGCGGTCAGAGCAGCTTTCTCCGCAGCTGGAACAGTTGCCGCTGCATCCGCTCATAAAAAACACTCCTTTTTGTGTCGTTTGCTGTTATTCTACCACTAAAGCGGGAAAAGTCAAACGTCCGCATGGCGGTTCTGGATGAGGCTCCGCAGTTCGTCGTGCGCATGGATGAGCGCGTCGGCGTTTTTCTGGAATTCTGCCCAGCGCGCATCAACCTGCGCACCGGCCTCAGCCAGGATCCTGTCTGCCTGTGCCTGTGCGTCCTGTACGATCTTATCGGCCTGCTGCTTTGCATCCTGCATGATCGTCTCGCGCTGCCGCTGCGCCTCGTCCGTCTTCTGCACCATCTCGGTTGTCGCAGCCTTGACGGAGGCAAGATACTGGTCGGCAGCGGCCTGCGCAGCCTCGAACACGCCGTTTACCTGAATGGCTGCCTCGGCGATGGAACCGGCGGATGCGATGCGCAGCGTCCGGTCCTCCAGCTGCTGCCGCAGCGCCTGATTCTCTGCCAGACTGTCCTCATAGCGCTTCCGCTGCTCATAGAGAATGTCCAGTAGCTCCGCACGGCTGAGCCGTCTGAGATCCTTATCGGTCATGATATCTGCTCCTTTCCTGTTTCTGTACGGTCAAACGCATCCGTGCGCTGCTTGCCAGAACGCCTTGGCAAAGGCGAAGACCTCGCGCAGCGTGTAATTGACCTTCAAGATCCACGGCCAGGTATCGCTTGCTTGGCCGTATGGCTCCATGGAGAGCGTCCGCGCGATATACTTGGCGCGGCACATATGAAAATCGCTCGTAACGATCAGCACGCGCGACGTATCAAGCCCCGCCGCCTCGGCAAGCTTCGCCGAAAACAGCAGATTTTCCCGTGTGTTGGAGGCCTTGTCCTCCTCGATGATCCGGGACGCGTCCGCGCCGTGCTCGATCAGGTACCGGGCCATGACGGACGCTTCCGTATCCGCCTCGTCCGGTCCCTGCCCGCCGGAGACGATCACGGTCCTGTCCGGGTGCTCCTGCATGAATTCGAGCGTTTTATCCAGCCGCTTTTTTAGCGTCAGCGACGGCCCGCCGCCCTGTACCTGCGCGCCGAGTACGACGACAAACTCCGGCGTCTCGTCCTGCGTCATAATGCTGTCCTGTCCCTGCACGGCAATATACCCCATTGCGCCGAAGATCACCGCCATACCTGCGGCGGTCAGGCCGGTCAGAAGACGGCTCCAATGCTTCGGCGCGTTCTTTTTCTTCAAGAGCCGCAGCGCCAGCAGCACCGTCGCAAGCAGCAGCAGACAGACGCCCGTCATGCCGATATGCAGCGGCAGCGCCAGACACACCGCGCCGAGCGCCGCGAGCAGCGCGATCACCCAGACCGGGATCATGTTGCGTCCTCCAATTCGGATGAAAGCCGTTCCCACTCGTCCATCAGGCCGGTAAGCGCATCGTCGCAGGACTGCTTTTCTGCCATCAGCCGCGCAAGCTCCTGATAGTCGGAGCTTGCGGCTTCGATCTGCCGGTCCAGCTCGGCAGAATGCTGCTCCTGCTTTTCGATCTCGCGCTCCAGCGCGCGGATCTGCTTCTCCAGCATCTTGCTGCCGGAGGTCTTCGGTTTTTCCTTGCGCTCCTTTTTGGGCTTTTCCGGCGCGGGAGCCGCGATGGCCTCCTTTTCTTTGATGGAACGGTATTTTTCATATCCGCACGGGAAGTCCCGGATATGCCCGTTTTCCAGCTCCCAGATCCGCGTGGCGAATTTGTTCACGAAATAGCGGTCGTGGGACACGAAGATCAGCGTTCCCTCATAGTCCTCCAGCGCATCCTCGATCCACTCGCGCGAGGCGATATCGAGGTGGTTCGTCGGCTCGTCGAGGACGAGCAGGTTGATCTTCTCATCCATCAGCATACACAGCCGCAGACGGCTCTGTTCGCCGCCGGACAGGCTCGAAACGGTCTTGAACACGTCCTCGCCCTCGAACAGATACGCGCCCAGCCGGTCGCGCGCGGTCTGCACGGTGCAGTTTTTTTCATAGAGCATCGTGTCAAGCAGCGTCCGTTCGGGGTGGGCGAAGTGAATGATCTGCGGCAGGTAGGCCCACTTGACCGTGGGGCCGAACTTCACGCGGCCCGCACCGGCCTCCTCGCCGAGCAGGAGCTTTAAAAACGTGGACTTGCCGGTCCCGTTGTCGCCCAGCAGCGCAATGCGTTCGCCGCCCGCGACCTGCAATTCGACGTCCGAAAACAGCGTCCTGCCGTCATACGCCTTGCCGAGGCCCTTGACGGACAAAACCTCGTCGCCGAAAAAGTCCCGCTGGGCGAAGCGCGCCCGCAGGGTCTTCTCCTGCGTGGGCCGGTCGGTCTTTTCAATGCGCTCCATGCGGTGCTGGATGGACATGGCGCGGCGGTAGAGCGTGCGGTTGTTGATGCCCCAGCCCTTCATGCGCTCAAGCGTGAAGCCGAGCTGGCCGAGCTTGGCCTGCTCCTTTTCATACTGCTTCAATTGCAGGTCGAAACGCGCCTGCTTTTCCTGCACGTAGAACGAATAGTTGCCGGAATAAAATTCCGCCTTCCCATCGTGTAGCTCGATGATGCGGGTCACAACGCGGTCAAGAAAATACCGGTCGTGGGAGATGGTCAGGACGGTTCCCCTGAATTTTTCAATATAGCCCTCGAGCCATTCGACCGCGTGCATATCCAGATGGTTCGTCGGCTCGTCGAGCAGCAGGATATCCGTCTTTTCCAGCAGCAGCCGCGCCAGATTCACGCGCGTCTTTTCGCCGCCGGAAAGGCTGTCAAAGTCCTGCTGCCGCTGGGCGGCGGGGATGCCGAGACCGTTGCAGATCTTGTCGGTCTGCATATCCGTCTCATAGCCGCCGCCGGTCTGAAAGCGCGTGGAAAGCGCGTCGTATTCGGCAAGCAGCGCCTTGTCCGGCTGCGCGGCCATCTGCTCTTCCAGACGGCGCATTTTGCTCTGGATATTCGCAAGCTCCCGGAACGCCGTGCGCAGCACGTCCTCTACCGTATAGCCCGCCGGGTAATGCGGGATCTGGGAGATAAGGCCGACCTTCCGGCCCGGCGCGAAGCGCACCTCGCCGGTGTTGTAGTCCAGCTCTCCGGTCAGTATTTTGAAGAGCGTCGTCTTGCCCGCGCCGTTTCGCCCGAGCAGGCCCACACGCTCGCCTGCCTGAATGTCAAAGCTCACGCCGTCGAGCAGATTCGTGTCGGCGTCGAAGCTCTTGACCAGGTCCTTTACAGATAGATCGATCATGGATGTTCCTCTTTATTCTGCGGCGGTTTCAGTCTCCGCTGTCATCGCCCATCAGCGGCCGGATGACGCCTGCGGCGTCGAACCGGGTATCGTGGGAGGTCGTGACGAAAACGAGCTGCGTGGCCGGATCCGGCAGCACCTCGCCCATGGCCTCGGTCATGGTCATTACGTCGTTGGCCTTTTCTGTCGTGATATACACGCGGCTGGCATACTGCGCGACGGACGGGACCGTCGTGCCCAGCGCGAGGCGGATGGAGCTGCCGGTCAGATTCGCGCCCAGCGTCTCCGCGCAGTCCTCCAATGCGGCGACCTGCGTGATGGCCTCGGCGTCCCATGCAATGGAGCTGTCGTCCGGTACGGTGAAGTTATCGAACAGCACCTCGTCAAACCCGCGTGCGTCAAGCTCCAGCGCGATGGCAGCCAGATAACTGCGCGCGTCGAGCGAGTCGGGCCGCAGCCAGTAGCACCGCCGCTCGTCCATCCACAGATCGCCGGAGGTCGTCGTCAGGGCGGAAGAATAGTGCTTGGCGACAAAATTCGGGTCGGAGAACGCGGGCACGCGGGCGATCACGATCAGGTCCGGCGTTTCGGTCAGCTCCTTTATGAGCGCGTCGCAGGCGGCGATGTCCGCGTCTGCCGTCTGGGCGTCGGCGATGTCGGTCGAATAATAGAAATTGCCGAGCGGGCTTTTGACGTCGATGAGCACGGCGTTATAGCCGTCCGCGTCGGCCAGCGCCTGCCGCACCTCGTCCACGCTGTTTGCCAGCATGGTCGTGGAGATATAAAAGCCTTGCAGCTGCACCGCGTTCGGGTCGACGTCCGTTTCCTCGGCAGCGGCGGACAGAATCGTTTCAAATGGATAGTCCTCTGCGTCTGCGGGCGCTTCCGGCGTCTGCGGGGTGCGCTGGAGCTTCTGCGTTTTGTCAAAATACACGCCGTTTGGCGAATACACGACATAGCGGCCCAGATAGCTGATGCGCGCGAGAATGAGCAGGCCGAGCAGAACGACGGCCAGCAGCGCGATCAGCGCAATGCGCCGCAGTGTCCGCTTGTTGCGGTAGGAAAAAATACGCATGGGGTTCTCCTTCCTCCCGTCACGCTTCCGGCAGCGCGGCGGTCACGCGGCACCAGTCCTCCTGCTGTTCGGTGGAGATGATCTGAAGCCCGTTTTGTTCCAACGCGGCCAGAACCTCCGCAAGGCGCGTGTTAAGAATTCCGGAGCAGATGAACACGCTGTCCTCCTGCAAAAATTCCGGCACGACGCGGCTCAGGGGAATGATGACGTCGGCCACGATATTGGCCAGCACCACATCGTAATGTCCCCTGAGCGATTCCATCATGGCCCTGTCTCCGATCACGTCGCCGGTGACGGCGGTAAAGCGGTCGGAGAAGATCTGGTTGATGGCGGCGTTTTCCCGGGCAATGTCCTCGGCCTTGGGGTCAATGTCCACGCCCGTGGCGTGGGCCGCGCCGAGCAGGACGGCAGTGATGGACAAAATGCCGCTGCCGCTGCCGAGATCGAGCACGCGCTCGCCGCCCTGAATGGCCCGTTCCAGCTCGCGCATACACATCTGCGTGGACGCGTGCGCGCCGGTGCCGAAGATCATGCCGGGGTCGAGCAGGACCTCGACGCGGTTTTCCGGGTTTTCCGGGTGCAGCCACTCCGGAACGACCAGCAGCCGTTCGCCGATGGGCAGCGGCTGATAGTACCGCTTCCAGTTGTTTTCCCAGTCCTCGTCCTTGACGTTTGCCAGCTGCACGTCGAGAGAGCCGAAGTCCACGGTCGGGTACTGCGCGCGCAGCGCGGCCAGCTGGCTTTTCAGACTTTCGACCGTTTCCGGCACGGAAGCGTTCTGCTCCAGATACAGCCGGATCTGCGAAAGTCCCTGCATCTGCTTTTCCAGATCCTCGTCTACATAGTCCCAGTACTGACGGTTCTGCTCCAGAAATTCATGAAACTGCTCCTGATCGTCGATGATGAAGCTGTCAAAGCCCAGCACGGTCAGCCGGTCGCAGACAAGGTCAATGGCCGCCGGAGCTGTTTTGATGGTCAGTTCGATCCACTGCATGATAGTCCTCCCGATCTCCAGGGCGGAGATCTTTCAAATTGCAATATTTGTTCTATTTTACACGAAAGCGGAGCAAATGACAAGTAGGGAGATTCTGATTCGATCACCGGGATGCCTCCGGCGGCCCCAGTTTTTCCATCCTGCCGGGAGGCTGTTTGATGGAAAGAATCAGCGCCCGGCTCCGCAGAGGGGCCGGGCGCTGTGCATGAGGGGGAAAAGGGGGGCGCGAAGGGTTATGATACTGCGGGCAGCTTCACAAGGGGCGCATACCGGTGTTTGGATACCCGCCGTACATACGGTGGCCGCGGCGCCTATTGCGCCGTATAGTTCCGGCTGTGCCGGTCTATAGTGGCAGCGTCACTGGCCACTAGAAATACTTATATCGCTGGTGTAGTTCAGACCGTTGTAATAATAGATCGCGTTAAGCCAATAACTGATATTGGCTGACAGGCTGGTTCGGTCGATAACATACTGTCCGCCTTCAACCCATCCTGTAACAGCAGCAGGACCTGGCGACCATTGTACATTGGCAGCGTTAAAATTGGGAATATTGGTCTCAATGCGAAAGACCAAACGGTCGCCTGTAACAGGATAGACCGGGACGATGTTAAACGTATACTTGACCTGATCCATCGCCTGCCTCATGCTGTCGGTGTAGGTTCTGCCGTTATAGACATAGGAAGCTGTTATCGTGCAGTCAACGGTCGAAGTAACATATGCCCCTTCAGGTGCCTTATTCCATTTAATATCGGCCGGGGTGACCGTCCATGTAACATTCGCAACGTTGAAGTCGGGAATGTTGGAGCTAACGCTGTAAAAATTCTCGTATGCATACAGATTGTAGTAAATCTTAAAGGAATAGTCTAACACAGCGAACCGGGTTTGGGATGAAATGACGACGAACGGTACACTTGGCGCGATGAACGGTAAATTTCCGCCCGAAAAGCGCGCCTCAGACCAGATAAAGCGTGTCGCCGCTGTCGATATCGGCGTCGTCGAGCGTCTGCTCCGGCGAAAGAATGCGGCCCGTGAGCTCCGACATCAGAAGCGCCTGCCGGTAAGCGCCGAACGGGATGCCCATGCTCTGCTCGACCAGCTCCAGAAAGCCGCGGCACAGAAGCCTCGCTGGCAGCGTCCGCAGCGCCTTTTCCGGGTCGATCTGCTCCGGCTCACAGAGGAACCACGCCGGAACGGTCATGCATTGATAGAAATATGCCAGAAAGACGAATTCGTCCTCCGTAAAGCGGTAGCTGGTCGCCATGCCAAAGCCTCCTTCAGTCTTGCTTTTCCCGCGCGGGGAAAGATAAACGACGCTTTCATCGTCCAGCGTTACGGTCATCGTGCCTGCGTCATAGGACAAAATATGGCGCTGGTTGACCAGATAGCTGCGGTGCGTGCGGACAAAGCGGCTGCCAAGCTGCGCCTCAAGCGCATCCAGCGACGCGGAAAGCTCAAGCTCGTATTTCCGGTTGTTTTCCGTCGGCAGAAAGATCTGACAGTAGGAATCCGGAAGATTCAGGTACAGAATATACTGCTTCATGTTGCGTCATCCTTTTCAGCGCTGATGGTTTCTCTGGCCCGGATACGGCTGAGCGTCACGGGCGTGATGCCGAGGAAGGTCGCCACATCCTTGAGTTGCATGATGTTCTGCAGCTTCGGGTAGGTCCGCTGGAACCACGCGTAGCGCGCCTGCGCGGACTCGCGCATGATCTCGCGGACCTCCCACATCTGCGCGTAGGACTCCTCCAGCTTCTTGACATAGACCCGCAGAAACTCGATGGAGTTCGGCAGCTCCTTTATGATCGGCCGGACATCAAAATAGATCAGATCCGCCTCCGTAAGCGCCTCCAGATTCTTGTTGAGCTTGAATTCCTGACGGTTATCCATACCGATCATGCCGATGTGCGCATGGCCGTATTTGTGCAGAATACACTCGGTATATTCCTTTCCGCTCGCGCTGACCGTAAAGCCGCGCAGGATGCCGGAAATGAGAAAATACAGATTGGTCGAGTCTTCTCCGCCGTAGTACAGGCATTCTCCCTTTTTCAGGTGCCGCCGCTGCGCCAGCCGTGCGTAGGTCTGGATCGTGCTCTGAGACTGGATTCCGAGATAGTCCAGCAATTGAAAAATCTCATCCATATGAATTCTCCATTTCTGCTAAATTTTCTTTCTGCTTGTGCTCTTATTTTATTACAAAAAACGAGCCATGTAATTAACAAATGATAAGCGGCAGAAGCGTTTTAATAAGATCTTCCTATTCTGGAAACGTCAAGCGAATGACCGCTGCCTCCGGCTGTCAGGCGCGGCGCAAAGGGCGCCCGCAGCTGCGCAGGAACCGGGTGCTGATAAAATAGCGGCAAAATGCTTCGGATTTGCGGAGAAAATGACAAGAACCGGCACGCACAAACTGTACGTGCCGGTTCTTGATGGTTGCAGGATGGTTCATGAGATCGGTCAGGGCCGGTGGGGGAGGCTTCAGTCTGCGTCCTCCGGGTCCGGCAGGTCGACGATGATCGGTTCGTGGTGGACGGCGGGCAGGAATTTTGTCAGAATATCCTGCGTGGAGACGGCCAGCGTCGAGGTGTTGATGCACGGGTGGCAGCCGATGCGGGCGGACTCGGCGATCGGCTTGTCCAGCACGAGCTGGACGGCGTTTTCCGTATCGTTCATCAGGCCGAGCACGCTGACGGAGCCGGGCGTGATGTCCAGATATTTCTCCATATCCGCCGGGGCCGCAAACGACAGCCGTGCCACGCCCAGCTGCTTGGAAAGATCCTTCGTCTTGAATACCTTTTCGCCCTCCAGCATCAGCAGATAAAACTGCGTCTTCTGCCGGTTGCAGAGGAATAGATTTTTACAGATCTTCTCGCCGAGCACCTGCTCGACGGCCTCGCAGGCCTCGATGGTGTCCGCGTGCTCGTGATCGACGCGGGCATAGGAAATTTGCAGCTCGTCCAGCAGCGCATAGCAGCGCTGCTCCTTTTCCAGCCGCTCCGGGACATTGCCCGGACGGCCCTCGTACCGTACTGGATCGATATACATATCTGTCAGCCGTTGCGGATGTAGAGCTCCGCGGCCTGCACCTCTTTCTCATAGGGATTTAAGTATCGGTTCACAATGTCCGCGACGCCTCCCGCGTCGAGCACATAGTAAGACCCGCTTGTGAAGTTCGCGGCATAGCCGGGCAGCGTCGCGGAGGCGATGTCGCTGCGGCCGCAGAGCAGGAAGCTCTCTGCCAGCCACAGAAGGTTGGCCTTCGTCAGATTTGTGTTGGTGTGCTCCAGCACCAGCTTGACGGCCTTCGACAGATGGAGCATCCCCTTCGGCGATACCCACTGCCGGAGCGCCGCGGAGACGAGCGACCGCTGCACCTCGATGCGCCCAAGGTCGGCTGTTGCGTAGCCGGAGCGGAAGCGCGCGACCTGCATGGCCTGCTCGCCGTTCAAATGCTGCGTCCCGGCCTGCAGATCGATATTCAGCCCCTGCGTGGGGTCCGAGTAGTGCATATCGACCGGCACATCGAACGTGATGCCGCCCATCAGATCGACCAGCTGCTCAAACACGCTCAGATCGACCACGGCGTAGCCGTCCGGCTCAAAGCCGATGATCTCCGACACGCGCAGCAGCAGCTCCTGCATCCCGGCCTCTCCGCCGCCGGCCCAGCCGTAGGCGGAGTTGATCTTCGGGACCGAATACTCGCAGTAGATCAGCGTGTCGCGCGGGATGGAGACGAGATGAATGGCCTTTTCCGTGCGGTCAATGTTCAGCAGCAGCATGGAGTCGGTACGGTAGCCGCCCTCGTCCGTGCCTGCGACGAGGATGGTCGCGCAGCCTTTTTTGCGGGCGGAAAGCGCGGCCTCGCTCTGCGGTGCGCGGGCGATCAGAAAATGAAACACCGCCGCGCCGATCGTCAGCAGCAGAACCAGCACCAGCGCAATGCGCAGTCCGTGCCGCCGCTTCGGCTTTTCCGGCCTTCTGCGCCGCCGTGATTCCGGCTGCGCAAGCTTTTCCTCCTGCTCGGCGCGTGCGCTGCGCTCGTCGTCGCTCAGCCCCTGCGTGTAGAGCCATTCGGCGTATTCCGCTGTGCTCCTGTGCGCGTTCGCGTGCTTCTGTGCGGCCTTTTTCTGCTTCATATGCGCGGCACGCTCCTGTTCAAATGCCTGCTGGCGCTCGGCTCTTGCAAGCCGCTCCTGCTCCCGGATGCGCTCGTATTCCGCGCGCCGTGCACGCTGGTACGCGGGCTTGGACTGCTCGTAGAACGTCAGCGGAGCCTCCGGCTCCTTCTGCTCCTCCGGGCCGTAGAATTTGCCGTAGTCGATGTGCACGTCCTCCGCATTCAGCGGCTCACTGCCGGGGCCTTCCGGCACGGGCTCGTCTTCGGGGGGAGGCTGCTCCGCAGTCTCGCCGTCCGATTCGCCGAGCAGGCTTTTTACATCCTGCAAAAGCGCGTCGACGTCGTCCGCGTCCGGTGTTTTCGGCGCAATTTCCTGTTCGGGCTGCGCTGCATACTTGTCTTCCATACTATGTTCTCCTTCCATTTTCCGTGCAGCCGGGGCGGCTGGTGGAAAGAAAGTCCCATAAATATTGTATCATTGTAACATAAATTCACCAAAAAGTAAATACTGTGCGGATTTCCCGCATTGCAATCGCGTCCGTTTAGTGGTAGACTGTTTTACAAAAGAAAAGTCTGCGTAGGGGCGGACGACTCTGTCCGCCCGCAGAATGCACCGGTTTTGCGAAAAGCTGGGGCGCATACGTATGCACCTGCCTGTTTTGATGTAGGGGCCGATGCCTACATCGGCCCATTGGGAAGCTGCAAATTTGCCGCAGATTATCGTAAAAACGGTGCACACTGCGCGGGCCGATGTGTACCGGCAAGCGGCAGACCCACATCCGTAACGCTCCTTCGTCGCGAACGGCTGTGACCGGCATCGGCCCCTACAGTCAAATGCGCGGCTGCATCTGAATTTGCCGAAGATTTCTGTAGAACAGCTGCTTCCAACGGGCGGACAGAGACGTCCGCCCCTACAGAGCAGGCGCATACCGATTTGCGATTGATGATTCCGACACGTTGCCTGAAGGAGGGCGTATGAATAGAAACTGGGATGCTGCGTTTGCCGCCTGCAAAAGCTATGAAGAGGCGGAGGTTTCCGCCGCACTGCAAGCCGCGATCGACGCGGCGGGCGGGCTTGACTGGGTCACGTCCGGGATGCGCGTGGCGCTGAAGCTCAATCTTGTCTCCGCCATGAAGCCGGAGCAGGCCGCGACAGTCCATCCGGCTGTCGTCTGCGCGCTGGTAAAGCTGCTGACGGCGCGCGGTGCGCACGTCATTCTTGGCGACAGCCCCGGCGGGCTGTATACTGCGGCGCATCTGCAGCGCGTTTACGATGTGACCGGCCTGCGTGCCGCCGAGGCGCTCGGCGCGGAGCTTAACGCGGATTTTTCCGTCTGCCCTGTCTCGTATCCGGAAGCAGCGCAGGCCAGGAGCTTTACGATGACGGCATATTTGAAGCAGGCTGACGCGATCATCGACGTCTGCAAGCTCAAAACGCACGGCATGATGGGCATGACGAACGCCGTCAAAAACTTTTTCGGCATCATCCCCGGCACAATGAAGCCGGAATATCACTATAAATCCCCGAAAGCCGCCGATTTTGCCGACATGCTCGTCGACCTCTGCGAATACTGTAAGCCGCGCCTTTGCATCTGCGACGCCGTCGTCGGCATGGAGGGCAACGGCCCGACGCAGGGCTCCGCGCGGCCCATCGGCTGTCTGATCGCAGCGCAGAGCGCGCATAAGCTTGACCTGGCCGCCTGCGGCCTGATCGGCCTGACGCCCTGCGAGATCCCGACGCTTTCCGCCGCCATCCGGCGCGGCCTGTGCCCGGACAGCGCGGAAAAGCTGACGATCTTCGGCGATCCTGCGGCCTTCACGGTGCCGGATTATAAGACCGTTCCCTCGCAGGCGAGCGTCTTTTTCCGCAGCGGCGGAAAGGGGCCGTTTTCCAGACTTGCCGACAGCGTGAAGTTCCATATGTTCACGCCCCTCCCGAAGCTGCGCTCGAAGGACTGCGTCGGCTGCAAAAAGTGCGCGAATATCTGCCCGGCAAAGGCCATCACGATAAAACGCGGCAAGCCGCGCATAGACCGAAAAGCCTGCATCCACTGCTTCTGCTGTCAGGAATTTTGCCCGAAGGGCGCGATGGTGGTCGGAAGGACCGCGCTGGCAAAGCTGCTGGAAAAGGGTTGAGCGGCACACTGCCAGAAATCCCCGGCATAGCGCCCGCCGGTTCGGCTTATCCTAACAGAAAAGGAGGCCGAACCGATGCGAGCAGAGTTTTTGTGGGAAGTTTTTACCGATACCGGCGCGCCGGAGGCGTATCTGCTGTTCAAGGATGCGGGCCGTGCGCAGCAAAGCGTAAGGAAAGCGGAGCATGGACTACCTGACGACGCGGGGGCTTGTCCTCCGGACAACCGAATATAAGGAGACGGACCGCATCCTGACGGTTCTGAGCGCCGACCATGGTCTTCTCACCATGAAGGCTCGCGGCGTCCGCTCCAACCGCAGCAAGCTCAAGGGCGCGTGCCAGCTGCTGACCTATGCGGAGTTCACCGTCGGCGAAGCGCACGGCTTTTCGTCCATCACGGAGGCGACCGCCATCGAGATGTTCCCGGAGCTGCGGACAGACATTGTGCTTCTCTCGCTTGCCAGCTATTTTGCCCAGCTGGCCGAGGTCCTATCGCAGGAGGATGCAGCCAGTCCCGCGCTGCTGCCGCTGATTCTGAACGCGCTGTACGCGCTCGCGAAGCTCAAGAAGCCGCCGCAGCTCGTCAAGGCGGCGACGGAGCTGCGGCTTGCCGCCCTTGCGGGCTATCTGCCGGAGCTTTCCGGCTGCTGTGTGTGCGGCGATCCGGAGCCTGACCGGTTTTCCATCGCCGACGGGACGCTTGAGTGCGCGTCCTGCCGCGCGTCCGACGGCGTGCGGATGCCGCTGTCTGCCGCGTCGCTGGCCGCCATGCGCTATATCGTCTCCTGCCCGGATAAAAAGCTGTTTTCGTTTGCGCTGACCGGCGCGGCGGAAAAGGAGCTGTGCGACGCGGCGGAGAGCTATCTGCTCACGCAGCTCGAGCGCAGCTTCTATACATTGGATTTCTATAAATCTCTTTTGACAGAATAGGATCGTACATATGAACGAACAATATGAAAAATCACTGACCAAGCTGGAGCTGGATAAGGTCCTGGCTATGCTCTCCGACCACGCCGCGTCGCAGGCGGCAAAGGACCGCTGCCTTGCCGTCCGTCCGAGCACGGACGCGGATGAGATCCGGCACCTTCTGGATGAGACGAGCGCGGCCTGCGCCTGCATCACGGTCAAGGGCTCGCCGTCCTTCGGCGGCCTGTATGACGTGGGCGCGTCGCTGGACCGCGCCGACCGCGGCGGCTGCCTCAGCCCGGAGGAGCTGCTGCGCATCGCGGCTGTTTTAAAATCCGCCCGCCAGACAAAGGCGTATTCCGAGGGCGAGGGGAGAAGCGCGCAGGAGCCGGGCGTGCTGGATGTGTACTTCCAGCAGATCACCACGAATAAATATCTGGAGGAGCGCATCTTTACCTCCATTCTCTCCAAAGATGAGATCGCGGACGCGGCCAGCAGCGAGCTTGCCTCTATCCGCCGCAGGATCCGCCAGCAGAGCGCGAAGATCCGTGAATCGCTGCAAAAGATCATCACCTCGCCGTCCTACGCGAAGATTTTGCAGGAGCCGATCGTGACCATCCGCTCCGACCGCTTCGTCGTCCCGGTCAAGGCCGAGTGCAAGAGCCAGCTTCCGGGCCTCGTGCACGATGTCTCGTCCTCCGGCAGCACGTATTTCATTGAGCCGATGTCCGCCGTCAACGGCAACAACGAGCTGCGCGAGCTGTTCATGGCCGAGCGCAAGGAGATCGAGCGCATTCTCGCCGAGCTTTCCGCTGAAGCTGCGGGCCACCGTGAGCAGATCAAGCTGGACTACGACGTGCTGCTGGATCTGGAATGCATTTTCGCGCGGGCGCGTCTGTCCTTTGCCATGCGCGCCATCTGCCCGGAGGTGCGGACGGACGGGCAGCTGAACCTCATCCGCGCCCGCCACCCGCTCATCACCGGCAAGACCGTCGTGCCCATCTCCGTGCGCCTCGGCAGCGATTTTGATACGCTCATCATCACCGGCCCCAACACCGGCGGCAAGACCGTCACGCTCAAGACCATCGGCCTTCTCACGCTCATGGCCGAATGCGGCCTGCATATCCCTGCCGACGACGGCAGCGCGGTCAACGTCTACGAGCAGGTTTTCGCCGACATCGGCGATGAGCAGTCCATCGAGCAGTCGCTTTCCACGTTCTCGTCGCATACAAAGAATATTGTAGAGATCCTCAAGGTCTGCGACAAAGACAGCCTCGTCCTGTTTGACGAGCTCTGTGCGGGCACGGATCCCGCCGAGGGCGCGGCGCTGGCCATTTCCATCATCGAGTTCTGCCGCAAGTGCGGCGCAGGCGTCGCCGCGACGACGCACTATGCCGAGCTGAAGCTCTATGCTATGCGCACAAGCGGCGTCATGAACGCGTCGTGCGAGTTTAACGTCGAGACGCTCCAGCCGACCTACCGGCTGCTCATCGGCGTGCCCGGCAAGTCCAACGCGTTCGCCATCTCCAAGCGCCTTGGCATCGACGAGGCCATTCTGGAGCAGGCCCGCAGTCTTGTCAGCCAGAACGACGTGAACTTCGAGGACGTTCTGACCCAGCTCGACCAGCAGCGGCAGGAGATGGAGAAGGCAAAGGAGGAGGCCGAGCGCCTGCGCCGCGAGACGGAAAAGCAGAAGGAAAAATCCGACGAATATTACGCCCAGATCAAGCAGGAAAAGGAAAAGGCCGCCCAGCAGGCGCGCAAGGAGGCGCAGTATATCATCGACGATGCCCGCCGTGCCGCCGACGCGGTCTACGAAGAACTCAAGCAGCTCCGGAAGCAGGCGAAAAACGGCGCGTTCGTCCCCGGCTCCAATGAAAAGCAGGCGCAGATGCGCCGCAGTCTCAACGAGGCCGAAAGCAGAATGCAGCCCCAGCGTGAGGAAAAGCAGCGCCCGGAGCCGACCCGCGCCATCCGCGTGGGCGATACGGTCGAGCTTTTGAAGCTCGGCACAAAGGCGAGCGTCCTTGCCATTAACAAGGACGGCAGCTATCAGCTGCGCGCCGGCATCATGCAGATCACGGCGAAGCCGGAGGAGGTATACCTGCTCGAAAACGAGACGCAGAACGCGGCGAAAAAGGTCATCGCGGGCAAGGTGCGTGAGCTGAAGGCCGCGGCGCAGCCGGAACTCGATATCCGCGGCATGGCCGTGGACGAGGCGCTGCCGGTGCTCGATAATTTCCTGGACGCGGCCTATATGGGCAATCTCCCGAATGCACGCATTATCCACGGCAAGGGCACGGGCGTCCTGCGCGCAGCCGTGCAGGAGGAGCTGCGCCGCTGCAAATACGTCAAGTCCTTCCGCCTCGGCGTTTACGGCGAGGGCGAATCCGGCGTCACGATCGTCGAATTCAAATAAGTCCCATCGATTTTTGTCCGGAAATCGGGGCGCAATGAAATAGTGATTGACATTTCAATGAAATTTGCTAAAATTAGAAGGTCAAAACCAATTGAAATCCCCGGCAGGATGTATAAGGAGTGTCGTCTATGTATATGCAGCAATCCATCGTGAAGTGTGAATCCGGCCTTTACAACCGGCAGGCCACCTACTTTATCCAGAAGGCGAACGAGTTCAAGTCCAGCATCTGGGTCGAGGTCGAGGATCGCAAGATCAACGCCAAGAGCCTGCTCGGCGTTCTGTCCATGGGCATCACCAAGGGCACGCGCGTCAGCATCATTGCGGAAGGCCCCGATGAGGAAGAAGCAGTAAAAGCACTGACCGATATGCTCGTAAAAGAGGTCTTCTGAGGCATTTTTTACAAACCAGCAGAATCAGGAGGGGATGCCCCTCCTGATTCTGCCGCCCGATCTGCACATTTGCTTGCGCTGCGTCCGCAGCGCTTTTTTATTCAGAAGCTATGACGTTTGAAGAACTCAAGGACAAGGCGCTCTCTCTGCCATACGAGCCGGGCGTCTACATCATGCAGGATAAGACCGGCACGGTCATCTATGTCGGCAAGGCCAAAAAGCTCAAGAACCGCGTCAGCCAGTATTTTCAGGATACGGCGGCGCATACGCCGAAGACGCGTAAAATGGTGTCGCAGATCGACCATTTTGATACCATCGTCGCGCGTTCAGAGTTTGAGGCGCTGGTGCTCGAATGCTCGCTTATCAAGCGGCATATGCCGAAGTACAACATTCTTCTGAAGGACGACAAGGGCTATCCCTATCTGCGTGTCGACCTGACGCAGGACTATCCCGTCATGCAGATGGTCAGCAAGACGGCGGGGGACAAGGCCAGCTACTTCGGCCCCTTCGGCGGCCGCTCCGTCACGCAGCACGTGATCGACACGCTCCGCCTGACGCTGAAGCTGCCCGGCTGCTCCAAACAGTTCCCGCGCGACCTCGGCAAGGACCGCCCGTGCCTCAACTTCCACATGAACAACTGCGACGGCTGGTGCCAGCTCTCGCGCAGCCAGCAGGACTACCATGCCCGCATGGAGCAGGCCGTGCTGATTTTGCAGGGCAATTATAAAAAGGTCGCGGACGAGCTGCGCACGCAGATGGAGGCCGCGGCAGATAAATTACAGTTTGAGCTTGCCGCGTCCCTGCGCGATCGGCTGCGCGCCGTCGAATCCCTCGGCGAAAAGCAGCTTGTGACCGCCGGGACGATGGCCAATACCGACGTGATCGGCTATTACCAGAACGAAGCGCGGGCCTGCTTCGCAGTTCTGCATTATGTAAGCGGAAGCCTGCTCGACAAGGAATATGAGATCCTTTCCCCGGCGGACGACCCGCAGGAGGCCGTCTCCGCCCTCGTCAAGCAGTTCTATCTTGCGCGCGGCACAGCGCCCAAGGTCATTCTTACGCCGTTTGAGCTGGAGGATGCGGAACTGTTCTCTGCTCTTTTGCAGCAGGAACTGAACAAAAAGGTCCTTATCCGGATGCCGCAGCGCGGCGACAATGTCCGGCTGGTCGAGCTTGCGCATAAAAACGCGCGCGAGGAGGCCGAGCGCATCACAACCAGAGCCGAGCGCCGCACCGGCACGCTCGGTGCGCTGGCCGATATGCTCCATCTGCCGGATATCCCGCACCGGATGGAGGCCTATGATATTTCCAACCTGGCCGGGACGGATATCGTCGCGTCCATGGTCGTTTTTCAGGACGGCAGGCCGCTCAAATCCGCCTATAAGCGCTTCCGCGTCGAGGGCCTGACCGATCAGGACGATTACGCGTCCATGCATCAGGTGCTGCTGCGCAGGCTGACGCATTACGTCCAGCAGGACGCGGGCTTTTCCGAGCACCCGGACGTGCTGCTGATCGACGGCGGCGTCGAGCATACAAAGGTCGCGGAGGATGTGCTGCAAACGCTGGGGCTGGATATCCCGGCCTACGGCATGGTCAAGGACGACAAGCACCGCACAAGAGCGCTCGTGACCGCCGCGGGCGATGAGATCGCCATCAGCGCCGTCCCGTCCGTTTTCGCCCTCATCGGCACGATCCAGGAGGAGACGCACCGCTTCGCCATCACGTACCAGCGTGCGCTGCGCTCCCGCCGCATGAAAAAATCCGGTCTGGAGGATATCCCCGGCATCGGTGAAAAGCGGCGGCAGGCGCTGTTAAAGAAATTCCGCTCCGTTAAAGCCATTTCGCAGGCGGAGCGCAGCCAGCTTGAGCAGGTGCTCCCCGCGTCCGCCGCGCTGGCTGTCTATCAGCATTTTCACCCGAAGGAAGGAGGGCAAACGCCATGCGCGTCATCACAGGAACCGCCAGAGGCGTCCCGCTGAAGGCCCCCAGAGGCATGGATACCCGCCCGACCATGGATCAGGTCAAGGAGGGCATTTTCTCCGCCGTCCAGTTTGAGGTCGAGGGAAGAACGGCGCTCGATCTGTTTGCCGGCTCCGGACAGCTCGGCATCGAGGCGCTCAGCCGCGGCGCGGCGCACTGCACCTTTGTCGACAAGGGCAGAGAGCCGGTCAGCGTTATTCGGGAGAACCTGAAAAAGACAAGGCTGGAAGAACGCGCCGAAGTTGTGCAGGCGGATTACAGTTCCTACCTGAAAACCTGCCGCAAACAGTTCGATTTGATCCTTTTAGACCCACCTTACGCGGAAATTTTCCTTGAAACTGCGCTAAAAATCATATCAGAAATTGACATTTTGACGAACAGTGGTATAATAGTCTGTGAAAGACCCTTTGAGAAGTCCCTTCCGGACGACATCCCGGGTCTTGTGCGTTACCGGGATTACCGTTACGGCAAGGCTGCGGTGACGATCTTCCGCAGAGGATAGCCGTCTGGAGGAGCCATGAAGACAGCGATTTATCCCGGCAGCTTCGACCCTGTCACAAACGGACATCTCAACATCATCACCCGTGCGGCGCGCAGCTTTGACCGGCTGATCGTCTGCGTGATGTATAACTGTGAAAAAAGCCCCATGTTCACGCCGGAGGAGCGCGCTGAGCTTATCCGCCGCGTCACGGCGGACATTCCGAACGTCGCGGTCATGCACTCCGACAAGCTGCTGGCCGACTTTGCGCGCGAACAGGGCAGCTCCATTATCATCAAGGGCCTGCGGGCCGTTTCTGATTTCGAGCGCGAGTTCCAGATGGCGCTCATGAATCACAAACTCAACCCTGGACTGGATACCATGTTCCTGACCGCCGAGCACCAGTTCATGTACCTGAGCTCGAGCGCCGTCAAGGAGCTGGCGCGGTATGACGCCGACGTGAGTGATTTTCTCCCGGCTGCGATCATCCCGGACTTTAAAGCCCGCATGATGGAGCAAATCTAAGGAGGTATTTTTATGGCAAGCGGTATTGAAGAGATCCTGACGACATTGTATGAGATGGTACAGGATGCGTGGAGCCTGCCGCTCGGCGCGGACAAGTGCGTGCTCGAACGCGACAAGGTTCTCGATCTTCTCGACGAGATCAGCAATCAGCTTCCCGGTGAACTCAAGCAGGCCAAGACGATCGTGGAATCCCGCAACGACGTCATCACCAACGCCAAGCGCGAGGCCGAAAACATTCTCAAGCAGGCCGAGCAGCGCGCCCGGCAGATGATCTCGCACGAGGAGGTCTATCTGCAGGCCCAGAAGGAGGCTGACGACCTCATGAAGAACGCGCAGGCCAAGATCAAGGAGCTGCGTCAGGTCACGAACGACTATGTCGACGATTCCATGAAGCGCACAGAGGAAGCCATCGCACAGGCCCTGAGCGAGATCCGCGAGTCCCGGAGCAAGTTCCGCGCCCTCGTCAACCCGCAGCAGGCCAAGCCCTCGCCCATCATCGAGGACGTATAACGCATCAGTTTCCCATACCGATACAAGCTGAGAAGAGGAATGAACTTCGCGCAGCGCCGCAGAGAGGAAGCGGCTGGTGTAAGCTTCCGCAAAGCCGAAGTTCCCGTCGCCTCCGAGCTGCCGGGCTGAACGCAAAGTAAGCCCCGCCGGGTCCTCCCGTTACAGAGATTTGAGCGCCCGGTTTTCCGGGAACGCAGGTGGTACCACGGAGATCTTCTTCGCCCTGAGTATGAAAACTCAGGGCGTTTTTTCTTGCATCTGCGCATTCGATTGTAGGGGCCGATGCCCACATCGGCCCGGCAGAACAGACCGCTTTTACAGAAATCTACGGCGAATTCGCAGGTACGTGCGCATTTGGTTGTAGGGGCCGATGCCTACATCGGCCCGCGCAGAACAGTCCGTTTTTACAGAACTCTTCGGCGAATTTGTAACTACCCAAACGGGCCGACAGAGTCGTCGACCCCTGCAGCAAGGTTTCGCTGCCCCCTGTACTCCGTAGGGGCGGACGACTCTGTCCGCCCGCAGAATATACCGATTTTACGGGAATCTCCGGCGATTTCGCAGCTTCCCAACGGGCCGATGTAGGCATCGGCCCCTATGAACACGCAGGAAACTGCATTCTTATCCGCCTGAGATTTCCGCTATAACAACTGCCCTCCGCCGGGCGGAGCAGAGCCCCGCCCCTACCAACCACAAACGGTTTTTCGACTTTTCCTGCGCAAAACCGCCGCCAATACCATAGAGAAAGAGAGGAACCGCCATATGCCGAGTGAATTTGTATTTGTCCCCACGCCCTACAGCGCAGAGCTTCAGGAGGAGCTCGCGAAGGCGCTGCGGGCGCGCACGGAGATCATTTCGCGGAAGATGAACCCGAAGCTCTGGCGCATGACCGACGGCGTGAACCGCTTTGCGGAAGCGAACCGGGCCGACGATCCGGTGCTGAAGCGCCGGAAGACCGTGCAGACTGTTTTGTCTGTGGTTTTGGCGGCCATAGGCGTTTTCCTACTCGTGACAGGCCTGACGGAGCCGAGGAACACGACGCTGCTTGCCGCAGGCGTGATCGCGCTGGTCATTGCGGCGGCGCGGCTCCTGCCAAGGCCGGACGCGAGCATGACGCGGCAGTTTCAGAGATCCGCGTCGCTGCTGCTAAAGAGCCTCGGCGGGATGGATCTGTCGTCAAAACCGAAGATTCGATTCACGGACGAGGCAATGCAGATCAAGACAAACCAGAAATCGGCCGACTTCCCGTATGAAAAAATGGAAACGCTGGTGGAAACGCCGAGCCTTTTCCTGCTGACGCACTCCGGCTCGGCCACGGTCCTGCAAAAGAAGGATCTGATTTTAGGCACGCCGGAGGAATTTCTGGACTTTTTCCGTGCCCACGCAGCCTGCCCCTGTGCAAAATTGACTGAAGAATAAACAATATGTTTCAATAGGAGAATCAACATGAGAAAAGAACTGCCCAAGCAATACGACCCGACGCAGGTGGAAAGCCAGATCTACCAGATGTGGCTGGACAGCGACTGCTTCAAGGCCGAACCCGATCCCGACAAAAAGCCCTATTCCATCGTCATGCCGCCTCCCAACGTCACCGGCCAGCTCCACATGGGCCACGCGCTCGACTCCACGCTGCAGGATATCCTGACGCGCTACAAGCGCATGGAGGGCTACAGCGCCCTGTGGCTTCCCGGTACGGACCACGCCGGCATCGCCACCCAGATCAAGGTCGAGGAAGAGCTGCGCGTCAAGGAGGGCAAGACCCGCTATGACCTTGGCCGCGAAAAATTCCTGGAGCGCGTCTGGGCGTGGAAGGAAAAGTACGGCAGCCGCATCGTCGAGCAGCAGCGAAAGCTCGGCGTCAGCTGCGACTGGTCGCGCAGCCGCTTCACGATGGACGAGGGCTGCTCCAAAGCTGTGCGCGAGGCTTTCTGTGAGATGTATGACAAGGGCCTTATTTACAAGGGCAGCCGCATCATCAACTGGTGCCCGCACTGCCTGACGGCCCTCTCCGACGCGGAGGTCGAGTATGTCGACAAGCCCGGCCATCTCTGGTATATCCGGTATCCGCTCTCTGACGGCTCCGGCGATATCGTCGTCGCGACCACCCGCCCGGAAACCATGATGGGCGACACCGGCGTGGCCGTCAACCCGAACGACGAAAAGTTCAAGCACCTCATCGGCAAGACCTGTATCCTGCCCATCATGAACCGCGAAATTCCCATCGTGGGCGATGAATACTGCGAGATCGGCTTCGGCACCGGCGCGGTCAAAATGACCCCGGCGCACGACCCCAACGACTTTGAGGTCGGCCTGCGCCACAACCTCGACGTCATCCGCGTCATCGCCGACGACGGCCATATCAACGAAAACGGCGGCAAGTACAACGGCATGGACCGCTACGAATGCCGCAAGGCCCTGGTAAAGGACCTCGAAGAGCAGGGGTATCTGGTCAAGACCGAGCCGTATTCCCACAATGTCGGCACCTGCTATCGCTGCCACAACGATGTCGAGCCGCTCATTTCTGCGCAGTGGTTCGTCAAGATGAAGCCGCTGGCAGAAGAGGCCATCCGCGTCGTGAAGGACGGCACGATCAAATTCGTTCCGGAGCGCTTCTCCAAGACGTATCTCAACTGGATGGAAAACGTGCACGACTGGTGCATCTCCCGCCAGCTCTGGTGGGGCCATCAGATCCCCGCGTGGTACTGTGACGAATGCGGCCATATCAATGTCAGCCGCGAAGACCCGACGAAGTGCGAAAAATGCGGCTGCACGAAGCTGACCCGCGACGAGGACGTGCTCGACACCTGGTTCTCGTCCGGCCTGTGGCCGTTCTCCACGCTCGGCTGGCCCGATTTGAATTCGGAAGACCTCAAATACTGGTACCCGACGACCGATATGGTCACGGGCTATGATATCATCTTCTTCTGGGTGGCGCGCATGGTCGTCTCCGGCATGGAGCAGATGAAAAAGGAGCCGTTCAAGACCGTCTTCATCCACGGCCTCGTCCGCGACGACAAGGGCCGCAAGATGTCCAAGTCCCTCGGCAACGGCATCGACCCGCTGGAAATGGCCGAGAAATACGGCGCAGACGCGCTGCGCTTCAACCTCATCACCGGCAACTCGCCCGGCAACGATATGCGCTTCTACGTCGAAAAGTGCGAGGCCATGCGCAATTTCGCCAACAAGATCTGGAATGCGAGCCGCTATGTGCTCATGAACCTGACCGTCGAAGAAAACGGCCTTCCGGATGCCGCCGACCTGGAGATCGAGGACAAATGGGTGCTGTCCAAGCTCAATACGCTCATCAAAGAGGTCACGGAGAATATGGATGCGTACGAGCTGGGCGTGGCCTCCGCCAAGGTCTATGACTTCATCTGGGACACGTACTGCGACTGGTATATCGAGCTGACCAAGGCAAGACTGTATGGCGAGGACGAAAAGAGCAAGCTGGCCGCGCAGAAGGTGCTGGTGTATGTGCTTGACCAGTTCCTGCGCCTCCTGCACCCGTTCATGCCGTTCATCACCGAGGAAATCTGGCAGGCCATCCCGCACGAGGGCAGGTTCCTCATGCTGGCTGACTGGCCGAAGTATGACGAGAATCTGAACTTCTCCGTCGAGGCGGCACATATGGAGTCCGTCATGAACGCCATCCGTTCCATCCGCAACCGCCGCGCGGAGATGAACGTCCCGCCGTCGAAGAAGAGCACGCTCTACGTCGTGTCCGATAAGGGTGAGATCTTCCGGCAGGGCACGGGCTTTATCTGCCGTCTGGCCTACGCCGATCAGGTCATCATCTGCGATTCGGATCCCGAGGGCCACGAGAACATGGTCTGCGTCGTCACGAACGACGCCAAGCTCTATATTCCGCTGGAGGAGCTGATCGACTTCGAGAAGGAGCTGGCCCGCATCGAAAAGGAAAAGGCGAACTGCCTCAAGCAGATCGCCATGTTCGAGGGCAAGCTTTCAAACGAAGCGTTTGTCTCCCGCGCACCGGAAAAGGTCGTGGCCGAGCAGCGCGAAAAGCTCGAAAAGAACCGCGCCCTGCTTGCACAGCTCGAAGAAAGTGAAAAGCGTCTGCGCCGGTAATCCCTTTGACAAAACCCGCGCGTAAAAGCTTCTATAATGGACACACAGGAAAAAGCCCTGTGTGTCCATTTTCTATTTTGGAGGCGAACAAATGAATCTCACAAGCTTTTTGCAGGACAAGCATCTGACCGTCGCGCTGCGCGGCGAAATTGACCACCACAGCGCGAAGGATATCATGCGCGTCCTGGGCAACAAAATCGACCTCTATCTGCCGCGCGTGTGCGTGCTGGATTTCAGGGAGGTCACGTTTATGGACTCTAGCGGGATCGCCATCGTGATCTCCTGCGTGCGCCGGATGCGGCAGCTGCGCGGCGAGGTCATTCTCCGAAGCGTTCCGCCGCAGCCGATGAAGGTGCTCAAGGCCTCCGGCATTGAGCGCATAGCAACTCTGGAAGACGAAAGGAGCCTTGTCCATGAAAGCTGAAAATGAAATGACGCTGACCTTCCCCAGCCGGTCCTCGAACGAATCCTTTGCCCGCGCGGCAGTCGCGTGCTTCGCCGCCCAGCTCGACCCCAATCTCGAGGAGCTGAACGATATCAAGACCGCCGTGTCCGAGGCCGTGACCAACTGCATCGTCCATGCCTACCGCGACTGCCTCGGCACCGTGACCATCCGCTGCCGCATTCTGCCGGAGAACGTGCTGGATATCGTCATCCGCGACAAGGGCTGCGGCATGGAGGACGTGGAAAAGGCCCGCGCGCCCATGTTCACGACCGGCGGCCCGGAGCGCAGCGGCATGGGCTTTACGATTATGGAGAGCTTCATGACCTCGCTTCAGGTCACGTCAAGGCCCGGCAAGGGCACGACGGTACATATGAAGCGCAAGATCGTGCAGCGGAGGAAAACCGCTTGAGCGACACCATCACGCTCATCCAGCGCTCCCAGCAGGGCGACCGGGACGCGTCCGAACGGCTCGTGACGGAAAACACGGGCCTCATCTGGTCGATCGCCCGGCGGTATTTTGGCCGCGGCGTAGAGCCGGACGATCTGTTCCAGCTCGGCTGCGTCGGCTTTTTAAAGGCGGTCGAGGGCTTTGATACCGCCTACGGCACGCAGTTTTCCACCTACGCCGTCCCCAAAATCGCCGGCGAGATCCGCCGCTTCCTGCGCGATGACGGCGCAGTTAAGGTCAGCCGCAGCATCAAGGAAAACGGGATCCGGGTATTTGCGGCAAGGGAAAAGCTTCTGAAGGAGAAGAACGGGGAACCGACGTTAAATGAGGTGGCACAGGCAGCCGGGCTTACGGTGGAAGAGGTGGTAACGGCCATGGAAGCCAATCATCAGGTGGATTCCATCTACCGGTCTGTTTATGG
>ERZ779876.467-NODE-467-length-45115-cov-16.163648_pt1 | contig 45115 bp, 32 predicted proteins | sample MGYA00511068_ERZ779876 | MGnify/ENA primary metagenome ERZ779876 (study PRJEB29588, sample SAMEA1970858) | human gut metagenome | biome: human gut; feature: human-associated habitat; material: faeces | place: Denmark | collected 2008/2010 ...
AAATATTGTTTGAAGGAATTGTTAAATTATGCAAAATTAACCGGAAACTATTTTTTTATTTCTAAACTGTGGTATAATAAAAAAGATTAGCGAGGTGCTTATGAAAGATGTAAAAATTTCAACAGAATTTATTCGTTTAGGCCAACTTGTTAAATTATTGGATTTAGTTGATACAGGTGGTCAAGTAACAGTTTATCTGCTTTCAAATGAGATCCTTGTCAATGGTGTTGACGAAAAACGTCGCGGAAAAAAGCTTTATCCGAATGATGTTGTAACACTTGATGGCGAGGAATATAGAATATGTTCTTAAAACATCTTGGATTAAGAAACTTTCGCTCATATAAAAATTTGAATATTGATATAAATTCTAATCTTAATTTTATTTATGGAGCTAATGGAACGGGAAAGACTGGACTTCTTGAAGCTATAAGCTTTCTTTCCGAAACACGCTCTTTTAAAAAATGTGATGATAAAGAACTTATAAATACCAAAGAAAAGTTTACTTCAATAGAAGGAACTTATGAAGATGGCGATTATAAGCATGAAATAAACGCATTAATAGAAGAAAAAGGAAAAACTTTTATTCTCGATGATGTGAAGAAAAAAACAACCGCTCAGGTCATAGGAAATCTTCTTACAGTTTCTTATGAACCATCACAAGTGTTCCTTTTTAAAGATGAGCCGAATTTAAGAAGGAGGATGATGAATGAAACTTTGTCTCCAATCGATGCTCAGTATCTTTATTCATTGGGAAGATACAATAAATATTTAAGAGAACGGAATCAAGCTTTGAGCTTAGATTATGATAGAGATGTTATCAGAGTTTTAACGCAAGAATTGATTATGAGTTCTTATCGAATTATGGTCATGCGGAGAAGATTTGTTAAAAGATTGGATATCGAAGTAAATAAAAATTTTAAAAAATTAGACAAATCAGATAAAGAAGTGCATTTATCATATTTAACAAATTATCCTTTTGAGGACAATTTGGAAGATTATATAGAAGCGATGAAAAAAGCTTTTGAAGCGAGAAGAAGCGAAGAAGCGACGAGAAAAACAACTCTTATAGGAATTCATAGAGATGATATAAAAGCTAGCTTAGATGGGCTGGATTTAGCTTCTAGCGGGTCACAAGGCCAAAATAGATTGGTGACAATAGCGATAAAGCTCTCGATAGCTAATTTGATATTAGAAGTGACAAAGAAACCTCCTATATTACTTCTGGATGATATTTTTTCAGATTTAGATATAGATCATATAAATTCTTTGCAAGATGAATTGAAAAATTATCCTGGTCAAATATTTGCAACAGGGTGCAATATCCTTGGTGAAACAAAAGATTGGGATTTACTTAAAATAGTCGATCAGAAAATTGAAAGGAGTAACTGATGATGGAAAAAGAAGAAAAAACTTCAATCGAAGATGAAGAAGAATTTGAACCAGATCAAGAAAAAGAAAATTTTGATGAAGTTCAAGTTAAATATGAAGTACTTTCTGAAGAACAAGAGAGACAACAAGAATTAGCAAAAGCTGATTATAATGCGGATGATATTACGGTTTTGGAAGGTCTTGAACCTGTTAGAATGCGTCCAGGTATGTATATCGGTACAACTTCTGAAAGAGGTCTTCATCACCTAATTCGAGAAATTGTCGATAATGCTGTCGATGAAGCTTTAGCTGGATATTGTAAAAATATCGGTGTTACCATTCATAAGGATAACAGCGTTACTGTTTCTGATGATGGACGTGGTATTCCATGCGGTATAGTTGCTAAAACCGGTAAATCAGCTGTTGAAACGGTTTATACAGTTTTACATGCTGGCGGTAAATTTGAAGGCTCTGATGGCTATAAGGTTTCAGGTGGTCTTCATGGTGTTGGTGCTTCTGTTGTCAACGCTTTATCATTATTTGTTGAAGTCCAAGTTAAAAGAGAAGGAATCATTCATTTGATTCGTTTTGAAAATGGCGGTCATGTTGTTGCTCCAGGTTTAAGAGAGATTGGAACTTGCCCTGAAAATGAAACGGGAACACAAGTAACATTTTTAGCTGATCCAACTATTTTCACACAAACAACAGTTTATAATTATTCAGAAGTCCGCGATTATTTGCGCCAAACAGCATTTTTAAACAAGGGATTATGCATCGATTTATATGATGAAAGAACTCCTGAATTAACTCATGATAGATTCTTATATGCTGGTGGTATTAAAGAGTATGTTGCTTATATGAATGGCGGACAACGTCTTGTAACACCGACAATCTATTATTTTGAAGGAAAAGCTCAAGATATCTTTGTAGAAGCAGCTTTCCAACCTACTGAAGCTCAACTTCCACAAATCCGTTCTTTCTGTAATAACATTAGAACTACAGGCGGCGGTACTCATGAAGAAGGATTCCGTTTAGCTATTGGTCGTGAATTGAATAATTATTTCTATAAAGCAGGCTTAAATAAAGCTAGTGGCGAATCTTTTAAATATGAAGATTTGATCGAAGGTATGACAGTAGTTATCTCTGTCAAACACCCAGATCCGCAATATGAAGGACAAGTTAAAGATAAATTAGGAAACGAAGAAGTAAGACGTGTTGTTTCCTCAGTCATCGGCGAACAATTAAAAGAATATTTAATGGAACATCCTGATGAAGGTAAATTGCTCTATAAACGTGTTGAGAGAGCTTATCGTGGAAGAAAAGCTGCCGAAAGAGCTCGTCAAGCGGCAAGCAAGAAAACATTTACTGGATCGATGCCAGATAAATTAGCTGATTGTATTTCCAAAAATCCAGAAGAGAGAGAATTGTTCATCGTTGAGGGTAATTCCGCTGGTGGTTCAGCTAAAAATGGCCGCGATAGTTATACTCAAGCTATTCTTCCTTTAAGAGGTAAAATATTAAACGTTCAAAAAGCTCAAGCTACTAGAATTGAAAAAAATGCTGAAATAGATAACATGATTCAAGCTATCGGAACAGGTATAAATGATCATTTTGAACTCAGCAAACTTCGCTATCATAAAATTATTATTATGACTGATGCTGATGTCGATGGTTCACATATTAGAATCTTACTTTTAACTTTCTTCTATCGCTTTATGAAACCACTTGTTGAGCAAGGATATATCTATATCGCTCAACCACCACTTTACCAATTGAAATATGCTGGACATGAATATTATTGTTTCCGCGAAGAAGAACTTCCTGTTTTACGTTCAAAGCTTCCAGAAAACGCTAAATATTCTTTGCAACGTTATAAAGGTCTTGGTGAAATGGATGCTTCTCAGCTCGCTGAGACAACTATGGAAAAAGATAAACGTAAATTGCTTCGAGTTACTGTTCAAGATGCTGAAGATGCTGAAACAGCACTTCTTGATCTGATGGGCAATAATGTTGAGCCACGTAAAGAATATATCAGTGCAAATGCACAATTCGCAAAGAACTTAGACTTTTAATGAAGGAGTGAAATATGAGTGAAGAAAAAGATGAAAAATTAGAAGATTTCGACGAAGAAGATTCTAATCAAGACTCCGAACAAATTGAAGATGGCGAAAAGCCTTTAGATCCTAACGAAGTTACGGAAGAAGAAGCTAATAAAATAAAAGGTGACGCCTTAGAAGGTGTTACCGAAGGTATTCAAGGTGGTGTTGAAGATACAGAAATGGGTCCTCAAATTAAAAGCTCCTTCCTTGAATATGCGATGAGCGTTATTGTTGCTCGTGCTTTGCCAGATGCTAGAGATGGTTTTAAACCAGTTCATCGCCGTATCATTTACGGTATGAATGCTATGGGTATGCAACCTGATAAACCGTTTAAAAAGTCAGCGCGTATCGTCGGTGACGTCATGGGTAAATATCACCCTCATGGCGATAGTTCTATCTATGATGCAATGGCTCGTTTAGCTCAAGATTTCGCTATGCGTTATCCTCTTGTTGATGGTCATGGTAACTATGGTAGCCAAGATGGTGATGAACCAGCAGCTATGCGTTATACCGAAGCGAGAATGAGCAAGCTTTCGCTTGAAATGATCCGTGAAATCAATAAAAATACAGTAGATTTTGTCGATACATATGATGGAGATGGAAAAGAACCAGTAGTTTTACCAGCCCGTTTACCAAATCTTTTGATCAACGGCTCTTCAGGCATTGCTGTCGGTATGGCAACAAATATTCCTCCTCACAATTTGACAGAAGTAATTAATGGTGCACAAGCTTTGATAAAAAATCCAGATTTAACACCATTTGAAATGATGAATTATATCAAAGGACCTGATTTCCCAGGTGGTGGTATCATTATGGGAAGATCAGGAATTCGCAAATATTTTGAAACGGGTTCTGGCTCTGTTTGTGTTCGTGGTAAATATCAAATTACAGAGAAAAACGGCCGTACTTCTATCGTCTTTACCGAACTTCCATATATGGTCAATAAAAAAGAATTGGCTAAGAAAATTATGGATTTGGTCAATAATAAGACAATTGAAGGAATTACAGGTATCAACGATTATTCCTCTCATAAAGTTGGAACAAATTTCCAAATCGATCTGAAAAAAGGTGTCAATGCTGAAATTACATTGAATCATCTTTTCAAATATACAAAACTTGAAGACCGTTTTGCTGTCAATATGTTGGCTCTCGATAATGGTATTCCTAAAGTTTTGAATATTAAGCAAGCATTGGAAATCTATATTCGTTTCCAATGCGAGGTTATTGAAAGAAGAACAAAATTCGATTTAGAAAAATCTCGCAACCGCATGCATATTTTAGAAGGCTTGATCAAAGCGGTAAATAATATCGATGAAGTCATCCGTATTATCCGTGAACAAAAGACAGTAGATTTAGCCTCAGCTGCTTTAATTGCTGCTTTTGGATTTAGCGAAGCTCAAGCAAAGGCTATTTTAGAGATGAGAATGTATCGTCTTGTCGGCCTTGAAATTGAGAAATTAGAAAATGAATTAACAGACCTTAAAAAATCCATCGAATGGTTTGAATCGATTCTTGCAAGTCATGATGTCTTACTCCAAGTCTGTTATGATGAACTTGAAGAAATCAAAAAGAAATATGGTGATGAACGCCGTACAGATATCAATGAAAGTGAATTGAGCGGAGAAGATGAAGATCTCATCGAAGATCGTTCAATACTTATCGCTTTGACAAATACTGGCTACATTAAGAGAATGGATCCAAGCGAATTCAAAGTACAAAACCGCGGTGGTATCGGCGTTAAAGGTATGTCGACTAAAGAAGATGATAGCGTTCAAATTTTAACGCGTTCAAAGACTAAGACCGATGTTTTATTCTTTACATCTAATGGTCGTGTATTCCGCTTAAGAGGATACCAAATTCCGGAAGGAAGCCGTCAATCTAAAGGAATACCAATTGTCAATTTATTGCAACTTGGTGATAAAGAAAAAGTATTATCCATCATCTCTGTTGAAGAATATGATGCAGAACATTATTTGTTCTTTGTCACAAGAAAAGGCGTTGTAAAACGTTGTTCAGTTGATAATTTTGAACGCATAAATCGAAATGGTAAAATCGCAATAGAACTCAAAGAAGATGATACTTTAGTAGATGTTAAATATACTGATGGAAATTGCTATATCATTTTAGGATCATCCGAAGGTAAGGTCTGTATGTTCAAAGAAGAAGAAGTTAGATCGATGGGCCGTACAGCTAGTGGTGTCAAAGGTATGAACCTTGAAGAAGGTGGTCATATTGTTGGTGTTGCTACTTCCTTAGAGGGAGAAAATATTCTTTCTGTTTCTGAAAAAGGGTTAGCTAAGATGACAAACTACAAAGAATATCGTTTGACAAAACGTGGTTCTAAGGGTGTTATCACAATGCGTATCACAGAAAGAACTGGTGCATTAATTGCTATCAAGACTGTCAAAGGAGATGAATCATTACTCATTTCTACAGATGGTGGTACCATCATGAAGACAGAGATTAAACAGATTTCTGTTTTAGGACGTAACTCATCTGGTGTTAAATTGATTACTTTAAGAGATGGAGAAGCTATTTCTTCGATGACTCTTGAACCAAATGTTGATAAGGAACTCGAAAAGATTGCTGAAGAAGAACCTGTTCAACCACAAGAAGATATTTCCAAAGCAATCGCCGAAGAATTAAATGTTCAAGGTGATGATGATGATATCTGATAATTTAATTATATTTGTACCAAACATAGTGCGAGCAAAAAACAATTTTGTTCGCACTAGATTAAGTTGTTTTGTAAAAAAACTCATTGAAGCAAATGGATATAAAACAACAAATGATTCTAGTGAAAACTATGATATTATCCATTTTCCTAGTTATTTAGACTATATTGATAACGATTATGTTATAAAAGAAAAAAAGCGAAACAAAAGATTTATTATCAATGGTCTCACCAGTGTTGAAGAATTTGAAAAGATTGAAAATAATACTTTTAGATTAAAAAAAGAAGTTATTGAAGTTTATAATGAAGCTTTTACTGTCATCGTATTTTTTGAAACACAGAAAATAGCTCTTCGACATTTAGGAATTACTTCACCTATTCAAGTTATTAAACCGATAGGTGAAAAATTTAAAGAAGATACTGAGATATTTAAAACATCTTTTGCTTCAGCCTATGGTTTACAAAATTCACAAAAATATGTAATCAATTACGGTCTTTATGATTCTGATGCTTTTGATGATTATGCAAATCTAGCGAGAATTATGCCAGATTTAGAATTTTATTATTTTGGTAAAAAGTTTGATTCGTTTTTGATCAGCAAAAGATATGAAGATACTAAAAGAATACCTAATCTTCATTTTGAAAATCTTCCTCCGATTGAACTTGTCGATGCAATGTTTTATTCGAGCACATTATTTTTAGTTACAACAAATCATAAAATTGATTGCTTATATTTGATGGACTGCATGCTCAATAGAATACCTATTGTCATTAAGAAAAATGTTTTTTTTGAAGAAATGATAGAAAATCACGCAATTGAAGTTGATAATTTTGATGATTTCTATAATAGTGTTCGAAATATTTTGCAAAACAATAAAATTGAAGAAGCCTATGAATATGCAAGTAAAATTACATATGAAACCGAGAAGGGAAAACTTGCTCGGATTTATGAGAAGTATTTAAAGTTATGAAAAGAATAAATCCATATATTTCAAAAGAAAGAATGTCAAAATATATTTTGAATTCTCTGCTTCCAATATTATTTAATGGCATAATTATTGGAATGCTTGTTGGTGTAGTGGTATGGGGGTACAATTTCTGTGCAGAACATATCGTTGAATTTTCTAGCCATATTTATAAAAGTGTCCACGAAAATTTAGTTTTTATGCCACTATTGCTTTTAGGAGTTGGTCTTATAGCTTGTTTGATGGCTTTGCTTTTAAAATTTATTCCAGAGCTTGCCGGTTCTGGTATTCCTTATACTGAAGGGGTAATGCGTGGGCAGCTGAAGTTTAAAAAAGTGAAGATGTTTTTTGGAACGATAATTTATAGTTTCATAACATTTTTTGCTGGATTACCTTTAGGAAGTGAAGGTCCTTCTGTTCAATTAGGTGGACTTGTAGGTAATAACGTTAACGCTGTTGAAGAAAAGATACGCTGGAGAAGTAAAGCGTGGAATAGACTTTCTATTACATCGGGTGCTTCTGCTGGTTTAGCTGTTGCTTTCAACGCTCCTTTAACCGGTTTGATTTTCGCTTTGGAAGAAGGACATAAAAAATTCTCACCAACCATTTTATTATCAACTGCTAGTACAGTTATTTTCGCTTTATTAACAAGCAGATTATTAAATTATGTATGCCATATCAAAGATAGTTTTAATTATTTTATCTTTGATTTTGGAAATATAGAAGTATTGCCATATAATAGCCTTTGGCTTTTAATTATTCTCGGTTTAGGAATAGGTATAGTCGCTGCATTATTTTCTTTATTGCTCCATTATATTCGTGTATTCTATGCTAAATTTAAAATAAAACCAATTGTAAAATTACTTATAGCTTTCCTCTCTGTTGGAATCATCGGAGTATTTTTTACCGATGTTTTAGGTGGAGGCAGTTCTCTTATTAAAAAGTTGGTTATGTTTGATGAAAATGGTGCTTTTGTTTTAGGAGCTGGTTCGGTTGCTTTATTGCTTTTATTTAAAGTAGTTCTTATTTCCTTATCTTCATCTTCGGGAACTACCGGTGGTTTATTTATTCCTCTTTTAACTATTGGTGCTCTAGTCGGTGGTTTATTCGGTCACTTATTCATTTCTTTAGGAGTTATGGAAGAGCAATATTATACAATGTTTATTGTCATAGCTATGGCCAGTATGATGGCTGCTGTTGTTAGAGCTCCGCTTACAGGTATAATTCTTGTTTCAGAAATTACTGGACAATTATTAAATGGTTTCTTGCAAACAGCAATAGTTGTTGTCATTGCATATTTTGTTGTTCAACTTTTAAATATAACTCCATTATATGATGAATTACTTGATGGAACATTAGATGCTTTACATAAAGGGAAAACAAAAAAGAGACTTATCATTGAAGAAAAAATTGATGAAGGATCTTTTGTTGTTGGAAGAAGTATTAGAGATATTTTATGGCCAGCTGGAGTATATATTGTCTCTGTTGCTAGAATGAAACGCGATGGTCAGGTTGCTTATTCTAACGATGATAAAGAAGGTGAAAGACTTATTCATGCTGGAGATGTCTATATGATGAAAGCTGATACATATGATATCGATGCAACATTAGATGAATTAAGGGCTTTGACCAGTGTTGAAAAAAGAATTGACGATGATAAAGTTACCATTGTTGATAATGGAGATAAAAAGATTAAAGAATCATTAGAAAAAAATGATTAAATCTAAAAGATTAGTTAAAGATTAAAATGTACCTGGTGAAATGTACACTTAATAAAAGTGTTCTACTCACTGGGTTTTATTATGTGATAAAAAATGAAAGTAACATTTAATTTAGAATAATTAGTTTGAGAAAAAATATGAAAAAATTACTGATGGGAGCAGTAAAGTAAGTAATATTTTTTGTCTGTTTATTTCTTGTTTCTTTTTTCCGACAAAAGAAAAATGATTTTTTTTGGAGGTATATTTATGAATTTTTATGGCAGAGAAGAAGAACAAAAAAGAATAGATTATTTATTATCGAAAGCTGATTTTGCTTCTGGAATTGTTTATGGAAGACATCGTCTTGGTAAAACAGAATTATTGAGACACTGTTTCTATAAATCTAAAAAAACTTTTATTATTTATCAATGTAACCAAGAGAATGAAAGAAGCAATATTGATGATTTAGTCAAGATTATAAAGGATACTTTAGGAATAAAAAATTTATATTTTGAATCATTTATTGATGTCATAGAATTTCTTTTTGAATATGCCCAGGATAAAGAACTATGTTTTGCAATTGATGAATATCCATATGTCAGAAAGATAATTGATGGATTAGATTCTAAATTGCAAAGATTAATTGATAATTTTCAAAATAAGACTAAAATAAAATTTTTCTTACTAGGTAGCAGCATTGCAACAATGGAAAGTATTTTAAGTGAAAGCAATCCGTTATATAGAAGATTTAATCTATCTATTTTGTTAAAGGAAATGGATTATTATGATTCAGCTAAATTTTATAGTAGCTTTTCAAATGAAGATAAAGTTAAACTTTATGCTGCTTTTGGTGGAGTTCCTTTTTATAATAAACAAATTGATCCTAAATTGACAGTAAAAGAAAATATTATCAATTTATTAAGTGGACAATTTTCTCATTTGTTATCTGAAATAACATCTAACATCAAGGAAGAATTGGTAAAAATTAATAATGCATATACAGTTTTTTCAAGTATTGCTGGAGTAGCTTTTCATTATTCGGATATTTTAGCAAAGTCACGGATAAATACAACCAGTTCGCTATATGATACTTTAGAAGTTTTGAGAAAAATGGATCTTATATCATATGTTTGTCCTATTAATGATAAAAATAATAAGAAAAAATCTGGTTATGTATTAACAGATAGTGCGGTGTTTTTTTATTATAAGTTTATTTATCATAATCTCTCTAGTCAAAATATTTTAAATGATGAAATGTTTTATGACAATTATATAGAAGAAGGATTTTTAAATGATTTTGTTCCTAAAGCTTTTGAGAAAATTGCTAAACAATATTTGATTAGAAAAAATATGGAAGGGCTTATAAAACCATTTATCGAAGATATAGGAACATATTGGTATGATAACCCTAAAGAAAAAAAGAATGGTCAATTTGATTTAGTTACTAAATCTAAAGATGGATATATTGTTTATGAAGTTAAATTTACTAATTCTAAAATAGATAATAAAATTGTTAAAGAAGAAATATCTCAAATTGCGGAAACTAATTTAAACCCTATCAATTATGGCTTTGTTTCAAAATCAGGTTTTGATATCAGCAATGATAATAATTATATATTGATATCATTAGATGACATTTATTATTAAAAAAGGTTAAATTTACTCAATATTTATTTTGCAAGAGTGATATTTTATTAAATGTAAAGGAAACTTTACGTGGCTGTCAAGGAAAAGACATTTTAAAAAAGAGCTTGAGTTAATATAATTGAAACTAGGAGGTGCGAAATATGACACTAGGTGAAAGAATAGCACAGCTAAGAAAAAATAAGAATATGACTCAGGAGGATTTAGCTGAAGAATTATCAGTATCAAGACAAACTATTTCAAGTTGGGAAAATGATGGTTCTTTGCCTTCAACAGATCAATTTGTTAAATTGGCTAAATGTTTTGATGTCAGTCTTGATTATCTTATTTTAAATAAGGAAGAAGAGAAGAATAACAAGGATGAAAATAAGGAGATGAAATTCCATATATTAAATATGGTTATATTCTTCATTATAGGTTTTATGCCTTTGTTGAATATCATCATTTCTTATGCAACTTATCGGGCATGGATCGGGTTACTGGTTTATGTTATTTTTGTTGGAATATCTATTTTTGGATTTTTCCTCAATTCTTATCATTTTAAATATAGTTCTAGCTATACGGATTCAAATAGATTGAGACTAGGAAAAGATTCTATTGTTATGACATTTATCTCCTTTTTATCAATAGGTATCTATCTTCCATTACCAATTATGGATGTTATATATAAGGCGATAGGACATGTTGCTATTTCTGCTACTGTAATTCCAACTTTTTCTAATTATTTAATTGGAGCTTTAATTGGTGTTATTGTAGTTTTTATTCCAATTTACTTTATTGATAAAAAAATAAAATCTGATTACAAGATGACTGATAATGGCCTTTTTAAAGAATTGATTATAGAAAATATTTTCCCATTTGTTTCTATGGTTTCAATCATTGTTGGATTTCTTTTTGTCACAGCTATGGGGAGTCAATATAGCGATGGCTTTATGACAATTTTAGGAAATATTTTAGGAGGAATATTTATATTCTTTGTTCCAATGCTAACTTGTTTTTTGATCAATAGACATAAAAATAGATGTTATAAAATACCGATGATTTTATCTATTATTCCTTCTTTATTTTTCTATGTTAAATCACTTAATACAAGTGATAATGTTTCTGTAATTGAAACATCTATTTGCTTAGCTATTTCTTCATTATTTGTAATATATCTATTAGTTATAGCGATTAAGAATAAAAATAAGAACTTCTATTTATTATTTGGCGTAAGTGTTTTAACTTTATTTGCAACATTCTTATCTGCTGTCGGAAGAAATTTAGAAAATACATTCTATATTACTTTGATAATTGCTGTTGTTGGTATATTTGCTTATATGGTTGTTAACTCAATTGTTTATGCTAAAAACAAAAGAATAGAACAAAAAGTTATAGAAAATAATTAATTCAAATTAATTAAAGTTTGGTGCTGAGAAATTAAAAAAATCAGCACCTTTTTTAATTCACATTTGTTCTTAATAATTAACACTGCATAAACGCTTAGTTTTGATATACTGAAAATATAAGGAGAAAAAAATATGTTTCAGGATAAACTTAAAAATTTAAGAAAAGAAAAGGACATCACACAAAATGAATTGGCTAAAGAAATTTTTGTTTCAAGGAGTCTTATAGCAAAATTTGAAACAGGTACAGTTTTTCCTAGTAGAGAAATTTTAGAAAAGATTGCTTTATATTTTGATGTTCCAATTTCTGAACTTATAGAGCAAGATGAAGCAACATTGGTAGCTGTTGAGGCTCAAGATATTTCTAAAAAGATAAATCTAGTAGCTTTGATTACAATTTTGATAATTGCTGCTTCTTATTCGATAATTGGTTTTCTTCCCATTATTAGATGCTGTAGATATGTTTATCCAATTCCTCCTGGTCAAGATTATCCTAATTTTGAGTATTATTTTGTTAGCATATTTAGTGGATCATATAATTATAGAAATCCGATTGGTTTGATTTCATTTTTTATCAGTATTTGTGTTGTTATATTTTCTATTCTTAGTTTGGTGTTAAAAAAGAAATATACGCCTATTTTAAGGCTTGTAACATATCTTTTATTTTTTATCGATGTTTTTGTTGCTTTGGCAGCTGTCTTTTGTTGTTTAAGTTATATTTCTTAATTTTAGATATTTGGAAAACTCAATTTGTTATAATAAAAAAAGAAAAGAGTTATTCAAATGAAATTAGAAATAATAAAAGGAAGTGTAGTTGATTCTAAATGCGATGTTATAGTCAATGCAGCTAATGAAGGTCTTCAGGCTGGAGGCGGAGTCTGTGGAGCTATTTTTTCTGCTGCCGGTTTTTCAAAACTTCAAAGAGAATGCAATGCTATTGGTTGGTGTAAAACAGGACATGCTGTTATGACTAATGGGTATAATTTAAAAGCTAAGCATATTATTCATGCTGTTGGTCCAGTAGATTGCAATGCTGGTAAGCTAAAAGGGGCTTTTTATAATTCTTTAGTTTTAGCGGATTCTAACAATTTGAAAACCATCGGTTTAGTTCCTATTTCTTCTGGTATATTTGGCTTTCCTCTTGACCAATGTGCTGATATTGCTGTTAGAGTAATATTAGGATATCAAGCTACATCATTAGATACTTGTTATATGTATTGTTATAAGGATAATGAATATCAGGTATTTAAAGATACTTTAAATAGATATCTTAAATAGTTATTTTTATAAAAGAATAATATTAAAGGTGTTTCATTTTTTAAAAGAATGAAATACTTTTTTTGACAAATAATTAATATGTTGAAGTTATTAAATATATAAATGATAGATTTGTATATTTTTACTTTCGTTGACTAATATTTTTGAAAAGATTATAATTTTAAAAAAAGATTGGAGGGTATAATGATTTCTAAAAAAAGAGCACTAGAGATTTTGAATATCGCTTTAAAAACCGGTGCAGAATACGCAGAAATTTATCAACAAGAAGAAATTAAAAGAGTTATTTCCGTCAATTTTAAAAGAGTTGATGTCGTATCTACTTCTCTTATTGCTGGTATTGGTTTGCGTCTTATAAAAAATGGTAAACAAGTATATGGATATACTTCAGATTTGTCTTTGAAGAGTTTGAATAATTTGGCTGAACAGCTTTCTTCTTCTTTCGAAGGTGAACAAGAGGTTTTTGTTAAAGAGTTGAATTCTCCTAAGAAAAAGACTATCAATGAAGTTTTAAAACCGATAGAAGATGTTTCTACTGAAGTAATTTTAGCAAAACTTAAATTAGCTGAAAAAGCTGCATATGATGTTTCTGAACAAATAGTTAACTGCAATATTGCTTTTTTAGGTGATATCAATAATGTTACTGTCTTTAATTCAGATGGTGTAGTTACCAGTGATTTACGTTCTAATGTCAGAGGTATTGTTGCTGTTACTTCTATGAATGAAAAAGGCAGTTATGGTTCTCATTTTGAAGGCCCAGGCGCAATGGGTGGCTATGAAAAATTTGAAGCTGTTGATCTTGTTGAATTAGCTAAACATTCTGCTGATATGGCAATTAAAAAGAGCAATGCTCCAGATTCACCTTCAGGAAATATGACAGTTGTTTTAGGCAATGCTTTCGGTGGTGTTTTATTTCATGAAGCTTGCGGTCATCCTCTTGAAGCTTGTGCTATTGCCACCAATATGTCAAAGATGGCTGGAAAGCTTGGTGAGAAGATTGCAAGCGACGTTGTAACTGCTGTTGATGATGGAACTATTAATGGAGCTTGGGGTTCTATTAATTATGATGATGAAGGTCATGAATCTACAAAGAATGTTCTCATTAAAAATGGTGTTTTACAAAATTATATGGTCGATAGATTCTATGGTAAGAAATTAGGTCTTGAAGCTACAGGATCTGAAAGAAGACAATCTTATAGATTTTTACCAACGACGAGAATGACCAATACTTATATTGCAGCGGGTAAAAGTAAACCGGAAGAAGTTATTGCCAGCGTTAAATATGGTTTATATTTGAAGTCTTTCCGCGGAGGTTCAGTAGATCCTTCGACAAATAACTTCAATTTCTCTTGCGATGAAGCTTATATAATTCGCGATGGTAAAATCTGCGAATTAGTTAAACCGGTAATTCTTGTTGGTTTTGGCTATGAGATTTTAAAGAAAATTGATATGGTAGCTGATGATTTAAAGTTGGCTGCTGGTAATTGTGGTTCATCTTCTGGTAATGTCTACGTTCAAGTTGGTCAACCTACTTTAAGAATTTCCGGAATTACTGTTGGTGGTTCGATGAAAGAAGGAGAAGCAGAATGAAATTAACTCAAGTATTAGAAAAAGCTAAAGCTCAAGGAATTAATGATTTAATTTTAAAATATGGTGTGAGTTCAAGTCTTGATGTTAATTTTGTCGGTGGAGAACTTCAAAATACAACTTTCAGCAATGATTTTTCTTTTGTTGCTAGAGGTGGAATAGATGGTAAACTTGTAAGTTTTTCCAGCGATACATTGGATAATAAGACAGTTGAGTTAATGGTAAAAACCATGAAGGATCAAAAAAATTATACTCAACCTTATGATACTGATTTAATCATTGATAAGCCTGATTTTCCTTATGCAAAAAATAAAACTTATTATTCTCAACTTACTAAACTTCAAGTTCCTGATCTTGTAAAAATTGGCGAAGAACTTTCTAAGGCGGTTGCTAGCAAAGATCCACGAATTAAAAACACGGAAATTGAAGTTGGTGTCAGTTCTTCTAGCAGCGAATTTTTAAATAGCAAAGGCTTAAATTTAAAAAGCAAAAGTTCTTATTTAATTGTCTCTTGCCAAGTTGTTGCTGAAGAAGGGAAAGAAACTGTTTCTGACTATGTTTTAAAAACATATACAAATGTTAAAAAGGTTAATGTTAATAAAATTGCTGATGAAGTCAGCAAAAAGACTTTAGCTAAACTCCATGGAAAAGCTGGTGTTGGTGGAACTAAAACTTGTTTATTAAAACCTGCCGCTTTTGATTCCATCGTATCAATTATCACTGGTCATTTTTCTATGTTTGATGTTGATAGAAAGATGTCTTTACTTGTCGATAAGTTAGATAAGAAAGTTTTTTCTGATCTTTTAACAATAGAAGAAAAACCTAATACCAATGATATTTTCTCAGAAAGTTATGATGGCGAAGGCTATCCTACTTCTAATAAGGTTCTTGTCGAAAAAGGTGTTATCAAAACTTATCTTTATGACCAAGAAATGGCTAAAAAGTATAATCATGTTCCAACTGGTAACGGATATGGTTCTCCAGTAGTTCATCCAGGTGTTTCTAAAATTGAAATAAGTTCTGGTGAAACAAAAGAGAAAGATTTAATTAAATCAATTGCTGATGGTTATGTAATTACTTCTTTAACTGGTGGCAATGCAGGTATTGATTATCAAACAGGAGGATTTACTCTTTCTGCTGAAGGCTTCTATGTCAAAAATGGTCGCATTAAATATGCGGTAAATCAATTTACTATCGGTGGAGATGTTGTTTCTTTCTTACAAAATGTTATCGGTCTTTCTGATAAACAAGAAGATTTATTCGGTGGTGACAAGATTCCTTCTGCTTTAGTTAAAGATGTTGTTGTCTCTTGCTAAATAATTACAAAAAATAATAGATTCTTATTAATTTAACGTTAATAAGGATCTATTTTTATTTGTTTTGTAAAATTTTTAATAGCGCTTACATAAATTTGTTTATTTCAGAACTCAAGATAACTATAATGTTTATAGAAGGTAAAAGAAATGAAAAAATTAACTTTTAGACATTGGTTAAGTTTGATTCTTATTGGACTTACTGGACAATTTGCTTGGACTATTGAGAATATGTATTTCAATGTTTATCTTTTTAATACAATTTCTCAAAACTACAGCTATATTTCAGCGATGGTTGCTGCGAGTGCGGTTGTTGCTACTTTAACTACTTTATTGATAGGTGTTTTATCTGATCGTCTTGGTAAAAGAAAGGCGATAGTCGTAAGTGGTTATATTCTTTGGGGAATAGTAACAGGGTCTTTTGGTTTTATTACGGTAGATAATATTAAGACTATGTTCCCACTTGTCAATGCGGAGATGATGGCGGCGATTATTGTTGTTATAATGGATTGTGTTATGACATTTTTTGGAAGCAGTGCTAATGATGCAGCTTTCAATGCTTATATTACCGATATAACAGATGATGGAAACCGCGGTAAAGTTGAAGGTGTTTTAGCTATATTGCCGCTTGTTTCTATGCTTGTTATCATCGGTGGTTTCAGTTGGATGACCGATAAAGGAATGTGGTTGCCCTTCTATTTGATCTTTGGTGGTCTTACTATTGTTGTTGGTATTGTCGCATTATTTGTTATGCCAAAAGATGTGGTTGAACCGAATAAAGAGGCTAATTATTTAGCTAATTTAATCTATGGCTTTAAACCTAATGTCATAAAAAATAATCCGAAATTATATGTTGGTTTTATTGGTTTTTTCATTTATCAGATGGCCGTTCAAGTATTCTTCCCATATTTGATGATCTATTTACAAAGATATTTGAATTTAGAAAACTATGCTATTTTACTTGGAATTGTTCTGATTTTAGCCTCTATTTTCAGCGTTGTCTTCGGTCTTTTTGTCGATAGAATAGGAAAGCTTAAAGTGTTAGCTCCAGCTATTGCGTTTATGGCTTTAGGGTTATTATTGATGTATTTTATAAGACCTGGAGATAATGCCAGTTGGATGTTAATTGTTTTTGGAACTTTAATGATGATTGGTTATATGGTTGTCGCTTCGGTTTATAATGCTTTGATTCGCGATTATACTCCAAAAGATAAAGTTGGCTTATTCCAAGGAATTAGAATGATTTTCCAAGTTGCTCTTCCTATGTGCACAGGTCCATTTATTGGCAGTGCAATTATTTCTACAAGTCCTACTTATGTCGACGAATTCAATCGTGTTGTTCATTATCCAAATCCAGAAATGTTTTTAGGAGCTGCTGGTGTTTTAATATTATCGGTTATTCCGGCTTTAATTTTGGTCAAAATGAATAAGAAGAAAGAGGAAACAAATGAAGTTTGTTGATATTCCTTATTTATCTAAACAATTTCATCGAAAGGATTATTGTCTTTTAAATGGAATATGGAATCTTGTTATTTTAAATGAATTAGATAATAAGATATATGAAGGAAAGGTCAATGTTCCTTTTGGCTTAGAGACAGAAGATAGCGGAGTTAATCATATTCTTTTAAAAAATGAAATTGCTATATATTCTTTAGATTTTGTAAAGATAGATTTAAAAGAAGATGAAACTTGTTTATTACATTTTTTAGCAGTTGATCAAATTGCTGAAGTGACATTAAACGGAATTAATATTGGTATCCATGAAGGTGGATATACTCCTTTTGAATTTGATATCGGTGAGCATTTAAAAGAGAACAATCATTTAGAAGTCAGAGTAAAAGACTATACGATGGATGGTCCTTTTAGCTATGGTAAACAGAAGATTAAAAGAGGAGGCATTTGGTATACTCCAACTAGTGGTATTATTCAGGATGTATATCTTGAAAAAGTTAAGAAGAATAGAATAACTTCAATTAAGGTTACACCTAATGTAGATGGTAGCAATATAGAATTGATAGTTAAAACTACAAGCGCTGATAAAAAGTGTTTTTTAAGAATTAATAGCAATGTGGTTTCTTGTGAAACCAATACAAAGAATGTTATTCCTATTAATAATCCTAATTATTGGTCCCCTGAAAAGCCATATTTATACAGAATAGAAGTGTTATTTGATAAGGATATTATTTCTTCTTATTTCGGTTTTAGAAAAATTGAAGTAAAAAAAGATTCTCAGGGAATAGAAAGAGTATATTTAAATAATAAACCTATATTTTTAAGCGGGTTATTAGATCAAGGCTATTATTCTTCTGGATATACCGCTAAAGATAAAGAAGAATATGAAAATGATATTAAGCTCATAAAGAAATATGGGTTTAATACTTTAAGAAAACATATTAAGTTGGAACATCCATATTTTTATTATCTATGTGATAAATATGGTGTTTTAGTTATTCAAGATTTTATCAATGGTGGCAGTAAATATAAGTTTAGAGTTATCACTGTTCCGGCTTTATTACCTATTAAATATGATGATACAAAATATAAAGCTTTTGGTCGTTTAGATGAACAAGGCCGAGAATTTTATAAAAAAGAATCAGAAAATATAATCGATGTTTTATATAATCATCCTTCTGTTGTTGTTTATACAGTTTTTAATGAAGCTTGGGGACAATTTGATAGCAAGAAGATGACAGAATATTTTAAAGGGCTTGATAGCACCAGACTTTATGATAGTACCAGCGGTTGGCACGATACTAAATCTGGTAATTTCATCAGCCGCCATGTCTATTTTAAAAAGTTTAAATTGAAATTAGATGGAACTTCCCGGGCTTTCTTATTATCAGAATTTGGCGGTTATGGATTAAAGATTAATGGCCATATTTTCAGTGAAGCTTATTTCTGTTATAAGAAAACAAAGGATAAAAAGCATTTCAAAAATTCTATTTATAAACTTTATTCCCATGAGATTATTCCTGCTATTAAAAAAGGACTATGTGGTTCTATTTATACTCAGTTAGCTGATGTTGAAGATGAATTAAATGGTTTGGTTACTTTTGATAGAAAAGAAAAAATTACAGATGATACTTTGAAGAAAATCAATTTGCAGATAGAAAAGGAAATGAAGAAGATAAACTGATTTTCATAAAAAGAAATAGTTTTATAATTTTATAGTCAAGAAAAATTTTCTTGACTTTTTACATATTTTTCAATAGACTTTCATTAATATTAAGAAAGAGTTACTTCTTTTTATTTATTTTTGGAAAGGACAAATGCATGAAAAAATCTATCTTTATCGCATTGATTGGTGCTGCTGTTTTGGGTTTGACTTCTTGTACTACTAATAATTCTTCATCTTCTGTCTCTTCATCTTCTTCTAGCTCTAGTACAGTTAGTTCATCTAGTTCTGTTAGTACAAGTTCCTCAAGTAGACCATCTAGCACAGTTACCTCGTCTTCCTCATCTTCTAGCTCTAGTTCTTCTTCTACTTCTACAAGTACAAAAACTTTTACCGATGAAGAATTAGGATTAATAAAAGGTCATTTTATCGGGGAAAATTACGAACTTGATATTTCTGCTAGTTCACCTCGTTTATTAGATCTTAGTTATGAATCTTATCAAGATTTAAGTATTATTGATATTAAAACTGAAAAATATACCAGTACTACTTTAACTGACTCAGAAACCAAAGCTGGATTAGAATTTGATGTTGATTATGTTTATCTCAAAGAAAATTCTACTTCTTTCAGATATCGTGTTTTTATTCCTAAAGAAAAAAATGCTTCGTTATCTTTAGAAAGACTTAATAATGGAAAATGGTCAACTATCGATAGTTTATATCCATGGGATGATAATTTTGTCGGTACTTGGGCTACCACAGTTTCTACTGCTGGTTTCGTTCGCACAGCGGTTTTCTCTGATGAATTTGTTCAACCTTTTTCAGATTCTGATATCAAAGTTCCTACTGGATATGAATATTATGGAAAATCTATTTGGTATCCTCAATTTGTCACAAGCTTAGATTATTCTACTGGAGGATATAAAACTTATTCAGCAGTTTTAGCCTATGATGCTAATGACTTTTCATATCCGATGGCTACTTATAGATTAGGAGAATCTACGGATCCTAATTATCCTATTTCTATTTATGATACCAGTTGGGATATGGAATACTATTATCCAAGCGCTGAATATTATAAGGGCAGTTGGTATACCAGCGATGGTCAACTCACTATTTCTGAAGGTGAAAATGCTGGTGAATTTATCTATAATGGCAAAACTTATTCCGCCTCTGTTAACAAAGAAGAAGGTTATGGTTGGGCTACTACTTTAACTGCTGATGGTGAAACTATTTCCTTACATCCTTTTGTCGGTGGCTTCTCTTTAGAAAAAGATGGAACAGCTTTAGATGCTGTTAAATATAATCCTGATGGTCTTGTCGGAACTTGGTTATATAATAATTCAGAAATCAAAGTCTTTAATGATTATGATGATGACTGGAATGAAGTTTTAAAAGTTACAGTTGATGGTAATGAGGTTGCTCATACTTTTGCAGCAAAAGATAAACAATTTGCTATCGGCTTTGAATTTAAGGAAAAACAAGCTTATTTAACTCCTTACTTTGATAATTCTGTTGCTGTTTTGGATTTGGATGGCGATGCATATTACACATGCTCTAAAGAAATTTATCAGCGTTATTTTGTTAATGCTGGACAAATGTATAGCAGCAACACTGTAGGTGATAGTAAGAATGTTCTTGATACTTTGGAAGTTTTAGAGGATTATTCTTTAAAACTTAATGGAGTAACATATGATGTTGATTATGGTTTTGATGAAGAAAAAGGTGTAGTCAGTCTTAAATTCTATTATGAAGATGTCAATGAATATTCTTTATATGTTTATAGCAAGGATATCTTCTTGCTTGAAAAGAGTGATGAAGATGGTGATTATTCTATTTTTGCTACCAAAGAATATCTTGATACTTTTGTTAGCGATTGGACAAAAAGAGGAGAAAAAGCTTCTTTAGTGATCAACAGCGATTATACAGTAACTACAGGTAATGTTACTTATTCTACTGTCTTTGATTATGATGAAAGCAGTTCAACATTCTTCTTATTCTATATCGATAGTACTTCTACAACTATCAATGCTTTAGAAATTTCTGAAGGTACTCTTATCGCTCAAGAAATCAGTTTGACAAATTCTGGAGCTGAACTTCTTTCTACAAGTTGGTATATTAAGACAGAAGACTATAAGAAGATTGAAGGTACTTATGTCTATATCGGTGAAAAAGGAAAAGAATATGTTATCGTTGATGATTCAGAAGTTGTTAAAATTACAACTAATGTCAATGGAGAATATGTTTTAAAAGAATATACTGGAGATGATAATCTTCGCTTCAGTTATTATAATGATCAAATATGTTTGACATTTAGAGATGATAATTCAGGCTTATTCATCTATATCTATACAGATGGAGTAACATTTAATTTCTTTGATCAATTCCATTATATTCAAAGTGCTTTAGTTGATAATCAAGGCTATTTCACTGATGGTACTAATGTTTTATCTATCGGTGGTAAAGCTATTTATTACAATGGAACAAAAGCTACTTTAGTCAGTGCTCAAGGCGATAAGATTGTATTTACAGTTAGTGGAGTAACTTATACTGCTACTATTTCTGGTTCAACTGCGGTTGTTTCTGGCGGTGAAAGTGATGTCACTTTAACTAAAGGTGACTTTGATCTTAAAAACTTTGCTGGTACTTGGACCGATAGTGGAACAGAATATACTTTAACAACCACCGAAAAAGAAGATGGTTCTTTACAATATTCCTTCACCTTCGGAGCCACTACATTAACTGATTATCAAGTATCTGTTGAAGATGGAAAAACTAAAGTTACATTCTCAAATTTAAGTACAATATATACTATTACTCTTGGTGATAATGGAGAAACTACTTTAACAGTTACTTCTTCTATTCCTCTTCCTCCACCACCTCCACCACTTCTTTAATTTAAAATTTATTGGTTATAAATGCTAATGTTGAGTTTTCTTGACATTAGCTTTTTTATTTTTTACTTTTATAAAATCTCTAAAAAGGTAGAATTCTACCTTTTTAGAGAAAATAGCATTTAAAATAATTTTTCTGATACTAACTAGTTAATGAATTTGTTAGAGCTTTTATATAGACGTTTTTTGTTTTTTTCTTTTATTTTCTTTTTTACATGTTATACTTATTTTTGATTATTCGGAGGGTTATATGAATAAGAAAATCTTTTTACCCGCTATCTTGTTAGCTTTAACATTAACTAGCTGTGGAAATCCCGTCACTTCTTCTAGCGCCTCATCAAGTTCTAGTTCTTCTGTTACTTCTAGTACTGTAAGTTCTAGTACAACTTCTTCTAGTTCTTCTTCCTCTTCTTCTAATACTGCTTCATCTAGTACACCTTCTTCTTCAACTAGTTCTTCTTCTAGTTCTAGTTCTAGCTCTTATACTCCAAACACTTCTGGTGCTTATAGTGAATGGCCAACAGCAGATTTAGCTGAATTAGGTTTTACTATTCCAGAATATCCTGCTGATAGTTATGATTTTTATGATTTTACTATTGTTGGTTTAGGCATTACTTTATATTGCTATAAGGGAAATCTTGATGCCTCTTCTATTCTTGAATATGGTGAAATCTTAATTGATAATGGTTTTACTTTTGTTCAAACAAGTGGAGAAGTCGATATTTATTTAAGTGATGATGGCACAGTTAATATCGGTGTTGGTTACTATAGTGATTTAAATTGCTTAGTAATTTCTTTAGCTAGTGTTGCACAAGCTGAAGCATGGCCAGAAGACAAAATTAACAATTTCTTCGGCTATGAAATTTCTGTTCCTTCTGTTCCAGGAGTAACAGAATATTATTGGACTACTGCAACAAACTCTGAAGATGCTGCTATTACCTTTACAAGTGAAACAGATGTTAAAGATACTTATCTTCAAACTTTAACCGATGCTGGATGGGTTTATGAATATATTGAAAGTGATACTTCTTTAGGCTATGAAATTGGAGATTATTATTTAGCTACTAACGTTAATTATCCAAGCGCAGGTGTTATGTTCTATTTAGAAGAAGGAACATATTATATTCAACTTACTGTACTTGATATAGCTACTAGTTGGCCAACTGAATTAATTCAACAATATTTTGGAGAAGTTGAAATTCCAAGTTTCCCAAATGTTGAAGAATATTATGTTGATGATTCTCAATATGAAGATTATGGTCTTTGCATTGAATTAGCTAATGCTGATGAAACATATGAAGAAACATATAAAGCAACTTTAATTGCTGCTGGATTTACAGTTAGCTTTGATTCTTCTAGTGATGCTTATGTTGGTGTTGATCCAACAGGAAAAGTAGAAGTTATGTTCTATTTATATGATGATAAATTTGAAATTCAAATTTATGATTATGTTCCAGTTGTTGTCAAAGAAAATGAACTTACATTTGCTGATGAAACTTATATTCAAGAAAAGAATGCAGATAGCACAACTTGGATTAAAGATGATTACACAGTAACTGTTACAAAAGGTTCTTCTTCAACAGGAGTTGGAAATACTAATTATTTCTCAAATCCGTTGCGTTTATATAATGGACAACATGTTGTTATCAGTTGGGGAGAAAAAGCTGTTACTTCATTAACTATTGATTCAAGTTCTTCTAGCAATAAAGCTGATATTACAACAATAGGAAATGTTGTTGGCGGAGAAATCGATTATGGTTTTGAAACAGCAACAATTACAATTGCTGAAGGTGCAACTCAAGTTGAATTTGATATAGTTACTAAAGATAGCTATAAACAATGCCATCTTGCTTCTATAACATTTAACGAATAAAAACATTAAATTTGGACTGGCATTGCCAGTCCTTTTCTTTTATATAAGAAATAAAATAAAAAAATGGATATTTTGTTGACAAATGTCGAAAAACTTAGTACCATAAAACAGCAATGGAGTATTAATTTCTATGTCCCAAGCGAAATTAATATATAAATTGTATTATCTATCATCGATTCAATTATGCTTAAAGGATGCAAGTTGAATTTTTTTTGTGTAATAAACAAATATGATATTGAAAGGAAAAAATTAAAATGAAAAAATCAAGAATTATTTTACCAGCCGTTGCATTATTAACTATTTCCACAGTTGCTGCTGCTTCTAGCACAGTTGCTTGGTTTGCTGCTTCCCGTGATGTAACAATTGATGCTACTCAAATTGCTGTTTATAATCCAGAATCAAATTTAAATGTTACATTAGCCGATGTTGCTGGTACAGGAACTACAACAGCTAATGCTGTAGGACAAACTCATGCTAAAATAACATTCCCAGACTATATGCGTGATGGTTCTGTTGATGCAAAAGATGGAAAAGTCTATAAACAAGATGTCGTTTCAAAAGAATTTAAAGAATCAACTTGGACAGAAGATAAATATAGTGATGGAAAAACTTCAGTATATAGAGCTACTTCTTGGACTATGAAGTTCGAAATGGCTGCTGTTTCAAATGATGATTATGCTATTTTCTTTAATGCTGAAAATTTAAAAAATTTAAAAGCTAATGATGGTACTACAGAAAATGGTAAAATTAGTGAATCATTTAGATTAGCTTTTGTTGTTGGTGGTGAAGTTGCTCTTGTTGTTGCTCCATTTGGAACACATGGTAAATTAACATATGTACAAGCTGTTGATATTAATAAAACAGCTAGCACAGGAGAATATGATAAAGTTCTTAATAATTCAGCAACAAAGCAAGCTACAGAACTTGCTAGTGCTGATCAAGATACTGCTAAAACTGCTGCTAATGGTTACATTGGCACAATTGCATCAAAAGGTGCTTTAAATGTTACATGCTATGCATGGTTTGAAGGAACTGATGAAGCTTGCGTTTTACCTCCAACAGGTGAAATCAATACTGTAATTAGCGGTACAATCAATTTCTACGCTTCAAGACTTTTAAAAGCTTAATTATTCAGTACTAAAAACTTGAAAAAAATAAATTTGTTGTCTTTGTTTTCTTATGCGTGGTATACTAAGATAAATCTGAGGTTATACCATTATATAGATTCTAGAAAAGGAGCTTATCGTGAGCAATAAAAAGAAAATTCTATTAGGAGTTGCATTTACTTTAGATGCAGCACTAACAATTGCATTATTTGTTATTTCGATAATTATGCTTGTTACTATGCCTAAAACTCAAACTGATTTCATCATTGCTCAACAAACTCCGGGTTTGATTCCTTATTTACAAACTCATTCAACTATTTATTTAGTTTCTTGTGTATTGCCTTTGGTCATTTTGTTAGCTGTTAATGTTTATGCTTGTATTAGATTTATCAAAAAGGTCTATGCAAAGAAAAAAGTTGAGCTAAATGATCTTAGCGATGATGAAAAAGAGAAGCTTAGACAAGAAATTTTGAACGATCTTCAAAAGAAAGATTAAAAAAACTTTACAAAAAACAACTGTTTTGATAAAATTTAACCTGTAAAAGGCAAAATATCAGCAATGATGTGACGCAAAGCTACAGGGTCTAAAATTTAATGAAAATTAGATAGCCAGTTACCTTACTTGGAATGTGATGAAAAAACACTACATTCGATGATAGGTAGCTGGTTTTTTTATCGGATTCATTGGGACAAAAGACGAGATGATTATAATACGACTATATATTTCTAATTGGCAGCATTATTGTTGCTAGATTTATTTTGGTACACGAAAGGGGTTATCGTGGTTAATTTAGAATATGTAAAAAAGAGAAGGAGAAAGAAAATTGCGGCAGCGGTTTCTGGCATCAGTGCCATTGTTGTCGTGACTTTTGTGTTGCTTTCTTTTTTGGGTCAAAATCTAGGTTCATTTACTATTAACCTTAAAGGCACAGGTGTCTCTTTATCATTATCGGAGAAATCTTCGATGGAAAATCAGACATCTTATTTGCAAATTGGCAGTGTTCCGCCAATGGACACTTTTACTTATGGAATGCTTGATGGTAGTGCGGATATCGATAATGAAGAGACGGATTATCTTATGGGCGCTCAATATAATGTTAAAGATGAAGTTGTTGATCTCAACTATCTTAAATATACTTTCTTTCTAAGCAATGTCGGTCCAACTATTGCTATGTTTGATTTCAGTTTGAAATTCTTAGATAATCAAGATGGTGGCAATGTTGATAATACTGATGTTAAGGATATTCTCCGTATTGGTTTATATAGCAATACAGAAAAAGATGAACATAATGTTACTTATTATGCTAGAAAAGGAAAGAATATTAATATTGTTGATGGCAAGGAAACTTTCAATGAATATGTAAGTGATACCAACAGAAGTCTATGCACTAATTTTGCTGACGATGAAACTGTTTTAAGCTTTAGAGTGAAAAATTTTGCTCCTAATTCTCAAATTAGGTACACGGTTTTGTTCTGGCTTGAAGGCAGTGATCCAGATTGTACAGGCGTTCCTAAAGACGAGTCTAAAGTTAGATTAGGAATTGAAATTAATGCATATGAAAATCAAGAATAGATTAAAGCAATCACTTGGTATCAGATTCTTTTCCTTGGTGTTTTTAGCTCTTTTAAGCTTGGTTGGAGGAACGGCAGCCTGGTATCAATATTTATCGCGTGCAGGTTTTGGCTTTGAAGGTGTTTCTATTGGAAATACTGCTCTTATGGAAATAGGTTTTATCAGCAATGTTCAACTTGATGATTACAAAGCTTATGATTTGAGCATAGATGAAAATAATTCTAACATCTATTGGTCTCATAGTGAGATCAGCGAAGATGTTTTAAATTATGTTTTATCTTCTAATGGTTATGCCTATAATAAACTTTTTCCTGTATCTAGTGGCTCTTTTGATGGAACTTCAGATTTTTCTTTGATTGGAAATCCATATTATCTTGAATATGGTTTTACTCCGGCTAAAAAATTTGGATATTTATATTTGCCTTTAGTCTTTAGAGTTAAAGATGTTGATAGCCAAGAGTATTTATCTGGTAAAAGTATTTATTTGAGCAATTCTTCTTTATCTACCCGCAATGGAATAGATCAAGCTATCCGTGTTTATATGAAAAATGATATCAATAGCTTCATATATAATCCATCACAAATGCATGATGGTGAAACTGCTGTCGGCGGTGTTTTAAATTTAAATGAAGACATGTACTATGACTATAAAGATGGAAAAGAATTTGTTTATGGTGAATATGAAAACATTGTCTACACCAGTTCTTATTCTGGAGAAAATGAAGTTGATCTGAAAGATGTTACTACTTTTACTGCTAATCATAAAGGTGGGGTAATGACAATTGATAAGGAAAAATCCACTTTTAAAACCGCGAAATATTTGGGAAATGATTCTTTGATTTCTGACGGAAAGATTTTGACCATAACCGGTGAAGATGGCATTGCTAGACTTGATTTAACATTATATCTTGAAGGTTGGGATAAATCAGTTATCAACGAGAATATCGGTTCTTATTTCAATTTGAATCTAAATTTTGGAGTTAACACCAATGAATAGAAAAGTATTGCTTTTTTATCTGGTGATGATTTTATGCTTGGTGTCTTCAGTCAGTGTTACCGCAGCTTGGTATGTCGGCAATAGAAACCTTTATGTTAAAGACTTCGATATCGGCTTCAACGGCGATAAGGAAGTAAAAATAGGTACTACAGAAGAAGAATTCTATGAAGACATTCCATCTAGTGATATTCTTGAAGTTGAAGGCTTTGTTCCTGTCAGCTCCATGTATTCATATAAATGGTTGGAACAGAAGAAAACTACGCCAGAATTTAGACAATCTTATTCCTCTTTAACTACAGAATCAGAAATGGATAGTGGTATTGCCAAAAAAGGTTTTTATTCACAGGAGTTCTATTTATATAGTGAACGCAATGTGATTGTGTCTTTAGCCGAGGAAACTAAAGTTGAACCAAATGTAAAAAAGAATTTGGAGACAGCTAAAAAAATTAAAGACGAATATCCTGATTTATCTCAGGATAAAATATTAGATAATTTGAATAGTATTGCTAATTCTTTGAGAATATCTATTCTTGTTCCGGATGAAAATTATTATTCATATTTCATCATCGATCCGAAAAAAGATGATGAAAAAATATATTTTGTTGGACGGTTAGATAATAACGCTGATGGATATTATGATTTTAAAGCGGGAAAAGAAAGACTTTTTGGAGAATATGAGGAAGATGATATTGCAAAAATAGTCTATAAGGATGAAAATGTAATTGATTCGGAATTAAGTGATACAACAAAGATGGCTTCTGCATTTAATGCAAAAACAAGAAAAGGTATAAAAGCAATAGATTGGAAAAAAACATTGGAAAATGGCTTTGAACCAGTTGAAGAGAAATCTTTAACTGTCGAAGAAGCTTCTAATACAATGCTTGTTCCACTAGTTGGATTGAAACCACAGAAAATCATAATCTCAATATATTTAGAAGGTTGGGATTTAGACAATACCGATATAACAAGACTAGGAAGTTTTTCCGCCGATATAAAATTTAAAGTGTTGAGGTAATATTATGGGTGTATATTTTGAATATTTAAAAGAAATGATAATCCAAGTTTTTAAAGACATTGGAACATTTTTTGTTAAACTTTTTGCCGGACCATGGGAAAATGTCGGTGATAATTTTAAGTACTATGGTGATATCTTCAATACTTATTCTAATCAATTCGGACCTGCTGGATGGGTTTTCTTTGTTATATTTGCGATATTCTTTATTGCTTTGATCGGTGGTCTTTTGTTCTTATTGTTCTTGCTCTTAAGAAAATATATTCGCTTTGTCAAAAGAGAACTTGATAAAGATGCTCTTAGAGAAGAAGTTGAACGTTTGAGTTATGAACTATATAAGACAACAGAAGAAAAAGATAAAATTCTCAATTTAAAGGTTGGAGCTTTTGGTGGAAGAACTGTTGAACAGATGGAAGAAGATGAGAAAAAGGATCAAGTTCCGGCTTCTACAACTTTATCTCGCTTTCCAAAACTTACAGCAGTTGATATCGAATACGCTAACTTAAATACTGAAATACCTAATATTGATGGCTTAACTTTAGAGGAAGTTTGTAATTCCTTTAGAGGCTTTGCGGCAAGCCAATTAAAACTCTATTATAAAATTGATACTATCAGACAACTTTTTGCTGGTATGGCTACTTCTAAATTGATTATTTTAGAAGGTATATCTGGTACTGGTAAAACTTCTTTGCCATATGCTTTAGGAAAGTTCTTGATGCATGATGCTTCTATTTGCTCTGTTCAACCTTCATGGAAAGACCGCAGTGAACTTGTTGGCTACTACAATGAATTCACAAAGAAATTCAATGAAACTGAATTTTTGAGAGCTTTATATGAATCAACATACCGCAAGGATTTAGATGTTGTAGTTCTCGATGAAATGAACTTAGCACGTATTGAATACTATTTTGCTGAATTCTTATCGATGATGGAACTTCCAAACGTCAATGACTGGTTAGTTGAATTGACCAGCAATACTGAGGCTAATGATCCAAAGAATATCCGCAAGGGTAAATTATTAGTTCCACAAAATGTCGAATTCTTTGGAACTGCTAATAACGATGACTCAACATTTACTATTTCTGATAAGGTTTATGATCGTGCAATTTCAATTTTCTTTGATAATAAGGGAATTCCATTTGAAACAGAATTTGTCGAACCTATTCAACTCAGCTATTCACAACTTCGCAAATTATATCAAGATGCTATTTTCCAATATCCTCTTTCTGATAAGGTTTTGGAAAAATTTGAAAAACTTGATGCCTTTGTCATCAAAAATTTCAAATTAGCTTTTGGTAACCGTATCTTAAAACAACTTAATACATTTATTCCTGTTTATGTTGCCTGCGGTGGAAATGAACTCGATGGTCTTGACTTTATCTTTACCAATAAGATTTTGAAAAAATTTGAATCTTTAAATATCGCTTTCTTAAAAGATGAATTGAAGAAACTCAATTCTGAATTAGATAAATTATTTGGTAAAAATACATTTAAGATGGCTCATAATTATATCAACGATTTATTGAGGCTGAACTAAAATGGCTAAAAGCACACGCTATTTGACCATGGAAGAAGCCTACGTAAAAAAGGTTGATTCCTTGGTAAAAAAGAACAAATCCGCTGAAGCTGTTTTCAATCAATTAAAAGATGGTAAAAATTACTATCTCAAGATGAATAGCATCAAATCTTCTTCATTTGATACCAAATGGATTGAAAAGATTGAAGGAGCTATTTTAGATATTGGTCAAATTGTTAAAAATCCTTGGAAAACTACTAAAACTCAAGGAAATATAGTTCCGGTAGAACTAGCGAGAAAAACCAATGGAGAATCGGTTAGACATCTTTCTTCCCATACTCAATATGTTAAATCGGTCAGTGAAAACGGAGACATTTTACCAAATAAAGTTTTAACCATTGAAGCAGTTGATGATTACGCTATCTATGAAAATAGATTTGTTTCAACACTTATTAAAAGATTGGTTTATTTTGTTGAAAAACGTTATGACTATTTGGTTGAACATGCGGAATTAAAAAATATTCAAGTCAATTATATTAAGTCTAAAGCTATTGTTGATGGAAATGAAGTTGAAATAGAAACCAAAGTAACCATTAAAAGCGATGTCAACGAAAAGATGCTTGAACAAGCTCAAGATTATTTAACAAGGGTAAAAAAACTTCGTGAATATTTAGTTTATTATTATAATAGTGATTTCATGAAGCGTTTAAAAAACGAAAAAGATGTTGTCAATCCTATTTTACAAACTAACGTTATAAGGAAAAATCCTCTTTATCATAAATGTTTCTTGTTATGGAAATTTATCGAACGCTATACAAGTTTAGGTGTTAATTATTCAATCGATGATAAATACTCTATTCTCGATGAAAAAGAACGCGAAGAGATGAATTACAATTTGTTCTCATCCTTTTTAACGCTCAAAGCTAAAGCACCGGTAAAAGTTCGAAAGAAGAAACATAAAGTCTATAAACCAAAAGTTTTAAATGATGTCGATGAACAGATTTATGCTTTTGCTCCAATATCATCTAAACCGATAAAATTGATCAGAGCAGATGATGAATATTTGGAATATTTAGCAAGACCGACATTCTTAAACTTGCCGGAAAAACCAACTTACGAACAAGCGATATATTTAAAAGATCTCTATGTTGAAAAAGAGAAGAATAAACGTCTTCGCGAAGCAGAGAAAGCTTTGCTTAAACGAAAAGTAAACGAAGAAAAAGATTTGGAAAAACAGAAAAAAGATCTTGAGAAATACAATCAAAAAGTTGAAGAAGATATGCTTAAAGAAGAAGAGGAAAGAAAAAGAAAAGCCATTGAATCAAGACTTGCAGCTGCTAGAAAAGATATTAAAAAAGCCGCTACAGTCGATAAAAAAGCTGATCTATATTCACCTTTAGAAGAAACTTCAACAGAAGAACAAGAAAAAGAACTAGAAGAGGTTAAGTAATGGCAGAAAAAAAGAAAGTTAAAAAAAGCAAGTTAAGAAGAATACTAGAAGGAATATTCTTTTCCGTTTTCGGTATAATCTTTGTTGCTATTTTAGGCTTTCAAATTGTTGGAAACATTACAAAGAAAGATAATTATGGTGTCCCAAATGTCTTAGGAACACAGATTATGGTTGTTTTAACCGATTCTATGGAACCGGATTATAAAGTTGATGATATGATAATTGTCAAAAAAACTGATCCGGAAAAAATATATGAATTAGTTAAATCTGATTCAAACACAAAAGAAGGCAAAGTCAAATTCCAAGATACTGCTCAAAATTTAAAATGGATTGAAGAAGATTGCTTAGTTATTGATACTTCTTCTTTGAAGATAGATTTAAGTTTTTACTATTCAACATCCGAACTGAAGATGACTATGACCCATCGTCTTATTGGCATTCGTTTAAATGAAGATGTTAAAGAAGGAAATGGAAGATATGATTTTTTTGTTCAAGGTATCAATTCAGAAAGTAAAAATTACAGCGGAACTCAAGGACAAGTTTTTGATGAAAGAGTGCTTTTAGGAAGAGTTTCCTTCGGCTCTACCTTTTTAGGTGTAATATATAAGGGAGTTACTTCTATTTGGGGATTATTTATTTTAATCTTGCTTCCATCAGGGTATTTAATTATCACAAGTATTTTAGATATAGTTAAAGGCTTAAAAGAAGATGATGAAGAAGATAATGATAAAAAAGATGGAACATCTACTTTATCCAAAGAAGATAGAGAAAGATTAAAAAGTGAAATGCTAGAAGAATTACTGAATAAAGCTAACAGTAATAAGGAGAATAAAAAATGAGAATAGGTTCCAAAAAACTAGCTTTGATAAGCTTGATATTGTTTATACTGAATAACGTTTTATGCGTTATTACTGGTTTTGGTTTATTACCTTATAGTTCTATTTTATTCCCTATTTTCTTATCTTTAGATTTAATTGTTTGTTCAGTTACATTTTTTATTCTTGCTAAATATATCTATGATTCTAAAACCAAAAATCTTTTAAATGAAGAAAACATTAGAAACTTCGGTTCAGCTAAAGATTTTTATAGTTACTATGTTTTTGCTCATCGCGTTCAATATCAAATTATGCATTTGAAAAAAGGAGAAGAAGCTTATGTTGTAAGATTTTCTTCTTTCAGCAATACACAGACTATTTCTTCTTATGCATCTTCAGTTGTTAAATTCAATGGTTATGTCGCAGACTTTTTAATCTCTTATTTTTCAAAGTCGAAAAATAGAATTAAAAAAGAAGTTTCTTTTTGCTATTATCATGATACATTTATCATTTATATCAAAGATAATGTCAACGGCTTGAATAAGATTATCAATGATATCGATAACGAATTATATAAAATTAATCAAGAACATGATTTAAAGCTTTTCATTCAACCATATTATGGTGTTGTTTTAGCTGAGAAGAAAAAGAATACGGTTATTGATTTAATCGCTAAATCTTCGGTAGCTCGTAAAGTTGCGCAAATCAATTTCCAAGAAGTAGTTTTCTATGAAAAGACTATGGAAAAAGAAGATGATACAGTACTCGTTAATAGCATCAATGAAGCTATAGAAAATAATGAATTTGTTGTTTATTATCAACCGAAATTCAATTTGGTTTTAAACAAATTCATCTCATCCGAAGCCTTGGTAAGATGGGATAATCCTAAAAGAGGACTTCTTTCTCCTAGCCAATTTGTTCCTCAAGCTGAACAGATGGGAATGATCCATAAAATAGATATGTATATCTTTGAAAGAGTTTGTAAAGATCTTCAAGATTGTAAGAAAAAAGGAAGAAGACTACTTCCAGTTTCTATCAATTTTTCATTATATGAATTCTATAATCATGGATTTATCGATGATCTTGTGAACATTATGGAAAAATATAATGTTCCACCAACACTTATCGAAATAGAAATTACTGAACAGACAACCAACGCTAATAACTTTATCGCTAATTCTATTTTAAAAAGAATTAAAGAATTGGGTATCAGAATTTTAATGGATGATTTCGGTATAGGTTATTCCAATATTATGAATATTAGAAAATCTCCAATTGATGTCATTAAAATTGATAAATCATTTATTGATGATATAGTAATCGATGCAAAAACTAGAAGTATCGTTCAATTTTTAATTCAACTTTGTAAAGTCAATGGTATGGAATCAATTGCTGAAGGTGTCAATGATGCTAAGCAAGTTGCTATACTAAGAAAATTACAATGCGATACTATTCAAGGTTATTATTATTCTAAACCTTTGAATCGAAATGATTTTGAAAAATTATTATTACAAAATGATTTCGAAAAGAAAGGAGCAACAGAAAAATGATTTTGATTATTGGACAAACCCATGATGATATTCTTTATTTTGAAAATATCATGCATAACAAAGAAAATGAAGAATTATTCAATACAATTCCTTTGATCACTGGAACTATCTATAATCAAGATGTCTGTCTTGCTTATAACGTTTATTCTAATTATATTTCTAGTTTAATTATCACTCATCTTATTCGTTCAAAATTTGTTATTTTTGTTGTTTCAGTTGGAAAAGCAAAAACTTATTTTGATGATCTTCAAGTTGGAGATGTTGTTTTATCTAATTCAATTACTTTAGGTGATGTAGATTTTACTAATGAAAACAATTGCAAATTAGGTCAAATTCCATTTTTGCCTGAAAAATATTTAACTCAATCATATTTGAGCCAGATATTTACTCAATCTTTTAATAAAGTACTATATAAAGAACCTTTTAAAGCAGATTTTATTTCTTTGAACAAACATATTAAAGATGTACATCAGGTCACCGAACTTATTGCCAATAACTTTGTTCTTGGCTTAGAAAAAGAAACAGTTTTTGATACCGAATCGGGTGGTGCTGCAGTAGCATGCCATTTAGCTGATGTTCCTTATATTTCTATTAAAGTAATCGAATCTAAAATTGGCGAAGATACTTCTTTGGATAATTATTTAAAAGTATTGGAAAAATACATTGAAGTTGGTAAAGGTGTTTCTATTGCTATTTCAGAAATAGGAAGAAAAGACTTTATCAAATAGGAGAGAGAATATGGAAAAACAAGGAAAAAATAAAATCTCTTTGAAAAAAATCTTAAATATTGTAGTGATAATAGGAGCTTTTTTAGGCTTTAGTGGTATTTTGATAGCTGTTTTATCAGTTGTTGCTCATTTTGTTATTAAAAATGATGATTTGATGAATATTTTATTATATGTTACAGCTATTGTCTTTGTAATATTTATAGTCTATACATTCGCAATGGGTTATTATTTATATTTTAAACTTTTAAAGGATGCCGTTGATACCACTTCTTCTAATGTCGAAAAATTTAAAAGATTAGATAAAGATTATGATAAATATAAATATGATAATATCAAAGAATTTTCTGAACTTAATTATGGCTTAACAGAACTTTCTAAATTGAATTCTAATATAGCTGTTATCAATTCTAATTTTGATTATTCGAATTTAAACTTAGAATACTCAGATAATAAACAAATAATTTCCTATGAAAGTTTAGTCGAAAATGTTCAAAATCTTATTTCAATAACTCCTGCTTTTAGAAATGCTTTTATTGAATTTGAATATAAAATCAATGAATTAACACTAGATCAAAAGAATTTTATCGTCGATCAAATATTAGCATTTTTTGATAATCCACATATTCTTGTCGCTTTTAATTTATCAAAGAAAAGAATAGTTATCTATAATCCAAATGTTGATTCTATTTCTATGTTAAAAGAAAAAGTAATAAATCTGATGAAAAAATGTGTTGTTTATGAACATGTTGGAAAAGATGAAAAGTTGATTTGTCCAATGGCTTCAATTGTTGTTTATCCATATAGTAAGATAGATGATATTTTCTCAGATTTAAATTATGCCAGAAGAAAAAATCAACCGCTAAATCTTTATTTACCACGCCGACTTATCAAAGGTAATGATAAAGTATTTTCAACTGCGATGAATATCAATAATGTCTCTAAGATTATTGAAGGATTCTCTGATTTTTCTAATGTTGATTCTATGGAAGAAGTCAGAAGAAAATTTGAATATCATTTTAAAAGAATTTCTAGTTTCTATAACTTTGATTTTGCTGGGCTTGTCATCTATGATGATTTCTTCGGATATTTTAAACCATATATAAATATTTCACAAAAGCAAAATGAAGTATTGTTTAATGCTAATTCTGTTTTTTCAACAAAGTCCGTTGCTGATTTAGCAGAAGTAATCGATAGAGATGGAAGCTTCTTCTTCTCAAGTAGAAATCAAGCCAGCGCCAAAATTAGTTCTTATTTAGATGATATCAATATTAATTCTGGTTTGTTCTCTTTGATAAAATTCAATGAAAAAATAGTTGGAATTACATACTTTTTAAATAGAAATAAAGATTTGAAATTAGATAGCTATTTAAGAGAATCTTTAGTTGTTTTTGCCAGAATGATTTCTGATAGTATCTGCATTTTAAATTATAAGAGAAATGCTAAAGAATACAAAGATAACAAACAAGCTCTTTTAAGATTGACAGATATGAAAATTTATAAAGTCAATAAAATTGATTATAAATTGCTTGATGTCAGTGATACTTTGAAAGACATATATCAAAAACCTTTTGAAGGACAAAAGTGTTATGAATATTTATATGGAACAAATACACCATGTGAAAACTGTCCATTTAAAACAGGATCGAGAAGAGAAAGTATATTAGATGGAATTAAACATTATTCTTCTTTGTTAATCGATAAAGATAATTCCAATGATTGCCGTATATTGATGTCTCCAGTAGATACAGGATCTATTTCTCCACGAAGATTCAATACAGATTTCCTCATCAATTCTTATTATTCATTTATTGCAAGACTCAACAATGTTTTTACTAGTCAATCAAAAGGCTATATTATCTTTATAAAAGTAAATAACTATACAGATATTATTGAAAAATATGGGGATGAAAAATATATCAAATATGTTAGTTTATTCTTACAAAAAGTTGCGGATTTGGATAAAGGAATAGCTAACACCTATGTTTATTGCAACAATGTCTTTGGCGTAGTTGCTAATGAATGCGGACAAGTAGATGTTCTAGAAAAATGTGAGAATATTTTTGATTTATCACAAGTAAATTATTTAAATAAAAATGATAAAGATAACTTATTATCAATAAGCTTTATTACTTTCCGGTATCCAATGAACTTTGCCGCTCCATCAGATTTGATTAAAGAAGTAGAATTATTCTTTAAAAAGAATATATCAAAAGTTCAAGATGGTTATATTTACTTTGCGGAAAATGATTATACCCGTAGCGCTGATAGAACAAAATTCATGCTCGACTTACTCGATGAAGCTACTTCAACAAGAAATCTTCAAGTTAAATTATTGCCAATTATTAAATCCAATAACATCATCGGAGCCGAATTGTTATTAAGATTAAAAGATGATAGCAAGAACGTATTGGTAAATACAAATGAACTTATCAATGTTGCTATAAAAAATAATAGAATTGGTATTATTACAGATATTCTTATCGACAACATAGGTGAATATTATAAGACATATGGATTCTCATTATTTAGAATTTCAGGATTCCGTTTATTCACTATCAATACTGATAACAGTTTCTTTGCAGATAGTAAATTCTTAACTTCGCTAGAATATTTAGTACAACATCATCATTTACAAAAAGGTTTCTTAAATTTGGAAGTTACAGAAAAAGAACTTTCCGAGCATTATGAAGAAATGATGACAACAATTAAAATATTAAACAAACTAGATATTTATGTCATTTGCGATATGTATATCGGAGAATATTTATCACTTGAAAAATTAAAGTCCTTAGGAATAAACAAAGTGAAAATAGCTCGATCACTTGTCAGCAAAATCGATGTTGAAGAGAGCAATTATAAAGAGTTAATATCACTTATTGATAGTTGCAAATCATATGGAATTATGCCATGCGTAGTCGGTGTTGAAAAAGAACAACAAGTCAAGATGATAACAGAAAAGTATCCAGACATACTTATGCAAGGTTATTACTTCTATGAACCACTTGATGCAGATGTCTTATTTGATATTTTAAAGAAAGTAAATTTTGATTAATTCATTAACTCCTTTTGAAAAATAAAGGAGTTTTATTTTATATTCTTTCAAAACACCGAATGAAACCTTTTCAAAACATCGAAAATAAGATTTAAAGTCTATTTTTCACAAAATAAAATAAACAAAAAATATTGATTTATTTAAAACTGATGCATAAAATATCAATACAAAAGAGTATTGATAACTATGAATAAAGAAGTACTACTAAGCAACAATGTATTTGGCACTAAAGTTGCTTCATCATTTATGAATAAGCGATATGCATATATATATGGCTTAGTTTTATTAGCACTTTCTTTAATTAGTTCTACTATTTTTTATTACCAGATTATCTTTAATAGAATAATTGCTTTATTTCCTTCTGTGGTTTTAGCAATTGTTCTTTTTTTGCTTACAATAAAACATCAAAGCTCTTTAGAAAATAAAAGAAGTATCCAAGAACAAATAAAAAGAGGAATATACTTCGGATCAATAATCTATATAGGAATAGTAATAGTAAGTTATTTAAAGATACATGGAAACTATTTAAATAGAGTAATAGAAATAATAAATGTAGTAACAAATGTAAGTCAAATAACAATAAATGCAATAGTACAAGTAATACCAAGTATAGTACTTTCCATAATGTTTTCGATAATAAGTTATTACTTATATAAGAAAGCAAGAAAGAGAATCAAAGAAGATTGTAAATTTGAATTTCAAGTAAGCTTAAAAGAAGAGAAGAAAGAAAAACAAATAGACAATAAAGAAGGAAAGAATCTATCCGTCGGGTTCTTATATAAAGTTTTTCCGTAGGAAATAGTTTTTATCAAATATAGACGAAAGAAAAATTTTATAAAAGGAGAAAAAATAATTTATGAAAATAAATAAAAGACTACGTAAAGCATTTACATTAGTAGAATTAGTCGTAGTAATAGCAATCATAGCAATATTAAGTACAGTATCAGTAGTAACATACTTTGGAATAACTAATAGTGCTAAAAAATCAGTAGATGATCAAACAATAACACAATGGAATCAACTTTTATTACTTGAAGAAGAATTAGGAAATAAATCCGAAACTCCACAAGAAGCCTTAGATATCATTTTAGAAAATGGATGGGATGTAGCAAAACTTACCCCAACCTATGAAGGAAATGAAATACTTTGGGATCAAGAAGAAAATAGATTCTTAATTCTTGATAAAGATACAGTAACAAATTCAAGAGTAAGAAATGCTTATGAATCCTCAAGAAAAGGAGAATACTGGAGATTCTTAAAAGATTATAGTGAACCAAAAGGATATTCAGTATATATCACAGATCCAGAATTTAAAGTAAGTGAAACATTAATAGTAACAGCAGGTATAGATTTATCAAGAGTTACTGAAAAAGTAGATGTAAAATATGAAAATGTATCCAAAGACCAAAAAGTAATATTAAATACAAATGGTGGAACATTAGAAGTAAGTGATGCAAATGTCGAAGTAAAACACTTTGGAACAGCATCAAAGAGTACAGTATCTTCAAAAAGCTATGAAGAAAAAGGAACAGTAGTAGGAGATACATTAGTAAATGGTGGAAAATATATAGCAACATCAAGTGAAGCCGAAGCTGGAACAGTCTTAGTATCAAGTAAAGATGTAGAATTAAATATCTCAGCAAGTGCAAAAGTAGGAACAGTAGCCGGAACAACAGATGAAGCACAAGCAGCAATAAAAAGTAATACAAATATCCCATCAGATAAAAAATTAGATAGTGATACAGCAGTAGTACCAACAACAGACTTTGCTGGTGGATTAGGTACTGAAAATAGTCCATATCTTATTAGTACAACAGAACAATTTTTAAAAATAAAGAATTTTGCTAAAGAAATGGCAACAAAAGGATTCTGTTTTTCACTTGTTAATGATATTAATTTATCTGGAATTAATTCAAATTTGACAAGTGTTTCAACTTTATTTCAAGGGACACTTGATGGAAATAATTATACAATTAAATCAAATAATTCTTTAAATTCTTTATTTAGTTATGCAACTGGTTACACATTATTTAAAGATTTTACTGTTGAATTAAATCACAAACTTACTAGAGTAATTAATTCTGGTGCAACTATTTCAGAAAACAATACTTTTAATTTAACTTACAATAATGTTGACTTAAAAGGTGTTTTTGGTGAAAAATACAATTTAGGTGGTGATAATTCAGCCTATTATGCAGATGGAACATTTGGTGCTATTCGTAAAATAATAAATAACGAAGATAAATTAGAGGTTTCATCTACTAGTGTATTTATTGATTCACAATATATGTTTGTCACAATTGAAAATTGTGATGTTTATGTCGATTTTAAAATGACAGGTGATAGAGCTGCAGTTTTTTGTGGTGGACAAGTTTATAATATGAATTTTTCAATTAAAAATAGTTCATATTATGGAACATTTTATGGTGCTAATCCTTGGTTAGTTTTTGCAAATGCTGCTTATTGCTCTGGAAGTGGTTTGATTGGCTCAATAACATTAGAAAATGTTAAACTTGAAGGAACATTAGTTTGCCTAAATAAAGATAAACCGCACGGTGTCACATTTGCAAATAATAGTCAAGAATTTGAAGGAGTTTTAGGATCTAATAACGTTATTGAATGTGCTAAGGATAATAATATGGCAATAACTACTAATGAAAGTGGTGAGTATGAAATTATTGCTGCCAGCGATAAAAATGTTGACTCCTATTTAGTTCAATTATCTTTAGGCAAACTATTTTGGTATGATGATAATCAACAATTGACATCTTTGGAATCTTCTAATCATATGATTTCAATTATGATTAATTCTAATGATATTAATCAAACAGGATTATATAAAACAAAAACCTTATCAATTTATCAGGCAGAAAAAGAAGGAATTGATATTAATTCATTAAATTGGAATTTAACTGAAGAAGGAAAAAGATATTGCTTTGCTGATTATCAAAACGAAAAAATTCTTGTTTTAGATGTTTATGGTGAATTTGCTAATAATACAGTACTTAATGTTGCATATGTTATAGGAAATATTGCAGATAAACCAACTTATTATTATGCATCTAATAAGTAATTTTCATCAAAAAGTTAAAATTTAATATAAAGGGATGGAACGAATTTAGTTTCATCTCTTTTTTCAAAATATAAAGTAAATTTTTCTTTAAACCGCTTTATTAATTGACAAATTCATTGACTTGAATTATAGTTATTATGTCTTCGTTGAATAGATTTGCCAACTAGGAGAAGACCGCGCCTAATGCGTAAATTAGTTTAATTAAGTGCTTATTAGAATCAGGATGGTACCGCGGATTAATTTCGTTCCTGAAATAAGGCGCTTTTTTATATTCAGGAGGACATATGAAGTACATGACAAGTGACCAAATACGTGATACTTGGTTGAAATTCTTTAAGAGCAAAGGACATTTTATTGAACCTTCTGCTTCTTTAATTCCCCATAATGATCCAACTCTTTTGTGGATTAATTCTGGTGTTGCTGCTTTGAAAAAATATTTTGATGGAACTGAACAACCACCACATAGAAGAATAACTAATGCTCAAAAAGCTATTCGTACCAATGATATTGAAAATGTTGGTAGAACTGCAAGACATCATACTTTCTTTGAAATGTTAGGTAACTTTTCAATCGGTGATTATTTCAGAAGTGAAGTTATTCCTTGGGCTGTTGAACTTTTAACTGGTGAAGAGAACTTTGGTTTTCCTGTTGAAAAACTTTATATCACTTATCATCCATCTGATTTAGCTTCGAAAGAACTTTGGATGAAGTGTGGTATTCCTGAAGATCATCTTGTTCCTCTTGAATCTAACTTCTGGGAAGTTGGTCCTGGTCCATCTGGTCCAGATACGGAAATTTATTTTGATCGTGGAGAAAAATACGATCCTGAACATCGTGGTATTGTCATGCTTCAAAATGATGAAGATAACGATAGATATATTGAAATTTGGAATATTGTCTTTTCCCAATATAATGCTGAACCTGGTGTAAAACCACGTTCTCAATATAAGGAACTTCCACAAAAGAATATTGATACTGGTGCAGGTCTTGAACGTTTTGCTTGTGTTATTCAAGGAACTGAAACTAATTTTGAAACTGACTTATTCATGCCATATATCAAATATCTTGAAGGTTTTGCTTCTTATGCTTATGAAGGAAAATATAAATATTCTTATAAGGTCATTGCTGACCATATTAGAACATTGACATTTGCTTTAGCTGATGGTGCTTTATTCTCTAATGAAGGCCGTGGTTATGTTTTAAGAAGACTTGTCCGCCGTCTTATTTTACAAGCAAAACATTTGAATATTGATACTAAAAATCTTCCTGGCTTAGTCGATGAAGTCTGCAAGAATATGGAACATTATTATCCATATCTTCAAGAACAAAAAGATCGTGTTAAAAAGATGATCACCAGTGAAATTGATAAATTTAATACTGTTATTGCTAGCGGTGAAAAACGTGTTAAAGATGAACTTGCTAAATGTGATAAAGTTCTTCCTGGTGAAGTTGCCTTTATGCTTTCTGATACTTATGGTATTCCATTTGATTTAACAAAAGAATATGCTGAAGATGAAGGTAAAACAGTTGATGAAAAAGGCTACAAAGAAGCATTAGAAAGACAAAAAGAAAAGGCTAGACTTGCAAGAGGAGATAGAAAATCTTTCGGAAAACAAAGCCAAGATCTTATCAATTTCTTAACTCCAAGCGCCTTTACTTATGAAGAAGTTCCAGAATTAAAAGCCAAAGTTATTGGAACATTTATCGATGGTAATAAAGTTGATGAAATAACAGAAAATGGTGAAGTTATCTTTGATCAAACAACATTCTATGCAGAAAGTGGTGGTCAAGTTGCTGATACTGGTGTTATAACTAGTGATTCTGCTGAAGCTAATGTCCTTGATGTTACTAAGGCTAACCATAAACAATTCTTACATCATGTTGAATTAGCATATGGCTCTATTAAAGTTGGTGATGAATTTACTTTAAAACCAGATTATGCTCGCCGTCATTTAATCATGAGAAACCACTCCGCAACTCATATTTTACAAAAAGCTTTGCAAGAGTTATTAGGAGATGCTGTTCACCAAGAAGGTAGCTATGTCAATGATAACGAACTTCGTTTTGACTTCTCTTATGATGGAAAATTATCTTTTGAAGAACTTCGTATAGTTGAAAGAAGAGTTAATGAAATTATCTTAAAAGGTATTCCAGAAAAGACTAATATCATGAATAAAGAAGAAGCTTTAAAGCTTGGTGCTATGGCATTATTCAATGAAAAATATGATGATGTAGTCCGCGTTGTAACATTTGGAGATTATTCAAAAGAATTCTGTGGTGGAACCCATGTTTCAAATACTGCTGATATTTTAAATTTTGCTATAGCAAGCTATGAAACTATTGCAGCTGGTGTAAAAAGAATAGTTGCTTATACTGGATTTAAAGCCTATGAATTTAGATCTATTGAAGAAGATAAACTCAATGAAATAGCTTCTTTATTAAAAGTTAATTCTCGTAAAGAAATTACCGATAAATTAAAGAGTCAAATTGCAGCTAATGATGAATTTAGAAAGAATCAAGCAGTTCTTGAAAGCAAGATTGCTGGCTTATATACCAGTGTTATAAAAGCTGATAGAAAAGAAATTAATGGCCGTAAAGTTGTTGCTAAATGCTTTGATGATTTAACACATAATCAAATGATGGAAATTGCTAAAAACATTATTGCTGAACCATCAAATGCAATTTTACTCATATCTAAACGTCAAGGAAAATCTGAATTCTGCGTTGCTTTAAGCAGTGATTTAACAAAAGTTATCCGCGCAGGAGACATAGTTAAAGAAGTTGCCAAAGTCTTAGGAGGATCTGGTGGTGGTAGACCAGATTTGGCTTTTGGTGGATTTGAAAAATCCGATAATATTACCGAAGCCTTCAATTTGTTTGAAGATAAATTAAAGTAAATAATAAAAATGCCTCTATTAGAAAATAACGAGCTAATAGATGGCATTTTTTCATTTTATTTGTTACACTATACCAAAAGAGAGGTACATAAATGTTATTAGAAGAAGAAAAATGTGGTTGTGAACACGATCATGAAGAAGATGAATGTTGTTGCGGACATCATCATGAACATCATGAAGATGAATGCTGCTGTGGACACCATCATGATCATCCAGAAATTGGTGAAGAATGCGATTGTCCAGATTGTGAAGGACATGATCATGATCGTACCATCAGTTTTATCGATGAAGAAACTGGTGAAGAATATAAAGGACTTTTCCTTTTTCACACAGATTTAGATGGAAAAACAATTTATTATTGTGCTTTTGGTGATTTTGATGATCAAGATTCTGAAATCACAGTTATTCCACTTGAAGCAAACGAAGAAAATCGTTTGATTCCAATTGATATTGAATCCGATCCTCGCGCTGAAGAATTAAAAGAAATCTTCGAAGATTGGCAAGACCAAGTTTCCGGTGATATGTCAGAGGAAGAAGAACAATATCCAGGCAAATAAAAAATTGCAAACAAAAACCGGAACGCAAATTCCGGTTTTAAAATGCAATAATTTATTCTTCTTCAGAATTTAGTTCAGCATAGATTTCATCAATTAAATCATTGATTTCTTTTTCTATGTCAATATCTTTATGGGAAGCAAGATATTTTTCAGCTTCTTTTCTAAGGGCTTTGATATCCTTATGCAAAGCTTTCTTAAGTTCTTTACCTTCTCTGACAAGCTCTTGAACTAATTCCTTCATAGCAAGGTAGCTATTGCCGAAAGCTTCAACAAATTCAGTTGTACCAACAAAGAGTTCAACCTTTTCTTTCTTGCCATCAATTTTAGCAAAAATTGTTAAGATGGAAGAAATACTATTAGCAATAACTTTATAATAATTTTTTCTTGTTAAGGCATCAGCAACACCGCATAAAAGAGCAGTTTCATCAATATATGATTGAACAAAATTACTTATAGCATTTACAAGAGCAGTTTGAGCAACAGGACCTAAATAATAAATATCATTCCATGTTGTCTTTTTAATAAGACCACCAACATTTGTATCATCAAATGAGCTTTTAATTTCTTCTAAAACATCCCCATGATTAGAAATACCTTTGATGAATTCTAATTCATTTTCACTAATTGTACCATCAGCTAAAGCTTGTTTTAATAAAGTGCATTGAAGAAGATAATCAAAAGAAATCAAAGCTCTTTTATTATCATAATCAGGAAAAACTCCAGCGACATCCTTTGTTAAAGAATCAATTGCTTTACTAGCCTTTTCATATTTTTTTAATGCAATCTTATAAAGTAAATTTGGGTTCATATCAATACCTCCTATTGAACTACAATTAGACTATAGTCCAGAATTTAGTTTTATACAATAGATGAAAATCTATTCATATTTACATAACA
>ERZ779876.477-NODE-477-length-44537-cov-3.620745_pt1 | contig 44537 bp, 46 predicted proteins | sample MGYA00511068_ERZ779876 | MGnify/ENA primary metagenome ERZ779876 (study PRJEB29588, sample SAMEA1970858) | human gut metagenome | biome: human gut; feature: human-associated habitat; material: faeces | place: Denmark | collected 2008/2010 ...
GTTTTATGAACCCTTATATAAGTGCGCCCAAAAATCTACTTTATTTTTCACTCTTTTCTCCATTCGTTTCTTCTTATTTATTTTATACTTGCGGAGATTCTTTTTCAACCAAAACGACAGATTTCTTCTTGTGGTGAGGACAAAACCATAGTATATTAAACATAGTGAGTTACACAGAAAGGTGTGAGTGAATGAAGTACGATTTAAAAAATAATAAGTATTTTCGTTGGGGGGTAACGGCATTCTTAACCATTGCCGCCAGTATTTGTTTCTATTATCTGTTATTCCACGGAAGCAGTATCAAGACAGGCTTTCATACGATCATCGGGATTCTGATGCCGGTGGTATTCGGACTGGTGACGGCATATCTGCTGACCCCGGTACTTAATTTTATAGAAACCAAACTGCTATTTCCTTTGTGCCGGAAAATGAAGGTGAAGGAGAGCAGGAAGCGCAATTCCATTGTCCGTGGTATTGGCATACTGATCACGGCATTTTTGTTCGTCACCCTGATTTATAGTCTGGTTGCCATGATGCTTTCCCAGATTGTTCCCAGTATTGTAAATATTGCTTCCAATTTTGACACCTACATCAGCAATTTTACAAAATGGATCAGCAAGCTTATGGATGACAATCCGGAGCTGGGCAGTCAGATCACTTTTCTGATTGATAAGTATTCCGTAGAACTGGAGAATTGGTTAAATAACACAGTACTGACCAAGACCAGTCAGGTGATCATGACAGTATCTTTGAGCGTAATCAATATTCTGAAGAGTCTTTGGGATTTTATCATCGGATTCGTTATTTCCATTTATGTACTGGCAAGTAAGGAAAAATTTGCCGGACAAGCGAAAAAAATGGCCTATGCTTTCTTTGAACAGAAAACAGCCAACCGCCTGATCAAGAGTTTTCGCTTTACCCATAGCACTTTCATCGGATTTATCGGCGGCAAGATTGTAGATTCCTTTATCATCGGATGCCTGTGCTTTATCGGAACCACGTTATTGCAGACACCGTATGCGGCACTGGTCAGCGTGATTGTGGGTGTGACCAATATTATTCCCTTCTTTGGTCCTTATCTGGGAGCTATTCCCAGTGCCATCCTGATCCTTGTGGTGGATCCGATGCACCCTTTAAACTGTGTTTATTTCGTCCTGTTCATTCTGGTGTTACAGCAGTTTGACGGAAATTTCCTGGGACCCAAAATTCTGGGCAATTCCACCGGGCTTACCGGTTTCTGGGTGATTTTCGCCATCACGGTATTCGGTGGATTATTCGGTATTCTCGGCATGATCGTCGGGGTGCCTATCTTTGCAGTGATCTATGCGGCTATCAAGGCAGTAGTTAATACGTTCCTTCGGAAAAAGGATCTGCCGGTAGAGACAGAACAATATTCTTATCTGAAAAATATTGATGAAGAGGGATTCCATACACTGAATTCCAGACTGCAAAAGGATCATGAGCTTAAAGATCAAACTGATTTCAGCCAGGATAAAAAAGATCAAGAAGAGAAAAACGTAGGAGAGAAGTAGACAAATGCGATTTGTAATACAACGGGTACAGCATGCAGAGGTAAAAGTAGATGGAGAGGTAACAGGCAGCATCGGCAAAGGTTTTCTGGTACTGATCGGCGTGGCCGAAACAGATACCAGAGAGATTGCCGACAAAATGATTAAAAAGCTTCTTGGTCTGCGGATCTTTGAAGATGCCCAGGGTAAGACCAATCTGGATCTGCATGCCGTGGACGGTGAATTGTTGCTGGTATCACAATTTACACTGTACGCAGATTGCAAAAAAGGAAATCGTCCGTCCTTCATCAATGCCGGTAAACCGGATATGGCGAATGAGCTGTACGAATATATCATCAGCAGGTGCCGCGAAAGTATTCCCAAGGTAGAAAAAGGAATCTTTGGTGCTGATATGAAAGTATCCCTGCTAAATGACGGTCCCTTTACCATATTGCTGGATTCCGCGGAAATCTGCTAAAACAGCTAAAACAAGCTTTCAGAAGCGTTGCTGAGCCATCTTCCCGTAGAACTATTCGTTAAACTGTTACTTCTTGCGAATAGTCCGCAGTACTGTTTGCAAAAGTGCGGTTTAACGAATCAGTTCGTTTCCTCTGCATACTGCACGAAAGACGGTATAAACAATTCTCACACGCTTTATCATAACGGAACACACACATAATAGCAGAACAGTGATGTGAGAACGCACAATCTTTATAACGCACACACAGAAATTGTTTACATTTTTTGTCCATTTTCGCACCTACCTCAACGATAAAATAATCGATATAACCCATATAAGTAATATTAAATACCAAAATGAATCAGGCATTATACTTCTCCTTTACCTTTCCATTTTATATTAAAAATTCTTTTTATCATATTTTCCACAAACAAAGACACAGCACTATAAATACCGGCTATAATAAAGACGCCCAAGATTTTACAAACCATGTTTATTTCTCCTTCACATACATAACAAATAAGCCGTCAGAAGTGATATGCGTATTTTCCACATACATATCGCCAAACCGTCGCAGAATCTCTGATACCTTGTCAGAACCGCCCAACGGGATTACACCTTGCTGAGTATGTTGCCTGACAACGATATGCGTGTAGGGGTTAAGGTTCAACGATAGCAGAATCCATTTTACTGTTTTCATTTTTTATCTCCTTAAATGGTATCATGTCAATTTCATCATCCAATACCGGACGGAAACCGTTACCCACTAAGCTGATATGGCTAATCTCAATCTTACCGCCCGTATAGTGGTGTACGGAATTGATACGGCGCAGAAATGCGTAGTAGCTTTCTAAACTGTCAATCTGTAACTGGGTGTACTGTTGACTAATAGGAATATTACTGATAATATAGACTTGCGTGTAGCAAGCATATTTGTTATTGTATCTACACGGCAGTTCGAGGGGGTATCCGTCAAGATAATTTAACATATCGCCAATACGTTGACTTGACCGGAACTCCTCGAACACAACCACATCTTGACCGTGATAGCTGTCCCACGGATGCAAGTAATCCGTTACTCTATATACGTTCTCATAACCGTATTTTTCCATAACTCCCCGTGTCTTACCACTTCCAGTATCTCCCCATATATAAGTAACAGTGAGAGAGCGCCATTGATTCTTATAGGTTTCTTGCCGTACTGTCTGCCGTACCTTATCTATCTTATCAATCTGGAGTAGATAATCCGGCGATTGTTCCAGTATTTCATAATCGGACAATCCATCTTTAATCATAGAGTATAAATCCGCTATATCAGTCCGTGAACCCTGTCGCTCTATGGGCATTTCTCCCCACTCTTCAAACGTACCGTCAACGGATGTTTCCGCTTTTTTCGTAACCGCCCACTTACCGGATTTTGTTACATAGTCTCTGTTTTCTTGAGATGTTCCGCGCGCTATATCTCTATGCGCACCAGTGAATTTTTTATGAAGAGTAGAAGCACGTAAGCCACTAGAACACGCTACATACAAATGAGTGTGGTATGTACCTTGCTCTCCGATTTCATCAGCCATACACCAGTAAACGACACTTTTCATACCGGAGAGAGTAGTTTTTATTTCTTTGTGGGTAAGATTTAGGTCTTTAGGATTGTTAATAGTCAACAGCCATTTTCGTGACTGCTTATCTTGATAATCATTCATTTTTGCGACTGCGACAGAAGTTCACATTCTTGTGTCGCAACTCCTTCCTGTTGATTTTTCAAAGCTTGCAAGTGTTTTGCGACTTGCGACAGAAGTCGGGGGTAATACTGCCCCCGACTTCCTAGTTACCGGAAGCCGATGCAAGTATTTGAGCCAGTTTTTCAGAAGCACTTACATATTCTTTCGTACGTGCGGAATCAAGCATTTTGAAGCTGTCATATGCATTACGGAGTGCATCCGTCTGAATGAAACGATACCTGGAACACGGCACTTTCCGTTTTTTCATAACGTCAATTTCCGCAAGCATTTGCTCATAGTCATCCACATCATATTTTTTTTCTTTTGTGACACGACCAAACCAAGCTTTCCGACATTCGATAACGTGGGTACAGAGTTCACGGATAGTCTTGTCTACACGACCAAACCGTTGAGCAGTCCCCACGATCTGTTTACCGTTTCCTTTCCGGTTCTGGGTCAATAGCTTCACCAGTTCATAAGGAAAATTCTTGTAGTCACGGGAATTGAACTCATTTTGTATTTCATCGTATCCAAATATCACAGGACGGTCATACTCCGTTAGTAAGTCTTTCCACGTAGTGAGTGGAAAGTCCTCTTCCGTAAAACCGTAGTTGGTCGATATATAAATCTTGTTACCGTATTTCTTGCGCATACGGACTAAATACTCCGTTAAAGCCATTGTTTTTCCTTGTCCATATAGACCGCAGTACAGCCATATACCGAACAAATGTACCTTATGAGGCTTAGTGAAAAAGCGGTATATATCCACCACCAACCACCGAAACACTCTAATCAAAAAAGGCAACTGCCACAGAACGACAGCCACCACCACAAACAGAAGTATCCATATTAAGTTTTTCACACTTTCTCCTTTCATCCCAGTTACGTGAAACCCCACGTAAAAGGGCATAACCAAAACGAATATCATACATCGGACAGCCACCACACTACAACGCAGTACCGTCTTACGGCTTGCCAAGATTTTGTCAAGGACAAGGGCATTATCATCTTTGCACACTGGGATAGTGGGAGAGAACACCCACTATCACCAGTACACGTGCGCAGATTAAGGGCAAGCTTGTTAGGTGAGTGGCAACAACCGCCATATGAACAAACCAACACCCACCGTTATTTTCATAAGCATCCATGTAGCCACCACAGACGCAAAGCAAAGTAACAGGTCTGCACCTACCACATAAGAGCCGTAGGCCGTCACCGTTGCAAGTGCTTCAATACCTTGTTTCGGGATCTGAATATATTCAAAGCCAGAGAGCAGACCATCCAACATTACACAGAATATATTGATTAAAGTTTCTAATATCATCCGTCCAACCAACTCCTTTTTGATTCTGCATCAGCAGTCTTTATAATACCGCCCAGTGTCATACCCTCTTGTCCGATAAAATGCAAAAACTGGTTAATGTTGTAAAATACCAACATAAGCCACATAAACCCACGAATGATAGGACGGAATTTCTTCACAACCTTGTCCACTACATCCATACGAACAATAGTCACCGTCTGCCCTCTGATAGTACACGTTATATCCGCAAAAGGTTGTTCCGTATTAAAAATAGAACCCATATCATAGGTATCTATACCCATACACAACAGTTTTTCACGGAAATGTTCGATTTTACCCTCTATAAAGCCGTCAGAGGGTAAGAACAGACCCTTGATTGCATCCCCTATTTTTTCCGGTAAATCCAATATCCCTTGTATGATAGACCGCAGTTTTTCCAGTACCGTATCACGTAAATCAACAATGTAACCCTTGATTTTACCAGGCAATGACACCACAGTATCTATCATATTAGAGAAAATATCCTTGATATGGTCACGAATGAGAGAGGGAATACCGGACAACGTTTCCTTGACAGCTACCACCTTTTCAGAGAGAGCAGAGAAGAGAGCACTAAGTCCTAACTTATCCGCTATCTGTTGAGGAATCGAGGTAATTTTTTCGGCAATACCGACAATATTACTAATAATGCTAGACAAGCTACCGCTGTAATCAATATTACCTTTATCTGACTCCGTACCACTACCGGTAGACCCTCCGCCACTTTCGCTACCGGAGGAACCGGAAAAAAACCAGTATTATCCTTTTTTAACATAATGTTTCCGACAGCATCCGTAATATCATAATCAGATACAAAAGTATGCTCTTTAAAGTGCAAATACACAGCATTAAGACCACTATAAAAATGAGAATCGGAAGAAATAGTATTATTGCCAATAATATATTTAACAGTAACCACTTGACCAGAACCTATAAGTTGATAGTCGTATGAAGTACTATCTTTATATTCCTTATATGTCAGAGGTACATCAGAACTGACAACAAAAATACATTGACTATCTCTATACGCGAAACGATATTGATTTAATGTGACATTTTGTTTTTCACACATTTCCAAAATAGTATCATAAGCACCATCCGGAAATGCATACAATCCTTTAGCAGATACCGTAAGAGTACCGAACATAAGAACCATAACTCCCAGTAAAACCGGAAGTATCTTTTTTATTTTTTTCAATTTATTTCTCCTTTCTGAATGAATGAAAAAGGCGCGGTGGACAGTGCCACACGCGCCACGTTTTTTACATTACCATTACAGGAACTTGTAAACGATACGAGGAATCAGACCGACACCAATCATAGTACCCATAATGGCAATACCAACGGGTAACAGAACGGCGAGGTTGGATTCAAGAGTAGTAGTAATCGGTGCTAACATTTCTGCTGTAACCATAGTGTTGTATCTCCTTTCTTTAGAATCTTGAAAAGCCTTTCAGTATACTATAACAAACCGCTACAAACACTATCGCCACACCAAGAGCAATGATAAAATCAAGCCTATCATTGATACCTAGCAGAAGAGTATTAGTAACCTCTAATTTGTCCGCAATAGCGTTTAGGGTATCGTTATCAATAGATTGCTGTACGACTTGTACAGTGTCTTGTACGGCAGTTTCCGGTAGTGAGCTAATAGCATCCGTCATACCGGAAACAACCGGTGCTATTAGATCGCCACCGGAAACCGTCATATTACTTACCTACCGGAAGGATACTTTCGGCAGTTCCCCAACGGTTATAGGAAACATTGATTTCCTGTCCAAGAGGGAATTTCACGCACTGGTCATACATGGGAGAGCGTCCGGAAACGAAAATTGTTTCACACTCCATACCCTCAACACGACTGGACTCTCCAACACAATGAAGAGTTACACCAGTAACGGGTTGCCCCGTTTTCTTGCTGACATAATCCACGTTCTGTTTTCCTACGATTTTCTTACTCATGTTTTTTCTCCTTTTCTTTGTGGCAAATTATTAAGTTGTCATTGTACCGATACCCCTAGTATTTGCAGACTGTCCGCAGACCTCATGCAAACCTATGAAATATAACTGTCCGAAACTGTCAACAGTTTTCACGCTATCATTTCTCAGACGGTTACCAATGTACCGACAACAACCGTTCCAACATTTACACCATGTAAAGCAATGTGTTATAATTACCTTACAAATAGAATGATAACACATTGTGTAATGTGTTTCAATTCGCACATTGCACAATGTTTACATTCTTTAATAACAGCTATATAAGCACATTGCACAATGTGCAGAAAGGAGAATTTATGGCATACGATAAAGTGAAGTACAATAATGAGTACAACAAACAGAAGTACGAGCGTCTCAATATTCATGTACCTAAGGGAATGAAAGAATATATAGAAGCACGTGCGCTTGATCTGGGTTACAGATTTATCAATCCGTATGTAAATAGTCTGATATACGCAGACCTTGCAAGCAATGAAAAAGAAAAGCTAGAAGCCGATGAACAATTAATACTAAACTTGTACCGTTATGGAAATGATGACATCAAAAAACAATTATATGATCTTGCCTTGAAGATAGACAACGGCTTGTCACAAGACGAGAAAAGAAAAATGTTTGAAGATGCCAACAAATAGCTTTTAATGTATGCGCAAAATTCAAGTATAACGATAAAACAGTAATTGCCCTGGCTAAAGGTCAGCAAGGGCAATTACATAGGAACTATTCGTTAAACTTGTCTTTTGCGCATAGTTGGTTCGGTGTCTGCTATCGTAGTAAGGGCTGATTTGTTCCTTAACAGACCGGAATGTGTTGGCTCTGCATGGGCGGTACACATTCCGGTTGAAAAATGTGCTTGGTGAAGTAGTTATCTATTCGCATAATCAATCAAAATCTTTTTGCAACTATTGCAACGATAAGCTTCACAATGAGGGATTCCTTCTGAACCTTTACTTAATTCCAGATCGTCCGATTTTTTAATGCGAAAAACTTTTGTCAGATTATCAACTGCAAAAGTAATGTCTCGTGAGCTCATTAGGTATCCTCTTATCATTTCTTCACCACAATATGGACATTTCATTCTGCTTTACCTCCTATAAATATCGATTTTCGTTCTCTGTGACTTCCCAATAAACGGGAATTTCTCACTTCTTCATTTTAGGAGCAATAAGCAGCACTACTGTCACAAGAAAATATACACCATACAGTAACCACGTAATTGTATTGTTCCAAGGAAAACTCTTTTCTGGATGGTTCAATGCAAACATTATAAATACAAAAGCTACAATCAGCATTATCACACCGATAATCCTTGATATACTCTTATTCATGTAAAGCACCTCCTCGTCAAACTGGAATTTGAACTTCCGTTTCTTCCTTCTATGCCTTTATATAATCACTTGCTGCTTTCAGTATTTTTTCAACAAAATCACTTGGAATATATTCTGGCTCATAATACCGAATATCTCCACGTCCCATTTCCTGTTTTACCTTCTGCAAATCATTCACAATTTTTGCTACTTTTTCACTTTCTTCCTGATGGGTTTTACCAAAACGTCCTTCAACAAAATTGCTAAATTCACTTAACAGAATCGACAGTTCATCATCTTTACTCAATTTTCTAAAACCATCTGTTGACGTAGAATCCTCAATAAATCTTACTCTGGTTCCACCGTCATATCCTGAGTTAATCTCATCACAAATACTTTTGAATTCTCCCAACAATACATCCGCCTTTTTTTGTATTGTCAGTTTTTCATCTGAATTACTCTCGGAGAACTGCACATAACTATTCTGCATTACCCTTGATAATCTGTTTGTAAAACTCTCCACAGGCTGATGCTCCGAAATATACTGCATTTCTTCCATTTGCTTTTGTATATCTACGCTACCCTTCATCTTACTACCATGTAAAGCACGTAAGCCTTCCTCTGAGATATTAACCTTTATGGCCGGAAGATTTTTACCCGCTTCTGTATCACAAAATTTTACAGGCTGATTATTCTGTTTCCGAGCCATTTCAAATAAATCTATATTTGGTTTTTGATAAGTACCACTTACATTTCCATATAAATTAATTGCCATTTTAATCCTCCTTGAACAAATCTACAGAAATCCGTTTCTATATTTGTAATATTGGCACTTTATATCCAAAAGTTAATAGTGCGTAAAATTCAAAGTTTCTGTTCCTTACAAACTTCGATTTGTTAAGCTATCTATATAATATACAATATCATCTCTCTCTGATTATTACAATACCGACCGCCCTCGTTAGTTTTCAGGTCTAACGAAAGTGGTCGGTACATAAAAAAGCATTATTATTTTATTCCGCTGCTTCCATAAAGTAAATTCGGGAGGAAAAATCCGGGAACAGTCGGGTGTCGGAATTATATCCGGTTCCGGCGAAAGCGGGTTTCAGGGCAATACCCGCACGCATCAGGGTATCTCCGTAAGCAGTCAGTTCTTCTTTTTCCCCATCCATATTTACAAATCGCGAAAGAATCTCCTGTAATGCAGATCCTTGCTTGATATGAACCGGAGAAACGGTGTTCACAAGGTCTCCGAAGTCTTTCAGATTGTATTTGATATTCCTGCCGTAGAAATGATATTTCACATCCGGAAGTAACCCCACCGGTCGATAACAGTCATGGGACTGGTTCGGAACTGCCAGACGCCGGAAGAACAGCCCCACTGCTCTTCTGCCATCCGGGGACACGCAGGTCCAGGATAAGGTTTCCGAGTCAGAATCCTCGTTTTCTGTTCCACGGTAAAAGGTTCCAAACTGGAAAACATCCCGCCATTTTTTATAAAGTGTAATCTGTTCCCGGATTGCGTTGAGATCACTTCCGGACAGATCCTTTAAATTGCATTCATATCCTAAGACACCGAAGGAAGCCACCTGAAAACGGGTTTCAAGGGGCGTGATTCTTAAGGTCTGATGATTTGGACAGGATGATACATGTGCTGTAAATACCGATAAGGGATATCCATAGCTGTAACTGTTCTGAATCCCGGTACGGCACAGTGCGTCCGTATTATCGCTCGCCCAGATCTGCGGGAAATAACTTAATATTCCCAGATCAAAACGATTTCCACCTGAACTGCAGCCTTCAAACAAAATTTCAGGGAAACGTGTGGTCAGCTCATTCATAATGTGATAAAGCCCCAGCACATAACGATGTGCCGTCTCTCCCTGTTTCGCAGCCGGCAGATAAGGGGAATAAATATCACTGAAATTACGGTTCATATCCCACTTCACATAACGGATGTCTCCGGAGGAAAATACCTTCGTCATGGAATCTATTACATATTGCTGTACTTCGGGATTGCACAGATCCAAAAGGCGCTGATTACGTCCCTCGGAGTGGGGATGTCCCGGAATCATCATTGCCCAGTCGGGATGCTCTTGATAGAGACGGCTGTTTTCACTGATCATCTCCGGCTCTACCCAGAGACCGAAATCCACCCCCAGGGCTTTGATTTTTTTACTGAGGGAAGCAATTCCTCCGGGCAGCTTCTTCGGATCCGGTTCCCAGTCTCCCAGAGAGGAGGTGTCATCATTTCGTCGAAAGAACCACCCGTCATCCATGACGAACAGTTCGATGCCGACATCTGCTCCCGCTTTTGCCAGTTGCAACAGCTTTCTCTCATCAATCTTAAAATAACATGCTTCCCAGCTGTTTAACAGAACCGGACGAGGTCTTCTCTTCCACACTCCCCGCACAATATGCTCTCTGATAAAGGAATGTAACTGTCGGCTGAGTCTGCCATACCCCTTCGAAGAATAACTTAAAACAGCCTCCGGTGTATCAAAGTGCGCTTCCGGAGTCAGCTCCCAGGAAAAACTTTGTGGATTGATGCCACTTACAAAGCGCAGTTTCCCATAAGAGTCTTTCTCAAGGGCTTCATAATGATTTCCACTGTAGATCAGATTGCAGCCGATACAGGAGCCAAAAGTCTCACAGGTGTTCTTATGTCCCAGGATCATAAAAGGATTCGAACGGTTCGAAGAGGTTCCTGTATAAGAAGCATTTACAAATTTGCCGGAACGTAAGGAAATCTGTTCTCTGTGCATTTCTCTTGCCCAGGCGCCGCTGAAATGAGTGATCATGGAATAATCCTCTGTCAGATCTAATTGTGCGCTGAGGCATCGATTCAAGGTGACAGATGCGTCACTATGATTGATCAGCCGTGCACTCCTGGTAATGACATCACATTCATCGAATACGGTATAAAACAGCTGCAACTCCAAATGATTCGTAACATCCTGCAAAATAATCTGAAGGCATTCTGCAGAATCAGTTTCCGCTTCTGAATAACTGTGAGGGAGTCCGGAATCCTGCAGGCACTGTTCTCTTCCCTTTAAAGTAATAACTTCATAGGAATCAAAAGTAAAGTCAGAGGTGACACTTCCGTCAGCAAACCTGACTTCTAAAAAGGGTTCCCGGATATCTCCCTTTCCCAACGTACCAACCTCCAAACAAACATCTTCCATGGAGATCTGCGGATGTTCCCTGTCGTAGGTACAGGTGTTTCCCGGAGCGAAAGCTCTCTGTATGACAAGGGGCGCACAGGAGGAAGGATCCTGTGAATCCACAGTGATCCGCTCCCCGTAATACAGATGTTCTAAATGTCCGGTCTCCATGACCCACATTCCGTAAGTTGTGTGGGCTGTCTGTAAAAAGAACCATGGTCTTGTATCGGAATCTTTTACAATCTGAATCATGCTTTAAGCCTCCTGAATCTCTTTTAATCGTTCCTCGGTCAGTTGATATTTCTTATGAAAGAATATGACACCGATGACTAACAACAGAATAGGGAATAATGTCATGGTCATGCGAAGCCCGGCCACAGAGCCTCCGGAAGCCCCGGCAGCCGCAGATACGGTATCACTGGTATCGGAGTTCAAGTTGCAGAGGTTCAGGCACAGGGATGCCACTAACGCAGCAATACCGGAAGCCAGTTTTACCACGAAGGTCTGCATGGAGAAAATGACACTCTCGTCTCTGCGGTGATTTTTCCATTGACCGTAATCTACCGTGTTGGCCAGAAAGACGGTGGTCAGTACCGTCAGCATACCATTGGCGGCAAAGATCAGAAATCCGGGGATAAACAGTAAAAATACATTGCCCATATTGGTAAAACACAAAAACAACAATACAAAATATCCTGCAATAGCCATCACGAAGCTGACATAAAAGATCCGAATAGTACTTAAGAACTTACGAAACAGCGGGAACAAAAGCATCATGGAAAGGATCTGTACCGCTCCGCCGAAGGTATTGAACAGTGTATAGGAATTGTACCAGGTATCTCCGCCAAAATCGTATTTGAAGAAATAAATTACCAGGTTGGAGGTGGTATAGACCGCGCAGTTGATCAGTACAATGGTAATTACTACTGCCATAGCCTGATCGTTCTGAATTAACGCCTTGAACATCTGACCGATGGAAGGTGCGTCCACATCTACCGTAGATTTTTCCTTGATATTTATACAGGTAATGGCAATAAATATCACGAACAGCACAGCAATGATCAGGGTGAACCGGGAAAATCCGACACGCTCTTCTCCTCCGCCCAGGGCATTGACACAAAGCATGGTGATCACGGTGATGATGGCAGAGCCGACACCGGCGCAGGAACGTCCCAGCGTAGACAATCCTTCACGTTCTTTTCCGCTGTGAGTAAATGCCGGTATCATGGACCAGAAGGGAATATCCATCATGGTATAGGTCACGCCCCAGAGAATATAGGTGACTGCAGCATAAGCTACCAGTCCACTGCCATTCAGTGCAGGCGGTGCCGAGAACATCAGATACAGAACAACGGCATTGGTCACCGTGCCGATCATCAGCCAGGGGCGGAACTTCCCCCATCTGGTCCTGGTCTTGGCTACGATGACGCCCATGAAGGGATCGTTAAACGCATCGAACACTCTTGCAACCAGCAGAATGATACCCATGGCTACGGCGTTTACGTCTAAAATATCCTGATAATAATACAAAATATAGCTGGCAGACAGCATGTATACCATATCTTTGCCTACCGCACCCAGTCCATAAGAAAATTTTTCTTTTCCACTTAAACCCATAATGTAACCCTGATCCTTTCTTTTGAAATCCTTTGAAATCTAACGCTCAAATGAAACCATTAAATCATAATCTGAAAAGGTATCCGTATTTCCCCTGCCGTCTGTGACTGCAACAGCAAAGCTCCCCGACCGGATCTTCCCGTACTCTTAACATAAGTTCCACCCATGCCTCCCTGTAAAGCAATGGTGTCAGGTCCGATGATGGAGATGTCACCTTCCGCAATCAGACGAACCGGCTCCTGATAAAAGGGAAGCACATTTCCATGGTCATCCACTGCACGGATCCGCACCAGTGCCACATCATAGCTGTGCTGTTCCGTCAGAATGGTATGATCCGCTTCTGCTTCCAGCCGGATTTCGCGAACCGGTTCTTTGGTGACGGATTTTACGACTTTGCCGTCTTTGATAGCGTCAAACCGGTATATGGTAGCCGTACCGCCCCAGTCACCGATGTACTTTGTATACAGTCTGGTCACTTCCGCGAAATCGATATGATAGATCAGAAGCAGTTTTAAAGCCGTAAGATATAATCTCTTTGGAATGTGGTTCAGGCTTCCTCGCGCTACGAGATTCATAGCATCCGTGATCTCCTTTGCATGTTTCGGACGGAATCTTTCGTTCTGCGCAAAAGAATCTCCGATAAAATCATCGATCAGGATGGGACCGTGCTTTAAGTGCTTATAAGGTGACATTCCCGGCAGATATTCCTTGATAAAACGGTCATTTTTGTACATCTTCACGCTGTCTGCATTGGACAGAATGTAGATGTTGCCGCGGTTACAGCCGGGATGCTCTCCGATATCCATGGAGGAAGTGATCTCCAATACAGGAGTCTGTTCCTGCTCACAGACATAGATATTTGCTGCCAGCTTCGGATTCCGGAACATATCCATGACACCATGATAACAGATCCGGTCACCGCTTCCGAAGTCTTTGTGAGTGTTGTAGTCGAACATGCACCAGCCGAAGCTTCCGGCGATATCGGGCTGACCTGCCACGGCATCCAGTACATTGGCGTGGCGGATGGCATGCTCACTGCGGCGCTCTTCGTTGTCGAAGGCCTTTGTGGGATACATATGCCCGTTGTACTCACTGATCAGATAAGGCTTCTCCATATCAGATGTGACTTTTTTCTTTGGATCACAGCCGGGCATCTCACCATCGTGCAGAAAATCATTATACGTATAGACATCTTCTAACAGATGACTTTTTTTCATGGCACGGACACCACCGGTAGGTCTTGATGGATCCAGCTTATGTGCCACGGCATTGGTCTTTTCGTAAAAAGCATCGTCATCCGGTGACTCATTGATGCGTATTCCCCATAAAATGATGGAGGGATGATTACGGTACTGTCGGATCATGTCTTCGGCATTTGCCACCGCCTGTGCTTTCCAGGTGTCATCTCCAATATGCTGCCAGCCGGGAAACTCTGTGAAGACCAGAAGTCCCAGTTCGTCGCATCGCTCCAGAAAATAATGACTCTGGGGATAGTGGGAAGTCCGCACGGCATTCAGCCCCAGCTCTTTTTTTAACAGATCCGCATCCAGCTTCTGCATGCTCTCCGGCATGGCATAGCCTACATAAGGATAACTCTGATGGCGGTTCAGACCCCGGATCCGCAGTTTTTTGCCATTGAGGTAAAAGCCGTCTTTTTTAAAAACTGCATCCCTGATACCGAAGGTAACCTCTGCTTCGTCCAGAAGCTGTTCTCCCTGCCAGAGCTGGGTCTTTAACAGATAAAGATGAGGGTGTTCGGTATCCCACAAAAAAGGATGTGGAATCGTTCCCTGAATACGAAACGGGGTCTCAGCCGTAGTGCCTGTGGGGACATTCTGTTCGCAGAGAAACTGCCAGTCATTATCTGATGTTACATCTGATACCGCACCCGACATTACAGTATCGCTCTTTAACATATAATATTGTCTGACATTAAGGTCTTTCGCAACTTCATAAAAAGTGATTTCAGAAGTTACCTGAGCCTCATCCGGTGTGATCAGCGTGTGTACGAAAATATCCTCAAGGGCAATCTGGTCTTTTACTTCGAGATACACATCCCGGTAGATGCCGCCGTAGGTCATATAATCGATCACGTAACCGAAGGGAGGCACATTTAAGTCTTCTCTGCTGTCCAGCCGGACACACAGCACATTGTCCTGTCCGTAGTTCGCATATGCCGACAGATCTACAGTAAAGGCGGTGTAGCCGCAATGGTGCTCTCCCACCTTACTGCCGTTGAGATAGACGGTACTGTCATGACCGGCCCCTTCGAAGGTGAGCAGGATCCGCTTGCCCTGCCATTCGGTCGGAATATGCAGATGGCGTCTGTAGCCGCTGACCATCTGGTAGAGAGATTCGTCAAAATAGTGAAACGGGGTCTCCTTACAGGTATGAGGGATTCGGACGGGCTGCAGGGTCTCTTCCGGGTATTCTGTTGCAGTCATCCCCTCCTGAAAGTTCTCGTTAAAAAGCCAGTCTTCGCTTAAATAGATCTTCTGATTCATGGTTCGTTCCTCTTTCTTTGGGATATTATGGATTAATTCTGGATTATTCCATTGCCTCATTCTGATCTCTGTACGATGCCATACATGAGGATTTCCACAACTTCCTTCAGGGCATCTGCATAAGTCAGCTGATTTCGAGAGAGAATATCTCTCTGGAAGAACTGCTCAATGGAAGCTTCTAACATCATTTTCACCAGACAGATGGGAACCGGGCGGATGCTGCCCTCAGCCATGCCCATCTCGATCAGCTGGATTGTAGGCTCCCAGCCAGTGGAAAGTCTGAGTTCTACCTTCTGGTAGATCTTCGGGTATTTGTCCCGGAGGGAATATAATTTTCGAAGATCGATATTCTGATAACCTTCCGGCAGCACTCCCAGGATGCGGTGCAGTTTTTCCACTACACTGAGGGAAGGATCGGTCAGGATCATCTGCTCGCTTTCCTTGATGGAGTCAAAGATATAATCTACCATGGCAAGAAACAGTGCTTCTTTATCATCGTACACGGTATAGATGGTTTTCTTGCTGATCGAGAGTTCCTTCGCCAGATCATCCATTGTGAATTTCAGCCCTTTTTGATCGAAGACACGCAGGGTGGCGTCGAGAATATTTTTTTGCAGACCTTCTGTGGTATCCATCGCTTCTATTCCTCCGTTCGGTAAGATTGTAATTACAGTATGGAAACTGAAAAGTAAATTGTGGTTTCCCATAAAAACAGGGTAGCATTTTTGAAAAAAAAATTCAAAAAACGTTTTTGCCAAAAAGAGTTTCCGAGAATTGTGAAATATAACAAAAAACCAGCCAACAAAACGGTTGACTGGTGAATGACAGAGTCTATAAATAGTTTTTCATGATGCGGTACAATGCTTTTGGATGCAGCGGTTTGGAAAGATACTCGTTGATTCCTGCATTTCTGGCTGCTGCAATATCCTCCGGCAGTGTTTTGGTACTGGCGGCAATAATGGGGATTCCAGGTCCGTCGGTATGGGTGGAAGCGTTTAATTTTATTATCTCTTGAATTGTTCTGCCAGCGTGGGATGAGATTTTTTGCGGGTGATCTCCACCAATCCTAAAGGCGTCATATCCACGATGCGGGGATGCTGGGGATCCCCTGCGGTCAGATTCTTTAATGTCTCCAGTAACTCCTTCTGCCGTTCCTTTTCCGCCATATTGATGAAGTCCACAATGATGATACCGGACAGATTCCGCAGGCGCAGCTGTCTGGCTACTTCTTCGGCAGCCTCCAGGTTTACCTGATAATAGGTGTCCTCTCCTGCTTTTTTCGCTTCGTTTTTACCGGAATTGACATCGATCACCGTCATGGCCTCCGTAGGCTCGATGACGAGATACCCTCCGCATTTTAACCAGACTCTGGTATCCAGTGCTTCCTCCATGCCGCGCTCCAGAGAATACAGCAGGCGTAAAGAGATCGCTGGATCATCGTAGAACCGAATGGACTTTTGTTTTAACAAAGGGTGATCTCCTTCCGACAGCTGACGATAGATCTGAGGATCATCGGTAAGGATCTCAGAATATTCCGAAGGATCCGCCATCTGCTCCAGAACCTCGTAAACGGCCTCAGAAGGCTTCAAAAGGCAGGTGAAGTACACTTTATGGTCTGCCTGCTCCAAAAGGCTCTGAAGGGCTTCAGAAGCGTTCTCAGGGGTGCTCCCGTTTTTACAAAGCAGTTGCTTCATCCGGGCAGGATCCGCAGTGGCGGAGGCACGCTTTGTCTTCTGGGCATCTCTGGTGACCATGACTACCAGCTCGTCTCCAGCTTTCAAGGTACCGTCTGCCTTACGATTGGTCAGATACGCCGCACCTGCTTCCCGCAGGGGTAGAAAGCACAATTCTCCGGGCAGGATCTCCACGAAGCAGGCATCAATATTTTTTGCCACATTCTGTATTTTCCCCAGATAGATGCCACCGATCTTACTGGCATCTGACCGCAGTACGCGTATAGCAGCCACGCCCCGGGCATTGACAAGCAGAGCTGCCCTGCGTTCCCGCAGACAGGTGAAGATCAGTTTTCCCTCCGTGCAATCCGTGGATTTACGGATCTGATTTAATTCTTTTTCTCTGGCCGGTCGTCCGCCGGTGAGACTGCGGCTCATTCCGTGTCACCGGAAGCTGCCCTGTAAGCTTCCTCACTGTCGAAACCTATGGCATCCAGGGGGAGAAGGGCGTCTGTTTCGTTTCTCAGATAGGTCTCTTCTCTGTTGACCAGAAGGGCATTTTCCTGCAGGGTCTCACCATTTTCGGAAAATAATGCTTCAATGACCTGAATGGGTTTGATATTTCCGGCACTGGAGGCATCCACCAGCAGATAAAGCTTTTCGGACTCCACCACCTTCATCTCATAGATACCTTCTTTTAAATTGATCTCCCGGCTTCCCTTTTTTGTCTCTTTGGTAATGAGGATCTCATCTTTTGCAAGAAAACGATCCACCGCGGAGCCCAGATCAAAATGAGGCCCTCTGCCCTCCCGGAAAGCTACCGTATATTCGGCGGCAGCAACGCTGGCCATGGCATTGCCGGCCTTGTCCGGCAGAATTTTCACCGAAGTGATCTCGATTCCCGGTACGGAAGCGGCATTCAACCGCTGCATTACATCCTCACAGGAGGTCAGGGAATGCACTTCCAGGTCCATATATTCTCCGTTGCTGGTCAGTCCCACGCCTAAGGGTGCGGCGAAGGACATGATCTGATGCGGGCTGAAGCCGCCGGTGTATGCCACATCCAGTTCTGCTCTGCGGTTGGCTTTCTGGAAGAAGCGCATTACATCCAGATGGCCAATGAAACGTACCGGTCCGTATTTTCTGAATTTGATTCTTAACTTCATAATTTCTGTCAGATTTCTATGAGGCCTTCCGTGAAAGACCTGAAATTTCCCTTTCTTCGTATTTTTCTACACTCTATAATGTGTCACAAAAGCATGCCCCTTACAATCATCCTCTGGGCTCCACACAGATACCGCAGCCGAATCTGGCGGCACCGCAGCCCTGACATGCCTGTTTGCAGTTCGGTGAGATCGTCTCGTTTTTCGCTTTCTGCCATTCTCTCTCCAGAAAGGCTCTGGATACACCGCAGTCCAGGAAATCCCAGGGCAGGATCTCGTCCAGAGGCCGTTCTCTGTGGGAATAGAAATCCGGGTCCAGACTACAGGCTTCAAAAGCTTCCATCCAGACATCGTTGTGGAAATACTCACTCCAGGCATCGTAGAAGCAGCCCTTGTTATAGACATATAAAAGCACCTGGGACAATTTTCTGTCACCTCTGGCCAGAACACCCTCCAGAACGCTGACATCCGCTTCGTGCCAGTTGTACTTGATGCTCTTCTGGTTCAGCTGCTCGGAAATGGCCTTTCTGGTCAGATATGCCTTTTCCACGAACTCTTCCTTGGTACACTGGGGCGCCCACTGGAATGGCGTAAAGGGCTTCGGCACGAAGAAGGAGGTACTGGTAACAATCTGCACTCTGCCGTTGACACGTTTCTCCTTCGGCACCGTATCGAAGAAAGTGGCCGCAATTTTGTTGGAAAGCTCAGCGATTCCCCGGATATCCTCTTCGGTTTCCGTGGGATGTCCCAGCATGAAGTACAGTTTGACTCTGGTCCAGCCGCCTTCGAAGGCAAGGGCGGAACCCTGTAAGATCACTTCTTCAGTGAGTCCTTTATTGATGACATCCCGCAGTCTCTGGTTGCCGGCTTCCGGCGCAAAGGTCAGACTGGATTTCTTCACATCCTGTACTTTGCTCATGACATCCAGAGAAAAGGCATCGATACGTAAAGACGGCAGGGAGATATTGATATGTCTCTTATCACACTCTTCAATCAGGAAGTCAATCAGCTCCGGCAGCTTGCTGTAATCGCTGGAACTTAAGGAACTTAAGGAAATCTCCTCATGACCGGTGTTTTTCAACATTTCCATGGCGTACTTTTTCAGAACTTCCACATCCCTTTCTCTGACGGGACGATACAGCTGTCCTGCCTGACAGAAACGACAGCCGCGGATACAGCCTCTCTGAATCTCCAGAACGACTCTGTCCTGTGTGACTTTGATATAAGGAACTACCGGCTTCATAGGATAAAAGCTGTCGGTCATATCCGTTACCAGCTCTTTGCGGATCCTTGCGGGAATTCCCTCTTCCGTGGGTCGAAAGGAAGCAATGGTGCCATTTTCATGGTAAGTGGTCTCATAGAACCGGGGCACATACATTCCCGGCAGCTTTGCTGCCCGGCGTAAGAATTCTTCTCTGCCTGTCTTCTCCGTCCGGCATTTCTTATAGAGATCGATCAGCGGCCGGTACTGGGTCTCGCCTTCTCCGATATAGAAAATATCAAAGAAATCGGCAATGGGCTCAGGATTATAGGTGCAGGGACCGCCGCCGATAACGATGGGACAGTCCTCTCCACGTTCGGTGGCAAGCAACGGGATCCCCGCCAGATCCAGAACCTGCAGAATATTCGTATAACACATTTCGTACTGAATGGTGATTCCCAAAAAGTCGAAGTCTTTTATCGGATCCTGACTCTCCAGGGCAAACAGCGGAATGTTCTCCTTACGCATAATTTCATCCAGATCCACCCAGGGAGAATACACACGCTCACACCAGACATCATCCCAGGAATTGAGCATGCCATACAGGATCTGGATTCCCAGGTGGGACATACCGATCTCGTAGACATCCGGGAAGCACATACAGAAACGGACATCAATGCTGTCCCTGTCCTTCACTACGGCATTGACTTCGTTGCCGATGTAGCGGGCCGGTTTTTCGATCTTCATCAGAATATCATCATTTAACGCTAACTTTTCGTTCATATTTACCTCAGGTTATTGATTTTTACATATATTTTTTCATCTGCCGGACATCTCCGTCTGTGCAGGGGACATCGGAATAACGGGCTTTTTCATAGATTTCAGCCATTCCTTCCACATCCAGCGATTTTTCGGCATCTCTAGCAGTATAAAATGGCAGGCTCATCTTTGCAAGCCCGCTGGCATTTATTTTTTTCTGATACATCCGCCTTATCTTCTGGCCGGCATCTAAGAAAGCAAAAGAAAACCATTTCTGCTTCTGCTTTGCGGCAGTATTTTCCGGGGCAGCCTCCAGGTGTTCCCGCTTGTCCATGCTCTCCGGCTGTTCAGAAACAGTGCCGGGGAGGGAAAACTGCATTCTGTCCCTGAGAAATGTGATCAGCTTTCGAATTCCGCGGTACAGCAGAAATACGCAGACGATCAGAAGTGCGATCATGGCCACATATTCCAGAATGACCCATAAAATAAAAGGATCTTCCGCTTCCATGGGAGGCATATCGCCACCGCCTGCCTGCTGTTCCACCACTACCGCTTCTGTCCCGGAATCCATGGGGAGCAGTCCGAACAGGAAACGAAGAATCGCAGCCAGACCGTTTCGCAGTAACCGCAAAAAGGGCTTTAACCAGGCAAACTGTGACACTGCCAGGAGCAGAAGCCCCGACAACAGCACAAAGGCTGCGGTGCTGTGGAGCCCGGAACGAAAGATCTCCTGAAACGGGATCTTGCCGGTACTCAGCCTGTTTACCGTAAGGAAATCCTCATAGGACTGCAAAAACAAAATGACAGCATACAATAAAAACACCAGGATCAGACTCATACGATAATAGAGATCCCAGACGTTGTTTCCCTGATAATGCTGCAGAAAAAGACACAAAAAGGCAATTCCGGCGGCTAACGGCAGAGGCAGCGGATCGGAAGCAAAGTCCTCCGTCCGAAAACGCAGCCAGAGGGAATAGATCACAAAGCCTGCACCTACCAACAGCCGGATACCACGGTTTACGCCGTTGGCTGCCGGAATGATATAAAAACATGCCAGTACCAGTCCGTGCAGAAGGAGCAATACCGACAGATGCTTACAGCGTTTTCTGGCATAATACAGAAAAAACACCGGCAGCGCCCCGAGCATCCACAAAGCCAAGGACGGACGGCTCGCCGGAGCCAGTGCGGCCAACAACGTGGATGCAGTCAGCGCCAGGGGATAAAAACATAATTGATTCATTAGATCAGTCAAAATTTCTTTCACATTCAGACGCTTTCTTCCCGTAGGGAGATAAAAGTGATCAAAGACTTTAACGCTTCCCCGGGATCAGGAGGTGTACTTTCGGAATAAGGATAAAACCATTTCATATCCGGGTGTTTTTCCTGATATTGCAGAAGTAATGCTGCAAAGTCTTCATAGGCATTGGGTGATACAAAGCAGGTATAGAGCGCATTGGACGCATCGGACATACGGGCGGCAAACAGCTCGGAAAAAGACTGTACCGGTTTAGCCGTATCGATTCTTGCAAGCGTCTGCAGACAGACATTCCGCTGTCTGACTCCGCCGCCGGCTTCCAGAATACAGGGGTCTCCACCGATTGTGTCAATACCGTTGCAATACAGGGCAACCTGCATCCCCTGTTCCAGAAACAGCAATAACAGTGCCGTGGCAATCTGCAGGCAGGCTTCCACGCAGTCCTCTTTTTTCAGAATACCGGTGTCCTCTAAGTTCACAAAAATCCGAACGGATTTCTGGGAGGTATAATTTTTCTGGTTTACCTTCAGATCCCCGGTACGGGCCGTGGCTTTCCAGTTGATGCTTTTTAAGTCATCCTGTGGTTGGTAATCCCGAATGCCCCGGTATTCGAAAGGGTCTTCCAAAAGATGTCGTTTTGTCAGAACTTCTCCGTTTAACTGTTTTAAAGACCGTTTAAAATCCGGATGGGAAAAGGGCTTCGGGTACACATAGAGACTGCAGTGTTCGATGGGTGTCGTAGCCGTATACTGTGCTGTCAGGAACAGATCGGACGCGACAAGATCCGCCTCCTGTATGGTGTAATAACCTCTTCTTCCGCCGGTAAAGTGCAGTGCTCTGGTGACCTTCTCCAGACGTCCGATCTGGAAAATATCATTGCGGTAATAGCGATCCGTGGTCCGGGAGCCTTTGGTATCGGCAAACACCAGATGTCTGTCAGTCTGGAATTTGACCTTCAACATGGTAAGGGGCAGCCGTTTGCGATTCTCAATGATCTCCGACAGCTCGCTCTCCTGTCCTTCCCAGATGCCATCCTCCCGGAAAGAAAGGGAAACCTTCAGATCCCGCTGCCATATTTTGGCGTATACATACTTCTGCCCCAGATACAGAAGCAGGGCAAAGACAATGATTCCCAGCAGTTGTATCATGGCTCAAACCTTTCTGTGGGAACAGGAACGGTGGAAAGGATGTTTTCCATTCTGCCTGCTGCGGAGCCGGTATCGGAACCGAAGCTGCATATCAGTCTGTGGGCCAGCACCGGAACAGCCAGGGTACGAACGTCATCCGGGATCACATAGGAACGTCCCTGCAGATAAGCATAGGCCTTGACACAGCGTAAAAGCCCAAGGGTTCCTCTGGGACTAACGCCTGCCAGAATACCGTCTGCCCGTCTGGTGGCTTCTGCAATCTGTACCATATATTCCCGGATGCAGGGATGAACAAAAATCTTCGCAGCCTCTGCCCGGGCAGCCAGAAGTTCCTCCAGAGAGACCACGGCAGTCAGGCTTTTCAGGGGATCTTCCTCCATGTACAATTCCAGAATCCTCAGTTCCTCTTCTTTGGTGGGAAGGTTCATGGACAGTTTCATAAGGAAACGGTCTAACTGCGCTTCCGGCAGAGGAAATACGCCGGCACTTTCGATGGGATTCTCTGTGGCAATGACAAAGAAGGGTTCGCCCGGTGTATAAGAGACACCCTCGATGGTTACCTGACGCTCTTCCATACATTCCAACAGTCCTGCCTGGGTTCTGGGGGTGGCACGGTTCAATTCGTCTGCCAGTAAAATATTGGTAAATACCGGCCCCTTTCGCAGGGTGAATTCATTCTTCTGTCTGTCATAGACATTGATGCCGGTAATGTCACCGGGCAAAAGATCCGGGGTAAACTGCACCCGGGAAAACTTGGCATTTAAAGATTTTGCCAGTGCCTTGGCCAACTTCGTTTTGCCGGTGCCGGGGACATCCTCTAATAGTACATGTCCGTCAGCGATTAAGGCCGTCAGAAGAAGTTCTGTCACTTCCTCTTTTCCGACCAGGACTTTTTGAATATTGTTTTGTATTCTGGATGCTAATTCTTTTCCGTTTTGTTCAGCCATAATTGTTACCTTTTTGCTCATGAAGTTTACTCGCCCTATAAGCATTCCAAAATATTCTTACGAATACAAGTATTCGACGAATATTTACGAAATGCTTACATGGCTCTGAATAGTTATCATTATACCTTATAAACTTAAGTTCTGCCAGTACCAAAAGGCACATAAATATGAACTGCGAAGATTGCAGATACCAGAAAGGAATGTAAAAGAGCATGGAAAAACATGATCACAGACATAAGGAAGAACTCTTACAGCAGATGCGCAGACAGGCAGAAATACGGCCAGAGCAAAACGATTCGGAACCTGCCGCATCTTCCGATACCGGTACGTTCAAAATCCGCCTTGCTCTGGCCGGAGTATTATTATTGACGATCATATTGCTGGATCAAAAAGGCAAATGCTTTGCCGGGATCTCCATGGATCAGGTGCTGCACTATATCACTGACGCAGATTACGGCACTTATCTTAAGACCTGGGTGGAAACAGCGGTTAACGGTTCGCAAGCTCTGTAGTGATTTCTTCCCAGGTGACATCTTTTTCTGCCATCAGGACCATCATATGATACAGGAAATCACTGATCTCATATTTGACCTCATTGGGGTTGGGATTTTTGGCGGCGATCACAATCTCAGTTGCCTCCTCGCCCAGTTTCTTGAGAATCTTGTCAATGCCCTTGTCGAACAGGTAATTGGTATAGGAACCCTCCTTGGGGTGGACCTTGCGGTCCTTGATCACATCGAAGACTTCCTCGAATACCTGTAAGGGATTGTTGCTTTCCTCATAATCCTTTTTCGTGATCTCGTTGAAGAAGCAGCTTCTGCTTCCGGTATGGCAGGCAGCGCCCACTTGAGATACCTTCGCAAGGATTGTATCCATATCACAGTCCGCCACCAGTTCCTTCACATACTGGTAATGACCGCTGGTCAGACCTTTCAGCCATAATTCCTGACGGCTTCTGCTGTAGTAGGTCATCTTGCCCAGCTTCAGGGTCTGCTCATAGGCTTCCTCATTCATATAAGCCATCATCAGAACTTCCTGTGTCCGGTAATCCTGTACGATAACGGGTACCATGCCGTCACTGTTCTTTTTGAAATCTTCCCACTTGTAGGCAGCCTGGAAGGATTCAATGGGAATATCGTTCTCCCGGCACAGATCCTTCAGGGCTACGATCTCTTTCACATTGTCATTTATCGTATTGCCGGTGACACCACAGACATTCTCATAAGCAAAAATCTCCAGCAATTTATTCAATGCCACCTGATTGATCTGCACGAAAAACGGAAGGGAAAGAATGGCCTGAGTCTCCCGGATCTGATGAGGGTTCATCAGGATCATGGCAGAGATATATTTCTCAATCTTCTCCTTATGTAATTTCAGAACGGACGGGTCGTTGTAAGAGATCAGAATCTTGTCCTTACCGAATTTCAGAGAGACCTCTTCGGTAATCTCAATATTACTCTCTTTCTCATAGTCGAGAACTGCTTTTTTACATCCGGCATAAAGTAATTTCTTAATGTCCTCCATACGCTTGACATTGCCGGCACCGATGACATCCACTTCCGCCCTGGTACAGATCTCCTTGATGATATCCAGTGCGGCATCATGCTCTGCGTCACCTTCGGACATATCGAAAACGATCAGCTCATCCGCATTGTGCTCACAGTAATAATCTGCCAGACGGACGGGATCCGTATCCACGATGGTGGTATCCGTAAGATTCCGCACCGCATGCTCATGATATAAATAAATACAGGGAACAAATTTCTTGATGATCATAGTAATCCTCACGTCTTTCTATACCTGCAAAGCCTATGCCGCAGGCACGTATTTTTTACAGACTTCCTTTGGTACTTAAAACATCCGTTACCTTCGGATTATAGGAAACGGCCTGATCCAGCGCCTTGGCAAATGCCTTGAACATGGCTTCGATCATATGGTGATTATTGCCCGGAGACAACATTTTGATATGTAAGTTCATTCCGGCACTGTAGGATACGGCATAGAAAAATTCCTTTACCAGCTCCGTATCCAGTTCACCTACCTTCGGTACAGTAAATTCACATTCAAAATTAAGATAAGGCCGGCCGCTTAAGTCAACGGCGCACAAAGCAAGTACCTCATCCATAGGCAGAATAAAATAGCCGTAACGATTGATGCCCTTCTTGTCTCCTACCGCTTTTTTGATAGCTTCACCGAAGACAATGCCGGTATCCTCCACCGTGTGGTGACCGTCCACCTGCAGATCGCCCTTCACCTTGCATTCCAGGTCAAAAAAGCCGTGCCTCGCAAAGCCGTCCAGCATATGGTCAAAAAATCCGATGCCGGTAGACAGATCCGCTTTTCCGGTGCCGTCCAGATTTAAGGTGATGGCAATATCGGTCTCTTTCGTTGTACGGGTCACAGTTGCAATTCGTTCCATAATATCCGATGACTCCCTTCCCAGAGGAAATGATTAATCTTCAAATCTAACTTTAATACTGTTTGCATGTGCGGTCAAGCCTTCACTCTTGGCGAAGGTCTCGATCTGGCTGTGCACCTTTTCCAGTGCCTGCCTGGAATAAGAGATAATACTGGTCTTCTTGATGAAGTCGTCCACGTTTACCGGGGAGAAGAACCGTGCGGTACCGTTGGTGGGCAGAATGTGGTTCGGACCTGCAAAATAATCACCCAAGGGTTCGGAAGCATACTCTCCCAGGAAAATCGCACCGGCATTGCGGATACGGGTCATGGTATCAAAAGGATTCTTTGTAATGATCTCCAGATGCTCGGAAGCAATGGCGTTGGCGGCATCAATAGCATCTTCCATGTTGTCGGCTAACAGAATGTAGCCGTAATTATCCAGAGACTTCTGGATAATGGGAGCACGCTCCAGTACTTTTACGAAGCCGTCCACTTCCTCGGAGACTTTCTCCGCCAGTTCCTTCGAAGTGGTAATCAGAATGGCACTTGCCAGTTCGTCATGCTCTGCCTGAGACAGCAGATCTGCTGCAACGTATCTGGGGGTAGCGGTCTCATCTGCCAGTACCAGGATCTCGCTGGGGCCCGCAATGGAATCAATGCTGACATAGCCATAAACAGCTTTTTTGGCAAGAGCTACGAAAATGTTACCGGGACCGGTGATCTTGTCGACCTTAGGTACCGACTGGGTTCCGAAAGCCATGGCTGCGACAGCCTGGGCACCGCCGACCTTATAGATGGTATCCACGCCTGCAATATCAGCGGCTACCAGAGTTCCGGGATTGACCTTACCGTCTTTTCCGGGAGGGGTGGTCATAATGATCTCATCCACACCGGCTACCTTGGCGGGGATCACATTCATCAGTACGCTGGAAGGGTAAGCGGCTTTACCGCCGGGGACATAGACACCGGCTCTTTCGATGGCGGTGATCTTCATGCCTAAGATCGTACCGTCGGGCTTGGCATCGAACCAGCTGTTACGAAGCTGCTTCTGGTGAAAAGCGCGGATGTTTTCCGCAGACTGTCTGATCACATCGATCAGATTCTCATCCATCTGTGCATAGGCTTCGGCGATCTCTTCCTTTGTGACACGGATATTCTCTGCGCTTAAAGCGAACTTATCAAACTGTAAGGTATAATCGAACAATGCCTTGTCACCCTCGGCACGGACTTTTTCGATGATCTGGTTTACAGTGCTCTCATACTGGGAATAATTGTTCGGACTTCTCTTTAAAAGGTCGTTCAAAATACTCTGCTTTGATTCTTTATCCAATGCTACGATTCTCATGACGGTACTCTCCTTTAAATACTTTTTATGACGATGCTTATCGTCTCGGTCAGGCCTGTATTTTTAACTGCTCCCGGATCGCACCCACCAGCTTGCGGATACGGTCGGCTTCCATCTGCATACTCACCGGATTGACGATCATACGGGCGGACAGAGGACATACCTCTTCCAGAACCTCCAGCCCGTTTTCCCTTAAGGTGGAACCGGTCTCAACGATATCCACAATGACGTCGGACAACTCTACCAGCGGCCCTAATTCTACAGAACCGTTTAATTTGATGATATCTACGGTCTGATGCTTTTTATTATAGAAATACTCTCGGGCGATATTGGGGTATTTGCTGGCTACCCGGATCCGCTCATGGTGTTTCAACAACTCTCTGGCGGAAGCAGGACCGCAGACACACATCTGGCATTTGCCGAAGCCAAGGTCCAGCACTTCGTAAACATTCCGGTTTTCTTCCAGAATGGTGTCCTTGCCGACCACGCCGATATCAGCAGCACCATACTCTACATAGGTGGGAACGTCGGGCCCCTTTGCCAGGAAAAAGCGTAATTTGTATTCTTCATTGACGAAGATCAGCTTTCTGGTATCTTTATCCTTCATTTCTTCACAGGTAATGCCGATCTGTTCGAAAAGCTCCAGTGTCTTTTTGGCAAGTCTGCCCTTTCCCAGAGCAAACGTAAGATATCTTTCTTCACTCATTACTGATCTGCCTCCTCGTTCTCTGTGATCTCGGGGGAAAGCACGGTGGGAATCCCTTCTTTCCTCAGGGTTATGACTTCGGAAAGCTTCGCCAGATAATCTGCCTCGTCTCCTGCCCGGTAATACACGGTTTTGCCGGAAGCGGGAATATCGATATTCACTTTCTGGCGGGATAATGCTTCCAACAGGTCGTCAATGACGATGACGAAACCGATAGCTGCGGCATTCTTGCCGAATTTCCGAAGCAGATTGTCGTAACGGCCACCCTTTACCACGGCATCACCGATACCGTAGGTGTAAGCCTTGAAGACAACGCCGGTATAATACTGATATTTGCTGAGCATTCCGAGATCAAAGGAAATGTATTCCGCCACACCGTACTGCTCTAAGCGCTCTTTTAACTTTTCCAGTCTTGCAATCGCCTGTAAGGATCTTTCATTTTTAACCAGTGCTTTGGCAGCCTCCAGAGACTCTATATTTTCGAACATATCCGCCAGCTTTAACAGAATGCTGTGATAAGGCTCGGGGATCTGCTTCTGCTCCAGTAATTCCTGGGCAGCGAAAAAGTTCTTGCCGGAGATACAGGAACGAAGTTCCTTTTCCGTATCCTCATCCAGACCGGCTTCCTCACAGAGGCCGCGGAAATAATCCACCTCACCGATAGTCACCTGGAATCTGGTCAGTCCTGCGCTTTTCAGAGCTTCGATCACCATACTGATCACTTCGGCATCCGCCTCTACGGAAGGATCTCCGATGAGTTCTGCACCCATCTGGGTCACCTCTTTTAATTTACCCTGCAGATTGGAAGTGTTTGTAAACGTATTGCCGTTGTAACTGAAACGAAGCGGCACCTTTTCCTCCATAAAATACTTCGCTGCGCAGCGGGCGATGGACGGCGTAAAGTCTGGCCGCAGCACCAGCGTATTACCCTCTTTATCAAAGAACTTATACAGCTCCTTACTGGGAGTGGTTCCGATCTCCTTGGAGAAAACATCGAAAAACTCAATGGAAGGGGTCTGGATATCTTCGTAACCGAAACAATGGATCGCCTGCTGCAGTTTCTGTTCTATAGCCAGCTTCTTTGCATATTCTTTGCCGTAAATGTCCCGGACGCCCTCCGGCGTATGTAAAAGTCTGTTGTTCATAAGCGTTCCTCAATTCATGCACTTTAATATATTAACGTGCTACCATATTATCATAGTAGCATGTGAAACTATTTGTAGTATACTAGGAGACCTCTCCGCTGTCAAGAAATTATTATTTATTATTCCTCCCGGTCTTCCAGATCCTTTTTCAGAATATCCAGATAGGGAACCAGGATTCCCTGATGCTTCGGGATAATATATTCCGGGTTCAGTTCCTCGAAACGGAAGCTTTTCCGGCCGCCCTCCTGTGCCCTGTCCCAGAAAAAGCGGAGCATTTCATAGGGAAGGTAATATAACAGATCCTTATGGCTGTAAAATATCAGGAAAAAGGCGATACCCCCCTGTTTCTCGAACTGATGCATGAACTCCACCTGATGGGGATGGATATTTTGCAGGGAAAAGGTGTCCACCGCACATTCCTTGGCATCAAAGCAGACCGGAATGCCCTGTACGACACCGATATAGTCTACGGTACTCTTCTGTTCGAAAAAGGCCAGGGTGATCTGGCGGCTCTCCTTATCCATTTTGACCGGGGTAATGGGGGTGGGGATCTTCTGAATCAGGGCCAGACCGGCCTCGGCATATTTTTCATTGGTGCGGTTGACCATATCCTCCAGAGTAGATCCACGAAGCCCTCTGGTATTCCATGTTGCCATTGTTCTTAGTTTTCCTTTCTAGCAGGCGGAATCCGGTGTCAGATTCAGAGCCTGTAAGATCTCTGCAAATTTATGGGGAAGCGGTGCGTCAAAAGTCTGACCGCTCACCTTTGCAAGAGGTCCTTCCGCTTCTTCCGGGAAACACACTCTTCCAGCATGCAGAAGCTGGTGGTGCAGAGAGTATTCCGATTGCATCCTGCGATTTAATTTGCTGTCTCCGTACTTGGTGTCACCAAGTAACGGATGTCCGGTGCTGGCCAGATGGGCGCGGATCTGGTGGGTTTTGCCGGTGACCAGTTCTACGGTCAGCAGGGTATATTCCCCAGCCACCGCACTGGGAGTGTAGATTGTTTTTATAAAGGAAGCATCTTCCGGAGCCTCCGCCATATCTGGAAATACCTGTACCGTATTGGTGCGTTCGTCCTTGTACAGATAGCCTTCCAGGGTGCTTTCCTGTAAAATCTTGCCCTTACAGACGGTCTGATAATATTTCTTTACGGAACGATCCTTGATGATCCGGCTGAGTGCCTGGGAACCGGCCAGCGTCTTTCCGCACAATACGATACCGCTGGTATTGCGGTCGAGGCGGTTGCAGACCGATGGATGGAAGGTGGCAAGATCGGTTTCTTTTATGGCATCGGCAGCCAGCAGGTGGCCAATCAGCCATTCGTTCAGGGAAAAATCTTCCGGTTTGGCTTTCTGGGTCAGAACTCCGGCAGGTTTATTCAGCAACAGGATATTTTCATCCTCATAAAGAACGCTGATATCCTTTAAGGAACGGTAAGCCTTACGGTAATCGGAAGTATCTTCCGCTGCCCCGGCACCGGACAGAGAGGCATAAGTTTCCTCAGAGAAAAAGCATTTTACCTCGTCTCCCGGGGCAAGGATTTCTTTACCTTCAGCCTTTTTCCCGTTCAACGTAATATTTTTCTTGCGAAGCATCTTATATAAAAATCCGGTGCCTGCATTAGGTAACGCTTTTTTTAAAAATTTGTCCAGACGTTGTCCCGCCTGATTTTTGCCAATGGTAAGCAACTGCATAGGACACCCTCCTTTTGAGAAGTAAGTTATAGAGATACGCTCTTTAAGGTCTGGCAGATCCCGGCAGACAGTTCCGGCTGTGAGGAAAGCTCCTTTAACTGATCACATCTTGCCAGATACTTGTCCAGATCGTTAAATATTTTCACAGAGACTTCTCTGTAATTGTCTTTTTTCAGAATGTCCTGAATGTGCTTGTAAAAAGCCTGTTCCGCAAATTTCGGATCCGTGGTGTAGCCACAGACCGTATTACCGCAGACTGTCAGATGATAGATAACATAATTCTTCTCATAGGAAGTAAATACCATATCGTAGAGAGTGGTAAGGCCTTCTGTATGTGCCGCGATTTTTGCAGCTACCTGCTCGTCACAGCCCCGGTAGCGCAGGAACATGAACATTTCTACCAGACTCTTGCAGGCCGGAAGACATCCCAGTACCGCCACGATGGTCAGGAGATTCTCACGGCTTCCGGTGCTGACCCATCCGGCGATAAACAAAGACAGAGAGATGGCAAAATAAAGCACGGTTCTTAAAATCTCATAAATTTTCTGTGTGCGGAGATACCCGCGGGTTCCTCTATAGGCATCAGTGGTAAACATTCTTTTGAATTGCATGAAAAATAACTCCTTTATTTATGATTTCTTTCCAGAGCCAGACAAGACTTTGATCTCTTCTTCCGTCAATGCCCGGTATTCCCCTCTTTGCAGGGAAAGATCCAGGGACAGGGGGCCGAAGCTTACCCGCTCCAGTGTAAGTACCTGATTATCAACCGCCTGCAACATCCGTTTTACCTGATGAAACCGGCCTTCATGAATGGTCAATAACAGATCACCGTTTTCTGTGAGTCTGGCTTTGGACGGGGCTGTCGGTTTCTCATCACCGATGTCAAGCCCGTTTTCCAACCGGTGGATATCTTCTGCGGAAAGCGGCTTTTCCGGCTTTACCAGATAGGTCTTATCCACATGTTTTTTCGGTGACAACAGATCATGGGCCAGAGCACCGTCATTGGTAAGGAGCAGCAATCCCGTGGTATCCTTGTCCAGCCGCCCTACCGGGAACAGATCCTTTTGTTCCGGGACAGTAAGGAGACTTACCACGGTTGGGGCTGTATTATCGTTGGTGGCAGAGACAACCCCCTCCGGCTTATTTAACATATAATAGACATATTTCCTATAATGGATCGTCTGTCCCTGACAGACCACCGTATCGGTCTCGTTATTGACTTTTGTCTCCGGCTTTTTGATTATCTGGTCGTTTACTGTCACCTGACCTTTTTTGATGTACTCTTTCACCTGACTTCGAGTGCCAATATTGTTATCGCATAAAAATTTATCCAACCGCATGGGCTTTGATCTCTTTCTTAGACTTAATTTTTCTTCATCGGCATATAGTATACAAACCTTTCAAGGCAGACAGCCATGAAAAAAATATTCGGAATCTGTTTCTTTGTTCTAATGACCGGCTGTATTCTGACTCATTCTTCCCTGAGCCTTGCCTATGCTGCCCTGGGATTAAGTCTTTGGTACGAAAAAATGGTGCCGGTGCTTCTGCCGTTTATGATCCTGTCCGGCACTTTGATCCGTATGGGCATGACGGACAGCCTGATCCGTCCGGTAAGACCTTTGTTCGGAAGAATCTTTCGCCTGCCAGGACCGGGAATCTATGTGATCCTGGTGGGCTTTTTGTGCGGATTTCCCATGGGTGCCCGGACGATTGCGGATTTACGGAACCGACAGGAACTTTCTTCGGAGGAAGGACAATATCTGCTGGCCTTCTGCAACAATCTGGGACCGGTATATTTTCTGGGTTTTGTACTGCCACTACTGCATAGGAAGCTGGTGCTCCCCTATGTATTTGGTATGTATGGCATTCCATTGCTATATGGTATTTCTCTGCGTTATAGCGTATACAGAAATCGGATTCCAGAGAAAACAGACCAAGCTTTCGGAAGAGACAACGCAGCGAAGCTTTCAGAACAGACCGATCCGGCTTGCCTTCCTGCCATATCTCTGCCGGATGCCCTGGATGATGCCATTACAGCAGCAGGAAGAAGCATCTTACAGCTGGGAGGCTACATGATTTTTTTCAATCTGCTGAACCTTCTGCCAAGGCTTCTGGTTTCCGACAGCTTCCGCTATGCACCGCTTTTGGAGATCAGTGGGGGCCTGAAGCTGCTGGGAGACAGATTCCCTTTGTATACGTTATTGCTTTTGCCCTTTGGCGGCTTAAGCTGTATCGCCCAGACCGGAAGCTGTATCCGCAATACCGGGCTTTCTCTCAAGTCCTACATCCTTCATAAAATGGTACTGACAGTGCTTACTGCAGCTTATTATCTGGGATGGTTTCTGTTGTCTCCGGATACTTTTCTGCTTTGATTTTTCCGTCTTCGTTTTCTGTGTCTGCCCTGTTGGATCTGGTATAGCAAAAAGACCAGCAACAACAGCACTACCAGAATCCCACAGATCACCAGAAAAACACCGAAATTCACTTCCGGACTTTTTTCGGAAGGCACCGGAGTATTTCCGGCGGCATCGGCCATGGTGATCACGGAACTGCCAGCTTCTGTGATCTGTTCCTCTGCAGCCCGGGAAGCTTCCGCTGCCTCCTGTGCCGCAAGACTTTCCTGTAATGCCTCTTCGGCAGCTTTTTCCTGATCAATAAAAGGCTGTGCAAAGGTGACAGGATCACTCTCTGTGAACAGATCCGCCTGATTGTAACCGCGGACGGTGATCACCGGCTGTTCCCCCTTTGTGAAGGTCACGGAAAATGTGAAGGTATCGGGATAGGTCCCGGCCATAATATCCAGTCCCGGCCAGGGAAGCAGTTCGGTATAAGTCCTGCCTCCATCGGTACTGTAATCGTAATACATCATGGGGCAGTCATAGTCGGCTGCCGTCACTTCCAGAGAGACTTCTCCGGTCTCATAGTCTGCATTCTGCAAAGTCAGCTGGCAGATATCCGGTTCGGTCTTGTCCCGCACAGTGGCAGGCAGAATGGATTGCAGCGAGACTTCCGGAAGAGCGTCTGCCTCTCCACTGTAGTCCACACCAAGACTTGCACTGGATAATCCGAAATATTTTGCAACAGACAAAGCATCCTCCCTGCCGAATTTCTTCCAGTCCTCTTCTGTCTGGCAGTAAGGAGTGTCTCTGCTCTCATCCACATGACAATGCTCGATGATGGCGGAGGGAATGGATCTGGAGGTACTTTCTCTTATAATTCCGTAATAGTCATCACCGTTATCTTTCAGTTTCGTCTTGACTCCCCGTAGAAACAGTCCCATGTCCTGCATCTGCTGCATCTGTTCCCAGCCGAACTGATAACCGTAAGCGTTGTAAGGCTGTACGGAAGAGATCCAGACTTCGGATCCGAACAGATCATGATCCATGGAAGCGTTGTAATGAATACTGAACAGGAAATCCGCATTCCGGTCTGCAGCAAATTGTGCCCGGTCTGCCAGAGACATGGTCACATCATCCGTATGAGTCAGATAGACATCCACATTATCGTATTTTGTCAGTTCCTCGTACATGGCCAGCGCGGTCACCATGGTCATTTTTTTCTCCTGTGCAGGGCCTTCCAGCGTTCCCTCGTTATCACCGCCGTGTCCGGGATCAATGACAATGACGACCCTTTCTCCGGTCTCCTGCGCTCTGGGAGCCGCCTGTGCAGGCAGGGAATTTCCATAAAAACAGGCTGCCGCAAGACTGACCGCACAGATCATTGTCCTGACTAACAGCCCTTTTTGCTTTTTCCATACTTTCATTTATCGTATTCCTTTATTTTTAAAAAACCAGCTTTCAGCAGAAAACTGGTTTTTCGTACTCGTTGTTTGGACATGCTTTACATAACGTCCAGATTGTCTTCGGCATCTGCAGCAGTATCTACGTCATCAAGATCCTCATCTACGGGGTGCAGCTCACTGCGGTTGGACTGGATAATGTCACGATACTGGTTCAGATTGCCGATCAGAGCATCGTAATTGGCGCTGGCCTGCTGTGTGGAGGAAGAAATAATATTCTCCAGATGTGCCAGCATATCATCCATGTACTGCATGGCAGCGGATTTGACATTGTTGGCCTCAATAGTGGCATTGTCCAGAATCTCCTGGGCCTGCTTACTGGCCATGGTAACGACCTCGTTGGCCTGGGCGTAAGCCTGCTGCATGATCTCATGCTCGTTGATCAGCTCGTTGGTATGCACGGTAGCCTCGTTGATCAATGCTTCTGCCTTGGCTTTGGCATCGTTTAGGATGGCTTCCTTGTTGCTGATGATCTTCTGGTAGCGCTTGATCTCATCCGGGGTCTTCATACGCAGTTCCCGCAGTAACTCATCAATCTCATCCTTATTCACGATGATTTCGGTACTGGACATGAACTTCGGCTTGCAACCCTCGATGTATTCTTCTATTTCATCAATTAACTGTTCGATTCTGCTGCTCATGAAACTCTCCTTATTTACACATCACTATGCTCTGAAAGCTTTTTCTCGCGATATTTGTCGTAGATCAGTTTCGCCACAAAATCCGGAACACAAGGGGTGATATCTCCATCAAAACTTGCAATCTGCTTGATGGCGGAAGAACTGAGGTAGGCATATTCCAGACTGGTGGTCAAAAATACCGTATCAATTTTGCCATGGGACAACATCCGGTTGGTCTGTGCCATCTGCAGTTCATATTCAAAATCCGTAATGGCGCGTAAGCCCCTTACGATAACATGCAGATCTTTTTCCCTGGCATAATCCACTAAAAGCCCACTGAAACTGTCAATCTGCACATTAGGCAGATCTTTTGTGGCTTCTTCTAGTATCTTAACACGTTCCTCTACAGAAAACAACGGTGTCTTTTCTTTATTGTTCAAAATGCTGACGATCAGAACATCAAATATTTCGGATGCCCGCCTTATGATATCCATATGTCCGTTGGTGACGGGATCAAAGCTTCCGGTGTAAACAGCTCTTTTCATAAAAATCATGCCTTTCAGTGTTACTTCTTGCGAAGGAACACATGCTTATTGGTTTTGTATTTTTTCTCACGGATCACTTCAAACCCTAAGTCTTCCGCATAGGAGAAATCGGTATGCAGAGAGGCTTCTACCAGGATCAGAGTCTCTTCGGAGACATATTTGGCATAGCGCAGCTGCTCTAAGACTCTGCGCTCCTGCTCCTGATCGTAGGGTGGATCCATGAAGATCACATCCACGTGCTTTTCATAGATGCCCGTCAGTCCTGCGCAGGCATCCTGTTTTAATACTATAGCACGGTCTTTCATTTTCGTAAATGCCAGATTGTCCTCGATACATGCCAGGGCTTTCGGCGCATTTTCAATAAAATAGGCTTTTCTGGCACCGCGGCTTAAGGCTTCGATGCCGATGCCGCCACTGCCACTGAAAATATCTACAAATACACAATCGGGAATATAGGTCTGCAACATATTAAAAAGGGTTTCCTTGATCCGGTCGGTAGTGGGTCTGGTATCCATTCCCTCTGGTGTCTTTAACGGCAGACTTCTTGCGGTTCCTGCTATCACTCTCATATATTTTTCTCCGTTTTCTAAGCTGACTTTGTTATACTCTGACCTTGGTGCCCTTGCTGTCACGCTTTCCAAGCTTCAGATTGTTCAGGACAAGTTCCTTGCCCTTATATTCAATGGTGGTCTCTACGGCATTCTTCGTATAATATACATTTTCCACCTGATCACCGTCGCCCAGTTTCATGCCGCGGACGCCGATGGCTCCTTTTTTCTTCTCAGGAATCTCATCTACGGCAAAGCGTAGAAAAAAACCGGCCTTTGTCTGTAATACGATATTCCGCTGATCCGTAAGAGCCGTAACGCTGACAACGCTGTCGCCCTCCGCCAGCTTCGTGGCTGCAACGGTGCGCTTGGTCACATCGAACTCTCCGCCATCTACCACCTTCAACATGGACTGTGCAGTGGCAAAGATCACCTGACACAGATTCAGTTCCTTCTGACTGGTGATATAGACGATCTCTTCGGTCTTCTGGCTGAAGTTACTCACGTTGTCAATGGGCGTGCCTTTGTCACGGAACTTGCCGTAAGGCAGGTCCAGCACCTTGATAGTGTGCATCTGTCCGGTGGTGGTAAACAGGCAGAGCCTTCCGGTATTTTTACAGGTAAAGATGTATTTATTTTCTGCATCTGCGGCTTCTTTATTCCGCTCGTAAGTAGAAACATCCACGGTTTTGGCGTAGCCAAAACGATCCATCAGGAAGACGACATCCATCTCTTCCAGTTCTTTTTCCTTGTAGACCGCTTCCTGTCCGTTCTCGATGACAGTTTTGCGGGGATGGCTGTATTCCTTCTTGAATCCGTCCAGTTCATTCATGATGACCTGGGCCATGGAATCTCTGCGGTCCAGAATATCCTCATAGCGATAGATGTTTGCCATGGTCTCTTCGTGTTCGTTGATCAGTGCTTCCAGTTCCAGACCGATCAACTTATACAGACGCATCTCTAAGATGGCATTGGCCTGTTTTTCGGTGAACATCAGCTGGGCTGCCATGATCCTGGATTCCTTGGACTTGAACTTGATGCCATCGACCTTACCCTCTACGAGACAGGCTTTTGCCATGGCACGATCCTTGGATCCGCGTAAAATTTCAATGACCAGATCGATCACATTGCAGGCCTTGATCAGACCTTCCTGAATCTCCTTGCGTTCCTGCTCCTTGGCCAATAGATTGGTATATTTTCTGGTAGCCACTTCAAACTGGAAGTCTACATTGGCCTTGATGATCTGCTTTAAGCCCATAGTCTCTGGTCTGCCGTTTGCGATAGCCAGCATATTGACACCGAAGGTATCCTCCAGACGAGTCTTTTTATAGAGCATATTTACAAAGTTCTCGGGATCGGCATCCTTACGAAGTTCGATGACGATACGGATGCCTTCCTTGGAAGATTGGTTGGAAATATCCACAATATCCTGTGTCTTCTTCGTCTCGGAAAGAGCGGCCACGTCGGATAAAAACTTCGCAATATTGGCACCGATCATGGTATAGGGGATCTCGGTGATCACTACATTGGTCTTTCCAGATTTTCCCTTCTGGAGTTCCACTTTGCCCCGCAGCTTGATCTTGCCGGTTCCGGTCTCATAGATGTCTTCCAGTTCATCCTTATTGATAACGATGCCGCCGGTGGGAAAATCCGGCCCCTTCAGGTAACGCATCAGTTCTTTTGTTGTGATCTCATTATTGAGCATATAAGCCTTTACGGCATCAATGACTTCCCCGAGATTATGAGGGGGAATGCTGGTGGCCATGCCTACGGCGATCCCTTCGGAACCATTAACCAACAGGTTCGGAATCTTTACCGGCAGTACGGATGGCTCTTTTTCCGTCTCATCGAAGTTCGGAACAAAGTCTACCACATCCTTGTCCAGATCTGCCAAAAAAGCTTCCTGCGTCACCTTCTGAAGTCTTGCCTCGGTATAACGCATGGCTGCGGCACCATCTCCTTCAATGTTGCCGAAGTTACCATGGCCGTCGATCAGGGGCATGCCCTTTTTGAAATCCTGGCTCATGACTACCAGTGCCTCATAGATGGAACTGTCGCCGTGGGGGTGATATTTACCCATGGTATCACCTACGATACGGGCACTTTTACGGTAGGGGCGGTCGTAACGGATCCCCAGTTCGTGCATATCGTAGAGAGTTCTGCGCTGTACCGGTTTCAGACCGTCTCTGACATCCGGCAAAGCTCTGGCGATAATAACGCTCATGGCATAGTCGATGAACGATTTCTGCATCTCCTCGGAGTATTCTGTTTTTATGATTCTGCTGTCGTCCATTTCTGGTCCTCGCCTTTCTGACATTACATTTCAGGATCTTACGATACTAGATGTCTAATTCCGCATCTGTAGCGTGATCATAAATAAAGGCTTTTCTGGGCGGTACATCTGTTCCCATGAGAAGCTCGGTCATCTCGGAAGCCATGCGGGCATCCTCGATCTCTACTAATTTCAACAATCTGCGTTCCGGATCCAGTGTGGTCTCCCACAGCTGTTCGGCATCCATCTCACCCAGACCCTTGTATCGCTGTAAGGTAAAGGGACCCTTGTGGGTCTTGCGGTATTTTTCCAGTGCCTTATCATCATACAGATATTTTTCTTCTCCCTTGGAGGGCATGGCCTTATATAAGGGAGGCATTGCTATGTATACGTGGCCTTCGAAGATCAGATCCGGCATGAAACGATAGAATAAGGTCAGCAGCAACGTGGAAATATGTGCGCCATCCACATCGGCATCCGCCATGATAATGATCTTGTCATAGCGCAGCTTACTAATATCGAAATCGTTGCCATAGCCCTCGGAAAATCCGCAGCCGAAAGCGTTGATCATGGTCTTGATTTCGGCGTTGGCCAGTACTTTGTCAATGCTGGCTTTCTCTACGTTCAGGATTTTACCGCGGATCGGAAGGATGGCCTGATACATACGGTTTCTGGCAGTCTTGGCACTGCCGCCCGCAGAGTCACCCTCTACGATGAAAATCTCACATTTGGAAGGATCTCTGGACTCGCAGTTCGCCAGTTTTCCATTGGAATCAAAGGAGAATTTCTGCTTGGTCAGCATATTGGTCTTCGCTTTTTCTTCGGTTTTACGGATCTTGGCCGCCTTTTCCGCACAGCCAATGATGCTCTTTAAAGTCTCCAGATTGCGGTCAAAAAATCTTACGATCTCTTCACCTGTCACCTTAGCCACAGCCTTGGCAGCATCCTGATTATCTAACTTTGTCTTGGTCTGTCCTTCAAAACGGGGATCCGGATGCTTGATGGATACCACGGCGGTCATTCCGTTCCGGACATCGGCACCGGTAAAGTTTGCATCCTTTTCCTTCAGAATATTTAATTCTCTGGCGTAAGTATTAATAACATTTGTGAACTGGGTCTTGAAACCAGTAAGGTGGGTACCGCCCTCGGAGTTATAAATGTTATTACAGAAGCCCAGTACATTCTCGTGGAATTCATTCACATACTGGAAGGCCACTTCCACGGAGATGCCTTCGCTCTCACCGGAAAAGAAAATGACATCATGGACGGTCTCTTTGGAACGGTTCATGTCTTTTATGAAGCCAATGATGCCTTCCGGTTCATGGTAGGTAACCTTCTCCGGTTCTTCTTTTCTCTTATCTTCAAAAATGATCGTAAGCTTCGGATTCAGATAAGCGGTCTCATGCAGACGACTCTTTACTTCATCTTCCTTGAAACGGGTCTTGTCAAAGATGGTGTCATCCGGCAGAAAGTTGATAGTCGTACCGGTCTCTCTGGTCTTGCCCACTACGGGAAGCAGACCGTCCACCAGATCCATCACGGGGATACCTCTTTCATAACGGTCCTCATAGATGCAGCCACCACTCTTGACTCTTACAGTCAACTTTGTGGAAAGGGCATTTACCACAGAGGAACCTACGCCGTGCAGACCACCGCTGGTCTTGTAGGCGGAATTATCGAATTTACCGCCGGCATGAAGAGTCGTGAATACCAGGCGCTCCGCACTGATTCCTTTTTCGTGCATTCCCACGGGAATACCACGTCCGTTGTCTTCTACCGTGGCGGAGCCATCCGCTTCTAATGTTACTTTTATCGTATCACAGTATCCTGCCAGATGCTCGTCCACAGAGTTATCTACAATCTCATAGATTAAGTGATTCAGGCCCTTGGTGGAGACACTGCCGATATACATTCCGGGTCTCTTTCTTACCGCTTCTAAGCCTTCCAGGACGGTAATACTTGAGGCATCATAATTATTGTCTTTTGCCATGAAATGGAACTCCTTATCAACACATGATTGTCTTTAGTATAGCATAGATTTTGTGTTTGGAAAAGAAAAAAATACAAGGGATAGCATAGCACCCTGCCAGAAATAAAAAACCACTGGTTCCCTAATCCGGAACTGGTGGTCAAAATGGTCTGTTAAGAAATCCCTTTGAATTTATAATCCTTATGATTTTGCGATTGCAATGCTCCAAAGGACATCAGCCGGCTGCCACGGAACACTAATTTCCCCTGCTCTCCCTCTTTCAACGTTGAAAAAACAGTATCATCTGTTTCCAAGGTGACGCATTTTTTCGGATGCTCCATGTCCTGAAAAGTAATCTGATGCACCGCTTCTGTTTCTACCAGTCCCGTCGCCGCATTGGTGTTCTGGAGGTAAACCGTCTGGGAGGTATCGGTGTTTGTATTTTTCGAAAGCACGACCGCTTTTTCCATGGTCTGTGTGCGAAAAGCGCCCTTGCTGCGACGCCGCAGGCATAAATAACAGATCCAGAGGACGATTGCTATTAAAAACAGGACAGTTAAAATGTTTTCCAATAAGCTGAACTGCATTGGATTTATCATATGGCACCTCCAGAAAATATTATTATACCGTGATTTTCTTACAGCATGCCAGTGCCAGGGCACCGGGGCCGATGTGGCAGGCAACACTTAAGGACAGTGGATCGATATGGATATCATAGCCGGGGAATTCCGCCTCTACCTCGGTGCGAAACTGTTCTGCTGCAGCTCGGTCGTGGGTATAGGCAATCTGCAGCCAGATATGCTTGTCCTCCGTCATGCCGCCAAAACGCTCGTTGATGTCCTTTTTAATAGCATTGATCATCATGGTTTTGCCCTGTGAGGTGGTTCTTGCCTTTGCAAAGGCATCCAGCTTTTCACCCTGAATGGTCAGCACCGGTTTCAGGCGAAGCATGGTACCGATGGCTGCGGCCGCCGGAGTGATCCGTCCGCCTTTTTTCAGATAATACAAGGTGTCCAGCATAATATAGATACTGCTGTTGAATTTATCATTTTCCAGAAATTCTTTGATCTGGGCTGCGTCTTTACCGGCTGCCGCAAGCTGCAGGGCATCCAGTGCAGACTGACGCTGGGTTACGGAGATTCTCTGGTTGTTCACGACCTGAACTCTGCCATCATAATCTGCCGCAAAGGCCATGGCACTCTGACAGGAACCGGACAGACCGCTGCTCATGGGAATGTGTACGATCTCGTCATATTCCTGTAAAAGCTTGTCCCACAGGCTGGTGACACTGTCAGGAGACGGCTGGCTGGTGGCAATATTGGCACCGGATTTCAGCTTTTCATAGAACTGCTCCTGTGTCAGGTCAATATCTTCATAGTATGTGACTTCATCGATCATAAAAGGCATGGGCAGAACATGGATTCCGCGACGGGCTCCTTCTGCCTGTGTAATTCCGCTGTTACTGTCGGTTACAATTGCGATTTTTGACATTCTGGTATCTAAACCTTCCCTTTGCATAAATTAACATAAATTATCTGATCCTAAGTATAAAACTTTGAACATAAAAATAATTTTACTGTCAGATGGTCCGAAAGTCAACAACATTTACTGCGGTATGTTCTTTGAAATAGTTCACCAATGCTCGGCTGTCGTCATCTGTCAGCTCCGGATCGGATACAAGCAACTGTTCCACGGCATCTGAAGCCTCTTTTAAAATATTTGCATCTGTATATATATCACCCAGTACAAATGCAAATTCACCGCTCTGCCGGATGCCGAAGATATCTCCCGGACCTCGCAGTTTCAGATCCTCGGAAGCAATATGGAAACCGTCGTTGGAATGGTTCAGGATCTGTAATCGTTCCATGGTCTCTTTGGCTTCGGAAGTGCTGATAAAAATGCAATAGCTTTGGAATTCCCCACGTCCCACACGCCCACGCAGCTGATGCAGCTGTGCCAGACCGAAACGCTCCGCATTCTCCACCATCATCACTGTGGCATTGGGAACATTGATGCCTACTTCAATTACCGTGGTGGAGACTAAGACATCGATCTCCTTAGCAGCGAACTCTTCCATAATACGGTTCTTATCTGCCGGACGCATTTTCCCATGAAGATAAGCCACCTGTACGGAAGGAGGCAGAACTGCCCGGAGCTTCTCTGTATAATCCACTACATTCTCCAGGTCTTCCGATTCCCCTTCTTCCACCATAGGACAGATGACATAAGCCTGTCTGCCGGCAGCCACCTCTTTTGCGATAAATTCATAAGCCTTAGGTCGATAGGAAGTCCCTACAACACAGTTTTTGATCGGCAGACGATTCGCAGGAAGTTCATCAATGACAGAGACCTTCAGATCCCCATATAGAATAATGGCCAATGTCCTGGGAATCGGCGTAGCACTCATAACTAACACATGAGGCTCACTCCCTTTGGCGGCTAATGTCTCCCTCTGCCTTACACCAAAGCGGTGCTGTTCATCCGTTACTACCAGCGCAAGGGAAGAATATTCCACTTTTTCCTGGATCAGCGCATGGGTTCCGATGATCAGGTTAGCCTCTCCGGAAGCAATTTTTGCATAAGCCTCCCGTTTCTCCTTCGCCGTCATAGAGCCTGTCAGAAGCACCGGACGGAAAGCAATTCCATATTTTTCTATATAGCCTGAAATGGTCTCAAAATGTTGGACTGCCAGTACTTCAGTAGGGGCCATCATTGCTCCCTGATAACCATTAGCCGCACACATGAGAAGTGCCAGCACTGCCAGGATTGTCTTACCGGAGCCGACATCTCCCTGAATCAGACGGTTCATGGCATAAGGACTTCCCATATCCTCCCTGAGCTCACCCCAGACTTTTTTTTGGGCTTTTGTCAGCGGGAACGGCAGTTGCTCCAGAAATCTTACGGTATCCGCGGTCTCATACATGGGAAAATGATTCTCCGTCTTCGCCGCCAGATCTTTATTTTTCCGAAGAACCAGTAAAAAAGAAAAGAATTCTTCGAATACGATACGGTTCCTTGCTGCCAGCAGTTCCTCCCGGTTATCCGGGAAGTGCAGTGAATTGACAGCTTCCCTGTGGGAAAGCATGGGTATTTTTTGCAATACGGACTGCGGCAGATATTCTTTTTCCGGGGGATAATATTCCAGTGCCTGGGCTACGGACTTCTGCACCGTCTGGTTGGTCAGTCCTTTGGTCAGGGCATATCTGGGCAGAAGCCGACCTGATTTTTTCTGATATTCCTCCCAGGTAAACATTCTGGGCTGTTCCATGATCTTATGAGTGCCCCTCTGCTGTACCAGACCACGGAACAGATAGAATCCGCCGGGTTTTAACACCTTTTTTAAAAATGGCATATTGAAAAAAGTTAGCTGAATGGAATCTCCGTTGTCATCCGTCAGCACAGCGTTCAGGATCGACAGATTCCGGACCTTCTTCACATTGGGAATGGCCGTGATCCGCCCATAGATGGCCTGCACACTGCCGGCAGACACCTCCCGGATGGATACCGGAGCATCATAAGTCTCGTAATCCCTGGGATAATGTCCGATCAGATCCTCCACGGTAAAAACATTGATCCTACCAAACAGAGCCGCCGTCTTCTCTCCCACACCTTTTATTCTGTTCACAGGTATTGCATCACTCATCCCAGTCCCTCTTTTCTATTTAAATTGAAAGTTAGTAAAGAAATGCTATCAAATCCCCGTAGCCCTTGGCAAGGTATAAGA